>Ga0209390_10008615_pt1 | contig 12529 bp, 9 predicted proteins | sample BON01_FD_187212 | JGI IMG/M metagenome (GOLD analysis project Ga0209390, IMG submission 187212) | Freshwater microbial communities from Lake Bonney liftoff mats and glacier meltwater in Antarctica - BON-01 (SPAdes) (version 2) | ecosystem: Environmental > Aquatic > Freshwater > Ice > Glacier... | reverse complement strand
GTTCTGTAGGGTCCGAGTGACTCGTTCGATCCTGTGTGTTCCAATTTTCCGTCTGTATAGTAGGTCCTGGGCTCGCGTGATGGTTCTGTACCCCTCCGGGTCCTCTCTCGACCTATTCCGGTATGGTTCCGTGTCATTCCCTGCGTCAGGGTGTGATGAAGTGTTCAGTCGGGCCGTGTCTCCCGTCCTGTCTGATTCTCTCATCAGATTGTAGAGTACTTGGAGTGTCAGGCCCTTGGATTTTTCATCTCCCCCCCATGCCTGCAGAGTGTCGAGCACCCTCCTCGAGTCGGCTCCTGTGCCAATCCGGGGGTAGTAGGGATCGTTAAAGTCTGGTTCTGTGAGATGTCTCAGGGTGCGTAGGGTAAAGCGGAGGTTATTATTGTGCAGGGTGCACGTACTTTATGGAATGGCCTCCCCCCTCTTGTCTGGGAATTGTCTCGGTAAGAGTTTCATAATTTTTTCACCTCCAAGACCTCGGATCTTGCCACCTGTCTCCTCAGTCGAGCTTAAGAGGCACAGGGTGTGAATGCAGTTTCCAAAGGTGATGGGATCGTCTTGTCTGTGGGCCATAGTATTCAAGATACGTTCAGTGGTCAGTTGGCTGATACGGCTCCAATTGCTCATATTGTCGATGGCCAGTTCTCGTAACCAGTTGCTTCCCGTCAGGAGGAAGCTTGCGCTGTCCGCTATATTTTTTTCTGTTAGGCGGCAGGTGTGCTGGAGGGAACTTTGGTCAAAATGTCTTTGCATTACTTCAGCCGTGAGTTGAATGAGTAGGGCGGTTTCAACGGGGTTGAAACTTGCCCCAGCTGAGTGTAGGGTTTTACTCTGACGGTGTCCCTGTGCCCAAACTTTAGGGGTAAGTGAGTTCATGTCCCATTTGGATCGAAGGACTTTGAGGATCATTCCGTCTAGGGGGGAGCTGTTTGGATTCATATTTAATTTAGGCAAAATGCTGAGGCCGTGGACCGTCACGTCTTCTGTCTGTGTTATATCATCAATCGAGTCTGCTATGGCTTGTAACATGTCTGTTTGGTGCAGTGTGTCCTGTCTACTTTGGATTCTGAGGAGTTCTGTGATAATGTCGTAGAGATTCATGGTTAGCGATTCTTGGACAGCACTCCAGGCTGTACAGGCCTTTCTTTTCATCCATCGGCTTCCCTGGGAAATTAGGTGGCTCTGGACGAATATTTTCAAGGATTCTAAAGTATTGTCACCCAATTTGATCAGGTCCTCGCTGTACATTCTCCTGAGGTTCGTCAGTAGGATGTGGGCGGTCTAGTTAGTAAGCTTCCATTCCTGTTCCAGTTTTTTCCTGGGGGTTCTGCCAGCCGTCAGTACCCATAGAGAGTTGAGTAGGATCGGTATTGCCGAGGGGCAGCGATGGTTGAATTTTTCAAGACTGTCTATTATCAGGGTACCTAGGCAGAGCACTCTTGTAGCACGGGGGGTGACCGCTGTGTGTTCCTGGATTTGGCTGTTGAGGTCCTGGGCTGCGTAGGGATTGGGCCGTAAGGTGTGTCTTAAGAGGGTGGAGTAGAGTGTGTTGACGTGGGCACTACCCGCAAAATGTTCCAGCTCATAAATGTCCTGCTTAGTCATATGGGATATCCGCCATTGGAGTGTTGTCATGGCCTCTACCTGGATGTCCAGGGTGGCAGGGTAGATCCGGAGGATTTCTAAGATGTTTCACATTGTTGGTGTGAATACAGGGTCTGTTTGTTCCCGCCGGCTTCAAATCCTTTCTTGGGCCTTCTCTTTTTCACGGTAGAAGGTGGATCTCCACGTCTTTTTTTCCTCCGGGATCAGTGCTTGAGGGATGTCGTTAGTGAACTCCGGGTAGATGGATCGGGCTACGTGATTCCATATGCTGTGGACTCGTCGTAGCATGCTGAGGGTATCAATCCATTTCTGATCTGCATGTTGTGTGACAAGGATGACTTCCAGGATATCTTTTTCCAGGAGTGTTGACGTGCCAATTTTTGAGGGAGGGTCTGTTAGTCTTTTTGAGCTGGGCATCCCGTGACAAACCACGGAAGCTGTCCCCAAAGCCCAGTGGATATGTCCCGAGGCGTACCCCGGTAGGTCTTGGAGATATCTAGAGGCTTCCTCAGAGTATGTGGGTTCCTTTCCCGGGCTTGCTGTATCAAAGCGAGCTCCTAGAGTGGCTGCATAGACTCTGTTACCGAGTTCTATGTGGTCTCCTCTCTGTAGCTTGATATTATAGACAATATGGGCCAATTGTGTTGTAGATTCGGTTTCGGGGTGTGTAAGTTCCCCCGCCGTGGACCATTCTCCATTTCCCCTAGCTACGTAGTGGTCGGGGGTCAGGAAATTACCTTCCACTTGTACCATAGATTGTCCCTCTGGCGGACAAGCAAAGGCCATGACGCATTCCACAATGCTGACGTGGCCATGGCTTGGTCCCAGCTGATTTCTTCTACATCGTCTGGTCCAGAGCTTGTCTCCTTTAACCAATTTGTCCATTCTCTTGTATTCTGGGGCCCCTATTACTGTCGTGAATATCCTCACTCTGGTGCTTGCATGGAAGCAGGATACTTCTTTGCCCTTTCCATTTCGGCCCCGTGGTCGTGGTCTTGAATTTTTTTTGTCTTGTGCCTTCGGAGTTACTTGAGACCATCTGTTTCTCTCCTGTGCTGGGTGGCACAGGTGATTTATCGATTCCTTTCATCCTCTAAGCTCCTCTCGAAGGGTTTTAAGGTCGGTCCAGTCCTGTTTTGATGCCTCTGGCCCTAGGTCCTCCTTGGTCATATGGTTTTCAATAGCTGAACTCATGGTGAAATCCTGTCCGCCCGAGTGCTCCAAATCCATGTTCATGGTAAACAGTCCTTTTCTCCATCCAAATATCCTATTCTGACTGTTGTAGTTCAGGGCATGTTGCCAGTAAACCCATGCCCCGCGAGGTTGGAGTCTGAGCCAGTGTGATCCGTGTTGAGGGTGGTGCCATGGTGTGTATCCTTGTGTAGTGAGTATCATGTGTACTGCCGGTTGCCTTCTCCGCAGTGCAGGGGGAAGACGCCAGGTGACGTCCATATCGGCTCTGCTCCGTGTCTGTCTCCCAGTGCCCGTATCTATTGCACTACCTAGGAACTCGGCCCTGAAGTCCAAGGATCCCACCTGATAAGATAATATTATGCCCGCTGTCCAAGATATCACTCCTAGTTCATCCTCAATTGGGATCTCGATCTCGGTGCCTTGCTCCAGCAATATTTTGCTTAATCCTCTTTCCTCGTCATATCCATATAGCTCCATGAAGTCATCGTGTCCTAGCTCTCCTGGCCGGTGCGCGTGTGGATTGTCGAAGATCCGAAGATCCACCGTGGGTCTGGGGTGGGGAGTAATAGAATACGCCCTTTGGCGGGGCAGAGTCCCATTTCCGCTGTCGGGCAGTGGATCGTAGGTGAGGATATTGCTAGTGGTCCTCGGTATGTCTGCCGAACAGTCATGGATGTGTGTTATCAAGTCTTGCATATAGGTGAGGCGTGGGAACAGTTCTCGTTCAAATATCTGAACGAAGGGGTGTAGCTGTTTCCCGGTCCGGTGCTCGGAGAGTGGTCCTTCTGGGAGGTACCCCTGGGTGGCTAAGGTGAGAAGTGCCATTTGTTCACATCCCTCCAGTATGTGGATCACGGTTGCTCGAGGGGAGTCCTGTAACAGAGCCAAGAAATCTTTGGCCCTTGTTGTGGGCAGACCGTGTAGCCAGGTGATCAGTTGTATGCTGCCTCGCAGACCGAGTCCTCGCATCGCCAGTGTCTTTGACGCCCGTAGTCCAATTCCCGTTGTAGTGCACGGCACATGTAGTTTCCTGAATGTCGGAGCCAGGTCGCATAGGATTTTGATGAGTTCATGTGCTTGTGTCTTACTATGTATGGCTCCATACCCTACATATATACTATGCAATTTTGCGTAGGTTTTGTAGGAGGTTTTGATTTCCCTTAGTATCCTTCCCCCGTTGATTCCCCAATCCTCTATATCACTGTGCCAGTCATGAATCGTGATGTGTGAGGGGTTGCTCCTACGTTTCTGTGCCACTTTATGCCATGATTTACACACCTGCGCAATAGTACCAAACCAGTTTCCCCAACCCGACTCCGATCTATTGAGGTGTCCCCAGGTATCAACCCCGTTGCGTTCGGGTTTACCTATCGGGTATCCCAAGTAGTCTGTCGCGGGAGCTGTTTGTCTTCATTCCATTTCCGTGTCTGGTGGGTCAATTTTGCACAAAATGTTAATGACATTATCCGCTGTAATACCGAATTGTCGTCTTTCGTGTTGAAGTGAATTATCAGTCAGTTAGGTCAGTCTTTGGGTGGTTGGGTGGTTGGGGTGAGAGAGAGGGCTTCGTCCCGTTTTGTTCATTATGGCTTTGGCCAACGTCTGTAGGTCGCCTATTCTGTGCTCCATACATGTCCCCACATCACTGAGCTGCAGGTGTGGCAGGAGGTGGAGAAGTTGGAGTTTTTGGTCGATTTTGTCCCTACGTGCACTGATTCTGCTGCTGTAAAACTGGTGTTCCATTCCTTTGATGTCGGGGATCCCACAATTGGCATGACTGTCGAAGTGGGAATTCATATTTCTGAAGATAACGTATGGCATATGTGGCTGGGGGTCTGCCCGTGTGAGTGTGATTCCCCCCTGGTTGGTCCTCCGGGCAAGGTCTCCGGCAATTCGTTGAGGCCACTCCGTTGTGTGTTTCAAGGTCGATGAGTTTGGATCATTCCATTGGAAGACTGCTGCCCTTCCAAAATTCAGACAGAGGGAGTCTGGGCATGGGAAAAGCTGGTGCATTATTTCAGTCTCGTTATCCGACCAGGGGTTGGCGATTTGGGGAAGGACAGCCGTGTCCATTGCATCTAGTTCCGGTTCTAGTGGGGTTCCTGAGAGAGTACAATTCCATTTCGGGACCCGGAGAGTGCCATCTTCCTCCCTAAACATGCCTGTTTGGGGCATGTTGAATAGGTTGGCTGAGTGGTGAAAGGGGACTGCCCTGGAGGGGTTGTCATATTGTGGATCGACTGGAGGTCCCCCTGGGAAGCGGTTGGAAATGTTCGTAGCCTGGTATATTCTGTTCCAAGCTTCCTTCGAGTCCACCTCAAGCCATCGAATCAGGTGCTTGGCAGAGAGATCCTGTCCATACATGTAGACACCCGTTCCCCCCCCCTGTCCTAGCGTGAAGGCTCCCATTGTTCCCAGGCTATCGAGCTTTCCCAGTTCCTCGCGAAGAAAGGATTTAGCTGCCTGCTGGCATAACTCTAATCGGAGTCCCGCCATGTGGATGCGTTGCAACTTCGGGAGGTGGGAGTGGGAGAGACGTAGAAGGGTGTCGATTGCGCTTTTGTTTATCGATTGACACCCGCTGATGTTAAGATGTACTAGGCTGTCTCGGAGGGGTGACTGTGTTGGTAAGGCCGGTGGAATCAGGTGCAGGTTGTTGAGCATCTGGGCCCCGGAAGGTCGAATCCCCCTGTCAGGAGTGTGATCGTCCGGTTCCCGTACGGCCTCCATCTTTGTTTTTTCATATGCCCTTCGGTTGTGGCAGACTAGGTGTCCGTCTCGTATCAGACCCAGCCTATGGCTGTTGCGTGGTCGGATCCCGCTCTGGCAGCAGGAGCTCAAGCCGAAATATTCACACTCCAGAGAATCGATGGCCATTTTCCATTGTATGTTTATCGAACGCAGTCTTCGTAAGAAGGGGGTCTTCCATTCCATCCTTTTTAGATATTCAACAATGGTTGCTGTGTTGGGGTGTGGCCATTCCTGTCATACCGTGGCCTGCTCCTGTATATGGTTTCCCTGGGGGGGTCTGTACGAGAGTTTGGCACTGACCCGCATTTCCAGCCGAGCCAGATTGGCCTCTAAGTTGTGTTCAGGCGCAATAGGTTCGGGTCGAGAGGGGGGGCGGATTAATGCTGATAAAAAAATTTCCTCTGGCTGGATCCAAGAAGGTGGGAGCGTCTCCATATCCTTCCGGTTTAGTACAGACCATCGTTCTCGCTCCCATTCAAGCTGTACATGTCCATTGGTGAATTCAATGAGGTGTTTGTCCTTCCCAAACTGGACGGGGCCGGCTGGAAGTTGATTCTGTGTTGTCAGGTGTCTTTTTCCCAGACTTTTAACCGCTCATGGGTTGCTGAGGAAGGTGTGGATGGCTTTTGTTTGTTCCTGAAATTCAACTAGGTCGGGTCTGGGGTCCGGCAGGTGTCTTGTTCTTCCCCAGCAAGTCAAGATTGCTTCAGCTATGTTAACCTGTGCCCAAACCTATATGGCCTATTGGGCAGATCAGGCAATATGGATCGTCAAAACTTCGTACCAGCTGGTTGTTTTCGGTGCTGAAACCCCACATATCGCCGCTCTTTCGGAGGTTCTGTGGACTGGAAGGGTGGAGATATTGGCTAACCTGGAGATCTAGGGGCTGATAGGATGGGGCATCCATTGGTGTAAAGTGGTAAGTGTCATTCCGTGGGCGGGTGTGCCATTCCGCCGCTGTAACTATGGTCTTGACGGAGTATCTTTGGTTTCGCTGCGTCCGTCCATGTACTTTTGTGTCGAGCATTGGGTGGGTAATCGTTGCGTGGCAGTGTGCAGAGATCTGGACCATCACTGTGCTCTCCCTGCTGAAGTAAACATTTGTGACTTTCACCTTCTTGCCTTTAGCGTTAATAAGAAAGGTGCCAGGACGCACCTCCCTCATTTGAATTCCTCCCGAAGGATTGGCCAGGAGCGTACATCCAGAGAGACACGTTTGTCCTGTGTTTTGATGCCCCTGTGGTGGTGTCGTCGGTGTTGCCGTGGTTGGGGCCGTGTTGTCAAGTTGGATTTGGTCGGGCCTATGTTGTACATATTTGTCCGCTTCGTTGAACCAGATTAGGACCAATGAGCTGCTATCCATCTGTGTCACGAAGCCGTGTACAACCCCGAAAATAGCTGGCCCCTCTAAGGTGGTAATTTTATCCCCGAGTGTAAACCGCGGTCCTATCTTGGTCCAGTTTTCCCGTGCCTCTAGAGGGTGTATGAAGGCAAGGTCGGCTGGGATCTCCAGGATGCCGTGAGTCGGGAAGTTTACCTTGGCCATGAGATCACCATGGGTGGTGCAGTGGGCTGTTATGATACCCAATTCTCCCTCTATGAAGTTTGGGTAGAGCTTGCGTGCCTTCAGTCGTGCGAAGCAGGTGCTGTCGATTTGAAATTGTTTAAGTACTGTAGCTTGGTCCCGATTCCTGGCCTGTTCTCTGCAGTGTATTTGGGCCTGGGAGTTTTTCAGGGAATTGAGAATCTCCCCCGTTTGCTGTGTGGCGCAGGTGCAGGTGGCCTCGAAGCATCGACAGAGGCCCACAAATAGCCTATTTCCAAGTGTTGCTGCCGCCCAGGCTAGTCGAATATTGGTTTCGGGGTCCTTGATGGGCCGATCCGTCAGCTGCAGGAATATGTCGCATACGCTGTTCAGAGGGATCGTATGATCGCAGTAAAGTATAAAGGGCATTGCTCCTAGGAGGAGTCTGTGGGGAGTGGAGTCGATACAGTCTTGGGTTACTCCATTTGCTGGGGTCAGGTTGAAGAGAGATAAATTATCATCGATTGGGCCCAGGGCAATGGGGAAGGGGCTTGGGCCTTCGCCCATTTCCTGACAATCTGACCAACGCTGTCGACTATCTGCAGTTGGCTGCAATGGTTAGAGATCTGTTTTGCTATTTGTCGTGAGGTTAGTAAGTGGAGATCACGGGCCCACTGCTTCAAAAGGGGCCGTAGCGCCGGGTTGAGTGCATGTTGAATGTTCCCTAGCGCATTTGCACTCTTTGGCATTTTGTGGAGGGGGGATTTTCCGTGTGTTTCCAATCTTTCCGCAGCTCTGATATGTATTATTCCTACCTCCTGGTCGGGGGTGCGTATGGAGATGCGTCCCTCCTGGGGGGGGATCATGTTCTTTTTGGAATCCTTGTGGCATCTGACGTTTTTTGGTATGCGAGCCAGAGCTACAGCCGTTCCACCTGAGACCTGTTCGTGCATCATACTGCCTTGAGACCGACTCGTGAGGGATTTGAAAAGTGTGGCAGCCAGTGGATCGTTGATAATGTCTAATCCTGTCACTATCCCCATCGGACTCCCCTTTGCCATGCTCTGGCCGACTGGGAAAAAAGGGGTACGGTCAGTATTGCTAGAATCTTCTGTAGCTCGGGCCGTGACTCGAACTATAGTGCAGGCTTCCTCGGGGATGTCCTGGAGGGAGGAGAGGCCAGAGGATGTCGTTTCGTATCGTGTGAGTGGGCAAAAGTGTATCAAGAGGTGTTCTGGTGTATTGGAGCGTATGGCTATCATCAGAGCTATTTGTAGTGCCCATAGGGTAACCTGCTCTAGGGGGAAGAGATCAGATAGTGTGCTCCCTCCTGGTTTCCTCTGCCTGTTGAAGAGGAGGATGATCCGAGATTGAGTCCAGTTGATGACGCCTTTGAAGGGGGTGATTTCCACATCCATACTGTCTATCACGCATTGTAGCAGTTCGGGGGGAAGTCGAGGGCCTAGGCAGTAGGTGCCCAGCTCTCGGAACCTGCAGAGAAGTTTCGCTTCCGTTGCTGCATGGCCGTCCCCCATGTCCGGGGTGTCTGCTCGGAGCATGGTCACCATCTTAGAATAATGAATACGAATGGTGACTGCTGCCACTGAGAGCTTCTCTCTATAGGTGCTCTGTTGTAGGATCCGCAATGAGAAGGTGAGGGGGAGGCCCGTTTTCTGAGGACCCAAGTCCTCCATGTGAGGCATGAGGCGGTTTCGGGTGCTCATAAGGTCCATACTGAAATTGGAGTTTTCGTGGTTCAGTATGAGGTGGCTCAAGATGCCTTGTTGTCCTTTTTCTCCGCCGCAGTGGACCCCTGTTCTGAGGAAACCGGTTCGCCCCTGTCCTTTTTCCGTGAGTAGATTCGCCATGCAGGTGTCTTCGGCTAGCGTGTGTAGTTCTGCGATTTGCCAGAGTCCCACCGCAGCCAAGTGGAACATGATGTTGTCAAGGATGTCTGTTTCCGCCACGCCCCCGGCTCTATGCATGGCTATGGCAAATTGAAACCCTCTTTTTACCTCCAGGGAGGAAGGCTCAAGTATGATACTATCTTCTTCGATTTCCGCCAACAAATCCGAGCGGTGTAGGTGCCATGTAGGTTGGCTGTCTTGGCCTTGGATTTGGAGGGATTTCGTTCTCGTTACGTATAGGTCATATAAGGCCTTGTCAGAGGCTTCGGTACGGAGAATGGAGATGGTGGCCGAGCCTGTCCCCATTCTAGGGTCAAGTTGTTCAGGAGGTCGAAAAGTGATGTCTCTCTGCCAGTGTCCGGTAGTACCTGGTTGGAAGCCGGCCTCGGCAAGGGCCGTTATGAGGGGCCTAGTCGATAGGATGTTAAGGTTGGAGAGGGTGAATGTTTCATTCTGCATGAGTATGCCTTCTGGGGCCTCTTTAGGCTGGCCACTGGCTCTGTGTCCCAACCTGTGCTTCTGTGCCGGATTGATCTTAAATTCTACATGTCTAGCTATCCCTGCTTGATGTTCCTTGAAGGAGTTCGAGAAAGCCTCCCAGTCTGCCTGTAGTACGGGGAAGGGAATGTGATTTGTTTCCAGGAATTGTTCAAAAATTTCCGGGAAGGCTTCTTGAACCTGCTGAAATCGTGAGATGTCCGTGTCTTTATCCTCGTCCCCTTCATTCAGAGCTTCCATGATCGATGTTGTCGCCTGGTCTTTGGTTAAATTGAGGGCCGTCATCAGCATATTCACTGTAGCCAGGTCTTGGGTGCGGGGATTGCTTATGCGTAGTCGGTCGATCCATTCGTCAATGGAGGCTTGTGTCTCTTTGGAGTGTGTTTGTGTCGGTCGGTGAATAGGTGTTGCCGCTGAGCTTGCCAAACGGGGAGAATCCCCCATGTCCATGTCAGCGCCTCCAAAGAGGCCTCCTATCATCATCCACACTGTTGTACCCTTGGTGACTCCCTGCGCCTCTAATGTGACCTGATTAGTGAGTGTTCTCCCCCCGTATTGAATACGGAAAGAGTGGGTGGGGATGGACAGGAGGTGGCTCAGTCTCTCCTTGAGCGAATCGAGGGATGTGGGTGTGGACATCGTCTGGGTGTAGGTCGGCTTCCTTCCTTTCTCATTCCACGTATCCGGAATTCATACAAATATTTGGTGGATCGAGGGGGAGATTTCCCCCTGTTGTAATTCATTTTCCCAACTCTTTTGGATTGATTCCCCCTCTTTAGACGGTGGTTGGGTTTGGTCCTGGGGTTGTTGCTGTGTGAGGAGTGGTTTTGATTGCTCAATTCTCCCTGCGTCTTCTTTTCCCAGTGGCCGGCCTGTGTCGAACCTGTCTTCGGCGGGTAGGGTTGATGTCGTCCTTCACGCGTCTGGGAGAGGAAGAAATACAAGAATGGTGGAGTCTTCCTTCGTAATCCATTCGAATTTGTCTTCGTAGGACAGGGACATTTCTCTCCCTGTCATTGCGTTCGAATGAAGGCTGTGTTCTGCTGCTTGTTCCTGTGACCAGACCAGGTTGCTCGGAAATTCCCCCAGGGTGTAGTGTAAGGTGTCTGGTGCAGGGACTGTCGACCGTTGCAGGTAACATTCCAGTAGTATTTTGTGTACTGTATTTCCTATACTCTCTGTTGGGCTTACTTCAATCAGTACTTCTAAGACGTGTCCCTTATACTTTTCAATGCCTCCTGTTCTGGCGGATTCTAGTCCTTCTCGGATCGGGGCCTGGGTGAATCCTTTATCTTTGCCGTCTTGTATGAGGATCACCCTTTGCCATTTGAGTGCAACATCTCCCGCCCCTTGGCCTGAGGCCCATAATTTCCGGGGTCTCGGGTAGAGGGTTAATGTGGACCCCTTTCCAACTGTTCCAGGGTCACTAAGTGTGTTCCTGGGCTCTGTTAGTACCTCGGTCGAATGACATTGTTGAAGGTTGTCGCTGAAGGTCTGGTGCATCAGGCTGTAGACGGGTATGGTGTCCTTTTTGTCGAGTAGAAATGGGGCTGCCGCTGAGGATTTCCCACTTTTTCGGAGGCCTGTATGTCCCTGAGGGTAAGGAATCGTGTAGATAGTGAGTGTGAAAGATGTGCTGCGCACCACTTCGTTCAATATTCCGGTCTCTGGGAAGTGCCAGTCCGTGCTGGGTGGCTATCGGTGTCCTGGCACGGGTAGGAATGTCTTGAGCGTAACGGGGTCCCTGGTATCTGTAAGCCCGTGGCTCGGTGGATCAGATGGCTGATCTTCCTACTTTTTCTTTCGCCTTAGGTATCCCCATGGTTAAAAAAGTGTGGGGTAAGGGTTGTTCCCTGGGGGGAGTGTTGTTGTAGTGCTATCATCGAATTATTCTGAATTTCCGTCAGGCTGCCTAGGGGATGTTGTTGGAGCAGAATGTGGAGGAGAGTTTCCATGTTGCAGTTGGTTGGTGCCCAGCTTGCTTTCGCCCTATTGCTCTAGACGTCCATTGTACTGGGCTGCAGGGGTTGGCCTGACATAGTGGTGATCTCGAATTTCATAAGGTTAGGGAAGTCCCATTGGCCGGCTCCGGTTAGCTGGTGTATCCATCTCGGCATGTCGTCTGTAGCCTCCCTGTCCCGTTTCCATCCTCGTGGGCACATCATGTCCAGGAGGGAGAGGCTCAGGTAGATGATTTCGTCCTTTGCTGTGTGGTCTCTGCTGATCCGGGATACCGCTTGTGTATGGCCTTCCAGAACAGCTGCCATGCCGACTGCAGCATTTCTATCTGTGTCGTGAAGTTGGGCACATATGAGATGGGCATATAAATCTGGTATTTCCTCCCGTCCCAGTAGAAACCAGGCGTCCTCCTTCTGCTGGATGGTTAGGTGGGACTCTATCGTCATGAGGTGATGGAGGGTGTGAAGCCCCGTGCTGTAATTAACTCTTGGTCTGCCCGAGATATATTCTGTGGGTAGGAGTTTTAGGGCTAGCATGGTTTGGAGGAGCCAGTTCCATGTTGTCTCGACATTCCAGCCCGTTTTCAGGGACATTAGGGCCCCATGCGGAGAATCATCCACTGGTCTTGGTGTGGTAATAAGTTTAACATATTCGATGACGGAGAATTGGATGTCTTGGGATAGACTTCCGATGTGGTTTTCCCTAGCTGGTCGGACCATTTGCATGAGTCGAGCATTGTTAGCAGTGGTCAGGAGGGAGTGAGTCCTAATGTTGAGAATATCGCAGCAATAGCTGTGATCCTGACACAAGTGGCAGAGGATCTCTATTGCCCGTAGACCGTGTATCAAGTTCGAAGGTTTATTTTGCAGCATGTGGCAGGTGGATTCGACTCTGGCCATAAGCAAGGGAATTGTCCTGGCTTTTCTTACGGTGGGCCAGATCCAGGAAAATCTAAGCAGTGCCTCCTGGAGCCAGCCTGTGAGAAGGTCGTGTATCTGCTCGGCCCATCCTCCGCTAAGTATATGTACGGCACGGCTGATCTCCATTCGTACGCGTGTATCCGTTGTGTGTGCTTTCAGGCTGAGTGTTA
>Ga0209390_10008613_pt1:5000-12533 | contig 12533 bp, 10 predicted proteins | sample BON01_FD_187212 | JGI IMG/M metagenome (GOLD analysis project Ga0209390, IMG submission 187212) | Freshwater microbial communities from Lake Bonney liftoff mats and glacier meltwater in Antarctica - BON-01 (SPAdes) (version 2) | ecosystem: Environmental > Aquatic > Freshwater > Ice >... | reverse complement strand
TGTGTGTGTGTGTGTGTGTGTGTGTGTGTGTGTGTGTGTGTGTGTGTGTGTGTGTGTGTGTGTATACATTATATATATATACATATATATGTTTGTATATTTGTATATATATATATAGATGCGTGCATGCTATAAAACTGCTCAGACACCCTTGGAATCTTCGCCTCCGGTCTTCTTCTGGGTTATGTTTCTTCTCTGCAGTAACTTGAGTGTCACCGTCGTGTCTGGAGTATTTATTCACCATAGTGTAAGGGGCAAAAAGAGTGTATACCAACCCCGACCCTCGCTCGTGGTCTAGGAAAGTTTCAGTTTGCGTGTGCTGTTGTGGTTTTCGTGGGAATTTTCCCCTTGCGCTTGCGTGTCAAGATCTTTAATTCATTCCATGCCAAACAAAGTGTGGGCGAAACGGGGAAACGGACATATCGACCTGCTGCTTGTGCTTGGCCTTTACAATATATTGTTTCACACACTTCGAGGCTTTATTGCACAATAATAATTTTTGCAAACACCCCCTTTATTGTGCAATATATTGCACAATATTACCAGTTATTGCACCCCCCCGCCCAATGTTGAGGTGTTTTTCAGGTGTTTGGAGGTGTGTTTGGAGGTATTTTTTGTTATTTAGTGGTCGGATTTTGGATGGGTGGAGGTGTCTGAAAAAAAATTGTTCTCGACACGGAAATAAAGGGGGCATTAATGCACATTATTGTGCAATACCCCGCTCCCAGCCCCCCTTTATTGCCTACAATATTGCGCAATCTTTTCCCCACGACCCCCTTTATTGCAATAAAAAATATTGGCAATATCTTGTAAGGGCCAACCTGCTGCTATCGTACGCTAGCGGCGCGATGGGTCAAATCATCAGGATCAGGAGTCAGGACGTTGTGCCAGCAATGCGCAATGCGCAATGCCATATACCATATGCATATCATATACCATATAGATATAGATATAGGTGGTTCTGATCAGGTATAGCGTATACAGCTTTGGCTCGCTGAGCCTGAGCAGCCTGAGCTGCTTATTTAGAAATTATTTAGGGCATGCCGTTGGCGTGTGATGAGCCGCACCGCCGTTTTCCTTTTCATCTTCGGAGATGATGATATTTCATCGGATGATGATAATGTCGTAAAAAATAAGTAATATTAGCTCTAATAATAATAAATTTATATATATTATAAGTACTACTCTTAAGTACATCCTAACCCACACAGCCAGACATAGAGCTCTCGTCGAGTACCGAGTACACTATGTCTGGCTGTGTGGGTTGCCTAACTTCTATTTGGGTATTTTCCAGTCGCCGATCTTCGCCAACTCGAGGTGAAGGGCCAGCGTGCGGGTACCATTGGGCCACGGACCCGGCTTGGCGTGCAGGACGGGCCGGCCAGAAGCCCGGCGCATGCACTTACCCTTCCCGTCGACGCTGTGGACTCAGATATGAAGCTCGCTATCGCAGTCCTCGGCTTCCTCGGCGCGGCCGACGCTCTTGTCGTCCCGACCACGGCGCCGACACGCGCGGGCGCCATCCGCATGGCCGCCATCGGCGACACTGGTGTCTCGTTCGAGAACGTCGCTCGCGAGTGGAGGTGCAAGTACACCGCTGGCGCGTCGGGCGGCCCGGGCGACTCGGCTAGCCTGAAGGCGTGCCAGGAGCTCCTCACCGAGTACCTGCCCAAGATCAAGGCGCTCCCGAAGGCGTCGGTCACGCGCCAGGTAGGAATGTTCGAATCGAACTGAGTGCCCACACAAGCGTACGGGGTTAGCCCTCATATGAGGAATACTGAGGCGAGCAGGCGTCACTATTGGATTGGGGTCACCCGAGATATTGACGCTTTGCTCGCCACCGTAATCCGCACCTGGCAGGCGGCCGCTCCTTTCCAGACCACCTGCCCCAGCCCGCCCTCACTACTGAGGTGCGCCTAAAAATTGGTGTTGGAAAGGTAGATTCAATCCCGTGTATCTCATCCGTAGGTCTGCGGCGGCTGCCTCGACTTCAAGGTGTCCATCTCCCAGCCCCTGGACGAGCACGGCGCCTGGGCCGGAGCCGACTACAACCCGCTCGAGGCCGAGTTCATGGCCAAGCTCAAGGCGATCGACGGCACCTCGATGCACGAGACGCAGGAGATCACATTCGAGGCGCTCTAGAGCCGGTGCACGGTCGTTGCGCTGGCCGAACTGCTCCGTCAGCTAGCTGGAGCCTTGCTTTCTAGAGCTCGAAGGCACCAAGTGGTGAATACGGAGCGATGTGGTGTAGCGGACAGTGACTAAGGGATTGTCTAGACCCCTTTCCAGCCGTTGCGTCTCTCGAGTCTACTGGTACTACTGGCTGAGCTGGGTATTTAGTATGCAGTATGCGTATGCGTATGCGTGTGGTGGCATAAGATGTAACGTTTTTATTTGCATGAGCATGTCTTTAATAATACAAAAACGCGGCTCTTTTTGTGCCCACAAGCGACAAAAACATCCCCACCCACCCTACCTACACCCCACTAAAAACCTAGGTCCTGGATCGTGTGACGTGTGACGTGTATCCCGTGGACCGTGGGTGTCGTCCGTCGTAGTCGTTGTAGGAGTTCGTGTCAACGGCGGGAGGACAGGTATCTCGCCGCGCTCGCTCTGCTCATCACGGACTCAGGATCTCTCACACTGTTGTCGTAAATCTCACGCGTTGAATTTCACACGATTATCTCGTCATCACGGCAGCTCGCATCCATCGGTAGCTCACGGAGAGCCGCGGAATCTTACAGCATCCCACGGTATTCGCGGTTTTCGCCATGACACCGCCAAATTCCACCGTGGCGAAAATGGAAGGTTGTAAACAAATCAGCTCAGGGGTGGGAGGAGGGGAAGTCCTCACTCCTCAGCCTCGGCAGCTCTCTTGCGCCTCTCGCGCCGCGCTTCGGGGTACTCGGCGCTGGCGGCTGCGTACCTCGCTGCGACGAAGAAGTAGTCACTCAGCCGGTTCAAGTAGATGGCGGCGCTCGCAGGACAGTCGCCGGCGCTCACCAGCGTGAAAACGCGGCGCTCCGCGCGCCGGCAGACGGCGCGAGCCACGTGCAGGGACGCAGACCCCGCGCCACCGCCCGGCAGGATGAAGACGGTCAGCGGCGGCAGGTGCGCGTCCATGGCGTCGATGTAAGTCTCCAGCCGGCCGGCCTCAGCCTCTCCATTAAAACTCACGCGCGCCAGCCGCTTGCTTTCCGACGTGCGCTGCGGTGTCGCGGCCGCTGAGCCGACGTCTAGCAAGTGTGCCTGCACCTCGGTCAGCTGGGGAAGCAACCAGCCGAGGCCCTCCAGGCCGGGTTGGGGTGCGAGGGGTCCAGTGGCGCGTGCGCCGCCGGTGAGCGAGTCGCAGTGCATGTACGCCATCCCAACCGCAGCATTGAGCTCGTCCAACGCACCCAGCGCCTCGAACACGGCATCGTCCTTGGGCCGCCGCTCGCCGTTGTACAGCGAGGACGTGCCGCCGTCTCCGGTGCGCGTGTAGACGCTGATCGCGCGCGCGTGCGGTCGAGCCAAGCGGCCACCGTCTCCGGTGCGCGTGTAGACGCTGATCGCGCACGCGTGCGGTCGAGCTAAGCGGCCGCCGCAGCGGTGTGCGTGCCGAGAAAAGGCCAGCATTTGAGTGGTTCGCGGAAATTTCTATTAACCAATTCACGTGAATCCTCGGTTTAGTGCTCCTTCTGTGAACAAGCGCTGTGAACGAATTCGCCCGACAAAATGCGACCTTTTTTCTGCTACTTCATTTCAGCGCTGCTGTGCATACGTGCTCAGGAAACCGGGTTGGGTGCACTAACGGAGGATGCACGGGCAACAGCGTCCGGCTCAGACGCGCCAGCGGACGTAAGTGCTCAGAAAACCGGGTTGGGTGACCCACCAACAGTGGCTGCGCGGGTAATGACGCCGAGCGCAAACGCGTCAGCGGGCGTAAGTGCTCAGGAAACCGGTCTGAGTGACCCACCGACGGAGGCTGCGCGAGCCGCAGCGTTGGGAACCGACGCGGAGCAAGTGGCCGACACAAGGCTCACGATGGAAGGCCTCGGGCCCGTCGTGCTGGGGAAGGATGGGAGCATGTCCCTCGTCAGCAACTGGGCGGAGCTGACTGGAACGGAGCGCGCCGCCGCCTGGAAGGGCATCGCGGCTCGCAACGCCAAGCGCAAGGCAGCGCTCCTGGAGGCGAAGGTAGCGGAGCAGGCAGGGGCCAAAACAGCCGCAGGGTCCATGCGCAACTCGCTGCGGAGACTGTTCCAACGCCTAGCGCAGTTGTGGCGACGAGCAAGAGACACATTCAGCCGTCCAAAGGGGCTCTCGAATGAATAGACCCGTGCTGAACGTGCATCACGGGCGATGCCGTTTAGCTTGCATTTTTATTTATACGCGTGTACGTATAGGTGCGTGTGGTGGAATCTTTTATTGCTCTGGGGCTGAGGTGGCACACGCACTCGCACGGCACTGCTCGACAGAACACAAAACCTATATATAGGGATTATAGGCGGGTGCGTATTGTTTTGATGTGATACTAGTGCCTGCCATAGTGCAGAAAAAGAATTAACACACTAATTTTATTGCGTGTTCGTGTGCGTTGTGTGTTTTTAACGTCGCAACGACAATGATGTGTATGTGTGTTGCAAATCTCTTCAATCTACTGCTACTGCTACTGCTACTGCTACTGCGCTTGCTTAAAGTTAAGTAGCCATACTCGCACTTGTATATACATATGACAATAGTATACAGTAGATTTAAATTATATATATAGAAAGAAACAAGAATAATGCTTATGAATACACAGACACCACGTGTTATTATTATTATTATATGTACTTTGTGTGATTATAGTTGTAGTATGTTAAACGTTATATTCACATTGTATATCGGTATGTTGTGTTGCACATATAAAAATCTTTAATTGTTGTTGGTTGTGGTTATTGGCGCGCGGGGGCAGGGCGTGTACGTTATCGGCAGGGTTGACAAGAGTGAGCTATGGCTATGGACGCCTTTTTGTAGGCTCTAGCCTCTGCTAGGTAGGGGCCCACAGCCACACGCGAGCGAGAGGAGTCAGAGGCGAGCGAACACGACGTACACGATAGAAGAGACAGACGGGAGCGAGCTATGATGGCCATGGACGGCTTTTTGGTAGGCTCTGCTAGCCTCTAACTAGGAGCCCACACCCACACGAGAGGAGAGCGAACACGACGTACACGAGAGAAGCGAGCGAGCTATGGACGCCTTTATAGTGGCCTCTAGTAGCTAGAAGCGTAGGCGGTGTGTACCGCCTTAGTTGAGATTCTGAATGCGAGGTGAAAGGTGCCGTGTGCGCCTAAATGATTCGACTTGGAGTTGCCTATGCAAAAACGACGATACTCGGAGCGAACCCGAGTTTAGCACAATCTATATTTGAACAGTGTAAACAGAACATAAGAGCTAGAAATTGAAAGTGGCAACTGGGTGTGGGTGTGTGTGTCTTGGGGGGGGGGCATATCACCGTCGAATCTAGAAGCGCAATCGGCGTATCCCCTCGATCGACACACTGAATATGCGTGTGTGTGTGGTGGGGGGGGGGTTCTGGTGGTGGGTAAGCATATCATCTTCGGAGCTGAGAGCGCAATCGGCTGATCCTCTTGATCGATATACTGAATGAGAGGTTTGTGTTGGGCGGGAGGTCCTGGTGGTGGTGGTGGGGTCCTGGTGGGGGGTAAGCATATCATCCTCGGAGCTATGAGCGCAATCGGCGTATCCCCTTGGTCAATAGCCTGACTATGCGCGCGCGCGCGCGTGTGTGTGTGGTCCGGGTTAACCCGAGTAAGCATATCATCCTCGGAGCTAGAAGCGCAATCGGCTGATCCCCTTGGTAGATATACTGACTAAGCGTGTGTGTGTTTGGCCTTTACAAGATACTCGTTTAATTCAGAGCTTTTGTGCACGAATCAGGCATCCGTTCATTGCCCCCGCTACCTGCGTCGCCCACACTTAGGCAATACAATTGCACGACGATTGCGCAATATAGGATCCCCCCCAACCCCCCTTGTGTATGCCATGCATTATACAAAATTGGTATTGGCAATATCCTGCAAAGGCCAAGCACTGTGTGTCCTGGTGGGAGGTAAGTATATCATCCTCGGGTTAACCCGAGGATGGGGGGGGTCCTGGTGGGGAGTAAGCATATCGCCATCGAAGCTAGAAGCGCAATCTGCGTATCCCCTTGGTCGGGTTAAGGGTGCTCTGCAGCTACTAAGTAAACGCCATATGTAAGATCGCTTTGCTCAGGTACCTGAGCGAATTTCGGTTTCAAGTTCTGACGGCAATCTCCAGCGATTCATCCTAGATTTACCCATGAAACCCGGAACAACTCGCAACAAGTGATTGGCCGAGTCGAAACTGAAACCGCCGTTCATTATGAGTCACAGCACCAAAGTCATTAGTACACGTTGAATGAGAGAAACTGCTTGAGAATTACTTAGGCGCACAGAGCACCTTTAAAGGTGCTCTGTGTGCCTAAGTAATTCGAAACAGCTTTTTCATAATCAAACTGTTCTAACGAGTTCTCATTACTTTGACTTTGATGCTGTGACTCATAGCATAAAAGACGTTTCAGTTTCGACCATCAATCGCTTGTTTCTTCCGAATTGTTCCGGATTCATGGGTAAATCGCGGATAAATCGCTGTCAAAAACTTGAAACCAAATTTCGCTCAGGTACCTGAGCAAAGCGAATTTACTTAGAGCGGTTACTTAGTAGCTGCAGAGCACCTTTGAGGGTGAACCCGACGACCCGATACTCGTTACCGGGCAGCAAGGGAGCCCCTCCCCGGCGTGCCGACAGCCTTTCCAGGGCTCGACATGCGTGCGCAAAGAGCTCAAGCAAAAGAAAGTACCACGCTCGGGCACCGTACCAAGTTCGGGCCAGCTCCTTGCTAGAAGCGCAATCTGCGTATCCCCTTTGTAGATATGCTAAAGGCGAGGTGCGGGTCGAGCGTGTCGCCCCTCGCCATCGGCTCCACGGACATCTTGCCCGCGTTTGCGTCCCACCTCTTCTTCCACTCCTGAAAGGGAAGGACGGCACCAATAAGAGAACCATTACGCACACTGGTAGTCACACTGGTAGTATTACGCACACTGGTAGTCGTGTTAGTTATTATGGGGGCAGTGATTGGGAAAATAAATAAATAAATACATCCACAGACATCTTGCCCGCGTTTGCGTCCCACCGCTTCTCCCACTCCTGATGATTGGCCTATACAAGATATTGTTTTGTGTCTGGGCCTTTGTGCACGAATCAATACTATTCTTTGCGAACACACCCGGGTTAACCCTAACCCTTTGTTTAGGCACTCCACCCCACCCCGTCATTGCCCACACTATTGCGCAATGTAATGTTTCCCCCCGACCCCCCGTTATTGCAATATACCCCATCCAATATTGGCAATGGTAATATCGTGTAAAGGCCAAGAAGGGAAGGACGGCACCAATAAGAAAACCATTACGCACACTGGTAGTCATACTGGTCGTATTACGCACACTGGCAGTCGTGTTAGTTATTA
>Ga0209390_10008613_pt1:0-2500 | contig 12533 bp, 10 predicted proteins | sample BON01_FD_187212 | JGI IMG/M metagenome (GOLD analysis project Ga0209390, IMG submission 187212) | Freshwater microbial communities from Lake Bonney liftoff mats and glacier meltwater in Antarctica - BON-01 (SPAdes) (version 2) | ecosystem: Environmental > Aquatic > Freshwater > Ice >... | reverse complement strand
ACGAGAGATACGGGCGTGCCGTAATATAAGTATCAAACCTTTGTGGGTATACATGCATATATGTATATACATGTAGGTACACAGATATTTAGGTGTTTGTGTTTTGTGCTCGCACCTCGTGGAAAGCCGAGACAAGCTTCTCCACCCGAACTTCGCGCTCAGTCTTTAATAGGGTTCATTTGCGAGTTTGTTCAACTTGTGTTTTCTGTGTGTGTGTGTGTGTGTCTGTGTCTGAGAGTGTATGTGTGCGTGCGTTTTGTGTGTTTGTGCTCACACCTCGTGGAAAGCTGAGAGAAGCTTCTCTGTGCGAGAGCACCGCAGCAGAGGCGGCGAATGATAGACAGATGACAGAGAATGAATAAGGGGTAACCCTTGAATGCATGTCGCAGGAAAGCGGAACGGAAAGCGGTTCACAGGAGGCCGCGGAGCGACCCACACAGAGGGCCGCAGGACCCACACAGGAAACACACAGACATTCTCCACCCGAAACTCCAACAAAAAGCGCCCACATAGCTACCTATCTTTATGTTTATATGGTGTTTATCTGCGCTTTCTTTAATTTGTGTTGTGTCTGTCTATCTGTATGGGAGAGAGTTTGTTGAGGTTGACGCCTTGGGCGTTATAACCATTTCTCGTGGGTGTTTTGAGCGCTGCGGCAGCAATAAGAAAACTCCCCCATAATAGCCCCTACCTATTCTAACCTTAGTAGTTAGTTTCGTAACGCTTCGAAACCGGCGGCCGACAACTGCTCCGTGCGTCCGCATACCGTACGCCGTCCGAGGCTAGCCCTCGGCGACGGTGCAGCCACGCGAGTCAGTTTCTTTGGTGAGCGTTGTGTAAAAGCCTAGAGACGCGGGCGTGTCGTGATATAAGTATCAAACCTTTGTGGGTATACATGTATATATGTATATACATGTAGGTACACAAAAGATATTTAGGTGTTTGTGTGTTGTGCTCGCACCTCGTGGAAAGCCGAGACCAACTTCCCCACCCGAAATTCGCGCTCCGTCTTTTATGGTGTTCATTTGCGAGTTTTTATTCGTGTTTTGTGTGTGTGTGTGCGATATTTTATGTGTGTGTGTGCGTGTGTGTTTTGTGCTCGCACCTCGTGGAAAGCCGAGACCAACTTCCCCACCCGAACGTCGCGCTCCGTCTTTAATGGTGTTCATTTGCGAGTTTTTATTCGTGTTTTGTGTGTGTGTGCGATATTTTATGTGTGTGTGTGTTTCGTGCTCTCACCTCGTGGTCAACCCTGCTGTGACGGATATACAGTTTATTGGCGTTATGTTTAGTTTGTGTTTTGTGTGTGCCTGGTGTGTGTGTGAAAGAGAGACAGATAGCGTGTGTGTGTGTTTTGTGCTCGCACCTCGTGGAATGCCGACACAAGCTTCTCCACCCGAACTTCGCGCTCCGTCTTTTAATGGGGTTCATTTGCGAGTTTGTTCAATTTGTGTTTTCTGTGTGTGTGTGTGTGTCTGAGAGTGTATGTGTGCGTGTGTGTGTAGCTTCTCCACCCGAACTTCGCGCTCCGCCTCTAATGGGGTTCATTTGAGAGTATTTTTTTTAATGTTTTGTGTGTGTGTGAGAGAGAGAGTGTTTTGTGCTCGCAGCTCGTTGAAACCCGACACAAGCCTTTCCACCCGAAATTCGCGCTCCGTCTTTAATGGTGTTCATTTGCGAGTTTTTATTCGTGTTTTGTGTGTGTGCGCGATATTTTGTGTGTGTGTGTGTGTTTTGTGCTCGCACCTCGTCTCCACCCGAACTTCGCGCTCCGCCGCAATTGGTATTCATTTGTGATTTGTTTTTTAATGTTTTGTGTGTGTGTGAGAGAGAGTGTGTGTTGTGCTCGCACCTTGGCCTTTACACGATATTGCAATTGCCAATATTGTGTGGTATATATTGCAATAACGGGGGGTCGGGGGAAACGTTATATTGCGCAATAGCGCGGGCGATGACGGTGTGGAGTGGGGTACCTAAACAAAGGATGGGTGGGGTACGTAAACAAAGGATGGGTGCGCATAGAATAGTATTAATTCGTGCACAAACGCCCAGAAACAAAACAATATCTTGTATAGGCCAACTCGCACCTCGTTGAAAACCGACACAAGCTTCTCCACCCGAAATTCGCGCTCCGTCTTTAATGGTGTTCATTTGCAAGTTTTTTTAATTGTGTGTGTGTGAGATAATGGGGTTCATTTGTGATATTTTTTTCTATGTTTTGTGTGTGTGAGAGAGAGAAAGAGAGTGTTCTGTGCTCGCACCTCGTTGAAAGCCGACACAAGCTTCTCCACCCGAACTTCGCGCTCCGTCTCCGCCTTGGTACCGTGTGCGGTGGGCAACCTGCACAAAAAAGGAGAAAATTTCAGTGAGGCAATAGGATTAACCCAATACATATGTGTGTGTATAAATATATATAATATATATATATATATATATATATATATATATATATATATATATATATATATATATATATATATATATATATATATATCTCTAT
>Ga0209390_10008610_pt1 | contig 12534 bp, 15 predicted proteins | sample BON01_FD_187212 | JGI IMG/M metagenome (GOLD analysis project Ga0209390, IMG submission 187212) | Freshwater microbial communities from Lake Bonney liftoff mats and glacier meltwater in Antarctica - BON-01 (SPAdes) (version 2) | ecosystem: Environmental > Aquatic > Freshwater > Ice > Glacier... | reverse complement strand
AGAAGGAGGGAGGGAGGGAGGGAGGGAGGGAGGGAGGGTGAGAAGTTTGTCGCACTATTGCTTTGTGTGTGTCTGCTCAAACCACATCGAGGTGCTCGTAGAGAAGTTCTTCGTGCCATTTCACGCAGGCCAGGAGGACTTTCCTGTTGATCGGATTATAAAAGAAGGAAGATTGATGAGCGTCCTGCCTTTCCTCCTTCCCTCCTTCCCTCCCTCCCTCCCTCCTTACCTCAAGGCTTCAATGTCGATGACCGTGTCTTTGCCTCCGTAGAAAACAGCCACAGGCATCCGGAGCCGCTTCAAGTCGTACTCGACGGGCACTCTAAGAAGGAGGGAGGGAGGGAGGGAGGGAGGGAGGGAGGGGGGTGTAGAGATGTGAGTGTGTCTTTGCCTCCGTAGGAAAAAGCCACGGGCATTCGCAGTCTCTTCAAGTCGTACTCGATGGGCACTCTAAGAAGGAGGAAGGGAGGGAGGGAGGGAGGGAGGAGCGGGTCAGGAGTTTGTGTCGCATGAGGTCGGAGGAATTGAGGGAGGGAGAGAGGGAGGGAGGGAGGGAGCGAAGGCTTACCTGTTTCTATTGGTGTCGTCAGCATAGAAGGCAAGACGACGCAGCTTGATGAGCTGGAACCATTGCACGACAGTTTTGACGGAGGCGTAAGAGAAAATGTGTTGGTAGAGATGTTCTTTTCGAGCGGCGGACACCTGGGAGTTGGACCACTGAAGGAGGGAGGGAGGGAAGAAATGGTGATGGTGAGAACCTTCCTGCATCTATCCCACCCCCTCGTTCCCTCCCTCCCTCCCTCCCTCCGTCCCTCCCTGCCTGCTGAAATATATCACCCCTGCCCTCGTTCCCTCCTGCCCTCCCTCCCTCCCTCCCTCCCTCCCTCCCTCCCTGCTTGCTATACGCACATTGAACAAGAAGTCCGTGGCTCGATCCACTGTCCAGACAAAGAGCTGGGGGGACATGATCTGGAGGGAGGGAGGGAGGGAGGGAGGGGGAAAAAAGCGATATGATTAAATTGTCTTGACAGCGCTGAGGGAAGGGAGGGAAGGAGGGAGGGAGGGAGGGAGGGAGGGAGGGAGGGAGAGAGCGTACCTTCATCCACATCAACGTGGAGCTGAGCATAGAGTGTCGGCCGAAGACCAGATAAATAAAACGAGGGTTCGACTCGACCAGCGCGGAGAGGTAGGAGGAAGACAGGCCTTTGGCGCGGGGAGGAGCAGCAAGGGCGAGGAAGAGGGAAACTTTTTGGGTGAGCGCGTGGTCGGTCGTGAAGGCTGCAAAGGCTTGGGCGGACCCTTGGCTGAACCTGTGAGGGGGGTGGGAGGGAGGTAGGGAGGGTGAGTTTGGGTGAGCGCGTGGTCGGTCGTGAAAGCTGCGAATGCTTGTGCGGACCCTTGGCTGAAGCTGTACATGAGATTATTAGAATGAGGAAAATCAATAATTGTTAGAAAATGCGATGGTAACATAAGCCCTCCCTCTCTCTCCCTCCCTCCCTCCCTTCTTACCCGATATAACAAAGCTTTTCTGGCTTGGTCGCTCCCAACACATACTCAATCAGAGCCGGCACGTCGTATCGTGCTAGCTCAGCAACATTCCCCCCTCCCTCCCCCCCCCCCCCCCCCCCCCCCCTCCCCTCCCTCCCTTCTTACCCGATATAACAAAGCTTCTCTTGCTTGGTCGCGCCTAGCACATATTCAATCAGAGCCGGCACGTCATATCGCGCGAGCTCGTCGATCGAAAAATTCCAGTAGGCATCTTCAGAAGGGGAGAGACGCAGGTGCTTGTGGCTGTAGCGGTTGCCTCGATTGTTACCTGAGGTATGGAGGGAGGGAGGGAGGGAGGGAGGGGAGGTGATGAGTGAGCTGTACTGGTTGCCTCGATTGTTGCCTGCGAAAAAAAGTTAGGACAACAGAAAAAAAGTGAGCGGGGAAAGAGTTAAAAATCTCTCCCCCTTATTTCCCTCCCTCCCTCCCTCCCTCCCTCCCTCCGTACCAAGCCAGACATCAAACCCAGCCTTCGCCAAGAACAAGGCCAAGGAATGCTCTTCCCCTCCACACAAAAACGACTCCGAATCTTGCATCAATGCATGCATCAACAACACAGCCGGGCGGCCCGTCGCTCCTGTCGCTGTGCTACTGCTGCTGCTACTGCTGCTGCTACTGCTGCTGCTGCTGGTAGTCGAGGCTGGGACTGCAGCAGTCGCACCTGAGGAGGAGGAAGAGGTCAAGTTGCGGGAGAAGAAGGAGGAGGAAGGGATGTGTTGCTGCCCTCCTCCTCCTACTGCTGTTGTCTTAGAGGATCCCCGTCGATTCCTCCCCGATCCTCCTCCTCCTCCTCCCCCACCACCTGCTGCTGCTGCTCCTGCCTCACTCGTACTACTACTCGTCGCTTGCTGCGCCTGCTGCTGGTGCTGCTGCTGCTGCTGCTGCTGTTGGTACTGCTGCTTGGGCACGAGGCGATGCAAGACCAGGACAAAGCCATCTTTGGTAGGAGCCGTGTGTGTTTCTAGGGCAAACTCTGTGTTTTCTACCAGTGACTCGGCCAACAATCGATCGTGGCCTCCTCCTCCATTTCTGGTGCCGGTGGGCGCGGCGCCGCCTAGTTGGAAGGAGAACCAAGCTTGGAGGCCTTGGGAGGCGAGGTAGAAGCGATCGAGGAGGGAGGGGAAGGGGAAGATGGCATAGACGGTGACGATGAAGAAGCCGAGGGTCTTGGCCAGGGTTAGGAAGCAGACGAGGTAGAGGAGGTGGGCCCAGTCGATGAGGACGTCCGTGTAGTGCCACATGATGAGCCTGTGGGCGGGTGTGATGAGGGAGGGAGGGCATTTGAATCGTCTGTTGCAAAGACGGCAAGTGTAGAGAGTCGTGTATGTGCCTCTGTGGCTTGCCGCACGCAGACACAAAATTGTCCCTGTCTCGATATGGGCTGAGAACACACGAGCTCCAGAATACACACGAACATGACGACGGGCATTTGAGCGAGCTGTGGCTGGTGGGAGGATGAGACAAGACGACCTCGGAACGGCTCGTTGACTCTGGGATCTCCGCGTTCAAGCCAAGCCCCTCCTATTCGTTTCCAATAGTAAACCCCCATGCGCTCTTTTCGTTGGCTTGCGGGACCAATTGCGCAGTGCCTCGACGCACAAACATTGCCAGGGCCTGGACAATTCGAGCGTGCGCTCTGGCCACCCGCTCCACGCCTTTCTCCACACGCAACGCCCTCCGCAACTTTTTGTTCTAAGCTAAGCCCTCCCACACCTCTTCCGCCCCATATTTCTGATCCAAAAGCACGCGCCCCCAAGACGCGCTTACGCACCGCACACACACAACACAACGACACAGACCTCTCTCCACCACCACCACCAACCATGAAGCTCTTGTCTTTCGCCTGCCTCCTCGGCGCCGCCACTGCCTTTGTCCCCCCCATGCCCGCGACGACCCGTGCCCGCGGCGCCGTCCGCATGATGGCCGAGAAGTCCAAGTCCCTCCCTTTCCTGCCCCGCCCCGCTGCCCTTGACGGCTCTGTGGCTGGAGATGTGGGCTTTGACCCGGTGGGGTTCACCAGCTGGCTGCCCCTTCCTTACTTGCAGGAGGCCGAGATCAAGCACTGCCGTATTGCCATGCTTGCCACCCTGGGCTGGATCGTCGCGGACTTTGTCCACTTGCCCGGTACGTTTTGTTTTGTGTAGGTGTCGATGCAATAGGGAGACAGAAGTGTGGATGTTTAGCTTCCTTGTTTGTGGTGGACACTAAATTTTTGATCTTGCCCTTTCGATCTTTCACTCACATCCCTCCCTCCCTCCCTTCCTCCCCTCCCTTGCAATCACAGGTGACATCCACGAGGTCACCTCCCTGGCCGCCCACGACGTTGCTGTCAAGTCCGGTGCCCTTGCCCAGATCCTGATCTGGACCTCTATTGCTGAGACCATCTCTGTCATAGCCATTTCCCAGATGCTTGAGGGGTCCGGCCGCCAGGTATGTTTATGTTTTTGATGTCCTTTTGTGCTTTGATTTTCGTTCCCTTCTTCCACGATTGCTGCCTGCCTCGTTCGTCGCCTCCTTTGTCAATTGTTGCTCTCCTCCTTCCTTTATTCCCCAACAACAGCGTCCACCACCAGCCACTCATTCTCCTTCCTCCCTCCCTCCCTTCCCTCCCTCCAACCTTCACTCACACAGCCCGGTGACTTCAAGTTCGACCCCCTTAATTTCGCGAAGGACGAGCAGAGCCTGAAGAAGCTGCAGCTCAGCGAGCTCAAAAACGGACGATTGGCCATGGTACGTTTACTGTTGTGCTGGGGTTGCTTGTCTTGTCTTTCTCCTCCCTTTTGTCTGCTTGCTTTATTGTTGTGTGTGTGTGTTTCTTCCTGCTCTCCCCTCTTATCCTTTTCATTAAAAACAAGCGCACTTACTCCCCTTCTTATCTTTCCTTCCCAATCAATCAAAAAAACAACAGCTCGCCTTCTCCGGCATCGTCACCCAGGCCGCCCTCACCGGCCACGCCTTCCCCTACATGTAAACGACCACTCTCCATCCTTCCCTCCTCCTCCTCCTCCTCTTCCTCCTCCTCCACTTCCTCCTCCTCCACCTTCCTTGTGTAAGCCATCAGCGCCGCCGCCGCAGCAGTTGGTGCCGTCGTTTCGATTGCCCCTTTCTTCATTTCGCTTTCCCTACCCTATTCCTCCCTCCCTGCTTTCGTCGTCCTTGTGTTGTCTCTCCCCGCCAGCCATTTGAAAAAGCGACCAATGAGTCATCCACACACTTCATCATTTTGTACCCTTCCACCTACCCCCTCTTTTTGTTTGTTTGTGCGGTGTGTGTGTGTCCGTGTTGTGTGCGTGTGTGTTGTGCTGTGAGTGTGTGAGAGAAGTGTGGGTCTGTGGGTGTGGGTGAGTGTCTGAGGAGAAAAGGGAGAAGGAAACAGACGGAAAGAAATGAGAAAAAGAGCACCGCAACACATGTAGGGCGGAGAGGGAGGACGCGAGGAGGAGAAACGAGAGAGAGGGAAAAAGCAATGAACAAGCACACCCCAACAGGTCTTCTTTTTAAATGCATCATACACACACACGGGCCTCCCTAGCTTTTGCTGTCTTGTTTCGTATCGTTTCGTTTCTTCTTTTGATGAAAAGCAAGGCTGGTAAAGGAGAGTGCGAGCCATGTATCTCTCTCTCAAGCGAGCCAGGAGAATAGTATTGTAACGGCTGGTCTAACACCGCTCGCGAACACAAAAAGCAAGCAAGGCAAAACTGAAAAATGGCTGCTGTGGTCTCTCTGCTCTGTTTTTGGAGGCGTGTCTGCCATACAAAGACCCCCAAAACCCACCCACATCTCGTGCACAACCCCCTCGGGGACCTCTAGCCAAGCGCTGTCCCCTTGGTTTGTCCTTCTTCCCCCTCCTTTCTAGGCACCGCTCTCACATGGGCATTCGCAAGCCGCCTTCCTCAACCCCGGCTTCTCCCCTCCTTCTCCTTCTATCTCACTCTCACACGGCCCCCACACCCCACAACACACACAACACACACAGCCATGTTCAAAAACGGGCGCCCATTCTTCCGAAAGAAGGGCTCGTCCGGCGCCACCAAAATGGACGACAGCGCCTCCACTGCAGCGGCGGCAGCTCTCACGGCGTCCTCCACGACGGCCAAGGTGGTGGAAGACACGGTGGACGTCTCTGCATCTGCCCCTCGCGCTCCTCGTATCAAGGGCAAGTCCCTAACCACCACCACCAGCGCGGCGGCTGCGGGGGTGGTGGCGGCGGACCCTACCAAGCGCCCGACCAAGAAGTTGGAGTCTCTCCAGGCCTTGCGGTACATCACGGCGTTGCAAATGGTGGGCTTCCACTACTTCCAAAACACCCCTTACCCGCTTTTCAACCGTGCTAATGCCTGGGGCAACTCCCCGTTTACCTTTATTCTGATGCTGTCTGGTTTTGTGATGGTATTTGGGTACGGCCGCACGGACAAGAAGATCGACGTGAGCGAGTTCTTGGTCAAGCGCTGGGCGAACCTCTACCCCCTATACATCTTCACGGTGGTGGCAGGCTTCTTGCTCATTCCCTCCGTGAAACCGCAGCCGCTCGCGTTGCTTTGCATCATGTTGACGGGCGCGAGTGGGTTTATTCCTTCGGCGTTCATCAATGATATCAACACGCCTGGGTGGACGATTGGCTCCCTCTTTATTCTATATGCCATCTTCCCCTTTGCCGTGCGCATGCTCAAGGCCTGCTCTCCCCGCACGCGGCTCTTTGTCTGCATGCCGTTGATTTTTATGTGCTCCATCGCGAAGCCCTTGGCGGACCTGTCGATCAATTTGGGGGTGATTAGTGGCATGGCCCGCATTGCTGCCCTTGCTTCTATTCCTGATTTCCTGCAAGGGATCAACCTGGGCTTGCTCTTCCTCGAACATGACTGGACCCACCACCCGAAGATCTTCCAGAAGGTCGGCATGTCGGTCTTCTTGGCTGCGGCGTGTTGTTTGTTCGTGTATGTGGACCTGTTGGATATTCCCATTTTCTTCCAGCTATGGCGGCCTTATGGCATGCTCCAATTCCTGTGGATGCCCGTCATCTGGTACGCCGCCCACGGGCAGGACTTCCTCTCCACCATCTTCGAATTGCCTTTTATCACCTACCTAGGTAACACCTCCTTTGGCGTTTACATCCTGCAGCAGCTCCTGATCGACTACAAGTGGAAGAATGACCCTTTCCTGCTCGCGAACAAATACCCGCAAATCCTCAACTTCACCATCTTGTTGACCGTGATGGGCGCCATCGGGTATCACTGCATCCAGCTCCCCTACCAACCCTACATCGCCAAGGAAGGCAACGCCCTCCTCAAGACCTACCGCGCCTCCCGCTTCGCCTCCTATATCAACAAAGCCCTCTCCCTCACCTTTGAATCCCGCCTCGGTCGTGCCCTAACCGGCTTGGCATTCTTCGCCGGGTATGTGCTTTACACGAATTACCAACCGTGTTTACCAGTGGATTTCAGTCATAAATTAGGAAGTACCAAGTGGTTTACACAGAATGATTGGAATTGGCTGATTAATTGGTACATGACCCCCTGCACCCCCCGTCGGTTCATTCCCCTGGAAATCTCTACGCTGATGGAGTTTGTCGCCATCGGCCTCGCGGGACTGGGTCTGATTGGTTTCATTTCGTCTCTGGTGAAGGGTGCGGTGAGTGGTAGCAGCAGCAGCAGCAGCGGAGGGAGTCAGGTGGATTTGAGCGAGGAGGATAGTGCGGTGGTGCTGCGGGTTATTTGTAAGGTGGACACCCCTGCTAAGGCCATCACGCAGACCCTCGATGGGTTAGTCAAGGTAGCAGCTGCCTTAAAGAAGGAGCATCCCACCAAGACCCTCGCCTTGGAAGTGGTCGGAGCCGCCGAATCCTACAACTACACCCTCCCTCCCTCCCTCCCTCCCTCCACCCTGGACATCACCCTTCTCAACATGCCCTTCGAGGCGGCGCGTACCCGCAGTCAGATTCAACCTAAAGACCTTATCATCTCCCTCCCTGTGGGGGCGCGCCTCGGTTCTTCCTCCGCGTTGCTTCGCCTTCTCTCCAAGGCATCAAGCAAGAGTGTGGTCGCCTTCCCTCTGACAGTGGACGGGTCCGACGACGTCCTCCCCTCCCTCGGTACCTTGGCTGAACTCAACTTCCAGACCCCCCTCTCTCGTCGCCCCTGCCTCCTGGTGGGCAGCGCGAGCCTGCAGCAGAAGCTGACCAGCACCACCACCTTTGCTGCTCTTGAGCATGGGACGCACCCGTCGGAGTACCTGTCTCTGGCACCGGTGGCCTCGCCCTCCCTCCCTCCCTCCCTGGGGGCTTATTATACTACTCCTTCTCTGGGGTCTTACTTGGGGAGGCGCCGTGCGTTCGTGAAGCGAGCGACGGTCGGGTGGGCTTGGGGGGAGAAGACGGCGGAGGCTCTGCGGTTGGTGTGTGAGGGGGCGTTTCATCTGGCGTTTGTGGTGGCTTTGGCGGTGGTGATTGGCACGCCGGTCCATCTTTACTACGCGCCGGGGAACTATTGTAATTTCTACTGGTGCGTTTGTGCGTGTGTGTGTGTGTATTTCTTCCTTCTCTCCATCCCTCCCCCCCTCCCTTTCTTGTTGTTTGCTGTGTGTGTGGCGGCCCTGGCGGTGGTGATTGGCACGCCGGTGCACATTTATTATGCCCCTGGGAATAAGTGTAATTTCTACTGGTACGCCTTTGGTCTGTTCTTCCCTCCCTCCCTCCCCCCCTCCTTTCTTTTAGTTTGTGGTGATTTTGGCCGTGACAATCGAATTTTACTCACCCCGCCTTCCCTCCCTCCCTCCCTCCCTCCCTCCTTCCCTCCCTTAGGTCTAACCAGTGCACCAACGGCGTGGCCGTCGGCCTCTCCCTCTCCCGCGTCGTCATGACCTTTATCTGTGCTTTCTACTCCGCTGGGTGCTTCTATCGTTTCCTCTCCTCCTTCCGCTTGTCGGATGGAGGGGTGATCCGTAGCATCATTCTGACGTTCCTCCTCCTCTTCCTCCTGCCGGTCACGGCGCTGGTGGAGGGTGGCCATTGCTTTGTTGCTGCCCTCATGATGCTGAGCCCGTCAACGGGTGGAAGTAGTAAGGGGAAGGCTGTTTCGGGGGGGAAGAAGAAGCAGCAGCAGCAGCAGTTGGAAGTGCCCTTTGCGAGCCCGTCGGCGCATGCGTAAGGGAGAGAGGGAAGGAGGAAGGGAGGGAGGAAGGGAGGGAGGGAGGAAAGGAGGGGGAGATTCTTATTGAGGGGGGTGTTTTCCCCAATGTGCCCGTAAGTGAAAATTTCCTCAAATTTTCTCGTTGGGGAACAAATGACTTGATTTGATATTTTTTCATGTTTTTTGGGGGGAGAGTATTTGAGAAAAGTGGGTGCGCGGGATGCGTGGCTGGTGTGTAATTGGGAGGAGGAGGAAAGAGAAGTAAAAGGAGAAGAAAAAGGAGGAGATGAGAGAGAGAGTTGAGTCGAGGGAGGGAGGGAAGAGGAGGTGGTTTCCCTAGCTGGGAGGACGAGAACGAGAGAGAAAAAGGAAGAAGTAGAAGAAAAAGGAGACGAAAGAGAGAGTTGAGAGAAAGAGGGAGGGAAGTAGTAGGAGTATAGCTGGCGTGCACCTGTCATATGGATAGGGATGGGTGATTTGGGGCGTTGAAGTTTTGGTAGTCTAATCTTTGTGCTTGATGAGGACGAAAGAGAAAGGGAGTGAAAAAGACCACAAAGAAGAGGAAGAGTGGGTGAGTGAGGAGAAAGGGACGAGAAGCCGGAGGAGGAATGCGTGTGTGTGTGCCCCTGTGAGAGAGCGAGAGAAGGAGAAAGAGAGGAGATAAATGGGCACGACACCAATTAAAAAAACACAAAACAAACACACGAAGAGAGACCCTCACTCAAGAAGAGGAAGAAATGGAAAACGAAAAGCAAGCAGTGAGTCCTTCAAGGGGAGAAATTATTATCGAGAGGCAGGGAGGGAGAGGGAGGGAAAAGGGAAGACAAAAACCAGAGAGAGATCGAGAGAGAAAGAGAGACAGGACAAGAGTGATCAAACAAACAAAGTAGGGACTTCCGAACACGCTTGTGCTTTCCTTCTCCAGCTTGCTTAAGTTGAAGAAATAAAGGTCTTTCATTCTTTTCAAGTTGTTTTCTCTCTACTACTGCTGCTGCTGCTGCTGCTGCTGCTGCTGCTGCTGCTGCTGCTGCTGCTGCTGCTGCTGCTGCTTACGCTTCGTTCCTCGCTCTCAACTCACTTCTTTTGCTTGCTCTGCTTTCGACACTTTTCTTTCTCTGAAGGGCGTTCTAGGGCGACATCTCCCTTTTATTTCTTCTTTTCTGCTGCTGCTGCTGCTGCTGCTACTGCTGCTGCTTCTGCTTCGGTTGCGTTATTGTACTATGGCTGTCTTTCAAAATTTCTCCTTCTCTCTCCGCTCACCATCCTTAGATGACAAAGCGCACACAACGAATCTTAATCCTATCTACCTATCTATTCACTCACTTACACACTCATCTTTCTCTCTCACCCGTTTCTCTACCACCAACCCACCACCGCTCCCCTCTGATCAAAGCAGGGAGGGAGGGAGGGAGGGAGGGAGGGAGGGAGGGACTGCCCGACCTCTTAAGCCAAATAGCTCTCCAAGCTCTCCCCACTCAAGTCCTCAATATAAGCAATCGTCTCCTTACACAAGCCCACCACCTCCTCCCTCTCATCCTCCAGCAACTCACTCAGATACGCAATACTCTCCGGTAACATAGCAAGATACTCCTCCCCCACACAGACAAACGTTTCCTTTAGTGTTTTAAGGGCCACGAAACGCACCTCCCAATTTTCATCTCGAGTTTTCATGAGCACTTGGTGGTGGTAGGGCTTCCAGAGCACGTCCTTCCCAACAGCGACTGCCATTTGAGCTAAGCAGGGAATGAGGGTGTCTTCGGCTATGGAGAGATAGGAGGAGGAGGAGGAGGAAGGGAGGGAGGAAGAGGAAGAGGCGAGGAGGGGCTTCAAGCCACTGATGAGTCCAACGACATAGGGCAAGATGCCCTCGAAACGGGATTGGGTGAGGAACCCACCTGCCCTCCCTCCCTCCCCCCCTTCCTCGTCGTCGTACTGGAAACATTTGGTCAAGCTGTTGAGTAGGAGGGTCACGAGGGCAGGACCCTTCTCCTCGGGCAAGAGCCCTCCCTCCCTCCCTTCCTCCCCTCCCTCATCACGCAGACGTTTCTTGTCCTTCTTCTTCAGCTTCTTGGAGGAAGAGGAAGAGGAAGAGGAAGGGAGGGAGGAGGAGGAGGAGGAGGAGGAGGAGGAGGAGGAGAGGAGGAGGGAGAGGTCTGCTTGGATGTCGCCCCAGACATAACCGAAGTAGGGGACGAAGATGCTCTGTTGGGGACGGAGATACGGGGGGAGGGAGGGAGGGGGGGAGGGAGATGAGTGGATGGATAGGTAATGACTAAGAGAGAGGCGTAGGCAGAGATCCAGAGGGGATCCAAGCACAAATACACCAATAGATGAACACACACAGAGAAGTCCAATAACACAGACACAGACACAGACACACATGGTATAAAACTCACTTATCTCTCTACTAAGGAGATGGATGAGAATAAATGTAGATGCCACCCACCAACCAGCCAAGGGCCACCAGACAAGACAAGAACAAGAAGAAGGCCAGAAGGTTTTTTACCCCCCGCCCTCCTTCCCGCCCTCCTCCTCCCACACTGCCTCCCTGACCCCCTGGTGAGCGACCACCTTTTCTTTTGCTCTTCCTCGTCCGTGTTCAGTATATGCTCCAAGCTATCCAGGGAGCCACTGGACCGTATGGTACGAGGTGTCATTCCTTCCCTCCCTCCCTCCCTCCCTCATTCACACACCCACCCACCCACCCACATACACATGTACCCCTCCCTCCCTCCCTCCCTCCCTCCCTCCCTCGCACGTACCCTCAGCGTCCCAACCAAATGATCCACCAGTCGATAAAACACCAACCTTCGGGACCCCCTCCCTCCCTCCCGCCCTTCCTCCCTCCCGCCCTCCCCCGCCTTCTTCCAATGGGCCACATGCAAGAAGAAGGGCCTCAGCTCCTCTTCATTCAACCGCAAAACCAAAGCAACAACCGTCTCACACACCACCTCCTCCACTTCCTCCACACCTCCCTCCCTCCCTTCCTCGTCCTCCTCGTCCTCCTCCTCCTTCCCGTCACCCTCACCCTCCACAATCTTCGCGCGCTTCCTCCCTCCCTCCCTCCCTCCCTCCCTCACCGCCACATCGTTCCTATGATCCATAACCCTCAAAAGGAAGGCCGTCAATTGTGCTAGCCCTCCCCCCCCTCCTCCCTCCCTCCCTCCCCCTCTCCCTCCTCCTCCTACACCTAGTAGATCCCCTCGTTTATGTCCTTCTATCACACGACGTAAAACCAAAAGCAAACGCACTACGGCTTTACTCGAGGGAGGGGAGGAGGACGAGGACGCGAGAGAGGAAGGGGTAGGGTAGGTGGCGAATAGAACAGGGAGGAGCAGGCGGGGAGGGAGGGCGGTTGCGAGCAGGTCAAGAGTAGGAGCGACGGTGGAGGAAGGGAGGGACGGGTTGGCGAGGAGGGAGGAGAGAAGCCGAGGGAGGAAGGGATTCAGGAAGTTAGGAACAGAGGCCAGGAGGGATGTGACGCAGATTAAGGCAGCGTCTTGTGGGCCAGGAGAGGAGGAGGAGGAGTGGGAGGAAGGGAGGGAGAACGAGGTGGTGGAGGAGGAAGAGAGGATGTCAAGGACAGCAGGGACGAAGGTAGGGAGCTTGGGTAGGGCTAATGGCCCTAAAGCATGGCAAGTAGAAGCCGCACACAAAATTGCAGAGGACAACACCTGGCTATGCACCTGCCCTCCCTCCCTCCCTCCCTCCCTCCCTCCCCCAGTCAGGACCTTGAGGTGGTCAAAAACAGGAAGGAAACTCTTCGCGTACCCTTTCCCTAGCCCCTCCGCAAGCACCGCCAGACTCGCCCAGGCCGTCTGCTGGATCGCCGGGCTGCTGCTCCCCCCCCCCCCCCCCCCCC
>Ga0209390_10008605_pt1 | contig 12542 bp, 10 predicted proteins | sample BON01_FD_187212 | JGI IMG/M metagenome (GOLD analysis project Ga0209390, IMG submission 187212) | Freshwater microbial communities from Lake Bonney liftoff mats and glacier meltwater in Antarctica - BON-01 (SPAdes) (version 2) | ecosystem: Environmental > Aquatic > Freshwater > Ice > Glacier... | reverse complement strand
CAACCTTGACCGCTCTCGCTGCTGGACAGTGCGTTATCACGGCAACCTCACCGGGCAACGCAACGCTTAAACCGGCAACGGCAACCTACGTGCTGACCGTGAAGGCACCACCACGTAAGCCAGCTCGACGCTAATTAATACGTAAACCTTGTTGTGGCTGTCACGAGAAATCGTGGCAGCCACACGTGTTTCTAATTGCTGCCGCGGCCTTTGAGTTTGCGTAGCGGCGCCGTAACTTTCCACGAACGCGTGTTCGTTAGGTAGTCGAGTTCCTGCCGCAGCGATTGGGCAGCCGTTTTGTGTGCGAGAACTTGGACCTGCATATCCGCTGCTTCCAAGATCACAAAAGACCTGATTCCTAGGAAACCTTCAATCGAATCGGTTGCGTCGGTAACACTAAAACTAACCAGTGCCCCATCACCCTTCGTTCCATTTCCCAGATTTAGTTCCACAACTGACCCTAAGTAGACCTCTTCGTTTTTGGGCCCGCCGGGACCGGTCGTTGCCACCGTGACAACTCCGGGCATGGATCGCGTTGCAAGTAGGGCAATGAGCTCACCCGACGCCGGGCGTTTAATGGTGAGGTCGATTCGGTTACCCGGTCGTACTTCATAACCCCAGGTTTGCGGTGAGCCGAAGTTTCCGCGCAATGCCGCGTCAACAACTTGGTAGTCCAACGGGTCGCGTTGCTGTTGCAGCAGCGGGGTGACGCCGTGTTCTGCTTTGTGCGCGAAGTACTGGTCCGCGTGCCCAGCGTCGGGTGCGGTGGGGTTGATTGCAAGAACGTATTCCTTGCCCAACGTAATTTCGGGGTACATGGCTTCCCTCACTGGTGTTGATTGAGCGTTTTCAATTTCGTTGATCAGCACACTTGCAACGTGATCCCACGTCACCGCGTGCAATGGCGCTTTCGCGTATTGCGCTGCGATTAGTTGTTCGCGTTCCCTACGCGCTACTTCATTGAGTCCGTACCGTTCAACATTTGCCAACAGACTGGCCTGGTCGTCGGAGTCGAAGTAAATCGCGAGGTCGCCGCCGGCTTCGGGCAGTGAAGAATTGTTGGCAACGATTGGTAGTTTCCCGAATGCGAGTGACTCAGAAACTGGTAGCCCCCAGCCCTCGTAGCGGGACGGGTAAATGGTGAACTCACAGTGTTCGTAAAAACTCGTTAGGTCCGCGTCACTGACACTTGTGCTCAGGACACTTACTTTCCCATCAAGGCCACCGGTAGCCAAATATTTATCGATGAACTGATTACTATTCCAACCAAGGCGACCCACACACACTAAATCCGGGACGTTGTCCGCACCGTGTTTGTCGATCAACTCCTGCCAGGCATTCAAAGCCAACAGATGATTCTTGCGCGACTCGATAGTTCCGACGAAGAGAACGTATTTTCGAGGCCACGGGTTTTGGGTTGGTTGCTTTGGTGACAGACCGCCGGGTAGTCCGGTGACTCCTCCCTCAGGTGCTGGTAGTTCATATTGGGCGCAGTAATCGACGAAGTCGTTACGGCTGGACTGACTGATAGCGGGGACACGACTCGCTGTTGTTGCAATCAAGTGCAGGTAACGGTCAAAGAGTCGGTTGACCGCGGCGGTGTGACCGGTCTCCATGACGGGGGTTAAGTCATAGAGCAAGGACACCAGCCGAGCACCTTTGGCATGGGCATCACGCGCGGCCAACATCAGTGAGTCGGCGATCCAGAGAGCTCCCAGGAAAACCAAGGTTGAATTGTTGCTGGTATTTATCGGGTGCGCGGTTTTTGCGCGGTTCAGCGCACCGGTTGCGCGTTCGGCAAGTTGATCCCGGTTGGTATTGCCGCGCACCCCGGTTGTGATCAGGTCCTGTTGTTCTTGCGCGTTGAGGGCGATGAAAAGCCCGCGGGTCCGGTCAAGGATCACGGCTCGAGCTTTGGCGTCGATGGCCAAGATTCGTGGTGTTGTTTCGACAACTACTCGTTGGACCCCGGAAACGGACTCCTTGCGCTGGCAGAACTCAACCAGATCGGTGACGTCGACGTAGGTCGCCCCCTGCGAATCGCTCACTTATTTAGCCTACCGGTGAACAGCAATGCCAGATCCATGCTGCGCTTAATACTGCGACCGGTATTTCGGCCATGGTGGGTGAGCCAGGTTTTGGTGTTGCGGCCTTGGGCTTGGGTGTTCAGGCCGATCTGCTGCCCGGAAGTGATCCGGTAATTGATCACCGGTTCGGTGTCGAGCAGCATCGCGTTTTCACTGATTGCGGCCAAACTCCACCAACGGTCATGCAACCAACCCGAGGGAATAGTTGTTGGAAGCTTGCCGGGTCGAATAGCACTGGCGCCACCGGTAGCAATTGAATGCTTCAACGCGTAGGTGAACTGTTGGCGCTTTGTCAGTGCGCCCCACTTCTCTGGCACGGGGAAAGTTGACCGCAGTGTTTGCCCTGTACTTATATTTCCATCACTTGCCAGCATCGCTGCGTTAGGGGAGGCCTGCATGAGTTTGCTTTGGTGTTGCACCCGGTTGGGCAGCCACACGTCGTCGTGGTCCGCGAGAATCACGATAGACCCCGGCGGCGCGTTACTAACGCCCTGCAGAAAATTACTGGCGACCCGAGTTGAGAGATCTGTTGCCGTACTCGTTGATCTAATTGCAGTGATCCCGCGTTCGGAAAGAATGTTACGGGTTGAATCTGTTGAGTTGTCATCGATAACTACTAGTTGATCAAGTTGCTGGGTTTGAGCGTCAATACTGTCCAGTAATTCACTGAGGAACGCTTGCGAATTATGGGTGACGAGCACCCCGACGACTGGTGCGCTTTCTTGGTTGATCATGGTCCCGCAAGTTTCTTGATCAAGCGTTCGTAGTCGTCGGTGACTTTTTCCCACTGGTAAAACTCGGTGATTCGTTGCCGCCCAATCGCTGCAAATGCTTCAAGCTGCGTTGGGTCCAGTGATTCAAAAAGCGTTGCAAGTTGTTGGGCATCCGACCAAAACAGGGCCTGCTCATTCGTGACTTCGCGGTTGAACACACAATCAAATGCGAGCACCGGCGCCCCGCAACCCATTGCCCGCAACAGGCTCGGGTTCGTTCCACCAACCGAGTGACCGTGCAGATAGGTGCTGGTATTTCCGTACAGTTGGTTGAGTAAGTCTTGGTCGTATATCCCACCGAGCATCCGAATATCGCGACTTGGGTTGGTGTTAATTAAATGCGTGATTTTTTCCTTGTACCAATCGGCGTAAGGTGCGCTTCCCACGACCACCAGCGGTTGCGCAATATTGCTGTCAAGATAGCCGTGCACCGCTTCAAAAATGTGATTCTCCGGTTCGATCCTGGCAACAATGAGGTGATAGTTCCCTGGCGTGAGGTTGAGTTCAGGTAGACGATCAGAGTTCGGGTGCAGCACTTCTGCTCCGTAGGGAATCACCCAGCAGTCGCGGCCGTAATTCTCTTTCACGTGGTCGGCGATCCCTTGGGCGTCAGCGATCACTTCTTGTGCTGTGTTGATTGCGCGTTTCTCGGCCCACGTGTAGTAGCGGGCACCCATACCGCGCCATTTCTCGCGTTTTGATTCCAAGCCATCCAGGTGAATCGCGGTCGGTATCTTGGCCAGCTTCAGGGGCGTGAGAAGTGGGGCGTTGCCCGCGTTGAGCAACAGACACACATCCGGGCGGTCTTTATAAATCGCGTGCGCGGTGCTCAAAGCCGTGTGACTCAAGGTCTCGGCCATTCGGTGTTTGATCGCCGGCAGGTTGACCAGCTTCATTCCCTCGAATTCGGTGATTTCTTGGCCCGGATTGCGGCAATAGACGGTCACTTCGTAGCCCCGCTGGACCAATCGCTTACCAATTTCTTCGACCGCGGTTTCAAAGCCGCCGTAGCGGGCGGGCGCGCCCCGAGTACCCATAAGCGCGACCTTCACGGCACCAATCTACTGATAGCCTCCCCCCATGCAGGTCACTCCACTAGCCATCTCCGGGGCGTGGAAATTCGAACCGGTCCTTCGGCCAGACGACCGAGGGGTCTTCCTCGAGTCTTTCAAAGCGAGTACTTTCCAACAGTCCGTGGGGCATTCCCTTAATTTGGCGCAAATGAATATCTCGGTCTCGCACGCCGGAACCGTTCGAGGGATCCATTTTGCCGATGTTCCCCCAGGCCAAGCAAAGTATGTTCAATGTTTCTCCGGCCGGATCCTGGACATTGTTGTTGACATACGGGTTGGCTCACCCGCATTCGGGGAATACGCAGCCGTCGAGTTGGATTCGCAGTCGCGAGCCGGTCTGTACATCTCTGAAGGCCTAGGCCATGCATTCTGCGCGTTGAGCGATTCGGCCACCGTCGGTTACCTCTGCTCGACCCCGTACTCACCGACCGGGGAACACGGTATTCATCCACTTGACCCTGAACTGAATCTCCCTTGGCCAAACGGCGCGGCTTCCTTACTCTCACCAAAAGATGCGCAAGCCCCGACTTTGGCCCAAGCCGTCGCCTCTGGTCTGCTACCGCAATTCTCGGACTGCATTGATTGGACTTCCGGGCTCAACGCGTAACTTGCGTATTCGGCTCAACTCCCGCAACTCGAAAAACTCGAGTTATGACTCACTGGCTGTAATCGCGACCTGTGGACAACTGTTTGCACTGACTCATGATCCTGTTGTACTTTCACATTGATTCGTCGCGTTGGTTTCACCCCTGCTTCATGCATAAAACCCGGGTTTCCCGCAGCAGTGCTGTTTGTCGTTCTCTGCTAAGTCAGCGGGAGAAACGGGGGTGAAAATGGATGAAAGACCCGCCTAATGAGAAAACCCCGCCGGCCGGCGGGGGAACCTCAAAGAAAGTGGTACGACAATCTCCAATAAGGCGGATCGTATCACGGATCAGCACAGTCATGGGAATAGTTTCCCTCAGGGAAATTGCTCACCAACTAGTTGACTGGTACTTCAATCAGTAGCGGTTGAGGTCTAGACGGGCGAGGAATTCAATATTTCTTCGCCCGTTCCGTATTCATGTTTGGCTGGTCTTGCTAGAGGTTGTAGCCACCATCAAGTTTGTAAGCCTCTTCCTCGTTGCCCTCGGCATAGATGTGACCGTCATTCCATCGCAGTTGTAGTGCCCTGGTGTCACGTGCATGGGCCGCGAGGAATTCACCGGCACCTGACACCCGTGACGGCAACGTCCGTTGGTAGACCCAGCGTGAATAGCGCAATCCCGGTTTGTAGTTCGGGGATCGGTTGGTAATCAACTTTCTTGCCGAGCACCTTTGGCTTTTGGATCACCCCCGTGAAACGAAGTTGGAATTGTCCAGCAAAGTAAACCCCGAGATCAGTTTTCCCGTTGCCGTCCCAGTCCGCCATTAGTGGAACGCCTTCACCTTTTGGCAGGTCCATGCGCGTACGACTCGTGCCATCTGCTCCCGCGGCCCAACTGACCCAGACACCACTTGTTGCATTTCCTGCTGCCGGGATTGAACTGACTTGGGTTTTCGTGCGCTTGTTCGCTGTCGCCGGCGTCGTTGCGCTCAGTGGCAGCAGTGTGGCGATCAGCGAACCAACGGCAATTAGTGACGCTGAGTTTGTGAATCTCACAGACTGCATTCCTCGCAGAGGCCATTTGAGGGCATGAGCACCCGGTTTGTGACTATGCGAACCGGATCTTGGCTGCGAGACCAGTTATTAATTAGATCACCGGAGACGTCTCGAAACCACAGGACGTTAACCAGCAGGTTCGGGTCAAGTCGCTGGGCAAATTCGACGTAGTCCAATGCTTTGTCATCATAGGGAAAAGGCGGCAGGCCTTCATAGAAAGTTCGTTGATTAACGCTGGTGACCCCTGTCAGACTCGATACCCACAGGTTGACAAGGGTTCCAGCCCCGTCGAACAACATGGGCGTATATTCGGGGTTTTGTTCGGCGGTAATTGCTGCACGAATAATTCCTTCACCCACGAGCGGGTCGTTAATCCCTGCCATCCGAGCGTTGGCTGCCTCAACTCCCGGTGCGAAGGTGAAACCGGCCGACATGCCGGTCGGGGTCACACCGAAATAGCCGTAAGCGCACACGCTCACTCCACCGGCGAGGGTCATGACGCCCAGTTGTTTGGCGCGTGATGAATCTTTGACAATCCGCATGACAATAACTGCGGCGAGTGCAAAGACGATTGGAGCGAATACCAGCATTGCGGCGCTGAGCGATTTGAGCACGTAGTAGGAGGAAACCCGACTGACATTGGCGGCATCTGTTCCTGGAATAAATGTAATGGCCAGAATCGCCAACATAATTGCCGGGGCACCGACTGCGATAGCAAGTGACCGGCTCCGCTTCCACAACATCAAGATCACAATCAATGCCAGAACCGGAGCGGCGATTCCTAACGCGATATTAAACGGGACCATTCCCGTTGCAACAGCTCCAATGTCAGAACTGAGATCACCCGCTGTTGATCCGGGTCGAATAATTGCTTGGATTTGTTGAAATGCCAGGATCGCCCCCAAGAGTGCAGTTCCGGCCACCCAGAGCAACGCACGCGATGGCTTGATAGTCCACAGGGCAATGAGAACAACGGCACCGGCGGGTACGAGTGCGATCACCATGGGAGTCCACAGATTAATCACCGCGACTGTTGCTGCTGGAATCACAAACCAGCCGTATGTCAACGCACTTCGCGTACTTCGTGCGCTGATATAGCTCGCAACAGCGACAACGGTGACACCCATAACAAAATTAGTAAAGCCGGCGTTGAAAAACAAAGCTGGACTGCCAAGGAGGGTGAACATTCCGGTTGCAAAAACAGCCAGCACCGCCGCTTGCCGTGCATATTTCTTGCCACTCAGACGTGTTGCAAGATCCCCTGCAATCCACGCGAGGAACATCATGCACATGGCGAAGGTGACTGCGGTCCAAATAATGAAGGGCCACAGCAAACCAATCCTGGTGAGTTCAACGGTACCTACCGCCCGTTCACTCAAAGCCCAGATGGTGCTGTGAAGGGACGGGTACCACTGGTTCCACGCTTCACTTGTGTCAATGGTTGTCCACGCACTGCTTTGTTGCATGTAGGTGTTGGAAAAAGCTGTGAAGTGTCCTTGGTTGTCCCAACCGGAAAAGTACAGTCCACTGAGCATTTCGTAGTCGTTACGTCCAGCGAATGACCCGAGAATCCAGCCGGCGGTTCCAACGAAAAGTCCCAGCAGCATTGCTTCCACCACGGTGGGTCCACTCACCGGCACGTATCGCAACCGCGGAATCAAACGAAGCGCCAGGGTGCCGAGCAAAATTACGGTCAGTGTTAAGCGTGCGCTCGTTGAGTCAATCGGCATGGAACTTGCCCGCGGGAAAACCAAGGCGACTAGGGCGAGAACCACTATCGAGGAAATAATGAATCGTTCGATCCGACCCCGGCCCCACGGTGGGACAATTGACAACAGCACGACCGTTGCGATGAATCCGACGACGGGCACCAAGAACACCAACGCGATCGCGACCGCGGTCAGGGCGCCAAGAATTACCAGGAGCCGATTATTTTTCATCGAGTGAAGCCTATTTCGGCGTTGACCGGACCGGACTGAACTGCGGACACCGTCGCCGTGGTGCCGGTGATTTTCATGCCGGGCTGCCGGTTGGGTTGGAAACCTCGTGGCGGGGTGACCTGCACCGTAATCACCGAATCATTGAATAGTGATTGGGTTTCGGCTCGGATCCGATACGTCAAGGTCTGGGTGTCCCCACTTACGTCGCCGTTACTAAATGTGCCGGCGGGAAGCTGATAAGTGACCGAGACGGCGCTTTGGCCACCGGGTGGCGTCCATCCGACGAGTCGAATGATTCGATGCCCGAACCCGTCATCAACCCAGCCGCCACCGAGTTGCTGATGCCCGCGGAAAGGCCGAACGGTGAATCCCACGGGATAGGACGGCTTAAATTTCGTTGCCGAATCCGGGACGTACATTAAGTAAGCGTTTTTCAACCACGAGGTCTCATAGCCCACTCGTTCGGGTGGTCCTTCAGGTCGCTCCACCGGGGTCGCATTCGTCAGCGTGAGTTGCTGTGTCACTCGCGCACTCCCGTCGGCTTCAAGGTTCACGTTGACCAACACATTGCGTTGCTGGAACACGTCGACTTTACTTTGATTTCCGTTTTGGGTGTAGAGCGCTGACCAGTCGCCGGTTCCTGGATCAGAGACCGTACCGGCTGAATTACTCTGCAAGGCGAGCTGCTCCAACTCCGGACTTTTCATAAACATTTGGAAATGTCTCCCCGGTGCCGTGCCAAAAATTGCTTGACCAGCACTGATCAGGTCACCACCGGAAAGAATGCGGGTGAGAAGTTGGTCGAGTAACTCTTGATTCGCATCTTGTCGGACCGCAGCATCTTCCTGACCAAAATCTTCATAAGCGTCAATCAACAAAATCTGACCGATTTGATCACCGGTGACTTCACCGAAAACATCCGATTGAATCGGGCCGGTTGCATCCAACACCGCCGCGATCGCGGTGAGATCGAGCGTCACAATGCCGTCAACTTCCGGGTAACTCGGTCCCTCCCACTGACCCGACCAAGCCGCCATCATTTCCCGTGCGCTGTAGAGGAAATTCGGGTGCGTATTGGTGACAACGAACGGATTATCACGTGGGTTTTGAACAAAGAACGGATTTAAAGATGGGCCGAACCAATTCACCTTTGCGTTAATAGGGGGAAACAATTGGGTACTTGTTTGACCTTTAATCGGAATGGAAACGCGCCCATCTTGGAACTCAACCATGACCAATGAAAGTGGTGCGCCACCGGAGGCACGCATCTCGGCTTGGTTACCAATCGCGATCAGATACCGCTTGGCTCCACTGGCGCCCAAGGCGTCCGGCAGGACCGGAGTTATCTCATTTAGCGTGTTTACACCGGACTGAATGGGAACAGCCTCACGAAGGGCTCGATCCCGGATTCGGGCCAGAGGGTCTGAAAAAAAAGTGGTCGCAACGATGCTGCTCAGGTCGGTCACGGCACCATCAATTTGGTTTTTTAGTTGCGCGCTTTTTGCTGGCAGAGTTTCTAAGCGTGCGATGTCAACCGCCCCGTCGGAAAAGATTTTTGGCCCCCCGGACTTGCCGGACAGGTCACCGTAGAGGGTGATCAGATCCCCGGTTGCTTTAGAGATGTTGTAGGCGGCAGCAACGGATAGGCGCCAATTGCGTACGGCAATGTCAATGCCTGGAATCCACGCTACCAAGGAAACTTGTGTCGTGTCGACCGATTTAAGGATGGTCACGGTACTGCGATTGGCCTGCTCGAACTCACGTTGACCACGTTCGTAGTCCCCGCTGGTAAGGCTGTCGGCCGCATTGACCAAGTGACTTTGTAGCCCAAACCCACTCCACGCTAGAGCGCCAAAGGATGCTACAAGTCCGATTTGTAGCCAAAAAATGAATCCCCCCACAACCGCGATCAGCCCAAACGGCACTGCTACACCCCAGAACAGGGGTCTACGGGAAGACACCACTCGAGTATAGGCAACATGAGCGCCCCGGCCGAATTCTTGTGGGGCGAAGCCTCACCGAATTTTGCTAGTAGGCGCCGCTGCCGGTGAGCACAACTTTGACTGTTTTCGCCACAATTACCAGGTCCAGCGCGGGTGACCAGTGCTCGACGTAGTCCAAGTCCATCCGCATCCGCTCATCCCAGTTAACGGCTTTACGCCCGGACACCTGCCACAGGCCGGTCAGCCCCGGCTTGGTTAGGTGCCTACGGTGGTCCTCGTCCCCAAACAGTGGGATTTCGTCGAGGAGGACCGGGCGAGGTCCAACGAGTGACATGGTGCCACCGATCACGTGCACGATCTGGGGCATTTCATCAATTGACCAGCGTCGCAGGAAATGACCAAATGGTGTGATGCGCGGATCATTTTTGTAACGCTCATTGATCCGATCGTCAGGGGGGCCTATTACTTCATTGCGCTTTTCATCTGATCCGACGTACATGGTTCGGAATTTCACAACGTCAATTACTTCGCCACCGCGACCAATGCGTTGATGGCGGTACAGCATTGGGCCGCGGCTGGAAAAGAAAGTACCGATTGCGGCAACCAGCATGAATGGTGCGAAGACAACAAATAATAAAATCCCAAAACTAATGTCGATTACCCGTTTGATTGCCCGTTTGGGTCCGGTTAGATGCGGTTCGTCAAGATGAATCAGTGGCAGGTCCGCTTGCATCCGCATGGTGACGCGTGGGCCAACAAAATCTCCCAGAGTTGGGGCAACGAGTAGGTCAATTCGTGGCCCCTCTAGCCGCCACGACAAACGTTTAATCAGATCTTGACCCTGCACCGGTGTTCCGGCAACGGCAACAGTGTCAACGTCGTTTATTCCAATGCGCGCCATGACTTGATCAAGCCAGTCGTCAATCTGTGCATCGGTGAAGTCAACCTCGGATTCTTCAACAACGTCAACAACGGTAAAGCCGGCGACAGGATCGCGGTCAAGCATGTCAACGATCTCGCTTTGCCGATCCCCGGTCCCAATCACCATTGTTCGGTGTAGGTAATTTCCGTAACGGCGTTCATGTCGCAACCAGGCACGCAGGATCCAACGATCAACCAGCAGCAAGATCACACCGACGACAAATGTGATCAACACGAATCCTCGGGAGAGGTCAAGTTTGAGTGCGAAAGCAACAATGGCGACCGCACCGAAAACTCCAGCCGAGGCGGTCACCACTCGTTTGAATTCTTCTGAGCCGACGCCGAGCACGCGGGTGTCGTAGGCCCCGCGAACAACAAGTGCGGCAGACCAGGAAAACACAACAATTAATGCAAAGAAAACATAGGTTACGTCTGACACATTCAGGTTATAAGGAATCGTCCAACGTAGAACAAAACCGATAGTGGCCGCAGTAACAACCGCGATCGAGTCCCAAATCACGGCACGGGTTGCATATACCCGCAATGGATCCCGGCGCTGAATAGGGCGGTCACTGTGATTGGAAGGGGTGGCCCAGCCACCTTTTGTATGGGCCTCCCGGGCAATTCGACGCCACGTTCCGGTGTCGGTCACAGGGTCGAAGGCGTCAATCACTGGATCGGCCTTACTCGCTGCCGCATCTTCATTCACCTGACTCACACGCTCACGGTATCAGGGAGTGAGCCCAAGACCGGCCAACTACTGCAGGTATATGCGGACCGGGACTTCCGAGAGGGTGATCTCACTGCCGCCGGCTGCCTCTTGGCAGTTTGCTAAGGGATCGCACACCAATTGAGAGTTTTCCGGGGTGGTGTACGGGGCTTCGCCGGTTTGGGCCCAAGCCACAATCCACCTAGATCCCGATGCACTGAAGTCACAGGTCACGGTGTTCCCGGACTCTTGACAGCCGTCAAATGAAGCGCCAACCACCCAGTTGTCTATCGTGAAGAAACCTTGTTCACCGTCGGAACCGGGGTAGGCCTGAATGCCCAGAAGGTCGTATGGGCCAAGTGACCAGATGTACCAGTAGGAACGCTCGATGCCATAACGTAAATCATCGATGTAAGTGCGGACTACAAATCCGGCAGCCTTGGCGCCCGTGATTTCTTGGCGCGGAAGATCACCGGGGCCAGCAAGACCGTAGTTCAGTTCCGTGTCCCAAAGTGGAAGCTCGGGTGCACCGGCAGCTACCAAGACATCTTGTGCCATTTTGATTAATGCACCACGATCGACTGGATCACCATCGGCTTTTGGGTACGTGTGAATTGCGAATACGTCAACCGGCCAACCGAGCTTGCCGAGTTCCTCGAGATACGCTGAGTAAAATTTGTTAAACGGACCGGTAAGGCGCGTACTGGGTGAAGGCGCGATTACCAATGCGGACGGGTCTTTCGCCTTGATAATGTCGTAGGCTCGCTTGGTCATGTCGGCCATTTCGGCAGGAGTTCCGTTGTAGAAATTCTTCAGGTTAGCTTCGTTCCAAATTTGGTATGAACTAAATGAGTCTGCGTATCTATCAACCACCGCGGTTACCCAGTCATCCCAGTCGGCCATGTTCTTTGGGGCACTCGCTGCGCCCGGTTGCGGGTAGTCGGTGTCGTTTATTTCTTTAGCCGCCCACGTTGGTGTCGTTCCAAGCACCATCATGATGTCGGTCATACCCTTGGACGCTGCATTTTCCAGTAGCCCATCGATGTTGTCCCACTTAAATTCACCCTTGGCTAGCTCTATCTGGCTCCAGGCGGTTCCGTTGTCCCACATGCGTAATGCTCCAAATGGCGCTGCGGCCCAAGCCCCACCCTCAGCACCTTCAATGTGCATGCCGACTATCGATGCCGGTACGCCATCAACTTCTGCCACAGGTGACTCCGAACTGGGTGCTGAAGGGTCTGCATTCTCTGAACTTGAGCCACATGCGGTTAAGGTCAAAGCTAGTGCAGAGATCCCTGCGACGAGCGCGACTACTTTTGAGTTGCGGTTGTTCCGAACCATGTGGGCATATTTCCTATCGCTATTGACTGTCCTGGTGTCACTGCCGTGCACTGGTTGAGTGCATTGCACGAGAGTGTTGCATTAGCCGGAACAGTGTAAGCATTAGTGCCAAC
>Ga0209390_10008603_pt1 | contig 12543 bp, 13 predicted proteins | sample BON01_FD_187212 | JGI IMG/M metagenome (GOLD analysis project Ga0209390, IMG submission 187212) | Freshwater microbial communities from Lake Bonney liftoff mats and glacier meltwater in Antarctica - BON-01 (SPAdes) (version 2) | ecosystem: Environmental > Aquatic > Freshwater > Ice > Glacier... | reverse complement strand
ATTCGCCATTTTCGCATTTGTCTTGCAACAACGCGGGAGTTTTACCGATGGTGTGACACGAGTGTTGTCGTGTCTTTAATGTTTATTATTATAAATCAATACAATACAAGTGTGTGTATGTTATTCGCATGTGTGCTGTAATCGCATTGGTCTTGCAAAAACGGGAGTTCTCGGGGTGTGAGACGCACACGAAACTACCCGAAATAGAAACCGTGGATTAGTACAGGATGTCGAAATGGAGGATGATCCGGAGCGTATCGACGGAAAGTTGACGCGAAAAAAGAGCACTGCCCAGGCGAGGGTGTGTGAGCAGCAGAAAGGCTTCCTTGCGCTGGCGACAGTCGATGGCCCAGGCACGCAGCACGTCGGCCTGTGTGAGCCGGATGGCAGGGTGCAGGCGATTTCGCAGGAACCGGCGCATTTCCCGCGGCGTAATCAAAAATGGGATTCCATGCACTTGCAAGGGCATGCTTTGATCCGCACAAATGCGTTGCTTGATGACCGAGACGAGCAGCTTGGTATAGGATAGCGGGAACACTGCGTTGCGGTGCATGTTGAGCTCCTGCAGATGGCAGTTTTTCCCCAGTGCGTGTAGCATCACCAGGCCCCCCAGGCTACCTATGCCGTTGTTGGCCACGTCCAGCGCCACGAGCGTTTTGTGCTGTGCGAGGAAGTCGGCGGCATGCCACATACTTTGTGTTCCCAGAGAATTGCCGCGCAGGCAGAGGACTCGCAGCGTTGTATTGCCGCCGAGTACTTCCCAGAAGCGTTCATCGAGCGTGAGCACGCCCCTGCCCAAACCACCCAGCACACCACCCCTGTCGGGCCCCGGCTTGGCACGCGTGCTGCACAGCGCGTTATTCGCAAGATCCACGTGTTCGATCGTGCGATTCGAGCGCAGTCCCTCGGCCAGCTCGTACACCATTGCCAACGTGAGACCGCACGCGGCGAGGCTGATGCGGCGCAGTACGGTATTCTGAGCCAGGTGTTGCCGGATCTGGCACATCTGCGCCATCTGTGTGCGCATGCCATCGAGCCGCAGGTACTGGATGTGGCGCGACGCGGCTGCAATTAGGGCACCGGTATCGACTGGGGGGGCACCGCCACCGGCGGGTGCAGGATAGTTGCCGAAATCGCCACCGTTGTGGCCCCCTTCGTCCTCGGTGGCCTGTTCGGTCGACATCCGAGAGACATCGAGCGAATGCAACGTGGAGTTGGACGCAAGGGCAAGGTGCAGGTGCTTTTGCGTGCTGACGTTGCTGGTGTTGTTCGACACAGAGAGCACGGTGATACTGCTGTTGTAGTGCAGCATGGTGGCGATGCTGGCGAGTCCAAGCGGTCCCATGTGATTGTTGGCTATATTCAATAGGTTGAGCGTGTTGTTCTTGGCGGAGAGCGTTTCCGCCAACATGGTGCCCCCGGCGTCGCCCAGCATGTTGCACTCCAGAATCAATGTTTTCAGCACCACCCCCCCTCCGGGCTCCGGAGGGGTTGTGGGCGGGTGGGCGCGCCCGCCACCACGGCTGCCATGACGACCACGACCTTCGAGCAGCTTGCACACATTACGCGTTCCTTTGCGCCCGAAACAGTTGTTGGAAATATCCAGGTGTGTCACCGTCTGGTTGCTTCTCAGCACTCGACACAACAGGCGGACGCACTCATCGCCCATCTCATTGTCAGACAATACCAGCGTCTGCAAACACCCGCCGTGGGCAAAATTGGCCCGCAACCACGCCATGCAGCCGAGATCCGCCCCGCAAAACGTGATGCTGAGGCGCAGCAGTGTCGCCCGCAGCACGCTCGGGGAAAGATGCGTAGGCACGCAATTCGTGTTGAGTAGTGTGACGCCCTCCAACGCGCGGTGCTGTAACAACGCGGCCCACAATCGTTGTTGGAAGACATCGGGACGTGATGTGTCGCCGGTTGAAAAGGCGTTGCTCAACTCCACCTCGACCAGCTCCGTATTGGTCTTGATGAAGCATAAGATCTCTTTGCATTTCTTCCGGGAGAGCAGGGCCCCGCCGACTGCGAGTCTCGTTTTAGTATAAACCATCGCCACCATGCTGCTGCTGGGCTGCTGCGACCTACTGAGCACCATGCCCAATGCACAATCGCCCTGCGGAGTGGGTGGCACGCACACTGCCTGTCGGAGGCTGAACTTTGCATGACTGTTTCTTTTTTTTGGCTTTCTTTGTTGGTGCAGCTGCTCTGAGCACGCCTTGCAACACGCCCTGCCCCCGCAGCTAGAACATTTTAATAATGTGTCGAATAAACGTTTTTACACATGTTTGCACTTTGCACTGGGCATTTTTTTTAAAAAAAAACCCTCAACCCTAACCCCCGCATTCATTTCCCAGTGGTCGCGGGTTTCTCGACTTCCAGCCTCAGATTGGCGGCACAATCTGTGGTGTTCTTGACGAAATCGAGGAAGCACGAGGTGGCGAGCACGGAGTTGCTGTGCAACGAATTGCACAGCAGGATACTACTCATGGAGTTTGCAGTAATGGTGCAGTGCTGCAGAGGGCGGTTGCCGGTGACCAGTTGGATGGGGATCACCTCGTTGTGTTTGTGTTGTGACTCATTGCGTTTCCTCCGACGCTTGTGCGCAGAGTCGTGGGATTCTGCACGTTTTTTGTTGTATGATTTGATGTTCCGTGTGGTGTCTTTGGAATTACAAAAGACGTCGATCATGCCGAGCAGATCTTCGAACTCCGAGTTCATCTGTTTGAGCTTGCTCCCAAATTGCATCGTTACCAGCAGGGGGACCGTGCTCGGTGTACCAGCAGCACTGCTGCTGCAACTGCCCGACGCCCTGGCCGCGCCACCAGCTGCTTTTGTCGCGTCGTTGCCACCACCACCACCACCACCACCACCACCACCACCTCCGCGAGCAGGGGTATGCAGAATTGCACAGATCTCGTTTTCGTATTCTGTCTTGTGCTGTTGCACATCGACGGCGCCAAACGACATGGTGACGTGGCGAGCCTGTGTATTGGCTGGCAACACGATGAATTCGATTTCCGGGGCTGCTGTCTCTTTCTGGTGTTGATCCTGCGCAACACAAAACACAACACAAGTGTGTCACTGCGACAGAGCCTGCAAGGCTGCAAGCATGCATGGCACTCTCTGCTTTCCCGGTGGGGGGGGCGCCCCGCCCACAAGGGGCCCCCCCCCTCCGGGCCCCGGAGGGGTTGTGGGGCGCGCGCTGTGCTTGCTGAACAAAAGAGCGCGCGCGGGGCGCCCCCCGCACCACACCACGGGTACCAGGATGCCCTGCTTGACTTCCTCGTTTTGCGTGGGAGGTATCGCTGAATGGGTGGTGGCCCGGTGTCCGCGGGTGTAGTCCATGATCGCCTGGAGCTCGCCATACTCCGCGGCTTTGCTTCCTTGGGTGAGCACATCTACATTGCTCTTGACAGCCTGTTCTATGAAGAATGTTTTGCGCAGATTTTCGTTGCGTATGATCAGATCATAGTCGCGGGCATGTACCAGCCGCCGGTAGTTCTGGGTCAGTCTCGAGAGCACTCCACAGCTGTCCACACTGGTGTACTGCCCCGTAGACCGGAACTTGTACACGTAGAAGCGCGGGGTTTCACCAGAATTGCACCGTGGCACCTCGATCTCAGGGATCTGCAACAGCGAATCGGTTTCGCCAGTGTAACACCACTCGATATCCCCGAGAGGTACCACAGCAGGCACAAGCAGCGTGGTGCCCTGCTGCTGTGGCATTTTGTGGAATCGGAACACGACGAACCCCACCGCAAAATAGTAGGTTGTAGCCTCGTACAGGAAAGTCTGGATGTGCTGCTGCATTTGCCGGTGTCCGTGCTCCTTTTCGCAAGACGGTGTTGTGTGCATTTTTACGGTGCAATCAATGTAATTGTTGCGATAGCAATCCAGGCTGGCTTGCAGTGCACTGTCGTGCTGCAGCATGTGCATGAGAAGGTGTCGGTCGCCCAATCTTCCCTGCACCAAGCCAACGTGCATGCATATGTCAGTGGTGTTTTGGCCAGGTGTGTGTCGGGCGTGTGCGGCACAGAGAGAGGACATGCATGCTCACACGCACCACGCCTGACAGTGCCACATCCGCATCCACATCGGCTGTGTTGTCCTGCTTCGTCTGCATTGTGTCGGCATAACTCTGCAAGCGCACGTAGTTTGTGCCCATCGCAGGCTTGTGTGCCATATGCAAGCACTTTCGCCTTTCTTTTTGCGAGATTTATATAGAAACCGCCAGGGACGAAACTCTCTTCACGCGCGTCTTTGCCACCCGGCCCGGGCGCTCTGTGCAGACACTGGAGACACTTGCCTTTTTTTACACACCAACGTGGAGGTGACGCGCATGGGTGTTTCGGAGGACCCCAGCTGGGCGCATCACTGGGCGCATCACTGGGCGCATCATGCAAACTCTCTCAATCACCATCTCGTGCAGTTGGTGGATGGTGGAGGTTCGTTGCATCAAGGCCTCGACGCGACAACAACGCCCTTGTACAGGACATGGCTCAGAATTGGACACGGACACACACACACTCTCGCCACCTGCAACACAAAGGATTCTCTTTGTAAAAATGGAGGTTATCGCCATTTGCACGCCAGCGCCATGTGTGCCGTGAACACGGGCGCACCACTGTGCAGCACCACTTGCCGTAGATATATAAGTAATTGGCATGTCCTCGAGTAGGAAGGAATTATGGGTGATATATACAATACCGAGTCTATCAATGACAATATGCAAGAACAAATGCGGCGACGTGCCGAAATCGACGCAACATCGGCCACTTGCTCGATGAACTCCAACCGCCTCTTCTGGCCAGGCATCCTGTTCCTGTTTGCCGGATACTCTGATTTTGCAGACGAGTTCTGTCTGGATTTCATCGACCCAGCGCAAAAGTCGTCGGAGAGTATGATTGGGCCCGAGGGAAAAATTGTACAGTGGAATCGGGTGATGGCAGGACTTTTCTTGATTGGGTCGCTGCTTGTGCAAGTGAGCACCTCGGCTTACACCATGGCTAGTCCACCCACAAGCAAAGAGTCCGTGTCTAGAAAAATGATACTGTTTTTACAGTGCATAATGTTTGCTTACATACTGGTGATTTTCTCGTACTCCTGCGTTGGTATGCAGTATATTTTCGCATATGAAACGCCGCTTGCCTGCAGACGGAGTCACAATTTTCAGGACAAAGTGCCATACGTTGTGCTGTGGCTTTTCTCAGTACTGTGCGTCCTTTTGTATTCCGTCATGGCAGCATTTTCGGTGGTGATGGGTGTGTATTTGGCATTTTTCCACCATCAGTGGAATAGAGGGTAGATTCGATCAATCTTTTTTTTTGCATAAAATTAAACACCACACCCTTCACGGGGCTGTGCCTCCACAAAAAAAAAGTCGAGGACTGAGGAGCTGGCTGTGTTTGCGTCAAAAAGGTTCCCCGAAGCGAGGAGGCTCTGCCTGGACTAAGCGGGTGGCGAGCACAGCGCGATTTGTTTCTTGACGCCGTCTAGCTCTTGTTGCAACAACACATTGTCGTGCTTGGTTTTCGCAACCACAAGCGCGATTTTCTGTTTCATACCGCCGCCCCTGCCGTGCGATGACTGCAGCATTGCACCCACCTTGGTCATCAAATCGCGCTCGATCGTGGCTATCTGGCAAGCGGAAACCACGCACTGCCCGTTGATTTTGTTTTCGCTCCGTTCCCTTGCTAGCTTTTTCCTGCTGCGCTCCGTGTATTTGATCACAGCCCCCAGCAAGCATTTGTTTTTGACACTGTCGTAGACGTGTGTGGATTTCACCACGGCTTCCACCACAGAGTCGGGTGTTTGTTTTGTAGTTTGATCGTCCTCCTCTTCGTCTTCCTGCTCGTGGGCGCTCTCGCTGCTGCCACGGGCCAGGTCCAGGATGCGGGCAAGCGTTTTGTAGCGCAGTGAAAAACGCAACTGCGAGTTGGCGTCTGTAATATCCTCGTGGGCCTGGCGCAGCAATTTGTTGGAACGTTTGACAATCGCAACGGCCCCCTGTTGCAAGCAAGCCGTTGCCTGTGCCACACTGTCTGGAGCATCATCGGCGTTGGGGGCTGCATTAAATAAGCCACCACCACCACCACCACCACTACCCCCCGCCCCGCCCCCTGGCAGGCTGAACTCGTGCGAAATCAGACCATCGACTAGTCTGGATACATCGACGAGTCTCTCCATTGCGTGCAAGTACTCGTATTGTACAAAAATGGTATCCTGCAAATCTTGGAAAATCGCGGCACACGACTGGGTGTATAGGAAAGCGGCAGAGCAGTGCTTCTTGCTGAGCTTTTGTGTTTTTTGAAGGTGTCTGTCGTGTTCGAACACACACTGCTGCAGCTCCTCGTAGTCGTGTGCGCACAAGACCTGCTGCAAGTACTCAAGCACCGCCACAGGAGTGTTGCAGCGCCCCCTTTTGAGACCTGACATGCCACACGCCACACGCCTACCTTCCTTTAATGGCCACCCGCCGCCAGTCACCCGCCGGTCACAGTCTCGGTCCACCCGGCTCCCTCGTGCGTGTGCGACAGGCAGCGCAGCAAGCCGCTCTTTGTTACTCTGGAAATGTGCTTTCAAAAAACGGAATCGTGGCAATACCCCATGGGATGGCGGTTTGTTTTTCTGGCTGCACCCATTGCCACGTTTGTTACTCTGGAAATGTGCTTTCAAAAAACGGAATCGTGGCAATACCCCATGGGATGGCGGTTTGTTTTTCTGGCTGCACCCATTGCCACGTATATACCAAAAGAGACAGGTTGTTCTTTTTCGGGCCAGGTCACCCCATGCGGTGGCCCCAGGTGGGTCGTGGCCAAAAACATAATATTGGGACACCTCTTTTCAATTTAAAAAAGCGTACATACACAAGGCCCCCCCGCCCCTATTGTCCCTTATTTCTATTTCGGGGGGGCATGCGTTTTAAAAGAATCGGCATTTTTGGTGTGCAGCAGTAGAACATTCCCAGAATAGCGCACGCGCCATGGCGAAGAGAACGTACATTGTGTAAGAGGTAGCGTGGTGCCTGCCGTCCAGTGGCATCTCTGGCACACATGCATATACAAACGCTGGACGTGCTGACGTGGATCCTGGGGAAAAACTCTGCCATCTTTCAGATCCTCACGTTGTCGTCTCAACGGCATGCACTACCCGAGATCGAGGACTCTCTGCTGCTGCGCTGTTTCGAAGAGTATGTCCTGGAAGCATGTGCTTGCCAGAACGAAGAGGAGCAACAAACGCGCGGCACATATTTTGAAAAGGAGCACATTGTGCGGGAGGTAAGCGGCTGGCTACAAAAACTGCAAAAAAACAGCAGTGTGATGGACACTGGGATGGACACTGCGGTTGCGCCGCCACCGACGCCGACGCCAAGTACAGCTGTGCTGCAACGGATCATTTCCATGTGCATCCTGGTCCGTGATTTTGAAGACATTCGCGTGTATGTGGAGGGAAGGTGGCAGTGTGGCGTGCAGGAGTGTCGTCGTCGCGGGGGAGGTGCGACAGCCAATACTCCACCGGAAGAAACAGCGCAGAGTGCAGCGGTGGGGCCCGGGCAAGTGGTGCTGCAAAAGGCATGGGTCGTTCGCAGGAATCTACCACACTACAGAGGAGCATCCGAGGGCGCACCCCCCGCTTGGGACACAAAGCATGAAACGTGGCTCAGCGCGGAATGGAGCGAAACGCTGGCAAGAATTGACATTGAGGCCAAGTTGGTGCTGTGTGCCGAAATCATCCAACACGGCCACGACGCACTCGCGGGCTGCACGACAATGTGCGTGTTTTTGGGGCAAAACATGCCGGGCGTGGCCCCCTACACACCGGATGCCCTGATGCACTGGTATGCGCAGGACAGCGACACAGACGACATGCAGATGATCTGCGACGTGTGGAACTACGGGTGGTGTAGGCAGAAGCATGACAACATGCATGTGCCCGCCGTGCAGTTTGCAGCAACCATGCCGGCGCTCACGGTCGAAATCATGCGCGTGGTGGCCGTGTTCTGCAGCAATCTCGTGTACACAGTGCGGACCGGGCTCCTGCAGCACTGTGTACGCATCGACCTCGAGGCGCTCAAGGTACTTGTGACCATCTACGACAATATTCAAGACAAGACCGAAAGCCAACAGAAGTACGTGCTGGACAGAATGAAAAACAGCACCAAGCAAAGTTGCTGGGGCCTGCACAAGGCGTGCTCCGACATGCAAATGCGTTTGCGCATGTATGTCTACCACCGCCACATGCAGAGCAACACCCACACAGCAGCGCTGCTGAAGCATCTCGTACAGAGTGCAGGCTGCTTCTCTGCCCGCGAAAATGTGCCTGAAGTCCTGCAACAGTGGATCAAAGCAACCGTGCTGTCCAGTGCACACAGCACAATGGCTTCGGCGATCATCCTGTGGGGTGGCAGCCATCTGGCAGAGTTCTGCATAACTTCACAGTGCGACATGGCGGTGCCGGTGCACAAGATGCAGGTCGTGGACGACAACGGCATGCTCGTGGATGCCAGTCATCTCTTTGACGACCAACTGTTCCAAGAATATTTCGACACGACGTGAGAGCGGCCAAAATGCACACGGAAGCCCCGGCCTGCGAGCTGGCGACGGTTGCGGTTCCTAGACAGAGCGAGACAACAAAGAAACGCGCTGGTCTAGGCCAGACATGCAAAATACGAAGGCGCGCTGGTCTAGGCCAGACATGCAAAATACGTACTGTGTCCCGAATAAACCAGTGTAACGTAGCTGTTTTTGTAAAGTTACGCTCTCGCCCCGACTCCCTGCCCATGCATTTCCAGGAGGGACTCCTGGGGGTTTGGGTATATAAGACACGCATCGGAGGGCGCGGCAGAGTGTTGCACCAAGTTGACAGCGTGGCAGGTCGTGTAGAAAGCGAAGTGTCCGCTCGGTTTGTGTGTGTTCCACGCTACGGCGCGGGAGACCGGTTACAACAACAGTAGGGGTGGTTGAGTCGCGCAAACATGGCCACTGTGCCCCAGTACGTGGTATTCGGGCCCATGCTGATTTGCTTGTTGTTGGTGTTCTTCGAACACTATTGCTATTATGCTACGACACAGAGGTTTGGGCGCCTCGCGGTGCACGGATCACGTGGTCCAGTGGAGCGTGAATGGCAGTACTTTCACGACATGATTGGGCGTGCCGGGAACGGATACCTTTTCTGTTTCGGGGACAGGGAGACAGGGCAAGTGGGGCCTGTTTCCACGCAGGTGCTGGCCTGTTTCATGCACGTTTTCCTCGGCGTGAATGTTTTCCTGTACCCTCTGAAACTAGGACACGATTTCGCCAACGCGGGCCTGTTGACAGTCGGGCTGCTGTATGGCGTGAGCTGCTTCGTCCACGTGCCCAACGATGCGACGGAGACGACGTTTACTGCGCCTTGCTCATTGACGACTTGTTTTGCGATATTCCGCCTCTGCTACGGGTGCAAACAAACAAAGCTCAAGGACCTGACCCTAATGGCCATCGGATTCAACTTGTCGGTCACGTTTGCTGTATTCTTTGTTACAATGCTGCGGTTGCACTGCCATTTCCCGTACTTTGTCAGGTGCGTGCTTCTGGCTGGGTTGTACTACCACTTTGAAGCACTAGTGGAGGACATGCTCGACGAGGGCAGCCCTCTTTTCCAAAACCACCCCCGTCATCGTGGCCGTGATGGCCTGTATTACGGCAACACATTCCCGTCGAAACAAGCGCTGCACGTCGCCAACTTTTGCGCGGCCGCCTTGTCGTACTGCGGGAAGATGCTCTGGTCATGCGCGGTCCGGTGCGGTGCATACCGCACGCCCGGCCATGCCCACGCCCACACCCACACCCACCCCGACCCGTCGGCCGGCCGGGGGCGGACGCAGAAGAAGCTGGTCGGACAGCAGCTCGTGGGTGTCAGTGTGCTCGATCGGCACAACTACACTGGGGTCGTCGTGGCAAGACACAGAAACCTTTACGTTGCAGAGTTCCCGCTCGACAAATCATCTGCACTGTTCACGGCGCAAGACGTCAGGGACATGGCAGAGGCGTTCGAAGAACAACAACAATAACAACAAACAAGCGCGCGGCGTTTGAAACGCACTACCCATGGACAGAGCCTGAGGAAACCAGGCGGATCCATGTAAAAGAACAAAATACTCACATACATCCACAATACATACACACACCGGATAGGCCTGGAGGTCCAAGCCCAAGGTTCAATTCCTTGCTATTCCGTTGCCGAGAGTCCCCTGCCCTCCGGGCCCCGGAGGGGTCGTGGGCAGGGCGCTCCCGCCATCTGTCCTATATAAGCGAGCATAGTGCACGTGCGGTGTCGGAGTGTCGTCTTAGTTTGTTTGGAGTACATATGCAGGGTGTGGTGGCCTAGAGTGCCCGTGTGCTGCTGGTGCTGCCAATGGCAAGCGAATGGCCGTGGCTCTTCGCAGTGCCGTTGGGCCTTCTCTACTACTGGTTCTGGCCGACGTCGGAGATCTGGCACATGCACGTCGTGGTGGACGGTGGTTTCAAGTGGGCCATGTGTGTGACTGGCGTGCTCGCCTGCTTGCGGAAGTATGGCACCAAGAGCCAGTACGTGTACATTGGCGTCCTTTTCGCGATAGGCTTGTGGATGCTTTGTGTGTACAACTACTGCATGGCCACGGTGGACCGTGTCAATCGAATGGCAGACACCTTCATGCGCGACGTACACAAAGTGTACGCTCTTGTTCGCGTGTGGCACCCAGAAGCCGATGTGCCAATGATCGCGGCGGCCCCGCATGCATCGAATGCTTATGCAGCTTCACCCTCCTTTGACCTCTGGGGGTCCACCCTTGAAGGGTATATCACGGCCGTCGCCACCTACGTCGTAGCTGAACACAAGCGTCTCATGGACAGCCTGTTCGTATTGTTCGTAGTGTACTATGTGCTCCACATGTCCGGCGAGTGCTTCCTGGTGTGGAGGGTTTACAGGCGCGTGTGGCAGTTGTGAGCGCAGCCGCCCCGCTCGATGGATTAATGCTTCATTGCACCAACCATCTAAAAAAAAGGAACAGGACTGGTGTCCCGTGTGTGGGTTCGATTCCTCATGTTCTTGAAAAACGCCTTGTCCTGCAAAACTCATGCCGCGGGGGGGCGCGCTTGGGCCAAGTGGAGTGGAAGCGCGCGCCCCACCACCCCTCCGGGGCCCGGAGGGGGGGGGCACCATATTCTACCGGGCCCGCGCACCGCGCTGTTGCGTCTTTTGTTTGCATTTTACAGGCTCGTTTTGTATATACGTGTGTAGTTTTTGTTTCACAAGCCAGCAAGAATGACTGTGAGATGCGCCATGGTGTTGCTGCTATATCACTGCCTAACACACACGGATGTCGGTGCTACCACGTGTGTCACTTCAGATGAATGCAAATGCAGACTGCCCAATCCAGAGACAGGAAACGGTGAAATCGTAGTGCCGTGGCCTGCCAACGACTGCAACCAGTGCGTGCTGCTGAACACCGACTCGATATCGCAGCAGTGCAAGCACACCCAAACGCACGAACCGAATACGTTTCAAGTGGGATTCTGGGTACCTCTAAATGGAGGTATCGGGCAAAACACCGTCGCTGTGGTCAAAATCAAACACCCTCCAGTCCCGAACCCCAACCCAGATTTGGTCATCCGGGGCTTCAATACCCCGGCGTACCAGGGCTGTGGCAGGACTGGCTCCAAGTTTTGGGCCTGGCAGTTTGATACAGACACACAGGTCTCCGCTTTCAATACTGATAACATCGACAGCTGTACACAAGAGAATCAGATCTGGTTTTTCAATCTGCACGTTTGGGCCCCATCCGAAGAAATTACTGCGGTCCCGCCGCCCGTACTCAGCTTCGAGTTTTTCATCGGGAACAAGGTGTATTTGGCGACCGGAACACTCGACCTGGAGGAAGAAACTGTTTCGGAAGGTGGCAACTCTTTTCAGTCGAGGGGCCTACACCAAATCATGCAAATTGGGAATGAGCCGCGGGCACTTGCAATCCTTCCACAACTGTTTGTGATGGCTTGTCCTACTTCGAACTGCCCGTCTGAAACTGAGTTCACGGCACAATATTATGCGCTGGCAGCACCCGGCACATACCGCATGTGGGCAGTCGAATGGCAGGACAGTGAGCCAGTAACGGTCACACTAACGGGGGACGACTGCGATGCTGCCGACTCGGGCCCATATGAACTTGAAAAAAAATCCCAGTCCGCGCCTGGTTTCACATTTGACGTGACCGGTCCTGCTACTTGCAAGATTTCCATCGCGAAGACTGTGACCTGCAATGATGCAAATACCATACTTTCCGACGATGAAACAGTGTGTGTGTGCACACGTGGGTACTACGTCCCCGATGCGGGTACTCCTGTATGTACGCAGTGTGCAATGGATACATTCAAAAGTGGAAAGGGTAATGCAGAAACTGATATTAGTAGTGGTGAAAAAACGTGCAAACCTTGCTCTGGTCAAATGCTAAATTCAATCACCATTGCCATGGGAAGTTACAGCTTCGATCAATGCGTGTGCCCGAGTGGGTATGGATTTACAGAC
>Ga0209390_10008602_pt1 | contig 12544 bp, 10 predicted proteins | sample BON01_FD_187212 | JGI IMG/M metagenome (GOLD analysis project Ga0209390, IMG submission 187212) | Freshwater microbial communities from Lake Bonney liftoff mats and glacier meltwater in Antarctica - BON-01 (SPAdes) (version 2) | ecosystem: Environmental > Aquatic > Freshwater > Ice > Glacier... | reverse complement strand
ACTGCCAGGCCACCACGTGCTCCGGCAGGATGTCCGTGTCGAAGAAGCCCACGCTAAGGGGAGGGGGGAGGAGGGAGTGAAGGAGAGGGGAGGAAGGGTTAGTGGAGGAGCCAGGCACGGTAAGGGGCGAAAGATGGAAGAGGCAGGAGTCACCAGCACTCTAGAAAATAATTAGCAAGCAGGTGCAAGAGGAGAAGGCAAAGGGAGCACACACAGCACACGTGACGTACCAAATGATGGGCATGGCACAGAGGAAGTTGAAGGCGCTGTAGACGAGGTCGCTGAACAGGGACTGCCCCGAGAAGCCCGTGAAGAAGAGGTAGTAGAAGAGGATGAAGGTAAGCACGATGTTCTTGTAGAAGGAGTAGAGGATGACCTTGGACATGCGCCGGTAGTCGTACCGGCCATGGATGAGGAGCAGGCGCTTTAAGAACCGGAACTGGGCAATGGCAAAATCCGCGCTGTTGACAGCTTGTTTCCCCTCCTTCCCACTGATGCCCACCCCGATCTGCGCCTCTTGGATCATGGCCACGTCGTTGGCGCCGTCCCCGATGGAGAGGGTGATGGGCTTGGGCTTGATCCCGCTCTTGACCAACCGCACGATCATCCGCTTCTGGGCGGGGCTGACACGGCAGGCCACCACGGAGCGGCAGACGCTGGTGAGACGCAGGAACATGGCCTCGTACTCGGGGTCTTCAAAGATGTGGACCAGCGCCGGGCCGTCAACCACCAAAGCCACCGTGTCGCTCGTCAGCTGCTTGAAGTGCGGGGCGTCGTTCTGGGGCTGGTAGCACACCTTCAGGTCGGGGTCCTCCATGATCTTGATGTCCTCCTCCCCCGCCTGCCACGAGGACCGAAAGCCCATGGGCCCCTTCCGCGTGCACTGCGTCATCCGCTCCATGATCCGCCGGCCCAACGTGTCGCCCAGCTTCCGTTCTTGCTCCACCAGCCAGTCAAACGCATTCAGCAGCTTCTTCAGGTGCCGGCGGATGGTGGCAGGGTCGCCCGTGTCCTTGAGCTTGAGGAGGGCCATGCGCGAGCTCAGGAGGCGGCAGGAGTAGCCGATGTTGATGGCCGTCTCCATCTTGTCCCCCGTCAAGACCCACACCTTGATGCCGCCGTCCAACAGATCCGCAATCGTGTCCGGCACCCCCTCCTGCAGCTCGTCCTCGATAGCCGTCGTGCCCACCACCACCAGGTCCTTCTCAATCTTCTCGGCGGCGTCAGCAATGGCCTCGGCGCGGTCCTTGATGGAGGCAGCGGCTTTTTGGTAGCTCGCAAACCACGTGTCAAACTCAGCGGAGGGCAGCTCCCGAATGGCGAGCATGAGCGTGCGCAGCCCGTCCTCGGAGAAAATGCGGAGGTGGGAGTCAACGGTGGTCTTGTCGGTGCTTTGGTACTCCTTGGCCCGCCCGCCGACAATGTTGTCCGCGCCCTTGGTCATCAGCAGGACCTTGCCCTCGGGCGTCTTGACGATCACCGACATGCGCTTGCGGGTGCTGGTAAAGGCGATGGTGCAGAGCACTTTGTAGGTCAGCTCCTTCCCGTCCACCTCTATCTTCACCTCGCCCGGCCCCCGGCCCTTGAACCGGAAACCCAGGTCGGCCGCTGCTGAGACCAAGGCCTCCTCGTCGGGGGACTCGGCTTGATAAGCTGTGGTGCCGTCCTCCAGCGTCTCGATGACGACGGTGTGGCAGACGGACAAGACCAGCATAAAAGAAAAGGCGGCCGAGCCCGGGCCCTTGGCGATGGCTTCTTGGGCGAGCGCGGCGAGTTCCTGGCCTTCGATGATGAACTTGTCCGGAGGCACTTCTTCGCCCGTGTCCATGTTCCCGTAGACCTGGCCGGCGACGGAGCAGCGGCGGAACTCCATGATGTTGCGAGTGAGGGTGCCGGTCTTGTCGGAGAAGACGTACTGGATGGAGGCCAGATCGCCGTTCATGTTAGAGGTGCGGGCCACGGCGGGCATGTCGGCCTCGGGGTCGTACATTTCCAGGTCGTTGTCGATAAAGAAGGCCTGGCAGTAGTTCACCATCTCCATCGTCACGTACAGCGAGATGGGCACTGAGGGAGGGAGAAAAGAGGAGTGAGTGATTGATTACGGAGTGAGATAGAATAGCAGCGTGGACTGTCAGTGCCGTGTGTGGTGAGAGAAGGAAGTGAGAGAGAGGAATACTTCACCGCTCTGGAAAAATAGCAAGAACGAAGCCGAGCACAACCCACCAAACCCCACCCACGCACCGAAATTGTTGAAGAGGGTAAAGAAGGTGAACCACATGCCAAGAGTAGAGGGCTCCGCAGCCGTTCCACAGTTCTCGGCATAGAAGGCGTTCTCGCTGTTGGCCGCCTCCAGGCACGTGTAGTCGAGCTTGGACCGCCGCACCTTGTTCCAGACTGTGTAGCAGATGACCGAGACACTGGCCAGGGCCAGCTGGGCGGTGAGGATGAGGTAGAGCATGTTGTTGACCGTCACCTCCACCGTGGAAAGCTTGCTGGGCGCCTCCCGGGAGTTCTGCACCAGCTTAGTGTCCTTGCCTGTGTACACGACCAGGCCCAGCACCCACTTGGTGTTGCGCACCGACGAGCCTCGCAGCAGCAGGTTGCCTTGGTCCACGGACGTCTCTCGGTTGCCGTCCCCCTCGTGGCGCAGCACCCCGTTGAAAGTGTGGATTTGGGAGTTGGGCAGCTCGCACTCGACGGCGCCTCGCCAGCTGTTGAGGGTAGAGGGGGTTGGGAAGGGTGGGGAGAGTGAAGAGATGAGCAGTGAGTTAGTTACCTGGGGATGTGCAACAGACCAAAAGGCCCAAAGCAGAAGGCAGCCGCTCACTACACCCTCCCTCCCTCGCTTGACCGATACGTACCCAGAGAGCTCTGCGGGGTCGGCCGCCTTCCACATGCTGCCAATGCCGTCCGTGGCCGTCTGCGCCGCCTGCTTGATCTTGAGGTTGGTCTCTCCGTCAATGTTACTCGTCTCGATGTAGCAATTTCCCCCCGGCTCGGACGACGTGAGAAGGATCATGTCTGAGGGCACCTCGTGCTTGTTCAGCACCCGAACAATGCGGCCCACACGGATCTGCTGCCGCTGCAACTTGTCAAACTCCCCGGGCTTCTCCAGGCTCAGCTCCTCTGCGGCGGCCGAGTTGGTCTCGCGGTCGGCGATGTGCCGCTTCACGTCCTCGAACCCCTCCTTGCCCATGGTCACAGCCAGCACCACAATCAGTGGAAAGAGCGTGGTGTAGGGTGTGAGTGGAGCTTGGAAAAAGGTAGTGTAGGTTCCGATCATCAGCAGCACAATAATGACCAGGAAGTAGACGTTGGCCAGGCGCCGAAATTGTTCGAAGAGGGACTTGGGGAAGAAGGACAGCATCGTGTACTTGCACGTGGAGACGCTGTTGTCGCAATACGCCAGCCCGTCATGGTGGTGTCGGTGGTGGCCCGCCTCGGCCGAAGCCACCTGGGGTTGTGAGGAGGGTGGGTGGAAAGGCAGGTGAGGAACCAGGCTCTAGGGAGGGAAAGAACACGTGCCAGACCCGACAGAAAAAAAACACGCGTTGGGGAGAGATAAATGTGCCTTGTCTTATCGGCACATTTGAGGCTGGCCTCTCTTACTCACAAGCCACTTCGTCAAGCGTTGCATATGGGTGTTTTGTCCCCTCTGGCAGCATGCGCGACGACATTCCATCATGATCGACAGAGACAGGTAAAAGGGGAGGACGGCGCAGGGCAAAAGACTTACATGGAAAATGCGGCTCGTGGGCGCCTCCTTCTTCTTTAGGAAGATCGGCATGACGCTAACGACAGGGCAAGGCGCCCGTGGTGGCCCTCGTACGGCGGTGGTTGTGCTGGCTTCCCTTCTATCGTTGCTTGCTGCCGGTCCCGCACCGCCGCGCTCGCCCAATATGCTGCTGGAATTCCACCCGGCAATAAACGCGTATGCGACGCCCTCGCCCTCCTCGAGGTGCTGTGGGTTGTGGTGGAGGTGGTGGTGGTGCGTGGGATGGTGAGTCTTCAAAGGACTAAACGAGGCGGTGACCACTAATTGGACGTCACGATGCTGATGATGGTGCGGGCTCGAAATTTGCCTCTTCTCCCTTCTTTCCTCCCTCGTCGTCGCTGACAAACGCAAGAAGGCGCAGCGAAGGCAAGAAGGCCTGGTCGCTTGGACTGGGTTGTGTTGTAAATGTGCCGTGCGTGTAAGCAACCCAGGCTCACTCTGGCCACCATCACTTCTCCAAGACAGGTCGAGACGGGAGGCTACACGGCGGCGCGCCTTGCTCTCCCGCACGGACCAACGAAGGAAGGACCAAAGGAAGCAGCAATGTGGCTGAACAACAACGGCAAGTCCTCGGGCCTCTTGCCCGGCCGCGAGAGCGTGGGGCCTCTTGCGCTCATGTGCATCACGCCCGTCTTCATCTTCATCCTCTGGTTCACCATGCAGCACTTGGGCGGGGACTTTGGCAAGCTCATCGAGAACTTCCAGGCGGTGAGTCAGACGGGAGGGGCGGGGTGGGACCAACCACTCCGCCAGCTACGCGACCAGGCACTCACGCGGCTTCCCTTGTACCTTCACAAGACACAGAACGGCTGGGGCTATCTCAAGGTGATCGTGCCCACGCCCTTCGACCCCACCGCCTGGAAGGTGATTCTCTCCTACATGGCCGTGGAGCTGGCCTTCATGAGGTAAGTGCTTTGCTGGTGCCCGACGAGCGCCCGCAGCTCCGGCACATTTCCCCCCTAGGCTTTACATATCCATTCCTCTTGTTTGGCGCCCTTCCATGCGCTTACGCACTTCCGCTTGTCTTTGTAAGTAAGTGCGTATGTCCCTGCAGATTCACCTTACCTCCGCCAGCAAAGTGCGTGCAAAGGCCTCATCAAACACCCACGTCTCATCTACTCACTTCTGTTGTCTCAGGCTTCTCCCGGGCAAGACCTTCAAGGCGACCGTGACGCCGGCAGGGAATGTGCCCGTGTACAAGGCCAACGGCATGCAGGCCTACTTCGCCTCCCTCTTCCTCTTCTTCCTCCTGCAGCAGTACGGCCCCGCCTACGGCTTGCGTGTCTCCTGGGTCTACCACCACATGGGCGAGCTCCTCTCGGCCATGAACGTCTTCTCCCTCGCCTTCTGCTTCTTCCTCCTGGTCAAGGGCCTCACCTTCCCTTCGTCCTCTGACTCGGGCTCCTCGGGCAACTGGATTATTGACTTCTACTGGTACGTCTTGGCAAAAAGAGAGAGGGGTGTTGCATCGATCGATATGTTCGGAGTTCTCTTTCTCTTCTTATCTACAAATGAAATCAGTAATTATTGATTGGTGATCGCTTGCCCTCTTCCACCCCGGGCAGCCAGCTACTCTGTTGCCTTGCCTTGATTACCCCCACTCACCACATTTCCATCCCTCCCTCCTCCTCCTCTTCCCTCTCCTCCTGGTGCTGCCTGCCACACACAGGGGCACGGAGCTGTACCCGCGCGTGCTGGGTTTTGACATGAAGATGTTCACGAACTGCCGGTTCGGGATGATGTACTGGGCGCTGGGCATCCTCTGCTACGCGCAGGCCCAGGCCGAGAGGGACGGCTTCCTGTCCAACGCCATGCTGGTGAGCGTGACCCTGCAGCTGGTGTACATCACCAAGTTCTTCCACTGGGAGACAGGCTACCTCTGCTCCATGGACATCCAGCACGACCGCGCCGGCTACTACATCTGCTGGGGCTGCCTGGTCTGGGTGCCCTCCGTCTACACCTCCCCGTCCTACTTCCTCGTCAACCACGCCGACCAGGACATCTCCAGCCTCACGGCCGTCCTCCTTCTCCTGGCCGGCGGCGTCTGCGTGGCCGTCAACTACTGGGCCGACCGCCAGCGCCAGGTCTTCCGCGCCACGGACGGCAAGTGCACCATCTGGGGCCAGCCGCCGGTCTTCATTACGGCCTCCTACACCACCGAGGCGGGCCAGAAGCGCTCCTCCCTCCTGCTGGCCTCGGGCTGGTGGGGCGTGGCGCGGCACTTTCACTACGTGCCCGAGATTTTGGGCGCCTTCCTGTGGAGCTGCCCGGCGGGCTTCCACGGCGTTCGCTTCTTCTTGGCTTATTTTTATGTGATTTTCCTGACTCCCCTCCTCTTTGACCGCGCCTTCCGTGACGACGCCCGTTGCCGCGACAAGTACGGAAAGCACTGGGAGAAGTATTGCGCGCTCGTGCCCTACAAGATCATCCCCGGCATCCTTTAAAGTGGAGAAGCGAAACCGTCTTGTAATCGGAGGAGGTGCACTTCTTTTGTACCTGACTACCTAGCTTCCCTGTCTTTAAGATGAGAAATGTATATACCAAAATGCTATTTCTCCTGCTCAAAGGCTGGCAGTGGGAGGTGTTTGCGCATGGAGGGGAAGTAAAGGAAAAGTAAACGAGTCAAACAAGCACCAGTAGAGACAATTCGTTTGCTGTTGTTTGTTGTTTTGTTGTTTTTTCTTTTTTTTTGCTGTCGGTCTGTTCTAGATTGTTTTTGAAAAGGCGGGCGTTCCAAAGAAAACAACTACCCTACAATATTACTGGCTGCCCTGTGGATCAGGATTGCTGGCTGCCCTAAATCCAGTATCATTTCACACACAGGGGGCCAATGAAGTAAGGCGTTATCTCCGAAGGGTACCTACCTGGGCCGAAACACACATTTCCATCGTTCAACTTCTTCTTTTACTATATATCCATGCAAATGGGAAAGGGGGGGGGGGGGAATGATGGGAAAAAATGGAGAGCTGCCATCTGTCTAACCCTGGTAGGTGTCGCCTCGTCCCGCTGTCTCTCTCTACATACAGACGCGCAGCCAAAGGGTTCATATCATGCAACCCTCACTCTTTCTCTCTCTCTCACTCTGTCTACCCCAACCCCAAAAACAAACAAACATACAAAAAAAGTGCGATGCGCGCCGGTGTGGCCACCCTCCCCACGGAGGAGGAAACAAAATCCGCTTGAACCTGTTTTGTGACAGTCCAAACAGCAGTAAAATGGCACGGGCGCAGACACAACATTGGATCAATCGGACCCTGCGGATGGCAAAAGTCTGTCTCCCCACACACTGGCATGCCAATGTGGGGAGACGGACAATTTATCGACGTCGAGCCGAGTACGTCCTACAATTGTGCCTTTCACATGCAGGGCAAAGGAGGTCACTCACCCCTCTTACCCGGCTCCCAAATCCTTGCCGCCAATGGGAGGCAGGAGGATTCGTTTGCCTGGCAAGAGAGGCGCTTCTCTCTATCAATCCCCTGCATACACGGGTGAAAATGGGAGGAGGAGAGGCAGTGGCGGAGAGGCAGGAGACAAGACTCGCAGCATGGAGAAAAAGGCGGGTCCAAAGAAGAACCACCAGCTCTCCTTCGCAAGTCAGGTCTCCCCGCTCCGAGGTGCCTTGTCCCTTTCCCTCCCAAACGCACCCTTACGCACAAACACCTGTGTGTGTGTGAGGTGCATGGGTCCGTGGGTGATTTGTGGGGGGAGTGGGTGGGTGGTTTAAGGGGACGCTGTGCTTACCTCCCCCGACCATCACTAAAAAGGACGGAGAGACGCCTTTGGTCTGGGTAAGACAGCATCCATTCCAATCATCAAGCCGTCATTGCTCTTCTCGTCAAGGTCCGCCGCCCAGAAGGATGCCGAGAAGGCCTCGCTCCTCGTCAAGGTCCGCCGCTTCGCCGTCGCTGCCACCAGCAACGCCGTGGCACCGTCTTGTCTGCAAGGCGTCGCACGAGGGCAGCCCTTACCGCGTGTGCGTTAATGCCACTGACGAATGAGTAGAACGACGGCGAGGAGGAGGAGGGGGAAGGTGAGGAGGGCCGCAAGCTCTGCACCACCCTGGCTTTCTTATGTGGGGTAGGGCGGGAGGGCATGCCGCGGGACGTGTTTCGGGTTGTGATGGACCTGCTCATGCCCACGTGGGACCCGCTAGGGCGCAAGAATGCTGGTGCAGAGCCGTCGGTGCAGCAGAGCTAAGCAAGATTTCATCATGCCATCATGGTAAGAAGGCTAGTGCACGTGATAAGAGATGCCCTTTCAAAGAGACACATCCATGAGAATGACTCACACATCCATGAGCATGACTCTCACATACACACCACGCGCGCTTCGCCATAGCCCTGTCCGCTCATTCGCCAAGCGAGCACGCTTGATCACACATTGTTTGATGGGATGCTGGATTTATATTGATTCGGAAATGAGGTATTCATTGAATTAGCTGATGTGATTGAATGAGAGATTGATCCGATGGGTTAGCGGAACATTGGTCAAGCATGAATTTATTCACCCATTAAGCGCGAGTGACCCAGCCCCATACCCTGTATGGCTTCCTAGGGGGGCATCTCTGAGACAGGAAAAAAGGCTGGACAAAATTGGTGTTGCCGCAAGTCATGCACCCGTCCAAGCCTCTGTTGCTATTCACCCCAGCTGATCCCCACTGAGGACCCCCCAAAGCACCACTGTCCAGTCTTCGCTCCCATAATGCCATCGAGGCTACATAATCCGATCCACATTTGCACGTTGGGGGCATTAGTCAAAGTGGGCCAATGTCGGAGTGAGGTGGTTTGGTGTGCCGTCTGGGCGGGCAGGGCGAGAAGGCGAAACGACGAAACGGTCGTGCGCGCGCGTGACGAATTGAGCGATGGGCGAGGGCAGCAGCAGCACACCAAAGAATGCGCAGCATGAGTGATACAACATATGGCCTTGCCGTATGCACAGGCAAGGGGCATTTGATCCAGTAGTACAGACAGGAATAAGGGGGGTCATAAATTATCCTACCAGTCAACCACCTGCCGCCTTCTTATGCCCGCCCGGCGTGCCTTCCTGGCAAGAACAAGGTACTGATCCACAATAGCATATGCACGGATCGCGTTCAGTACACTACATTGTTATGCTTACAATGCATTTAGGCACAAAGGTTCAGAGAAATCAATTGTACGGATCAAAAGTGCCGAGGGGGTTCGGAAACACAGCCAATGACCCAATCCGACATCTTGTTGGGGAAAGCCCGTGTGACTGGCCCGAAAAAATGCGCGTCGAGGCTGTAGCACCCCACAGCGGAGAAGCCAAGGACATGTGTACACATTTGTGCCCGTCAGCAGTAGAGGACAAATTTGTCCAACGACGAGGCGATGCAAATGATGATAATTCCTTCCACTCACGTTTTTGAATGAGAAACGCACGCAAGGGAAAAAAAGCATGCCTGCTCTGCACAACACATTGGAGCATTCAGCCGTCTTTTGCAAAATGCTGCTGCGGTCGCAGAATTTGTGTGCGTTTTCGTAGATTATATAAGGTATGCCAGAGAGGGGGTCTCACGCTATGTACGTACACACGCTTCTTTTCTTTCTTCTTTCATGTAGAGAGGAGGAGAAAGCCCGTCCGTTTAGCCATCAAACGCTCAAGGCAGCTGCCCTCCCCGAGAGATGCCATTCGAGCCGCCGACCTCCCCAGTCTTTTTTCGAGCTCCAGAGCGTCGTGCCGTCCAATCAAAAAGTGCCCCGTCGCACAATTTGGATGGGAGGCTCGAAGGGTGTGTGGCTCTCAGCCTCTGAGGTGTTGGCTTGTTGGCTTGTTGGCTGTGTTGGCGTGTTGGCTGCGTTGGGTTTGGGGGGTTTGCCCATCTGGGGGACTGGCTTTGTACGTCCCCTCTCTCCCCCCTCTCTCCCTCCCACGCCCACAAAGCCACCACACACATATGGCGCACGCACTTAGGCGCTCAGCCGACATCGTCTCGCGTACAGACACCCCAAGACAAGACCCTACTACACCTTACTCTCTTTTCTCCCACCCCCTAACACAAAATACACAGGACTGCGCGCGCGGTCTTCCCTTTGCCAGTCCCCCTGCCTGTCCTCGCCACGGCGCCGTCGTCGGTCTCTCAACCACCAGCTAACGCAGCAAGTTATGAGCGCGGCGCCGCATCCCACTCGTCCGAGGACGTGACGTGCGTGTGGGATGGGTGCACGAAGCCGCCCGCATCGGAAACACGGATTAGGTGCAAACACCACCGCCAGAAGCATCTCGACAGTATGAGAATCCCGCCAGAGAAGCTCGAGCAGCAAGCAAAGAAGAAGCGTGACAAGGAAGAGCGCCTGCTGAAGGTACGAGCCACCACTAACGCTCTTGGCATTATCCCTTTCAGCGTCTCCGCTCTTTGGCTTTCTGCTCACTTTGCATCCATACATCGCACCACACACTGCAGGTGCTCGAAGAAATCGCCGAACTACCTCCTCTCCATCTCTGCGAATCTTACGCTCGCAAGAAGATCAGGCACTACAATGGCGGTAGCAGCGTCAAGGAGACCAGTCAAGACCAAGCCTCGGCCACCTCCTCCTTGCTCGCCCATCCAGCCAATTCACGGAAGAAGAAGGATGAGGAGGAGGAGCAGCAGGAGGAAGAGGAAGAGGAGGAAGACCACCAGCACCGCCAAAACGAGGAAGAGGAGGAGGAGGGACTGCACCAGCAAGACGAGCTACGCCTCATCGGGTTCTTTCCCCTCCACGAGCCGCCGCATCTCCGCCGCCCGCAGCACCCCTACTATCAACAGCACCACCCGTACTCTCAGCGAATCGACAACCACGGCACCATCCACATTGCCTTTTAAGGCACCCAACGACTATTACACCCAGCCCCGGCCGCCAGCCTTTCAGGGCCTGAAGCAGAGCCCCCGGTTGCTTAGCGACAGCAGCAGCGAGCGGACGCTCACGCATTCCTCCTTCACGATGGACCACTTCCTGGACAATGGTGGTGCTTCGGCAGGGCAGAGCAAGAGGGTGGCCCTCTAGACGGAGCCCAAATGTGTGTCGATATCAAAAGTAGTAGAAACCCAAAGCACCTGTATGAAGATATAATAAACCATGTATAGTCAGACATAAACGAGCCCATGCGAAGATGTATGAACACAAACAAATGAGCAGCCCCCATCCATTTCCCCCCCATCTCAAACCCAAGCTACCATTCTGAGCCCAAACGTCAACAACACGCTCGTTTTGAATCAGTCTCCTCACTTGCTCGTAAATTCCTAAGTCCATCTCTCCACTTCGAGTTGTCTGATTTTGCCCGCAAGTGCTGGCCCATCAGGTAGAGGCGCGCAAGGAGACCACCATTTAAGGCAGATGCACTGAGACAGAAAAACTTGCCATCGACACATTAGCTTGCGGGCATCTACTATAAGAGCTTCATGCCGTCGCCCTGTGTTTCGTATTGACCAGGCCCAAATACTTCGCAGAATTATAACCTCCCCCTCGCTACCTTTTTGGAGAATCTCCAGCAACAAGCGACGACGACGACGCACCTCATTGCCTCTAGTGCCTCCCTTAATGCCCACTCTTTCTTCCCTCCACACCTCCACAGGCTCATCGGCCGGACAGTTATGGACACAAGAAGGTTCGTGACGTGGCGACGCCCCCAGGGGCAGGGGTTGCAGTCATGAAAAAAAGCGGAGGTCGGCGGGGAGGAGGCCGACGAGGCGGCAGGGGCGGCAGTGGGCGTGGAGACTCCCCACACAAGCAGCAGCACAAAGACACGGCCGCGGCACCAGGCAAAGGGCGGAGGCGGAGCAGATGCATCGATCCTAGCGCGTTTGAGCGGCAGCTAGAGGAGCAGAGACAGAGACAGCAGCAGCGGATGGGAGGAGGACGAGGAGGAGGAGGAGGGGAGGGAGGGGGAGGAGGAGGAGACGGAAGTGCAACCGGCGCGGGTGACACAGGCTCTGGCAGCCTAAGCTCAGCTAGCGGAGCGTCACGGCCAGCAGCCACTCCCTCCTCCTCCCACCAGCAGCAGCAACCGGAGCAGCGTCGCCCTCAACTAGCTATCCGAGGTACGGCCTTCTTCAAAACAGGGTCATCGCGCGGCTCCGCTAATTGTATCATTCTTTCCTTCCAAGCACACGTTTGTTTCGCTTACATGTATTTAATCTTTTCAACCAACGAGATCTGACATTTATATTTTATACATGTGCGCTCTCCTCAAACCTGTCTCAAGGCAAAATCCCTCCCTCCCTCCCTCCCTCCCTCCTCCCCTACCTAGGCTTTCAATACGACGAGGCCCGCGGCCGGTACTTCATTGCCTCTTCGTCCTCCTCCTTCTCCTCTTCATCATTGTCAGGTTCCGCTCGTCCTGCAAGCACTTTCCGCGGCGCCTCGCCCCTGCCACCACCACAATCCTCGTCCTCCTCCTCCTCCTCAGCAGCAGCATCGCTGGTATGGGGAAACTTCACCCGCCGCCTGCGCGAACGAGAATGGCGCCACGGGCATCAGCAGCTCCACATGGGGTCACTCAACAGACTTTTACACCTAAACAACACACGCATAGTCTTAGGCCAGGAAGACACTTTGGAAGACATCGATGTACTGAAGGGAGGAGTAGTAACAGGCGCACGGAACGGCATGCTTCACGTGAGCCTCCTCCCTCTCTCACCCGACGAACAGGCCCACCGTCGGCCCATTTTAAGTTTTCCCTCCCCTGTGGTGCGCGTGCGTTGGCGAGGTGGTGGGGAGGGAGGGAGGGAGGGAGGGAGGGAGGGAGGGGGGTTGCCGTGTGTGTTGG
>Ga0209390_10008600_pt1 | contig 12545 bp, 8 predicted proteins | sample BON01_FD_187212 | JGI IMG/M metagenome (GOLD analysis project Ga0209390, IMG submission 187212) | Freshwater microbial communities from Lake Bonney liftoff mats and glacier meltwater in Antarctica - BON-01 (SPAdes) (version 2) | ecosystem: Environmental > Aquatic > Freshwater > Ice > Glacier... | reverse complement strand
GGCGGCGGCGGCGAGGGCGGGGGCGGGGGCGGCAGGGGAGGCGGCGGCGAGGGCGGGGGCGGGGCCGAGGGCGCGAAACAATTCAACCCCAGTCGACGGCCCGGGGGGGGAGGCGTAGCTTTTTTGTGTGCTACCAATAACAAGACTGCACATGGCGACCCCCCAGTCCATCGGGGAGTTCTGCCGCGCCTGGGACACGGACAAGGCCAGCTGCTACAGCTCCAGCCAGTGCCACTGGCACAAGAACGCGTGCGTGCCAGACGCGATCGGGGCGCGCAAGGTCCAGCGGAAGCAGGCCATGCGCGGCTGGACGTACTTCTTGGCGTTCTTCGCAATCGGCCTCGCCGTGGTGGCCTTTGCGCTGGCGCAGCTCGGCATCGACATCGCCTCCGTCGGCATGGTCGGGTCGGTCAACGTCGGCACCGCGCTGCTCGTGCTGCTGGCGGGATTTGGCGTCTTGAGGATGCCCCGAAAGTGCGACTATTCGCTGGGCTGTTTCTTCCTCGGTGGCTCCGCGGGCCGCGAGGAGCAAAACACCAACGATATGCGCGTCCGCAAGGAGCGGGAGGCGATCGTGACGAGCAGGGTCCTCCGCGAGTCGGGGTTCATGGAGTTGGCCCACCGTGGGGTCCTGGGCGAGACGCCCGTCAGTGTGCACTACCCCCAACTTCCAACTGGTCATGTACGCTCCCAAGGCCGTTCCTTCGGAAGCAAAGGACAACGACACCGATCATGGTCCCAATGGGCGCGTGGCGATGGTGGCGTCGGCCGCCGTGGCGTCGCCAATAGACATGGGACGCGCCGTGCGAGTCGGGTCTGGGTGCGCGGCTCGCCCCCCCCAACCAGCACCCTGCTCGGGGGGGGTGCTACTGCAGAAACCGACGCTAGGGCACGCAACCGGCCGCGCCGAGGTACGGCCCGCGCGCGTGTTGGGTGTGGCGCCACTACGGTCCGCGGTGGGCTCCGGCGGACGTGCCGGGCGTGCACAGTGTGGCGCCCGCCCCCTCGGTCGAGGCACGGCGGCCACGACACCCATTGGCACACTGGGAGCCCCCCCCCCCTCCCCCAGGGGTCAAAAATAACCTAACCGCCGACCCGTTTCGGGTTTACTTTGTCAGGTTACCGGGGCCGGACGGCTTGGGCTTGCAAGGGATGGGGCCCGCGGCGGGCGACGCGTCGGGCAGCGGGGCACCGGCCACTCGAGCTGAACGCCAGCTGTGCAAGCCAACCACCTCGAGACTGAAGGTGTGGTGCTGTCCAGTGTCGAGGTGCTCCGCGACTGTGCGCAGGGCGACCGGGCGCCGAGGCGGCACACGCCGGCATGCGCCGGCTCGGCGGCCGCCGCGCGCTCTTCGCCGACGCGCCCGTGGCGCGTGGCCACCCGCGCCGACACCGGGCCCGCGTGCCGCCTCGGCGCCCGGTCGCCCTGGCGCAGCACCTCGACACTGGACGGCACCACACCTCCAGTCTCGAGGTGGTTGGCTTGCACAGCTGGCGTTCAGCTCGAGTGGCGGGCGCTGCACGGGTTGCCGTCGGGGCTCGTCAGCCACAGGCGGAACACGCTGCCGTTGGCCGGCAGCGTGGCCCCCAGGGGCACCACGGTGACCGTGCTACCGGCGACCTGCAGGTTGACGCTGGTGTCGCCCGGCGCAGCACTGCCGGCCGAGGCCGAGGCGCCCCCGTTGAGCGTGAGGCGCAGCTGGGACCACTGTTGGCTGGCGCTGCGCAGCAGGACCGTGAGCACCAGGAGCACCGGGGAGGGGATGCCCGCGCCGCCGGGGGGCGGCGGCGACCCCCCCGTCGAGTTGGCGCCCAACTGGGTCGAGCGGGCGTCCAACCGGCGCCTGTCGCCCCTGCGGTCGGCCTGGACCAGCACGGCGGCTTCGGCGGTGCCGCTGCCGCCGCAGGTGTGGGACGCGGCCAGCATGCTGGGGTAGGTGTCGGCCCCCCACGAGAGCTCGTGCTGCAGCTGCTCGACGAAGGCCGCCGCGTCCAACCCGACCGCGAGCGTGAGCTGCAGGTGCGAGCAGAGGGCGGAGGTGCACGGCGGCCCGGTCGCGTCGGCCTGCCAGTGCAGCAGCTCGAGCAGGCCGCGCCAGGGGACGGCCTGCTCCCACTGGACGGCGCTGCGGGCGATGTCCTCAGTGGGCGCCCGGATGCGCAGCAGGCAGCCTTTGCGGTGGCGCGGCGGCAGCGCGCACGTGTGGCCCGATGCGCCGTGGGCGCACCACCGGGCGGCGCCCGTGGAACGACGAGACCTGCGGCAACGCGGCCAGGGGTGGCCACCTCGAGCTGCTGCAGTGGGCGCGCGCCCGGGCTGCGGGCACGGGCTGCAGGCACGGGCTGCGGGCATGGGCTGCAGGGACGGGCTGCGGGCGCCTGGGCGGGCTGCGTGCGCCTGGGCGGGCTGCGGGTGTCTGGGCTAGACCCAGATGTGGGGGGCGCTTGCTGCGCACGCTGCGCACGCTGCGCACGCTGCGCTCGCTGCGCTCGCTGCGCTCGGGGTAAGGGGTGAACCCCTTGGGACGCGTCGACCTTCGAGAACGCGGCCATGTATGGCCACCTCGAGCTGCTGCAATGGGCGCGCGCCCACGGCGCCCCGGAATGAGAAGACGGAGGGTTGGCCAAGGGCGCGTGCGCACGTATGCGCGTGCGCACACGCGCGCAAGCGCGCGTGCGCACGCGGTGAACCGGGTCCAATGGGCCGGCCACTTGTCCACGTCGGCCTCGCTGTGCCAGGGGGGCGAGGGGCCCAACCTCCCCGACCGCGGGCCGGTGTCGCGGGTCACGTACGGCCGGGGGCCGAGTCCGCCCAATCGCCACCCCGTTGAAGAACCGCGGGGCCAGGGGTAGCCCAGGCCGCCCGCCCGCCGACCCTTGGGCTGCTCGCAGGGTCGACCCCGAGTGGACCGCTTGCCGGGCCCAACGCAGGAGACGTTCGGAAGGCGCGGTGTCCATGTGCCTGGTCCTCGGCTCGGAGCCGACGGAGTCGTCTGGACCCAACGGTGGCAGCGGGGCAGCCCTCGGCCGGCCCACCTCGGAGGCGGTCGGAACCTGTGGTGGCAGCGCGCCAGTGCGGCGAGCTGTCGGCCCCACGTGGACCCGCTGCAGAACCCGCGTCACCATGGCGGCAGGGGATCGAACACCACTCGGCTCGGATCGGACCGAGGCCCCATTCGGGGACTCGCGGTGCCGGTCCGGACCCCGTTCCGAGTGTGGACGCATCCAGGACACGCGCTGTCGGCCAGTCGGCCCAGTTGGCTCTACCCGATGACAGCCGACAATCCGACCGCCGTGGCGGTGGCCCCTTCAAAAAAGTCATGTGACAAAGTGCGGCTCATGTTGCAGTTCCTGTGGAGCTGGCTCACTTGCTTGTCGGTCAGGTCCAGGGGCGTGAATACTGCCTTGGCTTCATCCCATGTCCCCTGGCGGGCACGTAGGGCGTCCAACCCTTGGCGGAAGAGGTTGAATGTGACCAACAGTGGGATTTCGAAGGCCACACGGTTCGTCTTCTTCCTCTTCTTGAGCTGTCCGCCAAAGATGGCGCTCATCTCGTTGCCGTTGGACCCTTCGTGAAACTCCGATCTCACATTCAGTATCTCGGTAATGCGCCGCCCAGTGACGAGCAGCAGCGCAAACAACAAGGTGCTCATTGGGGGGGTTTTGTAGGCGCCTTCGCCGCCGCGGAGAATGGCCTCTGCGCGGCGAAGGTACGCGGAGGCTCCTGGTATCGTGATCATATGCGTGTTCTTGTAATCGATGCGCTCTTGGCCGCGGCGGCGGAAGTCGAGGTTCTCCTGGGTACTGGCGTGGAAGTCGTTCATATTGTCGTTGAGAAGACGCACTCCACGCATCGCGTCGTCGAGCTCCAGGTGCCCCGGGAAGAATGCGAGCCTTTTGTACTCGTTCTGCGTGGACAATTGCTCTTGCAGCGTGCCGTCCGCAAAGGCTTGCGCCTGGCGCCGGCAGTCATCGCCGACGCCGTCCTTGTCCGCAAGGGCCAGCAGAGTGTCAAGCGTCTCGTCGCGCCGCGGGTGCATGTTGCGCACGTTCTTTGAGCAAATCACCAACCCGCGCACGATGTAAATGCTATTGAGGAGCGCCTCGTTAGTGCAACCTTCTTCGCGAATTCGCTGTACCACCTCCGCCCCCGTCGCCCCGTCGACCAGGGCATCGGCCAGGTTCTGCAGCCTTGAGGACATCGGGGACCTGGCGACAACTGGGGCGGCGCTTCGGTGACAGTGTGACACCCCCCCACACGCGCCAGTGGCGACGATGCTCCGGCACATGGAAACTGACCCCGCCCAGGCGCACGCGCATGATGTACTCGGCGCCGTTGAGCTGGCCGGCGCCGCGCAGCACGCGCTGGTGCAGGTCGTTGATGTTGGCCGGCGTCACGCGCTCGGGCACGGTGAGGGTCGTGGCGACGCCGTACGGCACGCCGACCTCGTGCACGTCCATGATGGGGTCGGGCGTGATGACGGAGCGCGCCGAGAAGTTGACCCGCTTGCCCATCAGGTTGCCTGCTCGCGCGCCTGGGCGCCGTGCAGGCGCCGTGCAGGCGCCGTGCAGGCGCCGTGCAGGTTGGGTCGACCCGGCTCGGGTGCGCGGGACCCCATGCGCTCGCCGCGCGTGGGCGGTCGGAGCGGTCGAGGTCCATGCTCGCTCGTGTGTGTATCGCGCCTGGCCCGGTGTGCGTCCCGTTGTCAAGCCCGGGTCGCCCATATGTGGCCTACTACGCGGATGAGGAACCCGACAAAGTCTTCGCGGAAGTACCGCGCGTGTGGGAGTGCACCCACCATGATATTCGACCGTGTCATCTCCCAGTCGAGTATCGGGGTCTTTGTCTTTTGGGCCACGGCCTGGGCGCGCAGGGTCGCCTCGGAGGCCAGGTTGGTATCCCCCTCTGGCTGCCACCACGACCCGGCGCTCACGGGCACTTGCCCGGGGGGGACGAGCTCTAGACCCGACCGCTCACGCGCTCGGAGCGACGGGCCCAGTACCGCCTGGACCCGGTAGGCGAACATGTCGTCGGCAATGAACAGGTTGAAGAGCCGGACTCCACGGGGCAGGCGCCCCTTTGTCTCGCGCATCGCCATGTACAACCCGAGTGGGGAGCCAAACACGACCACCGCGCGTGGCACTGCGCCAAGGTTGATGGTCTTGTCCGCCATCATGTCGTAGGCAAGGACCCCGCCGAGGGAATGTGCCGTCGCCGCCGTCGCCGCCGCCGCCGCGGCCGCGGCCGCGGCCGCCGCGGCGCTTGGGCAAGACATACCCCACCCTGAGCAGGTGGTTGAGGATGGTCAACGAACGCTCCTCCTTGATGGCCTTATACACCTTGTAGAAGAAGTCGTGGGGCACGAGTGCGGCCAGGAGCTAGAGTTGTGGACTAGACTCGAGTGGGGCGCGCGCCAGGGACTGGCCGAGCGCCGAGCGTAGCGAGCGCAGCGAGCGCAGCTAGGCACCGGTGCGCGCGCGGCCAGGGGCGCGGAGTGCGTGTGCACGTCCCAGGGGCACGAGTGCGGCCAGGAGCTAGAGTCGTGGACTAGACTCGAGTGGCGCGCGCGCCAAGGACTGGCCGAGCGCCGAGCGTAGCGAGCGCAGCGAGCGCAGCTAGGCGCACCCAAGGCACCGGTGCGCGCGCGGCCAGGGGCGCGGAGTGCGTGTGCACGTCCCAGGGGCACGAGTGCGGCCAGGAGCTAGAGTTGTGGACTAGACTCGAGTAAGGCGCGCGCCAAGGACTGGCCGAGCGCCGAGCGTAGCGAGCGCAGCGAGCGCAGCTAGGCGCACCCAAGGCACCGGTGCGCGCGCGGCCAGGGGCGCGGAGTGTGTGTGCACGACCCAGGGGCACGGGTGCGTGTGCGGCCTAGGTTAAAGGTGTGGACTATGCTCGAGTGGGTTGCGCCCAGGACTGGCCGAGCGCCGAGCGCAATGAGCGCCGAGCGCAGCGAGCGCCGAGCGCAGCGAGCGCCGAGCGCAGCGAGTGCCCAGGTGAGGAGCTGCGGGGTGCGGCCACAGGGTGCAGCCACGGGGTGCGGCCACTGCACTCGCCGATCGCTGCGCTCGCCGCGTGCTGCGCTCGCCGCTCGTTGCGCTCGCCGCTCGCTGCGCTCGCCGCTCGCTGCTCTCGCCGCTCGCTGCGCTGGTTCGCTGGGCCCGTGCGCGGGCGCGTGTGTGGGCTTCGATGTGCCCGTGCGCGGGCGCGTGTGTGGGCTTCGCTGTGCACACGTCGACCGTGGCAGGTGGAGCCCACAGCACCGCGGCCTGCGCGGGCCCCTCACTGGGAGCTCACAACCGGCGGCGCGCGCAGGCCCGTCACCGAGAGCCCATGCTCAATCAGCAACGCGCTGAAATACGTCTGGACGCGCAGAGTGACTTCATCCACCCGACGGCCCGCCTCCCCGTGAGACCGAACAGGAGCCAGGTGGTACAGCAACCAAAGAGGATGCCGATTGGCACACCCGCAGAGCCGTGTCACCAACACCGAAGCCTCCTGCACATGGCAACGCACAGCACAGTCAGTGTGCGGTACCCCCGTCACGTGCACCTGCACATGAACCCACCGAGAGGGTTCGGGTTCACCCAATACAGGGCGGGGGGTGCTTTGTCACCGTTGCGCAGATCGCAAAGTGCTTTAAATTCACCGTGGAACGGGGCATCTTGCCCGTATCCGCCTGCGCTTCGGTCGACTCGATGAACAGGTTGGTGAGTCCAAGTAGAGTGGCCTCCACGCGAGCGAAGAGCGCGGCAAGCGCGGCAAGTGGAGCTAGGAACGAGTTGCAGCGGGTGCGGACGACGGCCTTCCTAGTCACATCCAGCGTGGTCGCTACGGCCACAGCAATGTCGGCAAATATCTTCCTAAAGTCCGTTGCAGTTGGGCAAGGATTCTCCTCCAGCGCGAATACGCCGCTCACGCCACTCGAGCTGAGCGCCACAGCCCCTGTGCAAGCCAACCACACCGAGGCTGGGGGTGTGGTGCTGTCCAGTGTCGAGGTGCTCCGCCAGGGCGACCGGGAACCGAGGCGGCACAGGGGCACCGTGTCGGTGCGGGTGGCCGCGCGCCACGCCACGGGGGGGTGCAGACCCCGCCAACTCGAGCTCCGCGAGCTCCGCGCCACAGCCGTCGCTCGCGCGGCTCCAGCTCACCGGCTGCAGCGCCTCCGCCCGGCTCTCGCTGAGCTGGCTGCCGGCGCTCTGCTCGGTGGACCTCGCCTGCACCCAGCTGACCGACCTCGGCGACTGGGCACTGGCCGGCTGCCCGGCGCTGGCCGAGCTGGCGCTGCCCGCCTGCCTGGCGCGGATCAGGGACATGGCGCTGGCCGACTGCGCGCTGGCGTCGCTCGAGCTGGGCCACACGGCGCTCGTGTCCATCGGGAGCTGCGCCTTCATGCGGTGCCGACGGCTCGCCCGCGTCGCCGTGCCCGCCACGCTCGCCGCAGTGGCGCCGCTGGCGTTTGTGGGCTGCGCCCGCCTCGCCGCGCTCGCGTGGGCCCACACGGCGCTGGCGCAGGTGTGCGCGGGCACCTTTTACGGCTGCGTGGCACTGCGCCGGGTCGAGCTCCCGGCGGCGCTGGCGTCCATCGGCGCGCACGCCTTTGCCAAGTGCGCCGCGCTGGTCGAGGTGCGGTGGCCGGCCGCGCTGGCCGAGCTCGGCGACGGCGCCTTTTTTGGCTGCGCCGCGCTCCCCTCGCTCGAGCTGAGCCACACGGCGCTCGGCGCCGTGGGCGCTGGGGCCTTTGGGGGCTGTGCCGCCCTCGCGGCGCTGGCGCCGCCGGCGTCGCTCCGGTCCGTCGGCGCGTACGCCTTTGCCAGGTGCACGTCGCTCCGCGACGTGCGCTGGCCCGCGGCCCTCGCCCAGCTCGGCCACGGCGCCTTCCAGCGGTGCCCCGCGCTGCGCGCGCTGGACCTGGCGCCCACGGGGCTGGCGGCGCTCGCCACCGAGGCCTTTTACGGCTGCACGGCGCTCGAGGCGGTCCGGCTCCCGGACGGGCTCGTGCGCGTCGACGGGCACGCGTTTGCCGGCTGCACCGCGCTCGCTCGGGTGCGGTGGCCCGCGACGCTCGCCGAGGTCGACGGCGCCGCCTTCTTGGGCTGCACCACGCTCGCCGCGCTCGACCTGGCGCACACGGCGCTGACGCGCCTAGGGACCGTGGCCTTCTGGGGGTGCACCGCGCTCGCCGCGGTCGAGCTGCCGGCCACGCTGGTTGAGCTATGCGGGGCGGCCTTCAGCCACTGCACCTCGCTCACCTCGCTCGACCTCGGCCGGTGCTCGGCGCCGGGGTTGACCCTCGGCGACTCGGCATTCGCCGGCTGCACGGCGCTCGCCCGCGCGACGCTGCCGAGCGCACTGGAGCGGGTGGGGGAGGGCGCCTTTGCCCAGTGCGCCGCGCTCCGCAGCGTCGTCTTTGTCGGCGGCGGTCCGTGCAGGTCGGGCAGGCTCTGGGCGCGCGCCCACAGCAGCAGCTCGAGGTGGCCGCCGTGGGCCGCGCCCCTGGGGCCCTCGCCCTATGGGGCGCCTTGGGCGTGCGCCCACTGCAGCAGGTCGAGGTGGCCGCTACGGGCCGCCTCGCTGCGCGTCCACTGGTCCCAGGGGGCGGGCGGGCGCTGGGCGCGCGCCCACTGCAGCAGCTCGATGTGGCCGCCTTGGGCCGCGACGCTGCAGGTGCCCGCCCATGGCGTGGAAAAAGTACTCGTGCGGCTCGAGCCCGAGCGCGTACGAGTTCTTGACAAAGCCGTTGGTGTCGGGTGACACGTCGCTGGCGCGGAAGCAGGGCAGCGTGCGCGTCGTGTGCTCGCTCTGGATGCGGTGGCCCTCGACCGACTGCTGGCCGACGCAGCCGCAGATCTGCGAGAGGTTGATCGGGTTGCCCTTGGAGCCGGCGCGCACCATGTGCGCCACCGCGTTGACGCGCTGGCCGAGGTGCGTCTGCACCGAGTCGCCGGTCAGCACCAGCAGCCGCGAGAGGATGCGCTGCACGGTCGACTCCGCCTCGCCCGCCATCGACTCGGGCACGCTCTCGCGCAGGATGGCGGCCACGTTGGAGAAGCCGTTCTGCAGCCGCTCGTCGATCTCGGCGTGCCCGGCTGGGCCGAGCACGCAGTCGGCGATGCCGACCGAGAAGCCGCGCTGCATCAGCCACTGGTTGACCACGCGCTGCGCGTCCGACATGAAGCGCACCGTCGCCTGCGGCCCGCGGTCGCGGTACATGACGTCGACGATGCCGTTGGCCGACGAGCCGAGCGTCGCCTTGTTGAGCTCGCCAAAGAGCAGCTGGCCGCCGCGGATGAGCAGGTCGTCGGCGGCCGGAAGCCACGGCCCGGCGCCGTCGCCGCGGCAGCGCGCCAGCGTGAGGCGCGGCGGCAGCAGCAGCGAGAAGAGCTGCGCGCCGGTCCAGAGCTCGCGCGGCGCCGCGACGGCGGGCGGCGGCAGCGCCGGCGGGCCGCCGGCGGGCCAGTGCGGGTAGCGCACCCACGCGGCGTAGCGCAGCATGTGCACACGGTCGAGGAAGACGCCGCACGAGGTGAGCAGGTGCGCGCCGAGCAGCGCGTCCTGCACCAGCCCCATGCACGGCTTGTTGGCCTGCGGCGAGATGATCTGGTGCGGCACGGCCATCAGCTCGGCCACCTCGGCCGTGGCGCAGGGCGACTGCATCAGGTGCATGTTCATCTCGTAGCCGTCAAAGTCGGCGTTGTACGGGTTGGCGCACGAGAGGTTGAGCCGGAAGGTGTGCCCCGGCACGAGCACGACGCGGTGGCCTATCATGCCCATGCGGTGGAGCGAGGGCTGCCGGTTGAAGATGACCACGTCGCCCTCGCGCATGTAGCGCTCGACGACCCGGTCGTACTGCAGCCGGATCTTGTCGCGCTCGCGGCAGGCCTCGAGCTGGATGATGCCGTTGTCGCCAGCGCCACCCGAGGACGACGCGTTACTCCCGCTGCTCGAGGACCCCGTGGACCCCGACTACGACAGCGACGACACGCTGCCGCCCCTATTGGATGAGGACGACGTGCCCGTGCCCGCAACGGGCGCCTAGGGGGCTGGGTAGCGCGCGCCCGTGCCGCGCAGCTGCACGCAGCTCGGGTCGGTAGCCCGCTGAAAAAAACCGCCAGCGGGGGTTAACCCGTACCCCTTTGGTTTACTGGATTCTTGACCTTTTTAAATGGTTAATAGAAGAAGCGACACCGACTTAGGCAACACGCAAACCGCGCCTAAAACAAGTCCGGATTCACCAGACTCGGGGTACCCCTAACCATAACGCATGCCGACAGTGAGGCGGGGACAGCAGGCGTAGACGCAGGCCCAGCGGCAGGCGCGGCGGCGTGAAGGGCGGCGGCGCGGTGCAGTGCCGACAAAAATACACAGGACCCACCAGCTCCATGGGACGAGGAGACCTGCGCGGCCGCGGCCGAAGGCGGTCACCTCGCGCTGCTGCAGTGGGCGCGCGACGAGACCCCACCAGCTCCATGGGACGAGGAGACCTGCGCGGCCACGGCCAAAGGCGGTTACATCGCGCTGCTGCAGTGGGCGCGCGACGAGACCCCACCAGCTCCATGGGACGAGGAGACCTGCGCGGCCGCGGCCAAAGGCGGTCACCTCGCGCTGCTGCAGTGGGCGCGCTCCCAGACCCCGCCCGCCCCGTGGGACGAGGGGACCTGCAGGTTCGCAGCGGAAGGCGGCCACCTCGAGCTGCTGCAGTGGGCGCGCGCCCAAGGCGCCCCAGCGTGAGAGATGTTGGGCCAAGGGCGCGCACGCACGTCTGCGCGTGCTTACACGCGCGCGAGCGCGCGTGCGTGCGCACGTGGTTCACCCGCCCAGGCGCACGTCGCACCCCATGGGCCGGGTGCGTGGGTGCGGGCGCCTGGGTCCCAGTGGCCGGGTGTGCGGGTGCGGTCGCTGTGTGTGCAGGGTTCGGGCGCGTGCGCAGGGTTCGGGCGCATGCGCAGGGTTCGGGCGCGTGCGCAGGGTTCGGGTGTGTGCGCAGGGTGCGGGCTTGTGCGCCGGGGGGCTGGCCTGGGCGAAAACGCCGATCGTTTGGAGTTTCGCGCGAGTTGTTGCCACGCGCCCACTGCAGTAGCGCGAGGTGGCCGCCCACCGGTATTTTGCACAGGTGAAGGAAATTCCCCTTATTCAACGCTCTACTCGCCTCTCTACTCGCCTTTCTGCTTGCCTCTCTGCTCGACACTCTACCTCCACTCGCCTCTCTGCTTTAGTTTCTACTCGCCTCTCTACTCGCCTCGCTACTCGCCTCTCTACTCGCCTCTCAATTAAATGCTCTACTCGGCTCTATGCTCTCGCTTCTCTACTCGACTCTCTTCTCGCCACTCTACTCGACTCTCTACTCAACTCTCTACTCGACTCTCTATTTATCTCTCTGCTCGCTTCTCTACTCAACGCTCTACTCGCCTCTATGCTCTCGCCACTCTACTCGACTCTCTACTCGCCTCTCTACTCGCCTCTCTCTACTCGACTCTCTATACTTGACTCTCTACTCGACTCTCGACTCGACTCTCTGCTCGCCTCTTTACTCGACTCTCTACTCGACTCTCTTCTCGACTCTCTGCTCGACTCTCTATACTTGACTCTCTACTCGACTCTCTACTCGACTCTCTGCTCGCCTCTGTACTCGACACTCTACTCTCTCTCTACTCGCCTCTCTACACTTGGATGTTCTATACCTAGCAGGTATTTACCTAGGTATAACGGTATATACCCTCCGCCAGAGAGTACATTCTCTGTACCCTGGGTATACAGTATTGCACAATGGAATGCACACATGAACACTAAAACAAAACTCCATGTACATACTATGATCTGCGTGCTAGGGCCATGTGACCACGTAGCCTCGTGACCTAGGGTGCGGTAGAACCCGAGTCCTTTCGACTAGGAGATGTAGTTGGTTAGTTAGTAGTATAAGCAGAAGTAGAGTGTAGAGTGCATTATTGAACATCCATGATGTGTTGACTGCTGACTGACTGCTGTGCTACTGCTAAAACAAAACTCAGGGGAGGGTATTTTTACACTGTACCTAGGTATTTACCTAGGCATATATCCTATACCCTACCCAGGAGGGTATACGGGTATAGCAGGGTACATAACATCCAAGTCTCTACTCGACTCTCTACTCGCCTCTCTTCTCACCTCTCTGCTCGCCTCTTTACTCGACTCTGAGTTTAACCGAGGTTAAACCGAGGTGGGTACGTAGCCCAAGCCCAAGTAGAATGCTACTGCTGTCAGCCAAAGCAATGCGCGCGCTGCAGGCCGCAGGCCGAGAATTTTTTTTGGTTATTTTTGCATTAAAGAACAATTAGAAAGCTATAGACTATAAACAATTAGTTATATATCCGCTATATCCGACTATATCCGACTATATCCGACTATATCCGATTATGTCCGACTATATCTCATATATCCCATCATATCCCACCATATCCCACCATATTGAAAACGGGATGTCCCAAAGATGCACGTCAGGGGGGGGGTGTATATGTATGTAATGATAACAATATTATATATGTGTATATATATATATATATATATATAG
>Ga0209390_10008598_pt1 | contig 12546 bp, 10 predicted proteins | sample BON01_FD_187212 | JGI IMG/M metagenome (GOLD analysis project Ga0209390, IMG submission 187212) | Freshwater microbial communities from Lake Bonney liftoff mats and glacier meltwater in Antarctica - BON-01 (SPAdes) (version 2) | ecosystem: Environmental > Aquatic > Freshwater > Ice > Glacier... | reverse complement strand
TCAGACTATTTTAAAACGTAGCAATCTCCGATGAATCGTCAACCCCATTCAGCGACCATTTTCCTATTAGTAGGTTGTGGCGTGGTGAAGAATCCCCGTGGCTTCAGCCCTGGGGAGGATGTCAATCGCCCATTCCACCAGCTAGGTGTGAGTAATCTACCCGTTCGCGGAGCGTACCGTAGGTAATCAATAATTGCAGCTATCTACTTAGTTATTAAATGTATTTGCGATCGAGGGGCGATCTCATTGCTACTAGCTACCGATCGCTAGTGGCTGTATCCTAGATTAAGTAGTTGTATGCGCTAGATTAACAATCGCTCTTTAATATATGTCTGCCGATCTTACTAACTCAACCCAGACAATCCGCATCGCTTCGCGGAAAAGTCAACTAGCATTAGTGCAAACCTATTGGGTGCAAGCCGAGTTGCAGAAGCACTTTCCAGATCGCACCTTTGAAGTCGAGATGATGAGTACCCAAGGCGATAAAATCTTGGATGTACCCCTAGCAAAAATCGGCGATAAGGGGTTATTTACCAAGGAACTCGAAGTCAAAATGCTCGATCGATCGGCAGACCTAGCAGTCCACTCACTCAAAGACCTCCCCACCAATCTACCAGAAGGTTTGATGCTCGGTTGTATTACCGAGCGTGAAAATCCAGCCGATGCGCTGGTTGTCAATGCCAAATACCAAGGCTCCCAGCTCGATACGCTCCCAGCAGGTGCGGTAATCGGGACATCTTCACTCCGTCGCTTGGCTCAACTCCGGCATCATTTTCCCCACTTTGTGTTCAAAGATGTGCGGGGCAATGTCAATACGCGGCTGGCAAAGCTAGATGCAGGTGAGTATGATGCGCTGATCCTCGCCGCTGCGGGCTTACAACGCTTGGGTTTTGGCGATCGTATCCACCAAGTCATTTCCCCTGAATTATCGCTCCACGCAGTCGGACAAGGCGCACTCGGGATCGAATGTCGGACGGAAGATCCCGAAATCCTCGCGATCCTGCAATCATTACAACATCAACCCACAGCTGATCGTTGTTATGCAGAGCGGGCTTTTCTGCGGGAACTAGAGGGTGGTTGTCAAGTCCCGATCGGAGTAAATACTACCATTGATAGTGACAAACTCACCCTCGTCGGGATGGTTTCTAGTCTCGACGGACAACGACTAGTCACAGATACGATTACAGGTCTAGCTATCAACGCCGAACAAATTGGCAAAGATCTCGCGCATTTACTCCGCAGTCAAGGCGCACAAACGATCCTCGATGAAATCTTTGAATTGGTACGTCGGGATGGTTTGAAAAAAGTGTTGGACGAGCAGACAAATAGTTAATAACGCTGCCAAATTAAGGGTAGGAGCAATTCATGAATTGCTCCTACCCTTAATTTGGTGAGCAATTCAGACCCTATTACTATCGATGACATTGATTAGATCGAGCAACCTCTCGATCGATCGATCGCCATAAATCTCACCTTTGACAAATATTTTGACTACAAATAACAACTCACAAACGAGCGAGCGAATACATTTAATACTTAGCGAATTCGGGTGATAATGTGTTGGTGGGCACTGCCCACCCTACTGGGACTTCATCCATCGATCGGAATAAATCTCACCTTTGACAAATATTTTCACTACAAGTAACAACTCACAAACGAGCAATCGGATACATTTAATACTTAGCGAATTCGGGTGATGATGTGTTGGTGGGCAGTGCCCATGATACTTCTCTGTGGCTGGTGTACTGTTGTATTTTGGACGCTGGGGTTATGACTGCTGAGGAGTTGTTGGATCGTTATGCTGCTGGGGAGAGAGATTTCAGTGGGGTTGACTTGGGCTGTACTAGTCGTCTGGGCAGTATATTTCGAGGAAGTGATTTGCGAGATGCTGTTCTTGATGGTGCTATCTCCGCCGCTGATTTCACCAGAGCTAACTTGCAAGGTGCCATCGATTTCTTTCCTCAGAAAACTGATATTCTGAATCAAACTATCATGTCTGATGGGAGTTTGAGCGAATAAGAAGCAGCCAGTAGGGTGGGCACTGCCCACAGACCATTTAGAACCGAAGCAAAAGAATTTAAACTGTCTGATTCGATTACCTATGGTACGCTACGCGATCGAGCAATCTCTTCCTCAATCGATCGCCATAAATCTCACCTTTGACAAATATTTTTACTACAAATAACAGCTCACAAACGAACAATCGGATACATTTAATACTTATCGAATTCGGGTGATGATGTGTTGGTGGGCACTACCCACGCTACTTCTATCTCTACACTCAATTGTAAATGATGGAACGAGAGCTTATTTCTGAATTTGACTTCTCACCCAAAGCCGAAACTCTTTTACTAACGCAAGATAATCCATTGTTGTCGATCGCTGTAACCAGTTAGCAACCTCTGAAATCGGCAAATTTATAAAAAACTGACTAATTTGGGTCGCAATATAAGTGCCATTCTGTAATTTTTGGATAACCAAAGAATCCCCATTATAAATCCAGACTTCTGCTACTCCCAGATCTGCATAAACCTGAAGGCGATTTTGAGAACTGCTAGTAATATCGATTTCTACAATTAGATCCGGTGCTGGATCTTCCCCCATATTTAATCTGCGCTTGCCTTGAACCGCCGCAATATTGCGAATGTAAAAACATTTGTCTGGTTCTGCTCCGCTTAGTTCCGGCTGTTTGAAAGTAGTCGAGCCGAGCGGATAAATGTTCACATCAAACTCTTCGGCAATATTATCGATGAAACGACCCAAGACTTCTTTACTCAATTCGTGTTCTGGAGAGGGAGCCATAATTTCGAGATTACCACGATTGTAGGTGAGGCGGAGCCGACGATCGCTCAGTTCCTCTAGAAGTGTTTCGTAGGTTTTCCAGCTAATCCCAGATAGGCGAATCATCTCATCCGGTGGTGCAAGTAGCGTTGCAGTCATAGCTTCAACTGAAATTGAATACCTTTATTTTAAGCTACACACTCACGATCGAGTAAAATACGATGGGAAAATTCATTTAAGATCGAATACAGGGAAATTCCGAATCTGGAATTTGGATTGAAGCTAATTGGCTGATGTTTCGAGGTAAAAAAGTCCTGCTAGCAAAAGAAACATAGAGCTAGTAGGGTGGGCAATGCCCACAGACCATTTAAAGCCGAAGTAAAAGAATTTAAATTGTTTGATTCGATTACCGACCGCACCTATGAGATCGCTATCTCTACACAAGTCGATCGACCCAACGATTAAAATCTCCCTAACGTTTGGATTTCTGGAAATATTTTAAATTAGTTAAAGTCCGCTGATAGTTAAAATTGTCGCCCTGTAATTTAAATAAACCTACCGCGATGCGTAAATCGGTAATTGCGCCCAAACAGTCGCCCATTTGATGACGAGCGATCGCTCGGTTATTGTAAGTAATCGCTTGCTCAGGCAAAATGCGAAGCACCTGAGAATAATTGAGATAAGCACCCTGATAATCTTTCATCTTTAGCTTGGCTGCCGCGCGATTGTTGTCAGCTATTGCACGATCTGGATCGAGGCGGATGACTTCGGTATAATCAGCGATCGCCAGAATATTTTTCCCCAATTTAGCGTGTAATATCCACCGTTGCAGGTGAGTATCCAGATCTTGGGGATTTTGGTGCAGCGCAGCATTTAGGCGGGTAATAGTCGGCTCTGTCGCAGCTTGGGTAGGATCGGGTACTGCTACTGCGGTAATTGGCACCGATATCAGTGAGATCGTGGTAATAATACTTAGCTGGGCAAATAAATATTTAGTCATTGGCAATAATCAAGATTGAACTAAAAACAATCTCCAAATTATTGGAGTAGTTTTCTGGCATCAAATTTTACACTGCACCGGTCGAGTGGTATTCATGCTGCTGCCAAAAGGCGGTAAAGGGTTTTCTGACTTAGTGTCTGGTGCGGATACGATCTTGTATCTTGGCGGCGGCTCCTGATTGCCTTTGCTCACCGATGGAGCTGATGGTGGACAACATACACTACGGATCAGCCACCGATGCCACCAGCCACTACCCGCCATCCACCAATTCTTAATATTTACTGCCAAAAGTGGCAGATACATCCAAAGCAGTCTAGAGTAGAAAGTAGCAGGTGGAGACCATCGATCGGAGGTTGTGAATGAGTCAGCAGAATCCTTATGAGCAGCTAGGGGTAGCAGAAGATGCCACCTTTGAAGAGATTCAAGCTGCTAAACAACGTGTAATTGCCCAATTAAGTGGCGATCGACAGCTACAAGATAATATCGAATCAGCTTATGATGCGATCTTGATGGAGCGGCTCAAGCTCCGTCAGCAGGGCAAAATCAAAGTGCCCGACGGGATTAGGTTTCCCGAAAAGTTAGCTACTGTCGCACCCAAATTTTCATCCCTAAGTGTTGCTAATGCTCCCAGTTGGTTGGGGGATAGTTTTGAACGCCCCAGTCAACAGCAGATTTTAACAACTGCTGGTGTCTATACAGTACTAGGTGGAGCTTCATTAGTACCAAGTATAGCTAATACGGGATTACCAACATTGCTCGCCTTAGGGGCTGGATTTAGCCTGTATTTTATCAATCAAAAGCAACGTCGATTTAAACGTGCTCTCTTAGGCACTTTACTTGCCCTAATCATTGGTACTGTGGTAGCTAGTGTGCTGGTAAATACTCTACATCTACCAGTCGATCTGATTGGCATCCCAGGTGAAGTTTTTGCTGGGTTATTGACTTTCCTCCTGCTGTGGACTGTAAGTAGTTTTACAAAATAAGTTACTATCTAGTTAACTTGTAGGGTTGCTCTAGTCGGCACCCTAGCTCTAAGCTGTGACTAATATTTATCGACTGGCGCAAGCTGTGATAATCAGCGTAAATTTTCATCCAATTATCAATTATCTGCTTGTCTTGTCTCGCTCAATCTGGAGGGAACCTCCAGAGCGCGAGCCGCTGGTGCAACACATTGCTAGGCGGGGAACCCTAAGCGACGTTTGGGGCGCGCCCCAGCACAGAGGAAATCTCCGCCTGAAAAGCATCGGATATCGGTAGATTGCCTAAATTATTGGCTACTTTCAGTTGTCTGCCACTAGGATCTAAATTCCACATTTCTTGTCCCATTGTTAACCAATGACGAGCAGAATAAAAAGATTTTTTTACATATTGCCGATCGATCGCTGGCAACTTTTTTAGTTCTGGTTTAATTAGCTCGAATATACCTAGAGAACCCAATAGCCTGACTATCCCCAAGGCTGTACCAATCGAGACAAAGCCAAAACTAACGGTAAAAAATGTCTTGAGTAATCCCACACTCAAACAGTAATATCTGCCGATCCTCTGCTTTGTAGATATCTGACTGGACGATCTCGAGTCGGATCTAGTCTGCATAGAGGTGGTGGATTGCGATCGCGATAACTAGCAATCCGATCGTAAATTATCGTAGCAGCAAGCCTAATAATCTCGATCGTCGGCAGGAGTGATAAGCTATTAAACATCTGTATCGATCGCTATAGACCGAGTATTATACTTATGTGGCAATGGCAAACTTGGTCGGAATTACCTTATTTAACCTGCGATCTACTCGCTGACTGGCAACATGGCTTTTTTACCCGTCAGTTTGCCCCGCGCGAACCACATGAGATCGCTCCGATTTTGGCGGCGACTGCTACTACTCACCGTCTCAAGCAGGTACATGGCAATGTCGTACTTACTCCAACCGAAATCTCTAGGACTGTGGAGGTAGAAGCAGAAACGGGTAACGCCCTAGCCGATGGGTTGTTGACAGAACAACGCCAGCAAGCTGTCTGGGTTGCTAGTGCTGATTGTAGCCCGATCCTGATTGCCAATCGTCAAACTGGCAATGTAGCTGCTGTACATGCTGGCTGGCGCGGTACATCCCTAAATATTGTCACGATGGCAGTAAAACGGTTATTGGCACAGGGCGGAAGTCTAGCCGATCTCATCGTCGCGATCGGTCCAGCGATCGATGGGGAAGTCTACCAAGTGACTACCCAGGTAGGATTGGAAGTATGTCGCTCGATCGCGACCAAACCCCTCTCTGGCGACATTGATGCCGATCTGACCATTTTACAATCGCTGCCCAATTCACCCCTACTCCCAGACGTACAAGCAGGGAGAGTGCGGCTAGATGTGCGTCGGGTCAATCAACTTCAACTCGAACAGTTAGGCGTAGCTCCGCAGCAGATCTCGATCGCCCCCCACTGCACCTATCAAGAACCCGAATATTTCTTCTCCTATCGTCGTGAGAAACTCAAAAAAATTCAATGGTCGGGAATTGTCAGTACCTAAATAATTTGAGGCGAACTGGATTGTTACCCTCGATCCGCTCCGATCGACTGTGCCGACGAACAGTTTTTAGATATAATAGACGAAAGCAGATCGTAGATCTGAGCGGAATGTCCCTAAAGGTAGGGCAAAATAAAGTTAATCGCCGAATTTGTTCGACTAACCAAAATATTTAAGATCTCATGTACTTATCCAGTTGGCATCGATTTAGAATCTAGCAAGTAATAATGCCCAGTTGAGGGCAATAGATCGGTCGATGCTTACTCACTTTTCACTTATTAGATTGCTAAGATCCGCCCAAAATCTCACTTTCGATCTCGAGGATCGAGATTTACAGGATCGGGAGTCATAAAAGAGGGTAAGCTGCGACCTCTAACACCAGTCCGTTCGGCTTGAAGGCATCGTAGGTAATCGCTGCAACAAGTAGGCAACATCACTATTCCAACATCTCTACTCATGCAAAATCCCACATCAAACCAGGATATCCAAAGCCTTGAAAATAGCATGGATTCTAACATCCTTGGCGATACGAATATTAACTCATCGAAAATATTGATTACTCCGAAAGAACTCAAGGAAAAGTTACCAATATCACCTGAGTTAGAGCAACGCATCGCTGACTATCGCCAACAGATTCAAATAATCTTGGATTTCCAAGACAATCGTAAATTTATTGTCGTTGGCCCATGTTCTATTCATGATGTTACAGCAGCCGAAGAATACGCATACAAATTAAAAGATTTAGCCGATCGAGTCAAAGATAAATTTCTGCTAATCATGCGAGTATATTTCGAGAAACCCCGCACCACAGTCGGGTGGAAAGGCTTAATTAACGATCCAGATATGAACGAGTCCTTTGATGTTGAAAAGGGCTTATATACTGGTAGAAATTTACTCCTAAAAATTACTGAAATTGGATTACCAACTGCCACAGAAGCTCTAGATCCAATTGTCCCACAATACCTAGACGAGCTGATTTCCTGGGCGGCGATTGGTGCCCGCACTACCGAATCCCAAACCCACCGAGAAATGGCTAGTGGACTATCGATGCCTGTCGGTTTTAAGAATGGTACCGATGGCAGTGTCAAGGTAGCCTTAAACGCCCTCCAATCAGCCAAACAACCCCACAACTTTCTCGGTATCAATAAGCAGGGACAAGTCAGTGTTTTTAAGACTAGAGGTAATGCTTATGGACACATTATCTTGCGTGGTGGTGAAGGTAAACCTAACTACGATCCCATCAGTGTTCAAGCAGCGGAAACCGAACTCAAAAAAGCTAACTTACCACCGCGGATCGTCATCGATTGCAGCCATGGTAATTCAAATAAAGATTATCGCCTCCAACCGATTGTCTTTGAAAGCTCGATCCAACAAATCATCAATGGTAATACCTCAATGGTAGGGATGATGTTAGAATCAAATCTTCACGAAGGTGGACAATCGATTCCCACAGATCTTAGTGAGTTAAAGTATGGTGTATCTGTAACTGATAAATGTATCAACTGGGCAGAGACCGAACGAATTATTCTCGCAGCATTCGCTCGACTGTAGGTTCAATTAACTCAGATCTTGTCTGTGACGTAAGCCCGACTTCTTGGAGAAGTCGGGCTTATTATTTAATGTAAAATGTTATCCCTGGATTAAATTGGGGTCTTCGAGATGACGATCTCCATGAGTTAATTAATAGAGAAGATCGAGGGTAACAATACCGGAGTGGAGAACGGTTAATTTCTCCAGTTTTTCCCAGTTTAATTTTACCAGTCGATTTGGTTTTTGCCACAGGTCAGACCAGATCGGAGCATCACCCGATCGCTATTCGATTAAATATTTTTTTGATGAGAGAGTTTGAGCGACGATCGACTACCGCTAAAAACGAGGTAATTGGGACAAGATGTGCGATCGACTATCCCACATTCTCCACCCGATCGCGGGTACACTAGAACATTGCTCTCTTGTTGTTCAGAATTTTATGTCGCTGCCGATCGTTGCTATTATAGGTCGTCCCAATGTGGGTAAATCCACACTCGTCAATCGTTTGGCGGGGGCGCGGGAATCGATCGTGCATGATGAGCCAGGAGTTACCCGCGATCGTACATATCGTCGGGCATTTTGGCAAGATCGTGAGTTTGTGGTCGTCGATACGGGTGGACTCGTATTTGACGATGATACGGAATTTTTGCCGCTGATTCGCGAACAAGCGATGACAGCTCTCTCTCAGGCGAGTGCGGCGATTTTCGTAGTCGATGGACAGCAGGGAATCACTGGCGGAGATCGGGAAATTGCTTCCTGGTTGCGCGTCCAAAAAGTCCCAGTGTTTTTAGCAGTTAATAAGTGCGAATCGGAAACAGTCGGTGCGCTCCAAACTGCTGATTTTTGGCAGTTAGGGATTGGCGAACCTTATGGTGTATCGAGTATTCATGGTAGCGGTACGGGGGAATTATTAGACGAACTAATTCTCAGTTTACCCGTCATGGAAGAAGTCGATGTGCCAGAAATTCGGATCGCCATTATTGGACGACCAAATGTCGGTAAATCCAGTCTGCTAAATGCTTTCTTAGGTGAAAATCGCTCGATCGTCAGCCCGATTTCGGGAACTACTCGCGATGCGATCGATACTTTGATTACTCGCAATGATACCAACTATCGGTTGATCGATACTGCCGGAATTCGGCGGAAGAAAAACGTGGACTATGGGCCAGAATTTTTTGGCATTAACCGCGCCTTTAAAGCGATCGATCGTTGTGATGTCGTCCTCCTAGTCCTCGATGCTGTCGATGGTGTCACCGAACAGGATCAAAAATTAGCCGGACGGATTGTCGAAGAAGGACGTGCTTGTGTAATTGTTGTCAATAAATGGGATGCTGTTGAAAAGGATTCCTACACGATTTATGACTACCAAGATCAGTTAAACAATCGGCTCAACTTCACAGAATGGGCTGAAAGTATCTTTGTCAGTGCCCTCACCGGACAACGTGTTGATAAAATCCTCGAAATAGTCGATCGAGCAGTCGAACAACACCGTCGCCGCGTTACTACTGCAACGATCAACCAAGTACTTGAAGAATCCACTAGTTGGCACAACCCCCTCGTCACTCGTCAGGGTAAACAGGGCAAAATCTACTACGGTACTCAAGTCAGCGCACAACCACCCACGATCGCGTTATTTGTCAACGATCCCTCCCGATTTAACGACAACTACCGTCGCTATATCGAGAACCAGTTTCGGACTCAACTCGGCTTTAGTGGTACTCCCTTACGCCTGCTCTGGCGCGGGAAGAAACAACGCGAAGGCGAAAAGATCGTCAACCGCGCTACCCGAGTCAAGGCAGCTAAGTAGCTAGCTGTAAAATCGATTGTCGGGCAATTCATGAATTGCCCCGACGATCGATTGTTCGGAGTACGGAGGGTGGGCATCCGCCCATCAGACCGGAAGACCAATCCACCATCCAGGTTTCAGGCAGTTTTTACGTTAGAAATATCGATCGCACTTAACCTAACTCATCCAAGAAAAATCTACTACGTCCGAACATTGTGTGGTGGGTAGTCCCCACCCTACATTTACTGTAGAGATGGCTGTCAACTGTCAACTGTCAACTGTCAACTGAACAGATGGATCTACTTCGCTCCTTACCCATTGGATTATATTTAGAACAGCCACTGACTTGGCTACATCGTCTCGATCCGCGAGTTAAACTGGGCTGGCTGTTGAGTTTTTTGTTAGCCCCGATCCTCGCCAGTGCGACGTGGAAACTGAGTTTAGTTGCACTGCTAGTAATTATTAGTCTTCTGGCTGGTATCCCTTGGCGCGCACTCAAACAGCAGATGGGCTGGTTATTGCTAGTTGGTAGCGCAATCTTCCTGGTGGGGATGTTCGCGCCAGAAACGATCGATGTCAGCCATCAACTCCGATCCCCGGCAGATATTGGCACAGAGATCGCCCAACCATATCAATATGTATTATTTAAAATTGATACTGGCACAATCGACCTCAAAATTACCAGAAAATCGATCGATAGTGCGATCTTTGCCAGTACTTTAATTTTCACACTGGTATACAGTACCACCATTTATCTACTTACCACTGCGCCAGAAGAAATTACGACTGGATTAGAAAGTTTAATGGCACCTCTACGCCGTTATCATATCCCTGTTACCGAGATTACGCTCACTCTGACTTTAGCTCTGAGATTTATTCCCTTGGTACTAGAAGAGATCCAAAACTTAGTTCGATCGATCTATACTCGCGCGATCGACTGGCAAAAATTAGGCATCAAAAATAGTGCTAAAATTTGGCTGACTGTATCGGAAAAACTCTTAGAAAATCTGCTAAACAGAGCCGAACAAATCGCGATCGCTATGCAGGTACGCGGTTTCACTACTCCGAATACCCACTTAGTCCAATGGCATCAATTAAAGTTAGGTAAAACTGATTTTTTAGCAGTAGCACTGCTAGTCGTATTTTGGATAGCTAGATTTACTGTTGGCGGTCAATTTATTTAGGAGTTGACACAGTGGACGGTTGGGTTTTAAACTAATCTAGTTTCGTCTTCGTCGATCGGCTCGATCCGCCCTTACAACACCCAACTTTGTATTTATCTATCCCCCTTGAACATCGAACTGGATCGCAAATATTCGATCGATTATTTAGAGATGAGTCAATCGCTACCTTATTAGAAAGCCCCGCAAATAATACCGAGCGTTCGGTCTTGACACGATACTCGATCTGTGCTGGATTACCACAGACGATCGATCGGCAACCACAGATTTTTACTCCAGCAGTCGGGCAAATTTTAGACTGTTTGCGCGGGCTGCTAGCGACGAAAAATCAGCAAGAATCGGATTTACCGGCACATCTCCCCTTTACTGGTGGCTGGTTGGGTTGGTTGGGCTACGAACTCGCAGGGGAAATCGAAGCACTCCCAGTTCGTCAACCAGATCCCTTGCCATTCCCTGTAGCATACTGGTATGCGCCCAATACGTTTGCCATTTTGGATCACTGGGAGCAATTATTATATTTGTCTGCACATACAGCCGCAGAACTAGACGAACTTATCCTCAAATTAGCGCAGCCACCGATCGAGAATCACGATGTTTTTCAGAGCCGAACTCATCAGGATTTACATTTTTTTACATCAGAAGCCCAATATCAACAGGCAATTATTCAAGCCCAAAAATATATTCAAGCTGGGGATATTTTTCAAACTAATTTATCACTGAGATTTAGTTCCCCAACAAATCTCGACAGTTGGCAAATCTATCAACGACTGCAAAACATCAACCCTTCTCCATTTGCCAGCTACTGGCAAACACCCTGGGGAGCGATGATCAGTTGCTCCCCCGAAAGACTAGTCCAACTCCAACAACAGCAAGCCACAACTCGTCCGATCGCCGGTACTAGAAAACGCGGTCAAAATCTAACCCAAGACTGTCAATTAGCCACAGAATTATTGACTAATCCCAAAGAGATTGCCGAGCATATTATGTTAGTCGATCTCGAACGTAACGATCTCGGACGTGTCTGTCGGTGGGGTAGTGTCAAAGTTGATGAATTACTATCGATCGAGCGATATAGTCACGTTATGCACATCGTGAGTAATATCACCGGAGAATTAGATCCCCAGTTTGACTCGATCGATCTGATTCGCGCGATGTTTCCAGGCGGCACAATTACTGGCTGTCCAAAAGTCCGATGTATGGAAATCATCGCCGAACTCGAACCATTTCCCCGCAATCTATTCTATGGCTCCTGCGGCTATCTCGACAGGCGCGGTCATCTAGATTTAAATATTTTGATTCGGACATTGCTGTATCATCAGGGCACCGTCTGGGGGCAAGTCGGCGCAGGAATTGTTGCCGATAGCCATCCCCAACAGGAGTGGCGCGAATCGCTCCAAAAAGCTGCTGCTCAAATCGCCGCACTGGGTATTATAAATTAACAGTGACATCGATCGTTGGCGTAACCTCTGTATGCGAGAATCGATCGATATCAGTCGATCTGAGCATTCCAATTCCGTATACTCATCCTCCTTGCCGTGACTTCCGAAAATTACCTTAACCACCCTACCTTTGGCTTGCTCTATCGCATCTGCATCGTTGAGGAAAACCAAGAACTATTTACCACTCTCTACGCACAGCGAGTTTTTTTTCTAGTCACCAACACTGCTACCGGATTGTCGTTTCAACCTGTGACTCGTGCTGATGCGCGACTGACAATCGATACCCGCATTCGTCTACTCAGACGCAACGGTCAAATT
>Ga0209390_10008593_pt1 | contig 12552 bp, 6 predicted proteins | sample BON01_FD_187212 | JGI IMG/M metagenome (GOLD analysis project Ga0209390, IMG submission 187212) | Freshwater microbial communities from Lake Bonney liftoff mats and glacier meltwater in Antarctica - BON-01 (SPAdes) (version 2) | ecosystem: Environmental > Aquatic > Freshwater > Ice > Glacier... | reverse complement strand
ATATATATATATATATATATATATATATATATATATATATATTTTATATATATATATATATATATATATATATATATATATATATATTGTGTGTGTGTGTGTGCGTGTACATATATATATATTATGTAGAGAAAGAGAGCGATACAGATAGTTATGGATATATAAATAGATAGATAGATATAGATATATGAGCGCTGCCACGCATATATTAGCATATATATATGGAGATAAAAATGATGCACGTGGGCGGGTACAGGTAGGGTACTGTACAGGCTGTGGGCGGGGACGGGCTAAGGCGGGCACTGAATACACCCGGGTAGCGTAGCCGGGATACGGGCGTGTAGCCGTCGTACGTAGCGGATGGGAGCGTGTAACTGGGTTTGCTGCCCTCTGCTGTGGTGGTGCTGGGATGTGGCTTCTCTTTTGTAGCGCCTGCCTGATGCAATGCAATGTTATGTATGCCTGTAAATATTCGGCGGCGCCAGCACGACGTACACGCAATCGATACGGGAGCATGCTCGCTCCATAGTGTTGGTCTGTACAGCATAGATTACAGAGCATAGATTGGCCGGCGTAGCGCCTGCCGGCTGAAATACGATGCACAGGAGAATACGAATACGCGCTCCGCGCTCCCCATCTTGGAATCTGACATCTGACAGCATCGAGTATAGAGAGAGCCCACCCACAGTTGTGCGACGCGTCTCTTTCTCTCTTAGGCGGTGTGTCATGTGTCGTTTTCTTCGTCGTTCTTGTCGTTTGTTTGCCGTCGTGCGGTGTGTGTGTGTGTTATATAGGCGCACGCGCGCGCGTCGTGCAGTGTGCGTGTGCGGTCGCGTCGCACATGTGTGGGGGTGCCGCTCTCGTTGCAGGATTGCCCGGTTTGATTGTGTATTGCCGTAGGCCCTTGGATGTTCCATACCATGGTACCGTGGTATGAGGGTATATACCCCCCTTCCGCCACATAGGGCACATTCTCTGTACCCTGGATATGGTGGAATGTACACGTACCGAAATACTAAAACAAAACTATAATAAATAGCCTCATTTAGGACGGGAACGCGAACGCGCGTTCCCGCTTGGATTAACCTTGAGGGCCACGTGACCACGTGACCACGTACCACACGTAGCGTAGCCTCTGTCCTAGCCCCCTAGGGGTCCGGATAGGGTAGAGGGGAAGGAACAGAGGACAGGAAAAAACCTGGGGCACCTGTTACGATCGTTCATCATTCAGACATTCCATGCAAACACACGATCGACACGAAACACACCAGAAAGCACACAACACACACGGACAAGGAGCAGGCGCATCCCAAAGCAAAACAATTTACACAACGTGCGGCGCCCCTCCCACACCCCACCCAGCGGGTTAACCCCGCGGCCTGATACCGCCGCGTTTCCGCACGCAGTCCTCCATGTACATGTTGCCGTCGTGGTCAGGCCTCCGCCTCCTCCGCCTCCATCGCGTCGACCTTATCGAGGTCGAGCGTGACGGTGTTGGAGCCGTTGATGGCGCGGTCGCGGTAGATTCCGACGAGGCCGTTTGCGCGCTCGTAAAAGTTGTCCTTGAGCGAGATGACGACGAACTGCAGCGATCCCTCGTCGGCGCGCGCGCGGATGTAGTTTGCGACGCGCGTCACGTTGACGTTGTCGAGCGCCGCGTCGATTTCGTCCATGACGAAGAAGGGCGAGGGGCGGAAGTCGTGTACCGCGAAGAGCAGCGCGAGTGCGGCCACGGTGCGCTCGCCGCCCGAGAGCTGGTCCATGTCTCGGAATCGCTTGGCGGGCGGCATGGCGGTGTACTTGATGCCGTGCAGGTAGGGTTCGTGCGGGTCCTCGAGCGAGAGGAAGGCCGTGCCGCCGAGCGGCACGCCCTCGACCTGCGTCAGGTCCTTGTAGATGTCGTCGATCACCTTGGACACGTGCGTGAAGGCGGCCATGTAGCGCTCGTGTCGCTGCGCCTGCACAGCCGAGAAGCGCTGCGCCACCGTGCGCGCCGTCGTGCGCGACCCCTCCCACTCGTCCTCAATCGCATGCAGCCGCTCCTGCACCTCCTCGAACTGCTCGAGCGCCTTCATGTTTGGCGTCATGCCCTCAATGTCGGCCGCGACGCGCTGCAGCTCCTCGGCCGTCGCCGCCTCGCTCTCGGGCACGCCCTCGCCGCCGCCGCCGCTGAGTGAGGAGAAGTCGATGCGCACGGCGTCCTCCTCGTCGGCGCCGGCGGGCTCCTGCTGCGCGCTGTCGCCCTCGAGGGTGCCTGTGCCGACGAGGCCCGTGGGCGAGAAGGACTCGCTCGCGAGCAGCTCGGCGGCCGCCGCCGACGACGAGCCGCCGCCGGCCGACGCGCGCTCCTTGGAGCCGCGCTTGCGCTTGGCGGCGGCGGAGCCGCCCGCGCTGCCCGCGCCGGCCGCGCGCGCCTCGGGCTCGGCGTCGGCGGCGAGCGTGGGCAGCGTCACCTCCTCTAGCCGCGCGCGCTGGAAGACGCGCTGCCGCTGCGAGCGCTGCTGGTGGATGTCGTGCTCGAGCTGGGCCGAGCGCGCCTTGTGCTTGGACATGTCCTCGGACACCGCCTTGCACTCCTTCTTGAGCTTCTTGGCCTCGACCGCCTTGGCCTCCTGCTCGTCCTTGGCCTCCTTGACCTGCGCCTCGACCTCGGCCGCCTTGGCCTTGAGGCCGTCGGCCGCGGCGTCCGCCTTGGCCTGCTCCGCCCGCTTGGCCTTGAGCTTGGCGTCGTCGTCGGCGACGGAGGCGCGCAGCTTCTCGATGGCGCGCGGCAGGTCCTTGCGCTGCTCGAACTGGAGGCACGAGTTGAGCTTGGCCTCCTGCGCCTGCAACTCGAGGATGCGCGTCTCCTTCTCCTGCGCCTCGACGAGCGCCTTCTCCTCGTACTCGCGCACCGACGAGATGCCGAACGACTGCGAAAAGTCCTCAAAGACGCGGTCCTCGACCTGGTTGCACTGCGCCGTCAGCTTGTCCACCTCCTTCTTCTGCGCATCGCGCTTCTTCTCGAGCGCCTTGAGCTCCGCCTCCGCCTCCTTGGTCGACGCCTTGAGCGCGTCGAGCTCCTTCTTCGCCTTGGACTCCTTGCTGCCCGTGAGCTGCAGGTCGGAGCTCGCGTTGGACAGCTCGTTCTTGGCCTGCTCGCACCGGTGGCGCAGCGCCGCGATGGCCTCCTCTGTAGAGTGCACGGTGCCCAGCGTCGAGAGCTCACGGCTCGCCGCCTCGGCCTGCGCCTTGAGCGTCGCGTGCCCCTTCTCGTCCCATCGGTTGGCGCGCGCGCGGTCCTGGTGCGACGAGCCGCCCGTCATCAGCCCGGCCTTGTTGATGAGCGTGCCGTCCGTCGTCACCACCTTGTAGCGCTCGTTGCCCGAGTGGTAGGCGAGCTTGCGCGCCTCGTCCAGCGTGTCGCAAAGCAGCGTGTCGCCCACGGCGTACTGGACCGCGCGCTCGAACTTCTCCGAGACGGAGATGACGTCGAGCACCGGCTGCTTGGTGCCGCCGAGCCGGCGCAGCCGCTCGGCCACCGGCTTGGCGCGGATCGTGTCGAGCGGCACAAACGTCTCGGGCGCGCACTTCTGCGCCTTGAGGTACTTGATACACTCCATGGCGACAGACTCCTCCTCGACCACGATCGCCTCCATCGACTTGCCCATCGCGATGGTCACGGCCGCGTTGTACCGGCGCTGCGTCGGCTTGCAGATGTCGATCATCCGACCGTGCACGCCCGGGATGAGCCGCTTGAGGTTCTCCAGCGCCTCGGCCGAGCGCCGCTCGCGCTCCGACTCACGCTGCTCCGCCTTGGAGCTCGAGAGCGCCGCCGTCAGCTTGAACAGCGTCTCGCGCAGCTCACCCTGCCGCTCGCGCGTGGTGGAGCCCGCCGCCTCGGCCGCCTGCAGCTCCTTCTCGAGCCGCGCCACCTCGGCCGTCAGCTGCTTGACGCGGCCCGAGACGGTCTTCTTGCGCTCGTCGCAGGCGGCGAGCTTGCTCGCGAGCGCCGCGCGCTGGGCGGCGTACTCGTCGAGCCGCGTGCGCCCCTGCATGATGAGCGGCTCGTCCGACTTGAGCTCGCGCGCCTTGCTCTGGATCTGCTCGTGCAGCGCCGCCGTCTTGGAGCCGGCCTCCGCCTTGAGCTTGTTGTACTCGTCGCGCTGCCGCTTGCCCATCTCGAGGTCGCCGCGCTGCTCCGCCTCCTCCTGCTCGCTCGTCGCGCGCGCGAGCGCCTCCGAGATCTCGGTCAGCTGCTTCTCGAGCCCCTTGACCTGCTTGGTGTTGGCCTTGTGCGTCTCCTCGACCTTCTCGAGCGACTTCGTCTGCGTGGCGCGCCGCCGCTCCACGTGCTTGATCTCCTCGCGCAGCTTGATCGCGCCCGGGTTCTGCCCCTCCATCTTGGCCTGCATCGCGGCGAGGCTGCGTTCCAGCTCGACTGTCTTGCGCGCGAGCCGGCTCTTGTCCTTCTCGACGGCGCGCAGCGTCGCCTCGGCGGTGGCGTACGTCTCGCTCACGCCCTCGAGCGCGGCGCCCTCCTGCGCCAGGCTCGAGCGGAGGCTCACAATCTCGCGCTCGGTGGCGTAGAGGCGCTGCAAGTACTGGAGCTGCTGCAGCTCGCGCTTGCGCTCCTCGAGCCGCTGGTACGTCTCGGCCTCCTCCTTCTGCTTCTTCATCAGGTTCTTCTCCTGCGCGAGGCCCTTCTTCTTCTGGTGGTTGTAGATCTGCTCCTCCTCGGCGCGCTTCTTCTCCGCCTCGAGCTTGTCGTACTCCTCCTTGAGCTCCTTCGAGCCCGAGATCTGCTCGAAGAGCGTCGAGAGCTCCTTGGGCGACTTGGCCGCCAGCTCCGAGACGTAGCCCTGGAAGACGAGGAAGCCCGTGTGCGCCTTGGTCAGGATGCCGTAGCTCTTGAGCTTGTCCGCGTACGCCTCCCACCGGACCACCTTGCCGTTGAGCCGGTACTCGCCGGCGCCCGCCGCGGAGATGCTGCGCGTGAAGCGCGTCTCCTTCTCCTCGAGGTCGCAAACCAGCGACACGGAGGCGCCGCGGTGCGCTGAGGGTTGGGGCGGGAGGGAGAGGTTGGGGGGTCATCGTCACAGTTGTCATGTGCAGGCGCGTTGGGGCCAAGGGGCTGCGCTCTCCAACTGGCAGCCACCAGTCGGAGCGACATCGCTGCGTGCAAACAAGGCCGACCCATCGCTCGCGGCGCCCCGGATCCTTAGGGGTGGCAGCGCACAGATGTCCTCGTCGGCGCTTGCCTTAAAGACCAGGTCCTTGAGCTGCTTGCCGCGCAGGTCCTTGGACTGCAGGCCGACGACAAACGAGATGGCGTCCATCAGGTTCGATTTCCCTGCAGCGTGGAGGGCCGCGCGTCAGACCAGTGCTCGGCAAGCTGTCCTGTGTTTCGGCACCGGCGGCCGCACCTGCGCCGTTGGGACCGATGACCGCGGTGAAGTCGAGGAACGGGCCGATGGTCTGGCTTCCGGCGTACGACTTGAAGTTGTCGATCTCGATCCGGTCGATGCGTCCCCGCGCGCCACGCGGTAGGGCAAGCGCGTCCGCTGGCATTGTGGTGTTTTCGCGCCGTGGAAGACCAGCGGCGGGTTGGCGCCAAATACGGCCAGAATACAGGTGGGGGGGACATCACCATTCACACGGTTGTGTTGTGTGTGTTATTTAGGAGTCTGACGATTAGGAAAGTGTTGCGTGCTGGTGTTGAGTCGTGTAAGCGGGGCATGCATGTAGTAACAGGCCCGCGGCGCCACGCGTGTGGCGGGGGTGTGGGTGGGGGGGTATTTTGGGCATCGGCAATAATAATGGTTAATAATGGTTAAAAAAATGGGTATTACACGGTATTACGATTACGTATTACGCGCGCGGGGTCGCATTGACAATATTATTAGTATTGGTATTATTGATTGACGATATCGACTGTGCAGAGTGCACAGATGAGTACACGACAGAGATGACGGCGCAGAGCGCACGCACAGAGACAGAGAGCGCACGGGGGTATGAGTACGGATACGGTTACGGTCCCATACGACTACCACTATTTGACGCAGCAATCGTTCAATCGTTCTGCGGTCCCACTATTTGACGCAGCAATCGTTCGATCGTTCTGCACTGGCTGGGTGTGGACGGGCGCTACTCCTACTCCTACGTCGGGGGTCGTGTGTGTCGTGTGCGTGCGCCCTGTGCCCTGTGCCTGTGTGCGCCCCACGCCCACGCGCCCACGCCCTATAATACCTATGCATACCGCTACTGCTATACCTACCGCTACTACTACTACAACAGCTACAGTACCCTACCCCCCAGATACTAACACATCTACAAAGCATATGCATATATCTATATATATATCTATATCTATATATATATATATCGGGATGTAGTGTCTGTGACACGCCGGAGCTCTGGTGTGGCGCCGCGGGCCTGTGTGCGCGTGTACGCGCGTGTGCTGGTGCCGCCGAATCTTTACATACATACATACATACATATATATATATCTATAATATATATACCTATACTCTATATTCTATACCTATACCCGATACACACCTACCTAACCGGCGTCGCGGCGTCACGCCAGCTCGTCACGCTCTCCGCACGCCCCGTGCGCCCCGCAGCAGACGCCACACGCCACACACAGCTATCCGGCCATGGACCATGGACATGGACGTCCTGTAATCGAACTAACTCTAAAAGTCTAAACCGCGCGCAACTAGCAACTAGGAATACGTCACCGCCGGCGCTCCTGCCACCCGCCTCTCCTCGGCCTCCAGCAGCCCCGCCATGGCCTCTGCAATGCGCGTGCCGCAATAAATAGCTCCCATCATATCGTCCTCCGTCACATCGATCCAACTTGCCCTGGGCTGGAGCTCGGTGCAGCAGGCGGCGGCGCAGCCGGGAACCGGCGGGTCAAAAAAGGAATTCTCGCCTGTGTCGGGGTCCTGGGGCAACCCCCCCTCGAACTTGGCTGGACCGGCGAACGCCTGGAGGATCGCGTCGGGTAGCTTTCTCGTCCCGGGCGGCGGCCAGACCAAGACTCCCTTTTCGTTCTGCAGCGTGTGCATCGCCTCGTCAAACTTGGCCAGGCGGCCGCCGTCCTGCTCTATATGCGCCCGCGGGAAACGCAGCAGCAGCGCGTCGAAGGCGCTGCACGTGCTCAGGAACTTGTAGTGCTCCTCGTGCCGGTAGTGGAACGGCGTGCAGCTCATCTCGGCACGGATCAGCCCATTCGCCAAGGCCGCCATATCGTAGCGGTGGCCATTCTCCGACTTGTCGTCGCCGCCAAAGGGCGCGCCGCGCACGTAGATTTGCACCAGCCCAATCTTGAACCGCGGATTGGCCGGCTGAAAAAAAAGGCCGTGGTTGTTGCGCGCCACCAGCGTGATGGACGAGAGGTCCGCGTGCCATGGCGCCAAACGCCGCGCCGTGGGCGACGCCGGCTCGTCCTGGACCTCGGACCTGCTGTGGCGGATGACCATCGCTCGCTCGATCGGCTCAGGCCGCGCCTCCGCAATACGATTCCGAGTGAGCTTGCCGCGCGCGAGCGCCTGCCACTTGACCACACCGGACTGCTCGCGCTGCAGCTTGTTCCTCGCCATCACCGACCGGCCCATCGCTTGGAGCATGACCAGCGCCTGCTCACTGCCGCCCAGGCGTATCGCCTCTCTGACCGCCTCAGCTTCTCGCTCAACTTCCCTCTTTGCAGCCTCTATTCTCTCTGCCGCCTCCATCCTCTCTTCCGCCTCCATTCTCTCTGCCGCCTCCAGTCTCGCATCCTCGTCGCGCACAGACTGCTGCCACTCAGCTTTTCTCTCAACTTGCCTCTCTGCCGCCTCGATTCTCGCATGCTCGGCCGCGCGCACAGACAGCGCGTACTGCACCGCCGCACCGGCGCGGTCCATGGCGTTGGTCCCAGAGACCGTCGTGAGGACCCCGCGGAGCTCGAGCTTTCGTATCAAAGGCACCGTCTTCTTCTGGTGCAGCTGTAGCTTATGCATGCTCGTCGCCTTTGGAATACCTCGGGATTCCAAGTTGCGTAGCACCTCCGCCTCCGGAACGTCAAAGCTGACGGAGCACAGACACGGCCCGACCTCGGCCTCCAGCGCCTCAAAGTGCTCGAAGCTCCGTGGGAAGCCCTCCAAAACGTGCGGCGCCGGCGAGCTGTACATGATCGGAGCGAGCACCCGGAGAATCAGCGCGGCCGGTACCGCCTGGCGCGAGATGAGGATCTGCTCAATCTCGCTGCCCGCCTCGGTCATGGTCGTAATGGCATCCTTCACGAGCTGGTTGTACTGCAAGTAGGTCCCGCCCAGCCGCGTGGCCATCCTGCGGCCGTCCTCGATCTGGAAGGAACCATCAGCTCCGAGCAGTAGCACGGGCTGCGGCTCGACGGCGCCGCTCGCCGAAAAACGTGGTGACTTGGCGAAAGTCGGCTGGGGCCCGCGCTCGGGCTCGACCGAGGAGGACGAGCCGCAGCCCATGCTCCTCCGCCTTCTCGCCTCCCGCGATCCGCGCCCTTCTGGAGTCGACGATCTGACAGTTACAAAACGGCCTCGAGTTGTTCACAGCGTCGTTTGCAGAAAATATCATTCACAGGGAGCGTGTCGCTACGGTCATCACCATCCCAGTCCATCGTCAGGTGAGCGTTTGGCACACCGGCGCGCCCCTGCTGCCGACGCCAACACCCACGCCTTCCTTGTACAGGGAGTCACGCCATGCTGAACTTCATCGTTTCGGTCGCGCTAGCGCCCGCAGCAGCGGTCGCGCTAGTGCCAGCCCGCTCCGCCCTCCGCACCGCAAGCGTGGGCATGGTCCACGAAGTGAAGTACCTGTCCCAGGTCGTGCCGGCGGACGTTACGCTGTCGCTCGGCTGCTTCAGCCTTCCAAAGCCCCCCTTCCCAGGCGAGCCGCCAGAGAAGCTGGTTGGCGCCGAGGTGTCGCTCCAGGAGCTGATTGACGGCGTGGACACGCGCACCCAGCTCTTCCTCACCGAGGACGGCATCGTCGTCCACGGCCAAACCGACGGGCCACCGCCAGCGGCAATTTGCGGCCTGTGCGGCCGCCCACACTCCCCTGCCCGCGCCGCCAGTCGGCCCGCCCTCGGGTTATTAGGGTTTACCCGTGTGTGTCCCTTGGCCACACAGGTGGCAGTGCGGCGACACGGGCTTCCAAATGACACTGGTCCGGTCCTTCGAGAAGGACCCCGCCGTCCAGCCGCACGATCACCACGGGAAGATGTCGACGCCCATTCGATACACCGTCGCGCGCTCGTACGAGGGCGTCGTCGACGACGCAAGCATCGGCGTCGGCGTCGTGGCGGGTCACATCGAGTCCTTCCACGAGGTGCACACGGAGCAGGGCAGCAACTCGGTCGGCGCAACCAAGGAAGCGGCGGCGAGGCACGACAACATGCTCCACTACCGTGTGTAGCTATACCAACCCATCCGCTCGCCTCGTGTCCAACTACTCACCCGCCCCACCGCCCCCTGTCGTGTCCACACAGTTGACTCCACAGCGATCGGCTTCTTCACGATCGACGCCAACACCGAGTCGGAGATGCAGCCGTGAAGGTGCGGGCTCCAAGGCCATTGCAGACGTGTGGGACGTGCACTCCGTGGTAGTTTGCGCGATGGCCACATACTTTGGGTGTGTGCATTCCGTCGTGGGAATGCCGACTACGACGGCGGCGACAGAGGCACAATTGGTGCGGGGACATGATTGGCGAGAGCGTAGGGATGCGGATGAGGTCATAGTTTGCAGGGGAGCACCGGGCGCGGATGTGTGCCGCGGGTCGTGCTCGCTGGCGGTAGCGGCGTGGTTGGTGTTAGGGAGTGGTGTCTGGAGAGCATGATTGTAGACTAGTGGCGAGGGGGAGGCGGCGCACCGATTTTATTGATTTCAATGTATTGGTGGGAATAGTGTGTACAGTGTGATGATTTAATGCCCTGCAGCGTTATTGGGCTCCCCTCCTTGGCTTCCCGCTCCCTGTAAAGCCATTTTGCAGCAGTCCCTCTCCCTCCCCCAGCCCCGTCCACCCCACCCACGACCACAACCTCACCAGTCACACGGCCACAGAAGGTTAATATACAAAGAGCTCGCAAGCACACACGCATCACGTGTACAGCAGGCCGCACACGCACGTGCACATGATAACAAGACGCTGGGCAACGCGCCCCCGCCTTCCTCCTATTCCACCATCCCTCCACTCTACTCTCGCCTTATCCGTATGCGTCCGCTTTCAGCTACTCATCACCTACGCCGCCTCTCCTCTCCTCTCCTCTCCTCTCCTCTCCGCACCATGGTCACAGCAGCACAGCAATCCACCATCGGACACGACCGCCCACTGATACACACACACACACACACACACACACACACACACACACACACACACACACACACACACACACACACACACACACACACACACACATATATATATATACACACACATATATATATATATATATGTATATATATTCATATATATATATTTATATATATATATAAATTTACATTTGAAGTGGTGGAGGGTTTTATTTACACATTGTGACAACGCTCTGCAGCACACTGCAACATACGCTGTAGCACATGCTACAACACACGCTGCAACACACGCCGCAACACACACTGCAACACATTCGGACTGCGAGAAATTTTGAAAAGGCGTGCAGTCTCAAGAGCATATTCGTCTGCAGCAACACACAATGCAACACACACTGAACACACACTGCAACACACAATACAACGCGTGCGACAACACCCACTGTAACACCCACGGCAACACACGCCGCGACACACGCTACAACACACGCTGCAACACACGCTGCAACACAGTCGGACCGCGAGAAATTCGAAAAAGCGCGCAGTCTCAAGAACAATGTCGCCAAAATCCGGAAGCGTATTACTGAGGGGCTTAAGGCTAAGGACCCCAAGGAAGCCCAGCAAAATACTGCACTGTGCGTGTGTGTGTCTGTGTGTGTGTAAGAGAGAGAGAGTGTGTGTAAGTGTGTGCGTGTGTGTGTGAGCGTATATGTGTGTGTGCCAGCCGCGTTTACCGAGGGGCTTAAGGCTAAGGACCCCAAGGAAGTCTAGCAAAACACTGCACTGTGCGCGCGCGTGTGTGTGTGTGTAAGAGAGAGAGAGAGAGTGTAAGTGTGTGCATGTGTGTGTGTGCGTATATGTGTGTGTGCCAGACGCGTTTACTAAGGGCCTCAAGGGGCTTAAGGCTAAGGACCCCAAGGAAGCCCAGCAAAATAATGCACTGTGCGCGCGTGTGTGTGTGTGCGTAAGAGCGAGAGAGTGTGTGTACGTGTGTGCGTGTATGCGTGTGCGTATATGTGTGTATGTGTGTGTGCTGGAGGCGTTTACCATTGGCCTTAAAACTAAGGACAAGGAAGCCCAGCAAAATACTGCCGTGTGCGTGTGTGTGTGTGTGTGTGCGTGCGAATGTGTATGTTTGTGTGTGTATATGTGTATGTGTGTGTGTGCCGGCAGCAAACTTTCAAGTGTGTGCAGTGTGTGCCGGCAGCAAACTTCCAAGTGTGTGCCGGAAGTGTATTACCACAATGTGGTTCTGTGTATATGTATGTATATACAATAGCCTGTATCAGTGTGTGTCAGATGTGCGGGTTGTTGCAGTGTGTGTTGCAGTGCTGCAACCGTCTGAAACGATGTATTGCGGGTGGCCTGCTGACAACACATACTGCAACGCACATTACAACACACACAGCAGCACACACTGCAGCACACATTATAACACATACTGCAATACATATTGTGACATGTATTGCAGTGTGTAATGCCGTGTGTCTTATAGTGTGTGTTGCAGTATGTGTTGCAGTGTGTGACGCAGTGTGTGTTGCAGTGTGTGTTGCAGTGTGTGTTGTCAATCAGCCACAATATGTCACAATATTGCAACAATCTGGATCGGTGTGTTGCAGGTATTGCAACAATCTGGATCGGTGTGTTGCAGGTGGCTGATTGACAACACACACTGCAACACACACTGCGTCACACACTGCAACACACACTGCAACACACACTATAACACACACGGCATTACACACTGCAATACACATTGCAACACACTACAACACACTGCAACACACTGCAACACACTGCAACACACTGCAACACACTGCAACACACTGCCACAATCTGAATCGGTGTGTTATAGGTGGCTGATTGACAACTTGGCGATCCGAGCGGGCAATGAGAAAGACACCAGCGAGGAGGCCGACACGGTACAATATTTCAATATTGTTTTGCAGTGTGTTGCAGTGTGTTGCATTGTGTTGCAGTGTGTTGCAGTATTTTGTAGGCCGATACGGTACAATATATCAAAAGTGTGTTAAAGTGTGTTGCAGTGTGTTGCATTGTGTTGCATCGTGTTGCAGTGTGTTGCAGTTTGTTGCCGTGTGTTGTAGGCCGATACGGTACAATATATCAAAAGTGTGTTGCAGTGTGTTGCAGTGTGTTGCAGTGTGTTGCAGTGTGGTGCAGTGTGTTGCAGTGTGTTGCAGTGTATTGCAGTGTGTTGCAGTGTGTTGCATTATGTTG
>Ga0209390_10008592_pt1 | contig 12552 bp, 9 predicted proteins | sample BON01_FD_187212 | JGI IMG/M metagenome (GOLD analysis project Ga0209390, IMG submission 187212) | Freshwater microbial communities from Lake Bonney liftoff mats and glacier meltwater in Antarctica - BON-01 (SPAdes) (version 2) | ecosystem: Environmental > Aquatic > Freshwater > Ice > Glacier... | reverse complement strand
CTCCTCCTCCTCCTCCTCCACCACCATTCCCCAATTTATGCACTTGACACACCGACGCGGCCGAATGAAAATAAACCGCCACCTCCCCCGCCTCCACCTCCAAAAGCTCCGGTCGCTGCAACTGAATCAACAATGCAGGGACCACCCCATCCACCAGCAACTCCCTCCCCGGCTGGCCCAAACTATCAGCCAAAGCCCCTAAGCACCGTTGGCCCGCCACACGATGCGCCTTCGGCCCACCCCCCGGAGTCATAATCGCCTGAATAACCTCATCGGAGACATCAAACGAAATGTCATCAAACCCTCCCTCCACCCCTTCCTGCCCTCCCAACCCCTGGCCACGCAACAGTCGGTGCCACAGCCCCGCAGCCTGTCGAGACGAATCAGAAATGACAGGATGGTGAGCCAGGACCATCGCCATTGGCAAGCAAGCGAGTGTGTCTGGGTCAGCCTCCCCCTCTTCAGCAGCAGCAGCAGCATCCTCCCCCTCCTCTACGGCAGCAGGGAAGAGCGTAGCCAAGGCATCAGCAAATCGCTGGGGGCAAGGCCAACCACGTTGGTCCAGTTTACTCTTCGAACAAGAGGAAGAAGAGTCGAGGTCATCACTGCTAGCACCAGCAGTCCACTTGCCCGCCGCCTCCTGCTTCCGTGCCACCTGATCGACTTTCACCCACAACCCCTTCAGCAACGACATCCTCGTTACCACCGCATCCTCCTGTAACATAAGCGCCACGGCCTTCTCCGCCTCCTTCCTCACCTCCTGATTGGCATGCAAGAGCACATCAAGCAATGCCAACGTCGCAGGTTTCACATTCCTAACCCCCAAACTCTCATCCTCCTCAAAATTCTCTATTTGGCCAATAACGGCCGACACGCCCAACGTCCGCGTCGCCGCCACCAGCAGCCTCACCATCGACAAGGCCACCGGTGCCAAGTGCAAGGCACGCACGCACGCTTCCACTTGGGTAGGGGCAAACAACCACGACCCCTTCTCCGTCAAAAGCTTCGCATATTCCACACTGCTGCTGCTGCTACTACTGCTCAATCCCTCCATCTCCACCAAACAATGCAACGCCACCACCGCCTCCACATTACCAACCTGCAGAGCCTTCTTCGTTCCATCCCTCACCACCCTCCCCAGAGGCTCAGCCAACTCCTTCCTCAGTCCCTCCTTCAATGACGGGGCCATGGCAAGCGCATCTCGAATAGCAAGCAACAGCGGCAACAACGCCTCCTTATCCTTACTACTACTCCCCTCCACCCCCTTCCGCAACGCTTCCAACACCACAGGACTCACCCCCTTCCCCTCCTCATCCACTAATCCCAACCACTCCCCAAGAGCAGCAAGAATCTCAGCCCTCGTCCCCTCATGTGCCTCCTTCCCAAACGCAGCCACCAGACCCTCCAGTGCTGCAGTCGTCGCCGGGGCCACCGCCGACCTCGGCAACCTCCTCCCCCCCCTCGCCAATGCCCTCACAGCGACCACGCATGCATGCCTCTGAAACCACTGCGCGAGCACTCCCCCCGTCTTGCCCAACAAAACATTGATCACCTCACTTACCACCCACGCAAACACTGTCGAATCCCCCACCTTCTGCGCCAAGGTGTCCAGCAACGCCACCGCCTGCCCTCGCGGCTCCTCCTCCATGCTCTTAATCATCCTCAGGGCAGGAGGCAAAAATAGTGTATCGACATAAGGGCTCAAATCCAAGGGCAGCTGCGTGGCAAGAGCAGCAACAGCGCCTAGCACGCCTGCAGGTGATTTCTTGAGAGCTTTCTCCACTGCCGGACCAAGGGGGTCAGACATATCTTCAGCTGTGATGGAGGAAAGGAGGGAGGCGAAGCTGGCGAGGGAGGAGGGGCTGGGCTTGGTTTTGCTGTTGATGGCCTCCCGGAGATATACCTCGAGAAAGTCTCTTTTGGTTGCGGCGTAGGTGGAGGGAGGGAGGCGGGTACGATAGAAATCTACCAAGGTCGCAAGGAGGCAGAGGGAGGACGGGGAGGAGGAAGGGGAAGTAATGCGTGTTTTGTACACCTCGGGGAGGAGGGAGGGGTAGTTGCCTAGGAGGCGGGTGAATTCTCGAATGCCGGCGTCGCGAAGGGAGGGGCGGTCGGCGGTGGTGGAGGAGGAGGAGGAGGAGGTCATGAGGCCCTCCAGCAAGGCAGCTTGGGCCGTGATGGCCTTGGTCACCACTTCCGACTTGATCAGGGATTCTACAGTGGGTACCGGAGGAGGGACATGCTGCTGCTGCTGCTGCTCGCCGTTACCATTCTCCTGCAGCGCTTGCCTACGTCGTTTCCCTTCCTGCCTCCACCGCTTCCTCTTACTAGCATCCCGCAACTGGTGCTCCAACAGCTGGCCCCACAAACGCATGGCCGCCACGCGTGCCTCGGCAAAGGTACAACGGGCTTGCGCACCCGCCAAGACAGTCGCCATGACATCAGGAAGCAAAGGCCAATGGGTCGGAGCATCCTCGAGCCCTGCCCGCAGCACTTCCCGCACGGCACGCCCGACGCCTTTGTAGTCATTGCAGGTCACTCCCAAGGCCAGCTCGACGAGGAGCAAGCACAGGCTGCGGGTGGCGGGGCGGGAGAAGCCGGTGGAGGCCTCGCTGTCGTCGGGGGCGGCATCGCGGACGAGGGGGAGCAAGGTTTTCTAGAGCGCATGGGGTGGGGATGGGGAGGAGCGACTTGATTGACGATGAATGACATTGCGAATAGGAGATAAAGGTTTCGGAAGCGAGCGCTTTAAAGTGGCTGTACAGTGGCGGTGCGAACGCAAGGGAGCAGGCAGGAGTGGGGGAAGGGGAAGTGGAAGCCCGCCTGCTCTATCCTTCCATGACGGGCATCCCAACGTACCCGAATCACACGCAGCAACTCGCCCGTGGACGACGCCGCGTACGCCATGCGCCGTGCCAGCATGAGCTCCTCCTCCATGCCGCCGTTGCCCAAGCCACCGCCGCCATCGTCACCTGCCGCCGCGGCAGGGTCTTCGATAGCCATGGAGCGGCGAGACGGGAGGCTAAGACTGCCTGCTGGGCGACTGCCTTTTGCGCAGGCTTGCCCGGCCGCTTTGACGTGCAATCTGTACACTATGGTGGTGGATGTCATAAGGAAGGAGGGCAGAATTAGTGGTGGTTGTGTAGAAGGGTCTATTGACAAGCAAAGGGAGACTGCGGTGTCGCTGTGCGGCTGGGCTTCGAGCTTCGAGTCGCTGAAACGATGAACTGATGATGTTCTTTCCTTGCTGCCCCACTCCAAAGCACCCACAAACGCAGCCCTGGCACTCCCATTGGCTCTGGCTGCTTTGTCCACCTGCCTTGCCGGCATCTCACTACGTCTGGCTCGCCTTTCTCACCTGCCTTTGTCCCTTTCCTCACCCACACTCGCCCAACAGGCATCATCGTCATCGCTGTCGGTTGCTCTGCCCCTAGTCGTAGCACTCTTTCTACACACAGAGACCAAGCGGCAGCGCCACCAGCACCAAGCTCCTTCTACAGATCACAAGCGCCAGAGCCGTATCATCAAACACCAAGCATCATGAGCTCCTACTTGTCGTCCTTCCTTTCGTCTGCCTTTGGGACCGGGGCGGCGTTTGACTCCTCGGACGAAAGCGACGGGGAGAACCAAAGCCCAGTCAACGCGACCACCAAGCCCTCTTCTTCCACGACGACCAAGGCTGTCAAACCCACCAGCGGGGACGCGGAGAGCAGCAGCGTGCACTGGCTTGGCGTGGAGACGGACGAGAAGGAGGTTCGCGTGATTTGCGACAACCGGGCAGCCAAGGAAGTGCTGGGGAAATGCTCCGACACCACCCCTCTCAACCTCATCTCCATCTTCGGGGCCGCCCGTCAAGGTTAGCAAGCAACTCAAACTCGATTTCAATCCGCCTCTTACTCTTGCCGTCTTTGGTCTTCCTCCTTCCGCTTTCCCCCCCCAAAAAAGGCAAGTCGTTCTTGATGAACATGCTCGCGGGCGAGGACCGCTTGTTCAAGATTTCGTCCTCCCAAGACCCCTGCACGCAAGGCGTGGACGTGTCGCGCAAGGTCGTCTCGTGGGGCGCCTTTCATCGGCACGACGAGATAGCCATGAAAAAACACGAACGGCGATCGATCGACCATGCCTCCTCCGAGCCTGCCCCCAAAATCGCATTCGTCGACGTGGAAGGGCAGGGTGATCGTGACTTGACTTATGATGCTAACCTTGTTTGCCCGGTGGTGTTGACCAGTCGCTGTGTCATTTTCAATTGGAAAGACTCGCTTCAACGAGACAGACTCCTCAACCTACTTGCAGTGATGCAGCGTGCGGCTTTCAACGTAGCAACCGAAGAAGAGGACGGCGGCGAAGGAGGAGGAGGAGGCAAAGCCCCCGCAGAGCAATCCAAGATCTTTGGACACCTGCACATTGTCTTCCGCGACTGGGCGTATGACGGGACCAAGGAAACAGTCTTCAAAACCCTCTTCACCCAAGAACGTTCCCTCGCCCCCGATGCCGTCGCCCGCAACCAAATCCGCTCCGTCCTCGAGAACGCCTTTGAATCCATCTCCATCTGGCTCCTCCCTCCCCCCGTCGAACGCACCACCGACCTCACCAAAGAACTCCGCGCCGGCGACCTGAGCGATACATTCAAATCGCAAGTGACCGCCCTCCGTCACGCCCTCGCCGAGCAAGTCAAGAACCCCCACCACTTCTGCGGCAAAATCCTGACCGGCCCCAAAATCGCGTCCCTCGTTCCCGCCCTCGTCCAAACCCTCAATGACGGGAAGCAGGTCCTCCCCCGCTCGGCCTACGCGAATCTCATCGCAGCAGAGGTGACAAGGGTGCAAGCTTCTTATTTGAAAAAGTTGCAGAAGGCCTTGGCAGCAGTGAAGCAACAAGCGACTACTACGCCTTTGACGACGGGTGAGCTCCAAGCCCGGGTGGTGGGGGAGGTGCATCGATTGCAGCGGGATTTTGATCATTGGCTTCATTCATTGGGAGATGCCGCGACGGCCACAGAAGCAGCAGCGGCCTTCCAGGAGCACTGTACGAAGGGCATGGAGGAAGTAGTGGCGTTCAACCGCGAGCACTTGCTCGTCGCCCACCTCCACGCAGCAGGCAAGAAGGCCCAAGCTGATTTTGATGCTTCGTTTACCAACACGATTCCTGCGCGGTTGCCCATGGCGCCGGAAAAGCTGGTGGCGGCGCAGCAGAATGCGTTGGGCAAGGCGGAGGGAGGGGTGCGTGCGGTGGTGGGGGGGGAGGTGGACTTGGAGGGGCTGCCTTTGACCGATGTTTTGACGAGTTTGAGGACACATGCGGCCTTGGCGCTGACCAAGGTGGAGGAGACGAACAAGCAGCAGCTGGCAAGGGTGCAGCAGCAAGAGCAGGAAGCGTATGAATCTGCGAAAACGAAGTTTCAGGAGTCCTTTTTCTCGGCCCTTTCCTCCCTCAAGGGCACGGGCGCGCTCATCTCAGAGAGTGATTTTAGCAAGTCTTATGATGCTGCCTTGTCGGCTGCGAAGAAAACCCTCCAAGAAGGGATGCACGTGGAGCTGACCCCGGTGAGTCGTACGAAGGAATTGGAGACGTTTTTGGTGAATGCCTGTGAAGGGATTAAGGGGGAGCAAGGGGCCATGTATCAACTTGGGACGGCGAAGGCGTTGTTGGCCAAGGCGAAGGAGGAGGGGGAGGAGGAGGTACGGAGGGTGGAAGCGCGGGGGATGGAGGAAAAGAAGAAGCTGACAGGAGAGTTGCAGGAGGCGAGGAGGGAGGTGGAGAGGTTGAGGGGGGAGGTGGAGAGGGGGGGAAAGACGCAGACGGCTAGGGTGGAGGAGCTGGAAGAGCAGGTGAAGAGGTTGGAGAAGGAGAAGGAGACATTGAAAAAGACGTGTGCGTTTCATGAGGGTAGGTACGAGGAAGCGCTGAAGGCATCGAAGAATGATATGCTTGAGAGGTCATTGGAGGCGAGGGAGCGAACGAAGGAGTGGGAGGAGGAGAGGGAAGAATTAGTCAAGGCTAATGCGAGTCTGAAGGCGGAGCGTGATCGGCTCGTGCAGGAGAAAGAAAGGTTGGCTGGGGAGAAGGAGTTGCTGCAGCAGGAGGTGGTGCAATCGAGCAAGAAGCGCAAGGCGGCCGAGGAGGAGGCAGAACGTGCGGTCAAGGCCCGTCGTGAGGCTGATGTCGAAGCTGCTCGTCGTGAGGCTGATGTCGAAGCTGCTGCTGCTACTGCTGCTGCGGCGGCGGCTGCTGCTGCGGCGGTGGCTGCTAAGGAGGAAGAGGAAGAAGAGGAGGAGGAGGGGCAGGGTATGGAGGTGGAGGACAACACTTCAGTCAAGGAGGAAGAGCAAGAGGCAGCACCGCAGGAGAAGAAGAAGAAGGCAACAGCAGAAGCAGCAGCTAAGCTGAAGGGACGCGCGACTGCTGCAAAGGGTCGTGCCGCGTCCGCGAAGCCTGCTTTGAGCCCTGCCGCGCAACGGAAGCTGGTGGAGGAAGCGAGGGAGGAGGAGCGGAGGAGGATTGAGGAGAGCACGGCTAAGCGGGTGACGCGCAAGAGGTAGAGGAAGGGAGGGATGGGTTTAGGATAGGAGAGAGAAAAGAGAGTATTGGTGGGTTCGGGTGGGAGGCAGGGAGTGAGGGCGATATGGAGAAAGGGGGAAGCAAGCAACAAGTAGATGTAAGACAAGAGGGTGAGAGAAGGGGAGAACATAGGTAGCTAGATAAAAGTGTTGACGACTGACTGGGTGGGAGAAACAAGAGCAGAACGAGAAATAGGGATGATTTCCGCTGAAACAAACAGAAGGCAGTGGCATAGGGAGAAGGGAAAGCACTAGAGGACGAAACTGGAAGGGTGAGAGTCAGCACAACAGAAAAGCCAAACGTGAAGGGAGGCATTGAAATTGACCGATCCAAGGTACTACAACAAACAGCGACAAACCAAAAAGCCGATGAAAGATAAGATCTCATGTACCACTCAATCAAATATACGCACTTTTTAAGTTTCTTCTTGCTTGGTTTTTGTTGTTTTTCTAACCACTCACCACCACCGCACTCTCTCCCAGTGCCTCCCTAAATGTATTTCCCCCCCGCACTAAGGCACCCCCTTTTTCTCCTTCTCCTTTCACCCATCCATTCCTCCGCTTACTTCCTCTCAGGAGGCTCATAGGGTTGTGCCGTAATGTAGAGCGAAAACACAATGGCCAACGCAATAGACATGCCAACGGCCGTAGGAAAAAAGAATTGCAGCCAAGGGGTGTTACCAATACCAGCAGCGATTTCATCCACCGTGGAGAAGTAATCGGCGACGAGCGTAGAGGAAGTGACGGGGGAGGCCACGGTGCTTAGCCAGTCGGAGTCAAGGGCACGCAACGGTTGGGAGATGCCGGCACGGGATGATCTCCTGCTGCTGGCCGTGGCTGTGGTTTGGAACGGGAGGGAGTGTTGGTGGATTAGAATTAGAGCCTTCCTTTGTCATTTCCAGCCCCAAAACTTCAGAGTTCTATACACAAAAATAACGACGAGCACCAGCCAGCCAGGCTTCGCAACGCACTCTAGGTTACCTGAACTGCTTCTGCTCCAACCCAAACCCCACCCTCCCTTTTGTTCCTGCTCCTCCATCCGCACGCACCCAGCACATTCAACCACCCTACCGCAACAGCACCCAGAGCACTTACCCTTCAAAGTCGTCTTGGGGACCACGAACGCTTGCGCCACCAGGGCCAGGAAGACGAGGAGCAGACCCAGGAGGAAAAGGGACGACCGCCGTGGTACGCCCGCCATGGTGCTTGTGTGGAGGAGGAGGGGGACGAGGAGGCCTGCCTGTGGTTTGTGATGAAGGGAATGGAAACGGAGGAAATGAGTGAGACAATGAGCAAGTCAAGGTCGTCCTCGTCATGTCCACGGCCTTGCAGAGGGCCGGTGGCCAAGGATGAGATAGTACCAAGGACATGAAGGGAGTGCTCGTGCACGCACGGGCATGAGATCTGAGCGGCGCCTGTTCAATCAGCGGGTGCTTACTTCGCCTTCTCGATGCCCACACAGACAAGTCACCCACATAACCCACACCATACACAGGCCCATTGAAGCTTCACATTTACGCCCAGACGACGACCATAAGACGACCATAATGACGGCCAGGTACGTGAGTTCCTAGCCATCCAAAATCCTAACCTCCCCTCCCTCCCCTACCAAGCTCCTCTCACACCACCTTCAACCCCTACCCCTTCATTCTATTCTACACACAGCACCCTCACCACCGCCACCCCCAACAACGACAATGACGACGCCCACGACAAGGCGAACCAAGGCCAAGCGGCGCTGCAGGCACGAGCCGTCCTGACGGAGCTCATCGAGGCCGCCGCCAGCAACGACACGGCCAAACTCGACGCCTTGCTGCAGCAAGAAAAGGCCCGGCATCCCGACTTGGGGGACGACCCCGTCGTCTTCCTGAGGCAATACAAGGACGCCAATGGCCGCACGGCCTTGCATTTCGCCTGCCACGCCGGCCAAGTAGAGATGGTGCGGCATATCTTGGACATGGCGCCCGAAGGTGTAAGCTGGACGGACGAAAAGGGGGACACGCCTCTAATCCTCGCGGCCGCCGGTGGTGGCGGAGGCGGGGTGAGTGGCAGCCGCGGCGCTCTGGTGGAGTTACTGCTGGCCAAGGGCGCGGATCCCAACCAAGGGCCGGAGAAAAATGAGGGGCAGCAACAGGGGGCGCGGGCGTTGCACCACGCGGCGGCTCATAATGACGTGGAGGCCATCCAAGCACTGCTTAAAGCAGGATCGGATGTCAACGCGCCCACCGAGACGGGCACGGCTCTGCATTGGGCGAGTGGCGAAGGAGCCAAGGAGGCATTACAAGCCTTGATCAACGAGGGCGCGGACGTGAATGCAGTAAATGAACAGGGCCTTGCACCTATCATTCTTGCGGCTGCGCATGGGTGTGGTGGGTGTGTGGCGGCTCTAGCCAAGGCTGGTGCCGACGTAGGTTTCATCCTCTCTGGGGGGGGATTGACGGCGTTGCACATGATTTCGGAAGGTGGGTCCTTGGAAGGAGTGAAGGCCATTTTGAACACTGGCGCGCAGGGGCTGAAATGCGCGATGCACGAGAGTGAGAATGGGAAGCCTCTTCACCTCGCTGCGTGGGGGGGGCATCAAGAGGTGGTTGAAGTACTTTTACCCCACTCAGATGTCAAGGAATCCGTCAGCGAGCTGATGGAATGGGGGAAGGCCAAAGCCGCCGCATACGAGGATGAACAGAAGCTGAAGACTGAACACGACCATCACTTGTTAGCACCCGGGCAAGATTTACACCATGGCGTGGACCTTCCCCCTGCTGCTGCTTCGTCTGCTGATGAGCAAGAAGCACAGAAGCTGAAGGAGGTGGCGAATCGTCATTTTGTGGGGGGGGAGTTTGAGACTGCTCTTGGGTTGTATGATCAGGCGATTGCGTTAAATGGACGGGATGCGACTTTTTGGAGTAATCGGGCGGGGTCTTTGATGAAATTAGAGAGGTTCGAGGAGGCTTTGCGGGATGCGGAGGTGGCGAGGGCATTGAAGCCCGAGTGGGCAAAGGCGTGTTTCAGGATGGCGGAGGCGAGATTGGCCCTGGGGAGGTGGGAGGATGCGGCGCTGGCGGCTTATGAGGGGGTGCGTTTAGATGCGGGGAGTCAGGCGTTGCACAAGGTGTTGAGGACGGCGATTGAGGAGGGGAGAGCGGAGCATGCTGCGAAGAGAGAAGGGAAGGGGAAGGAGGGGGAGAAATGAGGGGAGAAGTAGTAGATGAAGGCCAGTAGAAATGGAATTTGTCAGACATAATTCATAACGAATTTTGATTTGCTTCTTCTTGCTTTTGCTTTTGCTTTTGCTTTCGAATTAGATTACGAGTACAATTGTCTGTCTGTTTTCCTTGCATTGCATTGCTTTGTTGTTCCTGGCCTACTCCCCTTCCATTCCAACTCTTTTTCTCATCACCACTTCACCCTTCCTTTTATTGTCACACCCTCCCTCCTTCCCTCCCTTTCTTTGCACACCTCATCCTCCTCCTCCTCCTCCTCCTCCTCCTCCTTTTCCTCCCATCTTTTCTATATCTCCCACCCTCCTTCCCTCCCTCCCTCCCACCCTGCCTACCTCCCCACTCACTCACACCACCTTCAAATACTGCACTGTAATTTTCCCCCTCCGCGTATAATTAATCCACCCGGGGTACATGGCATGCAAATGCAACGTCAACGCCCTTCCCGGCCTCAGCGCCGCAACCACATCCCCCCCATCCAATTGCACCCCTTCCTCCTTTGCCTCCTCCTCCACCTCCCCCCCCGAGCACTTCGGAGCCACAAAACTCTTGTCATGCGTCTGCCACGTCTTCACAGCATGTAAATTCCTATAAACCTCCTTTGCAAGTACCACCCGCGGTGCTCCCCCCTCCGTCACACTCGTCGGCGCCCCGCTCTCCACCACAACCGCCTCCCCCCAAGTATAACTCCCTACAAATGTCCCTCTCAAATGAGGGTGCTCGCTGCTCCACCCCTGATCGTGCGACGTCACCGAAATCCGCGCACCGACCACCTCGTGCCCGTGTAGCTGCAGAGGGATGAGGTGGGTGAGGTAGAGAAAATCACCATTGGACACTTGAATGGGCTCTTCTTTACTTAAAGTCACCTCTTTGAACGAGCCCGCGAAATGTAAAATCAAAGGCAGGACTTCACAGGGGATGGGAGGGCGATGCGTGGTTTTGTTGCCATCGACGAGGGCGTCCCAGAGGGCCTCGACGTAGCCTCGGCGTTGGAGAATTTCTGAGACGGCGATTTGGAAGGCCCAGGAAGGGTTGTGGCGGGGGAGGCAGATGGGTTGTCGCAAGGTGGAGGATCGCGAGGAGGAGGAGGAGGAAGAGGAGGAGGAGGAGGAGGAGGAAGCGGACGAGGAGGAGGCGGAGGGGGAGGAGCTAAAGGCGGTGCCCATGCGTGCCTGTGTGCTTTGTGAAGGGATGGAAAGAACGAGCGCGGGGTTTGTGTCAGAGGAGATGGGAAGGAATAGAGGGTTCGAAGAAGGAAGGAGGGAGGAGCGGCATCATGGGCGGCGGCATGATGATGATGGTGGCTGATCAGAACGTTTTTGCGGGCGAATGATTCAAGTGACGGGTCCAGCGACGTGTGACATGCGGCAATGGCCCGTGCACCTGTCTTTGTGAAGCGGTGGGTGGGGCTACAGGGGTGAGGGCTTAGGGGTGATGGCCAGCGTGCAAAAAGGGGCAGAGGAAATTTGAATGCTCGTGCCGCAAACACGACGACGGCAAAAGGGTGGGGAGGTTTTTTGGCTTGCTAGGCTCCCCATTTCTCAACCAATAGTGCACGCACGGCCCTGCTTTGCCTCGCACCTTGTGTGCCATGCACCTGAGCACCTCGTCCGTATGTGCGTGTCTCATAAATGCATCGACTTCACAGGGTTCTGAAGTCAAGAATTAGCGATCCGGGCAACGACACGGACGCTTCTCTGGTCACACAACCCACAACCCACACAACCCACAACCCTCACACAATCCACAGTCAGCAAGAAATGGCGTCGTTGGAGGACCCCGAGGCGACGCTCCATCACTGGTGAGTTTCAGAGAGAAAACCAAACAACAACCCGCAATGATCGACCTCCCCTCCCTCCCTCCCACCCAACCCATCCCACCCATCCCACCATAGCCACATTGCCCTCCACTTCCCCACGCTGGCCAAGGCCCAACTGGTACAAGACGTCTTGGAAATTGACGACGAGCTGCAGCCGACCAAAATCCGGAAAACCTTTGCCGTGGACGGGACGGCGCTGAACGTGCGGCTCGTGTCGTGCGACCCCAAAGTCTTGCGGGTGGCCGTGTCTTCGTTTTATGACATGCTCACGGTGGCGCTCAAGACGCTGCAGGAGTTTGATGAGGAGTAGAGTGATGAGATTGTACGCGTGGAGATGGGAGGGGGTGGGTGGAGATCAATTGCGGAAGGAAGGAGGGGAGGAGGGGAGTAATTGGGATGCGTGACAGTAAAATATGGCACGAGCCAACACATTTGTAAATAGATTGATGTGTATACACAAAGATAAGAAAGCAAACTCCATCAAGGGAATCGTGGTATTGGTATTCGTCCACTGGCAATCTATTCGGTGTGTCTTCTTTCTTCCTTCCACATGAACAAGTTCTCGCCCGCACACTTCACCACCATCGTTACCACACGACCCCAAGGTGCTTTCTTCCTCCCGCCTTTTCCTCGTTTTCTCAAAATCAGGGTCTATCTCCCTCCCTGCTCAACTCTTGCTTTCCCTGGCGTACTTTTTCTTTGTTTGTTTGCATTGTCCAATCTTTTCCCCATGTATATACACACCCACACACCAAATAGCCTCACACAAGGGATGCGTCACAGACAAAGTTGTTGTGAGGCTGGATTGTTATTTTGTGTTTTTTTGTGCTTCCTATTTCGGTTTGTCCTCCCTTCATTTTGCTACTGATACAACTTCCCTCCCTCCGTCCCTCCCTCCCTCCCTCTCTCCCTCCCCCTCATCTCCCACCACCACTCCCGCTGCTCTTCCCACTCCTCC
>Ga0209390_10008589_pt1 | contig 12558 bp, 12 predicted proteins | sample BON01_FD_187212 | JGI IMG/M metagenome (GOLD analysis project Ga0209390, IMG submission 187212) | Freshwater microbial communities from Lake Bonney liftoff mats and glacier meltwater in Antarctica - BON-01 (SPAdes) (version 2) | ecosystem: Environmental > Aquatic > Freshwater > Ice > Glacier... | reverse complement strand
CGAGCGACGATCAGTCGGCCCCGAGTACCTCGGCGAGCAAGGTGAGTGCGGCGAGGGTGAAGGCGGCCATGTTGGCGCTGCGGTCGTCGAGGCCGGTGAGCACGTTGCGGGTGCGGGTGCGGGTGCGGGTGCGGGTGCGGGTGCTGGTGATGGTGATGGTGTTGGTGATGGTGTTGGTAGTGCTCGTGGCGTCGTGCGGCCCGGCGACGGCGAGCCAGCTGTGCCCGGCCGGGTCTCCGTACGGGTTGGGCGGCCCGGCGGCGCCCGCTTCGGCGAGTCCCCAGGTGGTGTCGACCTTGGCCCGCACCGATTCGGCGAGCCAGCCGGCGAACGCCTCGGTGGCGCCACGCATCCCGGCGGGCACGTCGACCTCGCCGGCCATCCATGCCCGGCTCGCAGCGGCGGTGTAGATCACCGTGCCACCGATGTAGTACGCCGATGCGCCCGGGACCGACAGCAGCGCGGCCGAGATCAGCCCGCCAGTCGACCCTTCGGCCACGGCCACGGTCTCGCCGCGTTCGCGCAGCCGCGATCCGATCTGGTGGGCGACATCGGTGACTTCGGGCGGAAACATCGTCACGGTTCCATCACCACCCATCCTCGACTCTGGAGCTCGGCGGCGAGTGCTTCGTCGGAGACGGACTCCAGCGATGACGCGGCACCTGCTCGCGGCGTCGCCTTTGGTCGGACTGACTTTGGCCGAGCCACCGCGGGCTTCGGTCGGGCAGGCGTCGGTGACGGTTCGGGCTCGCTCGACTCGTGCTCGGCTTCTTGCAGCGCTGCGATGAACTCGTCGGCCTCGTCGCGAGTGAACTTGCCGCTCGCCTGGCGCTGCGTGAACCCCATTGGCCCGCGAGCGTCCTTGAAGCCGGAGTGACCGGCCGCTTCCAGCAGCTCGGTCAGCTCGCGCAGCTGACTGTGTGAAGCGGGGGTACCTGATGCTTGTCCGAAGGCCATCCGGTCAGTCTCGCGCCTGTGGATCGGCGTTTGCGGACCCCATCACGATGGCCCCACCGCTTGCACCATCACGGGGCAGATGGCGTGGCGGATGACGTGGTCGGATGTGGAACCGACGAACGCCCGCCGGACACCGCCGTGCCCGCTGGTGCCCATGACCACGACGCTCGCAGGGAGCGCGGCGGCAAGGTCGCAGATCGCCTGACCGGGACGTCCGACGACGGATGTCAACTCCACGTCGTCGCCGAGTCCGAGCGCAGCGGCTGTCCGGTCGAGGTGCTGTTTCGCCACCCGATCGCCGTCGGTGACGATCTTTGGGTCGTCGTCGGGCGAGGCGGTGGTCAAGGTGAATCCGGCCCCGGCCTCGGCGTGGGGGTCGACGGCCGACTGCACCGTGACGAGGATCGTTCGTTCGCCCGACGCCAACAGCGGCCCGCAGGTACGCAGTGCTTCGATCGCGCCGTCGGAACCATCGGTACACAGCAACACGATCGAGTTCATGTCGTCGAGTCTTGCAGCAACGGTGTTTCGCAACGATGCGACACCCTGCTGCGACACACTGCTGCGACACCCTGCTGCGACACACTGCTGCGACACCCTGCTGCGAGGATCAGTGCCATGACGGCTGACGATCACTTGCCCGACGAACTGCCCGACGAACTCCTCGGTGCATTGCGCGGCCTCACCGGGCGACCCGACGCGGGGTTCCGCGACGGCCAGCGAGAGGCGATCGAACTGCTCGTCGACGAGCGCGCCCGTGTGCTCGTGGTGCAGCGAACCGGCTGGGGCAAGAGCGCCGTCTACTTCATCTCCACGCATCTGCTGCGCCAACGTGGGGCGGGCCCGACGTTGTTGATCTCGCCCCTGCTGGCATTGATGCGCAACCAGATCGACGCCGCCGAGCGCCTCGGGCTGCGATGCATGACGGTCAACAGTTCGGCCAACACCACCATCGACGAGCTGTCCGCCGCGCTCGAAGCCGACACGGTCGACCTGTTGCTGATCTCGCCCGAGCGGCTCGCCAACCCCGAGTTCGCCAGCAAGGTGATGCCGCTCGTCGGTCGCCGTCCGGGGCTGATCGTCATCGACGAGGTGCACTGCATTTCCGACTGGGGGCACGACTTCCGCCCCGATTACCGCCGCATCGGCCGCACGATCGAACGCCTCAGCGCCGCGAACGTCCCGGTGCTCGGCTGCACGGCCACAGCGAACGACCGTGTGGTCGACGACGTGTCGGCGCAGCTGGGCGACAACCTCACCGTGCTGCGCGGCCCGTTGCGTCGTGACGGGTTGGCGCTCAGCACCATCCGCCTCGATCGTCAGGCCGAGCGGATGGCATGGCTCGATCGTGAAGTCGGCCGGGCTGTCAGTCAGGGTGAGGGCTCGGGCATCGTCTACACCCTCACCGTGCGCGACGCCGACAACGTGGCCGCCTGGCTCAATTCGCGCGGTCACGACGTGCTCGCCTATCACAGCGCACTCGACGAGTCCGACAAGTTGGAAGCCGAGCAGCGTCTGCTGCACAACGAGGTCGACGCGCTGGTGGCCACCGTTGCGCTGGGGATGGGCTACGACAAGCCCGACCTCGCGTTCGTGTTCCACTTCCAGTCGCCTGGTTCGCCCGTCGGCTACTACCAGCAGGTCGGCCGAGCCGGCCGTGCGCTTTCCACCAGCCGGGCGGTGCTGTTGCGCGGCAACGAGGACGAACAGATCCAGGACTACTTCATCGAGAAGGCGTTCGCCGAGGAACACATGGTGCGTGACGTGATCGCTGCGTTCGACCGCTCCGACGTGCCGCTGTCGCTCATGAAGGTGCAGGTGGCGTTGAACATCAAGATGGGTGCGTTGGAGAAGGTGGTGAAACAGCTCGACGCCGACGGTGCGCTACGGCGTGTCGGCGGCCAGACCTACGAGCGCACACTGCTGGCGTGGGACTACCCGTCGGCTCGGATCGACGAGGTCACCACGGCGCGACGCATCGAACAGGCGGCGATGGTCGACTACTTCTCCACCACCGACTGCCGCATGTCGTTCCTCGCCCGGCTGCTCGACGACGAGGCGACCGATCGCTGCGGCATCTGCGACAACTGCGTCGGCGAGGCGGCGGACGTCGACCTGCCGAACGAGTTGCTGGACATCGAGGTGGTGGCTGCCGCCGAGGCGTTCCTGCGGCAGCGGCCGTTGGAGATCTCGCCACGCAAGCAATGCTTCGACGACGACACCGGCAAGCGCACAACGATCCCACCGGGGGAGCAGCTCGAGCCCGGTCGGGCACTCGCGATCTGGGGCGACGCCGGTTGGGGGCGACTCGTTCGCGACGTGAAAGAGAACGGCGGCGAGTTCGACGAACAGCTCGTCGACGCCATGGCCGCGATGCTGCGTGGCTGGGCGCCTGATCCGGCACCCGAGTGGGTCACGGTGGTGCCGTCGTTGCGGTATCCCGAGTTGGCGGCGTCGATGGCTGAGCGGGTGGCGGCCGCACTGGGGTTGGCGTTCCATCCGGTGGTTCGCAAGGTGGCCGATCGTCCGCCGCAGGCGTCGCAGCAGAACTCTTACTTCCAGCAACGCAACGTGGTCGGTTCGTTCGCGATCACCGGTGATGTTCCGACGGGTCCGGTGTTCCTGCTCGACGACGCGTTCGATTCGGGCTGGACCCTCACCGAAGTGGGCCGACTCCTCAGGCGCCACGGGTCCGGGCTCGTCCACCCTGCAGCGCTGGCCTCGTCGGCGGGACGTCAATGAACGCGACCGTTCGAGCGGCATCGCTGCTCACGAACCGGCTGGTGACGCTCGACGCGAAGCCACTGCCAGCGGGCGAGTTCTGGAAGCTCGTGGGGCAGGTCGACCCGGCTGATCTGCTCGATCTCGACGTGGTCGACATCGTCGACCTCGTGGGATGCGATCACGACGACGCCGTTCGCTATCGAACACTGCTCGACGCGACGACGGCGTTCACGTTCGAACAGGAACGGTTGCTGGAGGGCGGGGTGATGCTGATCTCAGCGCTCGACGAGCGCTTCCCCACGCTGCTGAGCGAGCGGTTGGGTGTCGCGTGCCCGCCGTTCCTGCTCGTTGCCGGGCCGATCGAGTTGTTGGCCCAGCCGGGGCTCGGCGTGGTCGGTTCGCGCGACGCTGCACCCGACGCACTCGATGTCGCACGCGGTGCGGCCCGTGCAGCGGCCGCTCACGAGTGGTCGGTGGTCAGCGGCCTGGCCCGAGGAGTCGATCAGGTGGCGATGGCCGCCGCGATCGAGGCCGGGGGCCAGGCGATCGGTGTCCCGGCCGACGGCATCCTGCAGGCGTCACGCAACGCCGAGGTTCGCCGCGGCGTGCACGACGGCCATCTGTGCCTGGCCAGTCCGTTCGCGCCGTCGGCACCGTTCCGGGCCGGCAATGCGATCGGGCGGAACAAGATCATCTACGCGCTCTCGCAGATCGCGTTCGTGGTGGCGGCCGACAACGGATCGGGTGGCACCTGGTCCGGGGCGACGGAGGCGATCGAGCGAGGCTACGCGCGCGTCGCCGTGTGGAGAGGCGTCGGTGCGGCGGCCGGCAACGCAGCGCTCGTTGCCCGAGGGGCGACGCCGATCACCGATGTGTCGACGCTGTTCGATCTCGATCCAACGGTCCCACCGCCGAGCCAGGACTCGTTGTTCTGATGTCCGACGTCGGCTGATTTCGAACGCGAAGAACATCAGAGGTCGGCGTCAGTCGAGTTCGAGCACGAGGCGCAGCGCGTCGTCGACAGCGACCAGTTCATCGTGTCGGAGTCGTCCGACGAACTCTCCGAGGCGCTCGTGCGCAACTGCGGACGTCTGCTCGATGAGCACCTGCGTGTCATCGCCGCCGATCGTGATCGTCGGGCGGAAGATCCTCGCTGGTGACGAGCGCGAGGTCGGAGCCACGAGCACGGTCGACAACATCAGGTCATCGGACTGCAGCACGATGGCGTAGCGCTCGCCCTGTTGCTCGCGGCCGCGGGTGGACCGCGGTGCGCGCAAACGGTGGATGTCACCACGCACGCAGCTCGTCCATGTCTGCGAGGACGCACCGACTCTCGGCGCGATCGTGCTCGTCGCTCATCACTTCGAGCGACTCGGCGCGCATCTGCTCGCGCCGCCGGAGGCGCACAGCATCCACGAGTGCCTGGCGGATTGCTTCCGACGTCGTCGTGCCGTCGGCGGTGAGCTCGGTGAGGGCCCGCTCGGAGCGCTCGTCGGTTCGAAAGTTCAGCACGGCCATAACTGCAGCGTACGACGATGCGTAAGACAAAACAGTGACAGAGGTTCGGCTACAGGGCCTCGTTCGGCGCTGGCCTGTGCCGCGAACTGTGGCACGCGGCGAGGAAACAGCCGGTCCAGCGCTCAGCTGGCTCGACGGAGCGCCCGCAGGCGAGCGCGGGCTCGGCGGGTCTGGTTCGCGATCTCGATCGGGTCGTCGCTGTCGTCAGCGTCGTCATCGCTCTCGTCGGGGAACGTGGGTGGCCGGACGCCGACGGGCAACATGATCGTGCCGTCGGGCCGGACGGTGTAGCGCTGGCCGTGGACGCTGCGGCGGGAAGTGAACTTCCGGCGGTGTTTTTCGCGGTTGTGGTGTCCGCAATCGACTCCGGCGTTTTCCTGGTCGGTGGTGCCGAGGTCGACCCACTCGGTGACGTGATCGACCTCGCAGAATTCTTCCGGGAGGTCGCACCCAGCGTGGTCGCACCGTCGCACGAGCAGCTTGGCGGCCTCTCGGGCGGGCCCGGTGAAGAGCCGAACCTTGCGGCCCATGTCGATCGGGACGCTGTGGGCGTCGACGACGACGCGACGGATGTGTCCGGCGAGCGCGGCACGCAACACGTCGTGCGGGTGCAGTGGTGTGCCGTTGGTGGTCTCGCATCGCATGTTGGCGAATGCGTCGGGGTCGGCGACGAGGTCGGTGAGCAGGTCGCCGGTGGTGTGCACCGGTAACCCGGTGAACGGGTCGATCGGGTCGCCGGAGAACGTGGAGGTGGGGGCGAGGCCGGCGTCGGCGAGCACCATTGCCCAGGTGCGGCGATCGACCACGAGGTTGACGAGCGGGTCGGGCGCGCTCGGTGCCCCAGCGGTGGTGTCGAGGCTGGCGTTGGCTCGGCGCATCATGTCGACGAATGCGTCGTAGCTGCGTTGTTGGTGGGTGCGGTCGAGTGGCTTGCCGGACGCGTCGGCACCGTGCTCTGCTCGGCGGGCGGCGGAGTCCTTGCGGAACTCGTGCTCGCAGAACCGACGGAAGATCGCTTCGAGTTCCTCGTTCACGAGTGGGTCGCCGCCGTTGGCGTCGAGATGGAGTTCGCCGCCGACGGTGGTGACGTGCACGTTGCGGTCGGCGATCTGCTCGTCGCGGTCGCGGTGCGCACCATCGGGGTCGGCGAGCATCTCGAAGCGCTTCAGCGCGATGACGAAGTCGTCGTAGCAGTACCGCTCGGCGAGTTGGAGCAACATCGTCGCGAAGTGGACGAGACGGTCACGGACCCGCCGGTTGCGGTACACCCGAGCGATGGCGTCGGCTTGGGCCACCCCGACGCGCCCCGTCTGGAGCGCCTCGGCGAGACCCGGCACCCCGTCGACTGCGTGGGTGAGGCGACGTTGGCCGGCCACGTCGGGGTTCGACCAGTTGCATGTTGCCCGCAAGTAGCCCTTCATCGACCGGTGCCCATCGGCCAAGTAGAGGCGCCGCTGTTCGACCCTCGACAGCGTCAATGCCATTTCGGCTTCGACCCGGCGACGCAGCAGCTCCAAGGTGCGTACCCGCTCGTCGAGTTCGTTCTCGGTGGCGTCGAACAACTCACCGGCGACGTCGTCGACCGTGCGGTCGCCTCGCCCGATCGTGTCGCACAGCTCCCCCAGATCCATACCTCCATCATGACGAAGGGGTGTCACAGAGTTGCCGGGGTCCGGACACCCCGAACCCCGGACCACGGACCAGCGACCGATCGGCTCGCCGCGGCCGGTGCCCGTTTCGCCGAGTCGTCCGGTTCGGAGAACACGTCCTACTTCGCGCCGCCCGGGGCTGCGATCGACTTCCGACACACCTACGTCAGGCCGGACTGGTTCGAGTACCACGCGGCGGAACACCGGTCGGTCCGACGTGACGATCACCCGCCTGGCCGACGACTGCTTCCAGGTGGTCGTCGCGGAGGCGTTCCACCGACGGGTCGCCACGATGCTGCGCCAGGGCACGCCCGACGCCGCGCGCTTGTAGGTCTCCGACGTCACCTCTGGCATGGCGCTGCTCAGCGTGCAGGGCCCGAACTCCCGAGCATTGCTCGGCGAGCTCACGACCGCCGACCTGTCGAACGATGCGTTCCCATACCTGACGGCGCAGGAGATCGACGTCCACCACGCGCGGGCGCTGGCTGTGCGGATGAGCTTCGTCGGCGAACTCGGCTGGGAGTTGTTCGTCCCGACCGAATTCGCTGTCGGGGTGTACGAGCAGCTCGTCGAGGTCGGTTCCGCCCACGGTTTCGCCCATGCCGGCATGGCGACGCTCGAGAGCACCCGCACCGAGGCCGGCCGGCTCGACTACGGACTCGCATCGAGAACTCCGACTCACCGCTCGAGGCGGGCCTCGAATTCGCGATCGACTTCGACAAGCCGGGCGGGTTCGTCGGGCGGGACGCGCTGTTGGCGCAGTACGAGCAGCGGCCGTACACGAGCCGGTTGGTCCAGTTCCTGCTCGCCGATCCCGAGCCGTTGCTCTACGGCGAGGAGCCGATCCTGCTCGACGGCGAGTTCGAGATCCTGGTCGCCGGTGAGCGTGTTCCTGCCCGGGCATCCCTTCGGGCGATGTACGACCCGAAGAACGAGCGCGTACGCATGTGACGTCCGCCGACTGGCGATCTCAGCGGGCCACGTAGGCGCGGTGTCGATGAGGCGATCGCCGACGATCACGGACGGTCGTAGGTGTTCGCCACGATGATGTTTCCGCTGCGATCGCGCAAGAACACGGTGTCGCCGTCGTTGTTCCACACGGCCGATCCGGTTGCGCACCAGTGCACGACGGTGTCGGTGTCGGTGCCGCAACCGGTGACGAGGCGCAACGTCCCGAGCGGTGCGAGCACCGCGTCGTCGAAGGTGAATCGGTTGCTCGCTGACTCGTCGGCGACGCTGAAACCGTCGAGATCGATCTCGTCGTCCGTCGTGTTGGTGAACTCGACCCACTCGCCATCGAGGGCGTCGGTGTCGTCGCCAGGCGGGTCGGCGTTCACGGTCACCTCGATCACCCCCGATGCGACTGTGGCGGTGCCGCAGGCTTCGGGAGCCCACAGCCCGACTCGGTTGGAGCGCGCAGCGTCTTGGAGGCGTTCGTAGGTGGCCGCTCGGGCGACGTCGGGCTCGTAGCGCCGCGCGATCGCCAGCCCTTCGGCGACGAGCCTGGCGCCGACGTCGATCCGCTCGGTTCCGGTCGGGTTGCTGCTTTCGTTGCCGGTCTCGACGTAGCGCAGGAGGCGCCCGAACGAATCGACGTCGCTCGTGTCGCGAATCAGTTCGATCGGCCCGTCGGCCACGAGTTCGGCCAGGCGCTCCCCGGCGGCATCGGCGAGGCACTCACCGGACTCCGGGGTGTTGATCCCGACGATCCGGACCCGTTGCTGTATGCCGTCGAGTTCGATGACGATGGTGTCGCCGTCGACCACCTCGACCATTCCGTTGGGCTGTGGACCGTCGTCAGCCGCCGAGGTGCACGCCGCGAGCGAAGCGGCGACGACTGCGGTGAGGGCTCCCGCCACCGAGATGCGGGCGCCGAGGCGGAGGTGAGTTCGTCGGTGAGCCACAGGCACGATCATGGCGCGGCGTTGACGACTGTGGGCACGACTCGGGTCGCATGGGTCGGCGCCGATCCGGCCGCCGCTACGAAACGGATGCTCGGAAGGCGCGCCAGCCGCCGAAGTCGCACCGTTGCCCCGAGGTCTTGGTCGACGTGGTGAAGTGTCCGAATTCGGTGTTCACGCCCACCGGGTCGGCAGCGACCTGGGCAAGCGTCGCCCGGCGCCCTACGGTCGGCAGTGCCAAGGTGTCGATGGTGTCGATGACCGCATCGCTGACGGCTGATGGCAGATGGAGAGGGTGCTTGCCTGGGCGTCAGCCGAGGAGCCACCGGCCCACGCGGGCGCGGGCGGCAGCGTTGTCGGCGGTGACGATGCGCAGGTCGGCCAGACGTTGCAGCACGGAGCTGGCGAAAGCCTCGCCGATCTCGCCGGCATCGAGCGGTTCACCGGACCCGGTGGGGGCGAGCACGGCCTTGGCGACGTGGTCGAGGTGACGGCGCGTCAGCGGGCTGCCGGTGGATCGGGCCCGATCGCGTGCCGAGCGGGTGAGCTGGTTGACCATCCGAGTCGACGGGAGACCCGCACCGACGCGTCGCCAGGCTTCGGCGAGGTGTTCGTAGATGCGACGCCACTGTTCGGTTTCGACCAGCGGAAAGTCGCGATCGACCCGGCGGAGTTCGCGGGCCTCGTCGGGGATCGTCGACGGGTCGTCGCCGGATCGGTCGCCCGGCTCGCCGGCAGGCGCGAGGAGCTCGCCGCCGCGCTCGTCCGCGGCGCCGCTGCCAGCGGGCAGGAGGTACAACTGGCGCTCGCCGCTGATCTCGCCGTCGGGAACGGCAGCGCGCAGGAAGCGCTTGAACGTTCCGTAGCCGAACCAGTCGTCGCTGACTTCGGCGCCGAACTCGTGCTGCAGCGCCCAGGCGAGCGATGAGATCTCGAGGGGCCGGTCGAGTGACCGCCAGCGTTCGAGCAGGATGTCGGCGGCGTCAGCGCCGGGGCCAACGGTGGGTCCGGCGCCAGCGTCGGTGCCGGGCTCCCTACTCGATTCGGTGTCGGCCTGCCCAGAAGTTTCGGCCATCTCGGCCACGATCGCCTCGTCGATGCGGTCGAGTTCGTTGCGCAGGTCTTCGGCGATGTCGTCGAGCGTGGCGAGCAGGTCGGCCAAGCGCGTACTGAGTACCTCGACGAGCGGCGGCAGCTCGCCCGACTTGCTGTAGGTGTCTTCGTGGGTGAGCTCGCCCCAGCTGTCCTGCAGCAGGGTGCGCACCTGGAGTTCGCACGTCACCGGCGTGCCGTCGTGCTGCACGCCGAGGTTCACGTGCCAGCCGCGGTAGCCCGACTCCTTGGGGTGCTCGACGTAGTCGCGCTCCGAGGCGGGGTCGAGCGCCAGCGGGCGCTTCTTGGCGGCGTGCCGCGGCAGGTTTTCGAGGGCGACCTGGACCATCTCGAGGTCGCGCAGGTTGGTGCAGGTGAGGCGCATGCCGATGAGGTCGTCGAGCACGTGGGGGATGTCGTCGACGGTGGCGATCTGCTGGCGATAGCGGGGTTGGCTGACCTTGCGCCATGTGCGGCGTTTCGACTTGACCCGTCCGGAGATGCTGCGGATGCGGGCCAGGTCGCGGTCGGACAGAGCGTCGTCGAGTGCGCGCTGGAGTGCGTCCATCGCTCGGTCGAGCGCGGGCTCGAGCGTGTCGGTGCTGTAGTCGTCGTACCAGTTGCCGAACTCGGCGTAGCCGAAGGTGTCGCCGTTCCCGTTCCCCATCGCCCGAGACTCTACGACTGTCGTGGACTCCGGGTCGGTGCGGCGGAGTTTGCGGCAGGTGTTGGCGAGGTTCAAGGGTCGAGGAATCTCCAACTTGCGGAGGCCGCATTGAACGCGACGCGACATTCACAGAAATGGGTGAACGGGATGACGATCTTGGAGGACCTGCGAGCGAGCCACGAGGTCCAGAGGGCACTTGCCCGCACGATGACCCACGGACGGGCTTCGATCGAGAACCGCCGAGCCGCGTTCTTGGCGCTCGCCCACGAACTCGACGCGCACGCGACGGCCGAGGAACGTCACTTCTACGTCCCGCTGCTGATGGATGACGCCGGGCTCTCCATCAGTCGCCACGCATTGGCGGATCACCACAAGGCCGAGCAACTCGTCGAACAGCTCCGTGGGGTGGATCCAGCCACCGATCGGTTCGTGGAACTCGCCAAGCAACTCTCCGCTGAGGTACGTGATCACTTGGACGAAGAAGAGCATGGGACGTTCCAGCTCGCGGGCAAGCTCCTGTCGAAGACCCGACAGCAGCAACTCGCGCGCGGGTACCGGACCGAGTACGCGAAACGCGGCGGCCCGTACGCGATGTGAACGTGCCGGTCGCGAACTGCTGAAAGACGTTGCTGCTCAGCGTGCTCGCACGAGCTGCAGTATCGATGCTGCTTCGTCGAGCAGGCGGTCGACCGCCGTGGGTTCCAGACCGGCAGTCACCGTGTCGTACTGCACGGCGGCGTCTGGCATCTCGAAGTGGCGGAGCAACGGAAGGTAGCGATGGTGTGCGTTCGCCAGCCCGACGACGAACGCCCGATCCGATCCGGTGCGAGCAGTCCACTCCTGACCGACCTCGACCAGCGGTTCCCCCGGCAACGCGAGCAACTCCACGTCACCGATTCGCAGCACCTGGATCGGCACGGTCACTGGGTCGAGCGCCGAACCACGCGCAACCCGCGCGGAGAGGCCGAGGTACTCACAGCACGCGACCATGATGCGGCGCATGTCTGGTTCTGAGCAATCGGTCTCGACCACATGCTTCGATGCGAGTGCCCACAGGTATCCACCGGCGCGGTCGACGAAGTCGTCGCCGAGATCCGCTTCGAGCACCGACCGCGCCGCATCGAGGCGACGCTGAGCGGTGTCGAGATCGAACGCGGCGTTGTTCGCCTGCACGACGATGTCGCGGCGGTCGGCGCCGACGTCGACGTCGGGGTGCGTCTCCACGGTTGCCACGACTCGGCGGACCTCGTCGGCGATCGCCTGACCGATCGTGATGGTGTCACGCACGTCGCCGCCGACGTAGCCGCGCGGGTCGAGAGCGTCGCGATCAGGACTCGTGATCGGGATCACGTTGGCCTCGGTCGTGTTGAAGAACAACGCCGTGGTCCCAGCGAGTTCGGCTTCCACCGCCCGTTGAGCGACACCGGGGAAGTCACCGCTGATCGACAGGTTGTCCCACCCCAGCGTCACCGGATGACAGCCGACACCGAACAGCACCGCCAGCGGATCGGCACTGCCGAGCGGCGTGACGACGACGACACCGACACGGGAGTCGACCAGGTTCGGATTCCCGCGTGTCCGCCGATTGAAGAACACATCGACGGTGCCGACGCCCGACCCGATCGCACATTCGACGGGCTGCTCGACGGCTTCACACCCGACACGCACGAGCGCGTCGATCAGTAGCTCGGAGTAGGCGGTGACTCCTGGCGCACCTGCGGGCCCGAACGGAAGGGGGCCGGAATGCGTGTGTGACGCACAGATGCAGATCTGTCGTGCCTCGATACCTACCGCTGCGCTGACCGCCGCCACCACCGGCTCCGCGATCTGTTTCGGTATGGCGATCAGGTCGGCGGTGATCAGCAACATGGCATCGCGACCGGTGCGCACGTAGAGCGCCTTCGCCATCACCGGATCGAGGACACCGACACTGGCGACGGTGCGCTGACCGAAGCCGCCCTGCAGGACAGGCCACGTCGGCGTGATGTCGATGCTTGCGACCCCGGCCCAGGTGCTCATCGCAGCAACGTAGCGCGATCGACTGCCGCCG
>Ga0209390_10008588_pt1 | contig 12559 bp, 11 predicted proteins | sample BON01_FD_187212 | JGI IMG/M metagenome (GOLD analysis project Ga0209390, IMG submission 187212) | Freshwater microbial communities from Lake Bonney liftoff mats and glacier meltwater in Antarctica - BON-01 (SPAdes) (version 2) | ecosystem: Environmental > Aquatic > Freshwater > Ice > Glacier... | reverse complement strand
GGCGCTGGCGACCAGGGTTTGATGTTCGGCTACGCCTGCGACGAGACGCCCGAGCTGATGCCCGCGCCGATCTACTACGCGCACCGCCTGGTCGAGCGCCAGGCCCAGCTGCGCAAAGACGGCCGCTTGCCCTTTTTGCGCCCTGACGCCAAAAGCCAGGTGACCATGCGCTACGTAGACGGCAAGCCGCACAGCATTGCCACTGTGGTGCTGTCCACCCAGCACAGCCCCGACCAGAGCGAGACCGCCACCAAAATGAAGGCCTCGTTCATTGAGTCCGTCATCGAAGAAATCATCAAGCCGGTGCTGCCCAGGGAGTGGTTGAAAGACACCGAGTACCTGATCAACCCAACCGGCCGCTTTGTGGTCGGCGGCCCGCAAGGAGATTGCGGCCTGACCGGGCGCAAGATCATCGTTGACACCTACGGCGGCGCCTGCCCGCACGGCGGCGGCGCCTTCAGCGGCAAAGACCCGAGCAAGGTCGACCGCTCGGCCGCCTACGCTGCCCGCTATGTCGCGAAAAACGTGGTGGCAGCCGGGCTGGCGCGTCAGTGCCAGGTGCAGGTGGCCTACGCCATTGGCGTGGCGCGGCCGATGAACATCACCGTCTACACCGAAGGCACCGGCGTGATCTCCGATGACGAAATCGCCAAACTGGTTGCATCCCACTTCGATCTGCGCCCCAAAGGCATCGTTCTGATGCTCGACCTGCTGCGCCCGATCTACCAGAAGACCGCGGCATATGGCCACTTCGGCCGCGAAGAGCCCGAGTTCACCTGGGAACGAACCGACCAGGCGACTGCCTTGCGGGCTGCAGCGGGCCTCTGAGACCCGACCACCCAACAACAGGGCTGGATTTTTTGGCGCACAAGCCCAGCGCAACCCACCAGCCCCTGGCTTGAATGCCAGGGGCTTTTTTTTGCTGTGTTGGTGCGGGCGGGTACACAACCAAAAGGGGCTGAATTTTTCCTGGCGTATTCCGATAAACACATAGCGCAGCAACAGTCTGCGATAGCAACGAACCGGAGTCTTGAAAAATGCCATCCCCAGTCAGCGCAGACCCCGTCGCATCCAGCGCCGTTGACGCGGCCCTTGTGGCGGCAAACCGCATCGAACAACTTGAACAGGCGCTGGCGCGCGCGCAGTCGTTGTACGAGCAAGCGCCTTGCGGCTGCCTCTCCATCGACCCCGACCTGCGGATACTCAATATCAACCAAACGCTAAAAACCTGGTTGGGTCTGCCCGATTTGGACTGGCCCGAAAAGCCGCATGTGCTCCATTTCGTTCAGCCCCAATGGCTCGACGCTGTCCAGAGCCGTTTGCGCGAACTGCGCACAAGCGGGCACTGCGAACCGCTGCACCTGGGCATTCAGCGCGCCGATGGCACACCCATGCAGGCGGTGCTCAGCGCCACCCCGGTCTGCGACGCAGGCGGGCGCTTTCTTCACGCCAACGCGATGCTGCGACAAGACACGGGACCGCCCACCGCATCCGCCAGCCACCCCAGCGCGCGCGCTGAATTTCTGCAGTCCGTCACCGACCGCATGGCATCTCGCCTGGCCTACTACGACAAAAACCTGATCTGCCAATTTGCCAACAAAGCACAAGCCGAGCGCTACCGCATGACGCCCACGCAAATGGTGGGCACCCCACTGAGCGATGTGATCCGCCCCGAAGCGCTGGCGAAGATCCTGCCACGCGTGGCCGCTGCGCTCAGTGGGAACGCCCAGACCTTCGAAGTTGCGCGCAAACAAAAAAACGGCCAGCGTGAGGTTTTCTTGTTGAGCTACCTGCCCGATGCACAGCCCACCGGCATCGAAGGCGTTTTCATGGAGGCGCAAAACATCACCGAGCGCAAGCGCACAGAGGAATTTGTGCTGGAGGCCAACCGCGATCTTGAAGACCGGGTGCGCGAACGCAGCGAAGATTTGTTTCAAAGCGAGCAGCGCTACCGCCTGATGATCGACGCCATCCAGGACTACTGCATCTACTTCGTTGACGCCAAGGGCCGGGTCACCGACTGGACCGAAAGCGCGAAGCGCCTGCACGGCCACCGCCGCACGGCAATGCTGGGAAAGCCATATCAGAGTCTGCTGATCAACGGCACCAACGGTGAAGATGAGGTGGACGCCGCCCAGGTCATGCGGCTGGCCCAGGCCCATGGCCAGTGGGAAACCCGCGGCTGGCGGCTGCGCGATGACGGCTCGCGCTTCTGGGCCCACACGGTGCTGACCGCGCTGCGCAACGAAACCGGCGAGCTGCAAGGGCTCTCCAGCATCACCCGCGACATGTCGGCTGCCAAAAGTTTGGAAGACGTCATGAACGACCTCAACCGCGAGCTCGAAGAGCGCGTGGCCGAGCGCACCCAGCAGCTGGTAGCGGCCAACAAAGACATCGACGTGTTTTCCCACATGGTGTCGCACGACTTGCGCGCGCCACTGCGCCACATCGCAAGCTTCGTGAGCCTGCTGCTGGAGCACATGAGCGAGACCGGCGACAAACTCGCGCTGCAATACCTCAACAGCATCGCCAAATCCAGCAAACGCATGGGCCAGATGGTCGAGGGCCTGCTCGAATACGCGCGGCTGGGCCGGGTCGCAATCGATGTGCAGCCGGTGCCGCTGGCGCCGCTGCTTGAAGGCATGATCGCGCATCTGCGCCAAAGCAACCCCGAGCGCGACATCGAATGGGTGATCGCGAAAGACCTGCCAGTGGCGAGCGGCGACGCAATGCTGCTGGCCCAGGTCTGGGACAACCTGCTGGGCAACTCGGTGAAGTACACCCGGCGGGCCGAGAAGGCCCGGATCGAGATTGGCTGGCAGCTCAACGCAGCGGACGAACGCACCTTTTACGTGCGAGACAACGGCGTCGGCTTCGATCTGGCGACAGCCGGCAACCTGTTCGTCATGTTCCAGCGCCAGCACCACTCGATGGACTTCGAGGGCACAGGCACAGGGCTTGCAATCACGCATCGCATCATTGAGCGGCACCGTGGGCGCATCTGGGCTGAAACCGACCTCGGCAAAGGCTGTACCTTCTTTTTCACCCTGCCGTTTAACAGCTCCGAGCCCGCACCAAAAATCCCCAGGCCCGCCATGGCCGAACTCGCCGGCTGATCAGGCTCAAGCGCCAAGGCGGTCAACCACATACCCCAGCAGCTGGATTGCCGCGCTTCGCTCGCAACGACGGCGTGTGCTCGCAGTGACGGGGTGCGCGCTCGCAATGACGGCGTGCGCTCGCAGTGACGGGGTGCGCGCTCGGAAAAGCAGGGCCTTCGGCCAGCCGGCCCCCTTGCGTCATCGCGAGGCCGCAGGCCGTGGCGATCTGCGACCCCCTTCCGTCATCGCGAGGCCACAAGCTGTGGCGATCTGTGACCGATCTCTGTCATCGCGAGGCCGCAGGCCGTGGCGATCTGCGACTCCCTTCCGTCATCGCGAGGCCGCAGGCCGTGGCGATCTGTGACCCATCTCTGTCATCGCGAGGCCACAGGCCGTGGCGATCTGTGACCCCCTTCCGTCATCGCGAGGCCACAGGCCGTGGCGATCTATTGACCTTGCCCCCGGAAAACGTCCCCCTTGCTGAGTGTTTCAATGCAAGTAAGGAGAGCGGAAATGACGAAGACAGTGCGGGCGCGCTACACGCTGGAGTTCAAGCAGGAGGCGGTCAGACTGGTTCAGGGTGGGCAGAGCATCGCGGCGGCGGCCAGGTCGCTGGGCGTGGTGGAGCAGACATTGTTCAACTGGGTCAAGGCGCAGCGCGAGGGCCAGCTCAAAGGCGCTGACAGCAAGGTCGTGAGTGCTGAGCAGATGGAGATCAGCCGACTGCGGGCCGAGCTGGCACGCGTGAAGATGGAGCGTGACATCTTGGGAAAAGCGACGGCGTACTTCGCGAATGCGCACAAGTGAAGTACGCCTTCATCAACCGCCACCGCCGGGTGTGGCCGATCTCGGTGCAGTGCCGCGTGCTACAGGCCAGCATGACTGGCTACCACGAGCACTTTGTGCGCCGTGCCAGCGCTGCCCAGCGGCGCCACTTGAGCGATGACGCGCTGCTGGTGCACATCAAGGTCATCCACGCCGAGACGCACGGCGCCTACGGCTGGCCACGTACCTGGAAAGAGCTGCTGGCACGGGGCATTCGTGTGGGCAAAGAGCGGGTGCGAAAGCTCATGCAGCAGCACGGTATCCGGGCCAAGGGCAAGCGCCGATTCAGGGTCACCACGGACAGTAACCACGATCTGCCGATTGCACCGAACTTGCTGGAGCGCCAGTTCACGGTGACCGAACCAGACAAGGTCTGGGTGGGTGACATCACCTACATCCATACCAGCGAGGGTTGGTTGTTTCTCGCCGTGGTCATCGACCTGTACAGCCGCCAGGTGGTGGGCTGGAGCCTGCGTGAAGACATGACACGCGACATCGTCATCGATGCCCTGCGGATGGCCTGGTTCAAGCGCCACCCGAGCAAGGTCAGCGGGCTGATGTTCCACAGCGATCGGGGCAGCCAGTATGCGAGTCAGGACTTCCGGGGGGTGCTGAAGGACTACGGCATCACGGCCTCGATGAGCCGGCGTGGTGACTGCTGGGACAACGCCTGCAGCGAGACGTTGTTCGGCTCGCTGAAGGTCGAGCGGCTGCATGGACAAACCTTCGCGACCAGACGCCAGGCCAAGGACGAAGTCATTGACTGGCTGCTCTGGTACAACCGGGCTCGGCTGCACTCGACGCTGGCCTATGTCAGCCCGATGAAGTTCGAGCAAAACTGGCTTGCCAATCAACCCAGGCAAGCCAATTCGTGACTCGGTTATGGGGTACGGATTCCAGGGGCAAGGTCAAACTGTACTGGCCTGGTTGGCGACAATGTTGGTGTCCGGTTCAGCGACCAACATGATGGCCGGTGGTGAGGAGTCGAAGGCGGCGCAGCCGCTGTAGACGACGAGCCACCGGCAGCGCCGGGTTAGTGGGGTTCAGACTGGCGGGTTCAGGTCTCTAGAAGAGGTCAGCCCGGAGCGTAAGACGTCTGGGTTGATGAATTCACGCACCACAGCGACCAGGTCATCGACCGGCAGCAAAGTCAAGCGGCGCAGTTCTACTGTGATCGCCTCTTGCCCAGGGGTTAGCGTCGTGCTGAGCCTGTGCGGGCGGTGTGACAAGTCTTCAGGGCTGTAGCGCCCCTTGCGCTTGCGCGCAGTCGCCACGCCGATGTTGTAGGTCTCAGCCAGCGCAACCAAGGAGGCTGGCGAATCTTTGATCTCGGCTCGCGTACGCGGTGTGGTTCGGGCCTGAGCATGCACTTCGCTCGTATAGGTTTCTCCCCTTTGAAGGACTCAATCACGCCACGCATCACCTCCCTCACCCGGAAAAATGCCCAGCTACGAATGGGTACATGATCACACGGGACGCGACAGCTACCCAACCGCATCGCACAACTGGTGCTGCCACCGCGCACCCACCTGCATCGGTATTGCGGTGTGCCGGCCCCAAACTCGCCGCTGCGTGCGGCGGTGATGGCCATGGCGCAGGCCGAGCAGGTGGTGGCTCCTGCCGTGCGCAGTGCCATGGCTGACGCTGCGTGCACGGATGCTGGCAGTGCGGGCGGCGTGCCTGACGTGCCTGACGTGCCTGACATTGCCACGGTGCTCCAGCCTGAGCCGCCAGCCAAACCCAAACCACGCCCACCATCGCACTACCTGTGGGCGGCGCTGATCGCCCGTATCTACGAGGTGTTCCCGCTGAGCTGCCCGCACTGCGGGGGCCAAATGCGCATCATCGCCTTCATCACCATCAGCGCCGACATCCAACAAGATACTGGATCACATCGGCGTTGAGCCCGAAACCCCACGCATCACCCCGGCACGCGGGCCACCACTGTGGGACGACTGTGGTGTGCAGGAGACGGGGGAGGGTGTTGAGGCTGAGCCAGATTGGGATCTGGCAAACCAATCACCACCCGACTACCCCGACGATCAGCGCATTACTTGGTGAATTTGTTGAACTGGCGAATGGTGGCAAACGGTACCGTCGGGGGAGGCCTGTGTTCCTCGGCAGCCCGGTACGTGGTTTGCGATGATGGGGAGCAGAGTCTTGGGGATTCAGACTGTCATCGCAGGGGAAACCCGTTTTCTCAGGACGGTTTGGGGTGCGCTACTTGGGCTCGTGCGGTTGGAAATCCTATAGGCCTACCTATTTGCACCGCCGCTGCCGCTCTAAGCATTTGAGGCGTACCTGCGCTATTCGGCACCGGTGGTGACTTGAACCAGCCCCGCGCCGGGCTGCACCCGTCACCGCCCAGAGGGCGATGCTGGCGGGTCTGACAGAGCCGGTTCGGCAGCATCCTGGGTTGAAAGCACGCGCGTGGGTCCATCGTTTTTAAGTGCCAGGTTCTTCAAACCCAAGGCGCTGGATCGCTGCCCAGACGGTGGGGCTGCATCAATCCCCCGACGTGAACAGCGCCACGTTGCCGCCAGCGGCGGTGGTGTTGATGGTCACGGTTTGCTCGGAACAGAAGCGCACCAGGTAGTTTGGGCCGCCCGCCTTGGGGCCGGTACCGGAGAGGCCTTCACCACCAAACGGCTGCACGCCGACCACCGCACCGATCATGTTGCGGTTGACATACACGTTGCCCACCTTTGCAGCGGCGGCGAGTTGCTGGGCGCGGCTGTCGATGCGGGTCTGGATGCCCAGCGTGAGGCCGTAGCCCAACGCGTTGATTTGCTGCATCAGCGCCATTGGATCGCCGCCCCAGCGCACCACCTGCAGCACCGGGCCGAAGATCTCGTGTTTCACATCGGCGATCGCGTTCACCTCAAACATCTGCGGTGTGATCAGGTTGCCCTCAATGGCACCTGAGGCGGGCAACAAGGGCTTGGCTTCCTTACGCAGGCGTTGCAGGTGGTGGCCGATGCCCGCGCACGCCTCGGTATCGATCACCGGCCCGAGATCGGTGGCGAAGTCCCCGGTACCACCCACGCGCAGTTCACTGGCCGCGCCCTGGATCATTTCGATCACCGCGTCTGCAATGCCCTCGTGCACACACAGCAGTCGCAGCGCCGAACATCGCTGGCCGGCACTGCGGAATGCGCTTTGCACCACCGCATCAACCACCTGCTCAGGCAGTGCCGTGCTGTCGACCAGCATCGTATTGATGCCACCGGTCTCAGCAATCAGCGGCACGATGGCGCCCTCTTTCGCGGCCAGTGCGCGCTGGATGATTTTGGCCACCTGGGTTGACCCCGTGAACACCACACCCGCAATGTTCGGCTGCGCCACCAAGGCCGCGCCCACCGTGTCGCCGGGGCCATGCAACAGCTGCAGCGCATCGGGCGGTACCCCTGCGGCGTGCAGCAGCCGAACCGCCTCTGCCGCGATCGCCGGCGTCTGCTCGGCTGGTTTGGCCAGCACCGTGTTGCCGGTGGCCAGCGCTGCGGCCACCTGGCCAGTGAAGATGGCCAGCGGAAAATTCCAAGGGCTGATGCAAATCCACGCACCGCGGCCAACCAGCCGCAGGGTGTTGAGTTCGCCGGTAGGCCCAGGCAGCTCCGTCGGGGCTTGGACGCGCTGCGCCTCCAGCGCATAGAAGCGCAGGAAATCCACCGCCTCGCGCACCTCGGAGACCGCATCGGGCCAGCACTTGTGCGCTTCGCGTACCAGCAAGGCGCACAGCCGGGGGAGCGACTGCTCCATCGCGTCAGCCGCCTTGGTCAGGGCCTCGGCACGCTGCTCGACCGAGGTCTTGCTCCAAGCGGGAAACGCCTGCTGAGCGCGCTCGCAGGCCCGCAGCACTTCGTTGTTGCTTGCCAGCGCCACGCTGAGCACGGTGCTGCTGCTCAGTGCGTCCAAGAGCGGCGCGCGGTGCGCCACCACCGCCAGATCAAGCCCACGGCTGTTGGCCCGGCGCGCGCCATACAGGTCAACAGGCAGCGGCAGAGCGCTCTTGGGCGACAGCCGCAGCGGCGAGACCAGCAACTCGTCCATACCCACCGATTCGTCGGCCAGCTGGTTCACAAACGACGAATTGGCGCCGTTTTCCAACAGGCGGCGCACCAGGTAGGCGAGCAGATCGCGGTGCGCACCCACTGGGGCGTAAATGCGGCATTTGACCGCCGAGTTTTTGAGCACCTCGCGGTAGATGCCTTCGCCCATGCCGTGCAATCGTTGCAGCTCAAAAGGTGTGTTTTTCGAGTTCGCCATTTGAAGGATGGCGGCAATCGTGCCGGCGTTGTGGGTGGCAAACTGCGGGTAGATCGCGTCGTGTTCGGCCAGCAGGGCCTGAGCGCAGGCTAGGTAGCTCACATCGGTGTGGTGCTTGTGGGTGAAGACCGGGTAGCCGTCCAGCCCCAGTTCCTGCGCGCGCTTGATCTCGGCGTCCCAGTAAGCGCCCTTGACCAGGCGGCACATGAAATGCAGCTTGTGGCGGCGTGCCAGATCGGCCACATGCTCGATCAGTTCGACCGCGCGCGACTGGTACGACTGCAACGCCAGCCCCAGGCCAGTCCACTGCGGGCTGTGTTGCGCCACCCGCTGCGCCAACGCTTCGAACACATCCAGCGACAGCTCCAGCCGGTCCACCTCTTCGGCGTCGATGGTGAGGTTGAGGTTGGCGGCGGCGGCGGCCTTGCACAGGCTCCACACGCGTGGCACCAGCTCTTGCATCACGCGGCTGTGTTGGAGGTCTTCATAGCGTGGGTGCAGCGCGCTGAGCTTGATCGAAATACCGTCGTTGTCTTGTGGCGAGCGCTTCGGATCGGCTGTGCGCGCGATCGCAGCGATGGCGTTCTGGTAGCTCGTCAGGTAGTGTTTCGCGTCGGCATCGGTGCGCGCGCCTTCGCCCAGCATGTCAAAGCTGAAACGCAACTGGCTTTGGCGCTTGCGCGCCGATGCCGCCTCTTTCATGCCCTCTTCGATGGTCTGGCCCAGCACAAACTGACGCCCCAGCAGCTGCACCGCGCGCAGCGTGGCCGCCACCACTGTGCGCGCGCCGAGTTTGCTCATCAGCCCGTACTGCCCGGAAGACGCCGGTAAAAACTTCTTGGACATCGAAATCGCCGACGACGACAAGCGGGCCAGCGCCGAGTCGGCTGCACCATCGAAGTCGGCGCGTCCCAACTGGTCTGCCGTCAGCGCGATCGCGGTTTCCGCATCAGGCACCCGCAACAAGGCCTCAGCCAGACGCATCAGCGCCAGACCCTCGGCGCTGGAGATTGGGTATTCCTTGAGCAGGCTTTCCATCGCCCAGAACGGCGGCGGGTTGTCGCGCACCGCGCGCACCCAGGGCGCTGCCTCGCGGGCGGCAGCCGCCCAGTTCAAGGCGCCCTGCAGCGCCACGAGACGCTGATCGACGGTGGTCGCCTCAGCTCGGTAAGGGTCGGGCAAGCGATCGGACAGGCGCAATGACATCAAAAACCTCGTTGAACAGTGGGGATTGGTCAATTTGCATCATCCCGCCTCGGCGCTTGATTTTTTCACTGAAAATCGCATTAATTCCGAATTTTTCACTGTCTATGAACCCTCTCGTCAATCAAATCGACCGCATCGACCTGCGCATCTTGCAGGCGCTGCAAGCCGACGGCAGACTCTCCAACCTCAAACTGGCCGAAACGGTGGGCTTGTCACCCACAGCGGTGCTCGCGCGCACCCAGCGCCTGCAACGCGAGGGCTACATCCTGGGTTTCGAGGCCCGGCTGAACCCGCTCAAGCTCGGGTGTGGCATGACGGTGTTTGTCGAGGTGCTGCTGGACCGCACCACGCCAAATGTGTTTGAGGCGTTCAAGGCGGCGGTCCACGTGCGCGACGAGATCATGGAATGCCACATGGTGGCGGGCGGTTTTGACTACCTGATCAAGACGCGCATGGCCGACATGGCGGCCTACCGCGATTTCGCCGGCACCGTCTTGTGGCAACTCCCCGGCGTGCGGGAAACACGCACCTACGCGGTGATCGAGGAGATCAAGAGCAGCACCCGCTTGCCGCTCTGAGGTGGCCACGCTCGCGTCCCCATTCCGGGGATTGGCAGACGGCAGATCTCATCGCACAATGCGACTTGGCGTTTCCAATTTCACAGGAAAATCCCAAGTTCCCACTGCACCGAGAGCTGGCGGGCTTTGACTTTGAGGGCGCTCAGGTGGATCAAGCGTCGGTCAAGCAATTGGCCACACTGGACTTCACAGCCACCGCCCAAAACGCAGTTCTGATCGGCGGGCCGGCAACGGGCAAGACCCACCCGGCCACGGCCATTGGGGTGGCAGGCATTGCCACAAAAGGCAAACGGGTGCGTTTCTACTCCACGGTGGATCTGGTCAATGAGCTGGAGCGCGAAAAACGCGAGGGCAAGGCCGGTCGCATCGCGCTGGCGCTGATGCGCATGGATCTCGTGATTCTCGACGAGCTGGGCTATCTGCCCTTCAGCTAGGCTGGTGGGGCCTTGCTGTTTCACCTGCTGTCCAAGCTCTACGAGCACACCAGCGTGGTGATTACCACCAACCTGAGCTTCTCGGAATGGTCAGCCGTGTTTGTGGACGCCAAGATGACCACGGCGCTCTTGGACCGGCTCACCCACCACTGCCACATCGTGGAGACGGGCAACAAGTCGTACCGGTTCAGGCACCAGCACGCTGGCGGCCAAGATGCGCATCAGAGCGCGTGAAACCGCGCGCAAAGGTGGACAAAGTTGCAACAGCGGCCCCAAGTGAAGACGAGCCATTCTGAGGCGCTACAAGCAGGGGAAATTGCGCTACCGGCTACGCCCTTCGCTTCATTCCCCCTGCTTGAAATCCGAAGCCAAGGAGGTCAGACAAAAACCGGCTATTGAGTACACTTATCCACAATTGCTGACCCAAAAATCGGCAACCCGCCCTGGGTCAATATTGGATCGGCCCGATGGGGATGCGGACAAAAAGAAATATCAACATCACAAACTCCACGTTACCGGTGCTGGTGAACAGGCCATCTTGGCCGCGACCACAACATCTGCCGCTGGGGCGCTTGCACCGCATGGCTTGGCGGGATGTGGGCAAGGCAGATGGTGAGCCTTGGTTGTTGTTGCACGGAGGGCCTGGAAGCAGCTGCCAGCCCGGCATGCTGAGACCCTTCGATTTGTTGCAGCAGCGGGTGATAGCACCCGATCAGCGCGGCTGCGGCGCTTCGCGACCAAAAGGCCGCACGGCCGGCAATCACACGGCAGCGTTAGTGGCTGACATGGAAGCGTTGCGCGAACACCTTGGCCTAGAGCGTTGGTCGGTGCTCGCCGGTTCGTGGGGCACGGTAGTGGCTTTGGCGTACACGCTGGCGCACCCGCAGCGCGTGCAGCGTTTGGTCTTGCGCGGAGCATTTGCGCTCAGCCGACGCGAAGTGGCTGGGCTGCTACTGCCCTCATCACGTGTGCGACAGTCGCTTGGGTGGAGTGCGCTTTGGCCGGTGGTGCCTGGCACGGTATTGCCAGTCGCGTTGCAACGGCTGACACAACTGATTCAAAGTGGAATACCGACTGTTGCATCGTTGCGCGCTGCTCGCGGCTGGGGCTTGCTTGAGATGGCTTCAGCGGCGCGTGGCCAGCGGCGAAGCATGCTGCATGCGGCCTCTGTATCACCGCACCTAGCAGCTTCGATTCGGCGCGAATGGGCATCAATTCGCAGGGCTCAGAAGCGACTCACTGCCAAGCTCAACACTCCTGGAAAAACCCGCGCGGATGGTAACGCGCTTGCCAAGTTCCGCATCCAGGCGCACTACCTGCGCCACCGTGGTTTCCTGCAGTCAGGACAGCTCAATCGCGGGGTGTTGCAGGCCGCTCGACACGGTATTCCTGTGGACTGGGTACATGGCTCTTTCGATGTGGTTTGCCCACCAACCAACAGTCGGCGTTGGGCCACTTTGGGCCGCGCTGCGGGCGGCGGCGTCGTGCTGGTCGAGCCTTGCAGTGGCCATCTCGGCCACGAGCCCGATATGTTGAGCGCATTGCGCACCAGCGTGCGCAATGCGCTGGGGCGCTGTTGAAAAAATCTGGGGGCAACTGAGGGTTTTGTGGCGGGTGGTGTTTCGTGGGGCTGTGGACTTTTCTGCACAACCCACTGGTGCCACCGATCAACAACGCCGCGGAGCGGGCGCTGCGCGATTACGTGATCAAGCGCAAGTTGTCGTACTGCACGCACTCCAAGCGGAGGATGGACTTTTTTGAGCGCATCTTCTCAACGGTGCAGACCTGCAAGATGCAAAGACGCGTGGCCTGCGAGTTCATCACCGAAGCACTCCAAAGCTTGGTGCGGCCCATGGCGACCTCCCAGCCTCGTGCCCGAACACATCCACCTTCGTGACACCTGCGCCTGAGGCCGGGCGGGTGGTGGATCGCTCTGCTGTTTGGTGAACCCCAAGAGGGTTGAATAGATGTCGAGTCCCGGACAATTGCCTAGACCCCAAGCGGTACCCGTTGTTCATGGCCCGCGAGGTCATGGCTGGGGTGATTGAGCAACTCAGCGCACCCAGGAGCAAGCCGGCATGGACATCAAACAGCACAAAAACGCACGCACCACGCCCGCTGTTCGGGCAGAGATTGCCGCCAGCACCGAGCG
>Ga0209390_10008584_pt1 | contig 12564 bp, 13 predicted proteins | sample BON01_FD_187212 | JGI IMG/M metagenome (GOLD analysis project Ga0209390, IMG submission 187212) | Freshwater microbial communities from Lake Bonney liftoff mats and glacier meltwater in Antarctica - BON-01 (SPAdes) (version 2) | ecosystem: Environmental > Aquatic > Freshwater > Ice > Glacier... | reverse complement strand
ATATATATATATATATATATATATATATCTATATATAACATATTAAAAAAAAATATATATATATATATATAAGCGCACGGTATTCCTGAAACTGCTCTCTGGGCCGAGTCTAAAGGTGAACTATATATCTTTGTATAGATGTATATACATGCAGTCATTTTAAGTGTATATGTATATGTATATATATATATATATATATATATATATATATATATATATATATATATATATATATATACATATATATATATATATATATATATATATATATGTAAGCGCACAGTAGACTACCTTAAACAGCTCTCTCAGCCGAGCTTAAAGCTGAAATAGATGTATGTATGTATATATATATACGCATATTTTATAAAGATATGCATATATATATGTATATGTATATGTATATATCTATATATATATTGGGTTAACCCGAGCATTGAGCACAGGTTGACCTTTACACGATATTGCAATTGCCAATATTGTGTGGTATATATTGCAATAGCGGGGGTTCGGGTGGAAACATTATATTGTGCAATAGTGCGGGCGATGACGGGGTGGGGTCTGATATACCTAAACACAGGGTGGGTGCGCAAAGAATAGTATTGATTCGTGCAAAAAGTCCCATACACAAAACAATATCTTGTATAGGCCAAAGCACAGGGGGCCACAGTGCCTCATAACCCTCGCTTGCTCGCTCAAGCACCCCCGCTAGGATCAGGTCCTCCTGCGTGATAGCTCGTGTCCCCTCTGTATATAAGCGCCTGTTTGTTGCCCGATTTGTATAGGTATAGGTAGAGAGGTTGAGGTTGACGGGAGTGTAATGTCTGTTTTTTTATGTTCTATATATGCAAGAATAACACTCTTATATAATAATAATAATCGGTATTCGGGTTAAACTCCCCATGGAATTAAAATAAAATTTAGAATCCACAGAAAAAATGAAATACCAACATCTTCAGGATCTTGTTTCGCAAGCGCCGATTCCTACGTGGGGAATACGCGGAGCGAAGACAAAAATACGATTTTATATTCCGGTTTAGCCTATATATCCAAATCTCCTCGAGCTTATAAATGGATTTTATATTCCGGTTTAGCCTATACATCCTAATCTCCTCGAGCTTATAAATGGAATTTCATTGAATATCCTGTGAAATATGATATGATATTCTATTTGGGCTTCCCCTCAAGAAGATGCATATTCGTATTCCCCACGTAAGGCGCTGATGCCCCCCTCAGCGTTAGTTTGAAATTGAGATTAGAAAGTCTGTGTGTGTTCTGTGTGGGTCCCCTGTGTGGCCCTCCCCTCCGGTGGTGGGTCCTCTGTGGGGCCCTCCCCTCTGTGTGGGTCCCCTGTGTGGGCCCCCTGTGCGGGTCCCCTGTGTCGGTCCCCTGTGCGGGTCCCCTGTGTGGGTCCCCTGTGTGGGTCCCCTGTGTGGGTCCCTCGTCACGCTGCGTCCATGTGGCATCTACTCGCGTGATGTCTCCCGCTCGTTCACACGCTCCCGCTTATGGTACCTCTAGAACACTTTACCCCATGGTATGCGTGTTCTGATAGGTCTGATTGTCGCCCGTTTAGGATTCCCCGTTATCCATGTGGCATCTACTCGCGTGATGTCTCCCGCTCGTTCATACGCTCCCGCTTATGGTACCTCTAGAACACTTTACCCCATGGTATGCGTGTTCTGATTGGTCTGATTGTCGCCCGTTTAGGATTCCCTTTCGCAAGAGCCGATGGGGTTTTGGGTTCACCGCAACCCTAACCATGAAGTTTGTTACTAGTGCAACCATCAAGGAATACCCCATCTCTGGTGAACCCGAAATATACCCCGTCGTACGCTTGTTCTGATTCTTCTAATTGTAGCCCTTTCAGGATCTTCTTTTGCAAGAGCCGATGCTCCCCCCTAATCCCGTGGTGAATTTTGTTTCTGTTTCTTCTGATTGTTGCCCTTTCAGGAGGTATATTCAAACACTATATCCCGTATTGATTCTTCTAATTCGGGTTCACCTAACCCTTAAAGGTGCTCTGCAGCTACTAATGAACCGCTATGGTTCAATTCGCCTTGCTCATGCACATGAGCGAGTTTTGCCTAAGAGTTTCGTCGTTTTGATTATCGGAAACTCGAAGTCGTTTCACTTAAGCGCACAGGGCACCTGTAACCCAACACTTGTGGTTTGTGCCCTTTCAGGATCCCCTTTGGCAAGAGCTGATGCCCCCCGCGACTTGGCCCTCACAGACGGTTTATAATACAAAGGGGTCACAAGCACACACGCACAGGGAACTGATCCGAAAGTGGCTTTGGGAGCCTAAGGGGAGCTCCCTGGAATATATCTAGATGCTTGGGGGCGGAGTCGACGCCAAGACCCTAGTGGCCGCCTTAGGCGCCGGCCCGCCGCCCCCCGAGTGCCGCTGGGGCCGCCGCCCTCACCGTGGGGCAACGGCATGCCGTCTCTTGAGCGTAATGATCGTGGTGTTGATGGCCCTGGCGTCGAAGGCGACAGCCGCCTTGGAGAGCTGCTGGAGGTGTAACGGGACGAAGGACTTCGGGCCGCTGCGCGCGTAGCTGTAATGCGTGCCCTCACAAGATATTCGTTTACTTCGAGTCGTTTGTGCACGAATCAATCCTTCTTTCATTCCGCCCGCCCATCTGCATTGCCCACACTGTTGCAATAGTATTGCACGACAATTGGGCACCATCCGACCCCCCCTCGACCTCCCTTGTGTATGCCATACACAACACAATATTGGCAACAACAATATCGTTTCAAGGCCAACCCGCGACGTCGGTCTTTGCCGGGTCAACCCTTAAAGGTGCCCTGTGCGCCTTAGTAATTCTCAAGCAGTTTCTCTTACTCAACATGTACTAATGACTTTGGTGCTGTGACTCGTAATGAACGACGGTTTCAGTTTCGACTCTTCAATCACTTTATCCGAGTTGTTCCGGGTTTCATGGGTAAATCTAGGAGACATCGATGTTGATCGCCGTCAGAACTTGAAACCGAAATTCGCTCAGGTACCTGAGCAAAGCGATTTTACTCAGAGCGGTTGCTTGGTAGCTGCAGAGCACCTTTAACCTGGTGTTCACCATTAACTCGAGCCCCAGCCAGATATCGCAGGGGGGCACGGCACGCGGAAAACCCAACCGCCAACTGCGATTTTCAGTGCTCCAACTGTAGGTGGCGCCATCACGAGCGTGAGCCAGGTTGGCGGCGGTCGCGAAGTGCTGCGCGGCGCGCGGTAGATGCCGCGGGGGGGGGGAGCTTTTCTCTAGCCTATCGCACAGTTCACCGGCGCAAACTAAAGCCCGCTAATCATGAACTGTCGCTAGCGGCCCCCTTGTGGTTAACCCGAAAGAGCCCACAAGGGGCTGCTAGCGACAGTTCATGATTAGCGGGCTGTAGTTTGCGCCAGTGAACTGTGCGATAAGCTAGAGCAGAGCTCTCCCCCCCCCGCGGTATCTTCGGGTTAACCCTGCAAATGAGACTCTTCGTGTCTTTTGTTGACATGATTGGCTAAACCCCAACGGGGATTTTTTGTTTTGTGTTTAGGATCTTCTTTTGCAAGAGCTGGAGCTTCCCACAGCGTTAGGGGTAACCTGAGATTGAAACATTAGACTCCCTGGCACTCTCGGATCAGTTCCCTGTGCGTGTGTGCTTGTGTCCACCTTGTATTATAAACCGTATGCGTGTTCTGATTGGTCTGAACCCGAGATTGAAACATCACTCCCTGACACTCTCGGATCAGTTCCCTGTGCGTGTGTGCTTGTGTCCACCTTGTATTATAAACCGGGTTTCGGAGCGTTACGAAACTAATTACTAAGGTTAGAATAGGAGGTAGGGGCTATTTATGGGGGAGTTTTTTTTATTGCTGCCGCAGCGCTCAAAAAAAACCATGAGAAATGGTTATAACGCCCAAGGCGTCAACCTCAATATGCGTGTTCTGATTGGTCTGATTGTTGCTATTTCAGGACCCGCTTTTGCAAGAGCTGATGCTGCCCTCGACGTCAGTCGCAGCCTCGCTCGTCTCAGAGCGTCTCTCGTCAATTATGGTAAAGCGCTATATATATATCTATCTATCTATACATCTATATATCTATATCTATATCTATATCTATATATATGTGTACTGTATGCATATATATATATATATATATATATATATATATATATATATATATATATATAGAAGGACGAGCTCGCGACACGCAGAATTTTTGGTTCTGAGTTTAGAGGTGCGTATGTATATATATATATATTCGTTTATAGATGTATTTATTTATTTAGAAGGACGAGCTCGCGACGCGCAACCAGCTCTGGGGTTAACCCGAGTTGCGCGTCGCGAGCTCGTCCTTCTAAATAAATAAATACATCTCGGGTTAACCCTTAACCCTCCGGAGGAGGTGCTGAGGGAGCAGGCACAACCCCGGGGGTTAAGGTTAAACCTATATATGTATATATGTATATACATAGATAGATAGATTGATAACAAGATGGATAGAAAGATATAGATATGGATATAGATATAGATGATGATATATAGATATATATATATATACATATTTATACATATATATTTATTTATTTATTTATACATATATATATATCGGGTTAACCATTAACCCTCCGTGAATATGCATACATGGATCGGTTGACCCACAGGCACGACCCAGGCGCGGCGGCGGTGCGGGCGGGGGGGGGGGGGGGGGGGGGGGGGGAAGACGGTATGGTAATACATTCCGGGTCAGGATAACCCCGTTACAGCCCATGCTTGCAATGCGCATGCCGTTGTTTGTCTTTCTAATCGAGACATTCTCGATGTGAGCTGAGGACGACCATGTCATTGCAAAGTGGCGAATAACCTTTTTTTTCTCTAAATGGGTAGGCCTGATGTATTTAGCCATTTAGCCGCCTTTAATTATAACGGCGTTTAGTTTCCATCCCTCCGCGTTGGCCGTGTTTTTTTTTACAATGAAACAAGGACCTGCTCATATCGCCTCTCCGTGTCTGTTTCCAGGCTGCGGAGGCACGGTGGCGTCACGTGACTTACGAGGCCGGCGCGACCTACCCATACTCTACAAGTAACAAGACCACTTTCCATAGGGGGGCATGCTCGGCAGAGTGTTAATCACGCCCTTCCGTGTCTGTGTGCAGGTCGGTTTTAGGGTTCAGCCGACGCCCCCCCCCCCGACCCCCCTTTTGTATGCTGTACACTATACAATATCGATAATGGCAAGGCCGTGTAAAGGTCAATGTGTGACGAAAGAGGTCGGGCTTGCTCGCGTGCGACCGTACCCAATCTCGTCCCATCCGTGTGTGTGCAGGTGGCAGAGGCACGGTGGCGCCACGCGACGTTTGAGGCCGCTGCAGCCTACCCACTTAATGCATTTGAGGATGGCATAAGAATCCTACATGTTGAATTGATATTCACGTCTTCCTGTGGCAAAACAACAAGCATATGAATAACGTATTCCGCCTGGCTAACCCTGCATATGACATAGAAATTTGGGGTTGACGCCTTGGGCGTTATAACCATTTCTCGTGGGTATTTTGAGCGCTGCGGCAGCAATAAGAAAACTCCCCCATAAATGGCTATGCCTTTGCGCAGGCAGTGGCCTCTGTAGGTTTGTAACCAACCCCCACCCTGCTCTGTGTTCAAGACGCCATTTTCTGGCGTCGATGTTTTCGTGTATGTCTGTCTGCGTGCTTCTTTCTCTTCTGTCTTCTGTATGTATAGCAGTTAGTCGCACCAGTCTCGTTTGTGCTGTGAGGAGTGTCTCTAAAACGTTAGCGCGAGAAGTACATATTCAAGGTGACTATTGTCACAAAAAAGGCTAAATGCATAGAATGCCGTATTATTTTCTGTGTTCCGCGTATTCAACATGCATGATCGGGTTAACCCGTTGGTGGGGTAACCCGTTGGTTTGCCCGGGGGGTTAACCCGATAATCACCCCCCTCCGTGTCTGTTTGCAGGTGGCGGAGGCACGTTGGCGGCACGCGACCTTCGAGGCCGCCGCGACCTACCCACTCGCCCACCCCCCTTCCCACACACTCGAGTTAACCCGCGGGACCGGGCTGGAGGCTGACCAAAGGGACAGCGGGACAGGGTCGGCACACAGTGGCCCGCCTGCCTATGGTCTGGAAGGGATCTCTTCTGAGCCGCTGCCGACGCGTTTTCTACTATGTGGCGCCGTGCTGCGCGTCCTGCCGCGCGTCCGACGCATCATCGCCGCCGCCGCCGCCGCCGCGCACCCCCCCTCCTACCCCCCCTCCTACCCCTCCTCATACCCCTCCGCCTACCCCTCTTCCCTACCCCCCTCCGGGTTAACCCTAAGCGCCGGCGACATTTGCGGTAACGGCTCTGGTGACATGTCCGGTGTGAACGTCGGAGGCTCCGGTGTGAACGATCCCGATGACGTGTTCGGCGATGTGCCTAGCGACATGGCTGGCGACATGTCGGGCCGGCTGTGCGTGCGGCGCGTGATGCTGGCCTCTGGCCACGTCGCCGTTGGGCTATTGCTCGACGCGCCAGTCGCGCTAGCACTGCTCCGTGCCACGCGCCCGGTCGTCGCTGCAGGTAATATATACATATATGTATATATATATATTTATCTGTGTATAGATATAAAGACAGTGTTAGAGACAGAGATTTAGATTTAGATAGAGAGAGAGAGAGAGAGATACACATACAGATGTGTATGTGTATGTATATCTATATCTATATAAAGTATATAGATATAGCCGCGTGATGCTGGTCTCTGGCCACGTCGCCGTTGGGCTATTGCTCGACGCGCCAGTTGCGCTGGCGCTGCTCCGCGCCACGCGCCCGGTCGTCCCTGCAGGCAATATATACATATCTGTATATCTATATCCATCTATGTACAGATATATAGACAGAGTTAGAGATAGAGATAGAGATATAGATAGATAGAGAGAGAGATAAACAGATATACAGATACAGATGTCTATGTGTGTGTATATCTATATCTATATAAAGTATATAGATATAGCCGCGTGATGCTGGCCTCTGGGCACGTCGCCGCTGGGCTATTGCTCGACGCACCCGTTGCGCTAGCGCTGCTTCGCGCCACGCGCCCGGTCGTCGCTGCAGGTAATATATACATATATGTATATCTATATCTATCTATGTATAGTTATAAAGACAGAGTTAGAGATAGAGATAGAGAGAGAGAGATACAGATACAGATACAGATACAGATACAGATACAGATGTATATGTGTATGTATATCTATATCTCTATAAAGATAGATATAGCCGCGTCATGCTGACCTCTGGCCACGTCGCCGTTGGGCTATTGCTCGACGCGTCAGTCGCGCTGGCGCTGCTCCGTGCCATGCGCCCTGTCGCTGCAGGTATGTATGATATATATAGAGAGAGGGAGAGATGCTGAGAGAGAGAGAGAGAGAGAGAGAGAGAGAGAGAGAGAGATGTATATATAGATGTATAGATATAGATATGTAGATATAGACAGATAGATATATAGATCGATCGAGTGATAGAGATAGATATAGATAGATGTATAACGCCCGTTGCGCTCGCGCTGCTCCGCGCCACGCGCCCCGTTTCTGCAGGCGTGGCCTATCTATGCATCTGTATATTCCGTTTGTGGTCGTTTGTGGTGTTGTTCGTGTCGTGTGTTTGTGTGTGTGATCTGTTGCTCTTTGGCAGACGGTGTATAGCTCTATATGCAAAGAGCGCACGAGCAAACACGCACAGGGAACTGATCCGAGAGTTGTGTCTATGCCTATGCAACTGCATATGAATACGGATATAGATATAGGTGTAGATTCAGTAAGCGTTCACCCTAACTTGGTACCGTGCTTTAACTTGGTACTGTTGCTGCTCCGTGCCACGGGCGGGCCTAACGTCTGCTCATATCAAAAATGTACTTATTAGAAAGGCAATGTAGGGTCTGCTCATCGATGTTTTAAAGGTGCTCTGTGCGCCTAAGTAATTCTCAAACAGTTTCTCTTATTCAACGTGTACTAATGACATTGGTGCGGTGACTCGCAATGCACGACGGTTTCAGCTTCGACTCTTCAATCACTTGTTCCGAATTGTTCCGGGATTCATGGTTAAATCTAGGATAAATCGCTGGTGATCGCCGTCAGAACTTGAAACCGAAATTCGCTCAGGTACCTGAGCAAAGCGATTTTACATATGGCGTGTACATAGTAGCTGCAGAGCACCTTCAATGAATTTCAGGCGTGGTGGGGATGTAGCGCGTCTCGGTCAGCTCGTCTAAAGACGCCGTAGGCGCTTACGCCGCCGCATACGGGTCAATCCTAGTGTGCCTATCTAATTTGTGGGGATAGGGTTATAACTTGGCCTTTACACGATATTGGAATAGCAATACCAACATTGTATGTTGAATGGCAAAACAGGGGGCTTGGGGGGAAACCATAGATTGCCCAATATCGATTGCAACATAGAAAGGGGGGCAATACCGGAGGTGTCTAGTGCCACGAATAGTATTGATTCGTGCACAACCCCTGATTCAACAAACGAATACCTTGTAAAAGCCAAGTTATAACCCGATTGCCCGCCTAGAGCAATTTTGGCAACAAAAAGAACCCAATGAGCAAACCCGGTCGAAGCTAACAAACCCGGTCGAAATGAACGAAGCGCGTTTAAGCCACTTGCCGTTTTGGAGTCCCAGTGAGGCGGTTCTGATCTTAATGAAACGTCCTTCGGGTAACCCGAATGAAACGTTCGCCGAGGGTTACCCAGTGGTTTGCCCGAGCCCTTAACCCAAAACTCGAACGTTTCATTCGGGTTAACCCGACGGCCGTTGAATTAATAAGAAAAACGCCCTCATTGGGACCCCAAAACGGCAAGTGGCTTAAACGCGCTTCGTTCATTCCCGTTTAGCTCGACCGGGTGTTGCTAGTTTCGACCGTTTGTTTTTCAGTGGCGAACTTGTTGACCGCTGGAAAATATCATGTTGATTGATTGCGTTATTTTTGTTGATGATTTCAGGCGTGGTGAGGATGGAGCCCGTATCGGTTAGCGCGTCCAAGGACGCCGCCGCCGCCTACGCGGCCGCCTACGGGTCAATCCTAGTTTGCCTTTCTAATAAGTGGGTTAGGGTTATAACCCGATGGCCAGCTTAGAGTTACCCCAGTTCAAAGAATCACCCAATGAGCAAACCCGGTCGAATCTAGCAAACGCGGTCGAATTTCATGCTAAGCTAGTTTCGACCGGGTTTTCCCGAGCTGTGAACAATTTGCACTGCTGGAAAACATCATGTTGTTCCATTTCTTGATTGGTTTCAGGCATGGTGGGGATGGAGCCCGTCCCTACCAGCGCGTCCAAGGACGCCGCCGCCGAATACGCCGCCGCTTACGCCGCGTCCTACAGCGCCAACTCCACGCTAGAAGAGATACCGGAGGGGGATTTCCACGCAGAGATACCGGCGGGGGGTTTCTCCGCAGACACTGCCGCCAGCGCATCGTTCGCCTCTGCCAGTGCTGCTGCCGCTGCCTGCTGGACAGACGATGAGGACGAGGATGAGGCGGTTCTACCCACAGAGGGACAGCCAGCGAAATGGAACGCTTTGCTGGCTGAAAGCCTTGAGATTCAACGTGCGCTGCTGGCGGCGCTGCCGTTACACGATGACAACGCTTCCTGGCAGGTATATTCGTTATGCGAAAGTATACATATATAAATACATATATATATGAATATAGATACCGATAGAGATATAGGTGTAGATGGACGATAGATAGAAAGATAGATAGATAGATGGATAGACAGACAGACAGCGAAATGGAACGCTTTGCTGGCGGAAAGTCTCGAGATTCAACGTGCGCTGCAGGCGGCGCTGCTGTTACACGACGATAACGCCTCATGGCAGGTATATTTGTGATGCGAAAGTATGCATATATAAATATATATATATATGAATATAGATGATGATAGAGATGTAGGTGTAGATGGACGATCGATAGACAGAAAGATAGATAGATGTATAATAGGATAGCCCGCGAAATGGAACGCTTTGCTGGCTGAAAGTTTAGAGATTCAACGGGCGCTGCAGGCGGCGCTGCCACTACATGACGACAACGCCTCTTGGCAGGTAATAACGTGCTTGTGTATCTATATATATATAGATATATGTGTGTGTATACACACATGTATATATAGATGCATATATAGATATAGGTAGAGATATAGGTAGAGATAGATAGATAGATCGATAGACAAACAGATAGATAGACAGAAAGATAGATGTACATGTAAATGCAATTATTGCTGTCTGCATAACGATAGAGATAGGGGGAACACGCCTCGAGATTCAACGGGCGCTGCAGGCGGCGCTGCTATTATATGACGATAACGCCTCATGGCAGGTATAGTTTGTTTGCGATAGTATGCATACATGCATATGTATAGATATAGATATGGATATAGATAGATAGATAGATAGATAGATAGATAGATATAGATAGATATAGATGTAGCCGTTAGTATAGAGACGGAGATGGCGAAATAGCCTCGAGATTCAACGGGCGTTGCAGGCGGCACTGCCGCTACACGACGGCAACGCCTCATGGCAGGTATAGTGTGTATGCGATAGTATGCATACATGCATATGTATAGATATATATATAGATATAGATAGATAGATAGATAGATATAGATAGATGAAAATAAATGTAGCCGTTAGTATAGAGACGGAGATGGCGAAATAGTCTCATGATTCAACGGGCGCTTCAAGCAGCTCTCCCGCTACATGACGACAACGCCTCTTGGCAGGTGTATTTGTTATGCGAGTGTACATATATAAATACATATGTATGGATATAGATAACGATAGAGATATAGACATAGATAGACCGATAGATAGATACGTAGATAGATAGATCGGGTTAAACCCGAGGTATTCTAGTAGTAACTCCCCCCCCCCCGGTATTCTTATTCAGACGAGCTGGGCCTACGCATCGTCGCCGAGCAAATTTCGATCGTTGTTTAAGTGAGGGGGGTGGTTCTTCGTTTGGTCGTGTGTGGTGGTGTTCTTGTCGTCTGTTGTGGTGTGTTGTTCTTGTCGTGTGTTGGTATGTGTGGCCTCAAATGGATAGCGGTGCGTGGCGTGCCTAAGGGCGCGCTTCGCACGCACTCTGGCTAGCAGGCTCTCCTATGGGGTAGCCTAGTTACTTTTGTAAAGTGTTGTTTGCGCTTGCGCCAGTGTTAGGGCTGTGTTTCTTTGTTTCTGTGACCTGTTTCTTTTCTTACAGACGTTCTGGGTCACGATTAAGTTTCACAGACGGTATATAATGCAAAGTGGACACAAGCACACACGCACAGGGAACTGATCCGAAAGTGGCTTTGGGAGCCTAAGGGGAGCTCCCTGGAATATATCTAGATGCTTGGGGGCGGAGTCGACGCCGCGACCCTAGTAGGACCCGGACCCCGCAGGGCAGTGCCTGGTGATTCTGTGAATTTCAGATTGAACATGGAACAGCCGTCGTTGGCTGCAAGATTCCTCGAAAAGAAAACTCGCATTTTTTTATTTTTTTCGTGCCCCCCCGTTCCTGTTTCCCCGGGTTTACCCGAGGATGACCCGACGATTGATAAAAACAAGCGCCCCGGGTTTAATTGGGTGGATTGTACCTTTGAGCCGGGTTTACCCGAAAAAAGGCAAGCACGCGCCGGGTAAATAAAAAAAATCGCCGATTCCTCGCGAAATCAACGAGTTTTCTTTTCAAGGTATCTTGCAGCCAACTACGCCTGCCCACTGATATTCCGATCTTCACCCCTACCCCCCCCCGGTGTTCTTGTTCAGACGTGCTGGGCTACGATTAAGCTTCACGAGGCGCCCCCCCCCCCGCGGTATTTACTGGTGGTTTTCTGTATTGTTCCACGTTTAACATGGGACCTGGATTCCGGTCTTCAGCCTAACCCCCCCACCGGTATTATTCTTACAGACGTGCTGGGCCACGATTAAGCTGCACGAAGCGGACGGGATGGACAACGTCGAAATCGTCGAAAAGAAACGGAGGCAGGATGACTTGAACAGGTGCCATATAAATATGTATGTATTTGTATATGTACATATCTAGTGACCTATGCAGATGCGCCTCCGCGTGTAGGATATATATACGTATGTAGGTGTACATATATACACATGTGTGGGTGCAAACAACGTCGAAATCGTCGAAACGAAACGGAGGCAGGATGACATGAACAGGTGGTATATGTATAAATATAAATGTATATATGCATATCTAGTTACATATATAGGTAGATGCACCCCTGCGTGTATGGATTTTTGTATATACATATATGCGTATCTATGTATATGTGTATATACATGTGTGGGTGTAAACAACGTCGAAATCGCCGAAAAGAAACGGAGTCAGGACGATCTAAACAGGTGCAATATATATATATATATATATATGTATTTGTATATATACATATCTAGTTACATATATAGGTAGATGCACCCCCGCTTGTATGGATTAATATATATATATATATATATATATATATATATATATATATATATACATATATATATATATATATATATATATATATATATATA
>Ga0209390_10008582_pt1 | contig 12564 bp, 9 predicted proteins | sample BON01_FD_187212 | JGI IMG/M metagenome (GOLD analysis project Ga0209390, IMG submission 187212) | Freshwater microbial communities from Lake Bonney liftoff mats and glacier meltwater in Antarctica - BON-01 (SPAdes) (version 2) | ecosystem: Environmental > Aquatic > Freshwater > Ice > Glacier... | reverse complement strand
ATATATATATATATATATATATATATATATATATATATATATATATATATATATATATATATATATATATGTATGTATGTATGTATATATATATACATGTATATACATATTTGAAGAGAAAGCGAGATGGATCTAAACAGATAGATAGATAAGCTTCGAGCTATTATACATCTATCTCGCACTCTGAGACGTTGCATGCTTGTGAACGGGTTAGATATATATACAATGTGTGTGTGTGTATATACATATATATATATATATATGGGTTAACCCTGTGTATGTTCCAGATAGCCCGATCCATCTCGTACTCTGAGAAGCTGCATGCTTCTCGACGGTGCGGCTACCGGAGGTTAAAGGTGCCCTGTGCGCCTAAGTGAATCGAAGCAGCTTTTTATAATCAAACTGTAATAACGACTTTGGTGCTGTGACTCATAATGAACGACGGTTTCAGTTTCGACTCTTCAATCGGGTTAACCCGTTTTTTCTGGTAGCTTCTGGATTCGGCGTTAGAGGACGCCCGCCCTACGTGTTGAATAGATATCCACGTATTTTATTGGCGGAACCACTAAAATATGAATAACGTATTCCGCCTGGTTAACCCTGTATATGACATGGATGCGTACATATTCAAGGCGGATGTATTCACAGACGGTTTATAATACACAGGGGACACTCGCACACACGCACAGGGAACTGATCCGAGAGTCGTTTTGGGAGCCTAAGGGGAGCTCCCATGCATATATCTAGATGCTTGAGGGGGGGGGGGGTCGACGCCGCGACCTTATGGCCGCCTCAAGCGCCGGCCTGCCGCTAGTAATACTATCTGTATGTTTTTTCAATATAACGAGTCACGTCTCACACAGCGAGAAGCTGCGAGCGCCCCAACTGGGCGTTAGGGTTAACCCTAACCCCAACCCTATATTTATCTTTCTATCTATGTATATGTATATATATATACATACATACACATTTACACATATAAATATTTATATATATAGATATATATATATATATATATATATATATATATATATATATATATATATAGAGAGAGAGAGAGAGAGGTGGATATAGACACATAGACAGATAGACATGTAAGCTTCTAAGCTATTATACATCTATCTCGCACTCTGAGAAGTTGCACCTCGGGTGAACCCTTACCGGATAGCTCAAAGCTTACATATCTATCTGTGCATATATGTCTAGATCCATATCTATCTCTCTCTCTATATATATATGTGTATATATATGTTTATGCATATATATATGTATATATATATATATATACAGACATATATATGTGTATGTATGTATATCGGGTTCAGGGTTAACCCGAAGTTAACCCAAGCTGCGGCTGCAGGAGGATTATTGGATCTTATTGGATCAAGCCTGCTCTTGCTGAATCATACCGAACGAATCCATCTAGTGTTGTTAACTTTATGTCTTCCTTTTTGTGTAGCTTCTCGACTCGGCGTTGGAGGACGCCTGCGATAGTTCGCCGCGTCTGAAGAAACTGGACGTCTGAAAAAGGAATACCGGAGGGAGGACCAATACATTAGCATCGATATACAACCATTTTGTAAGAGGTTTTCCAGCCATCCCGGTCGAAACTTTCGCCACTCGAGCAAACCCGGTCGAAACTAGCGAACCCGGTCGAGCTTAGCAGGGTTTTCGACCGCGTTTGCTAGTTTCGACCGGGTTTGCTCATGAGACGTTTTTTTAACCGGGGTTGCTCTACGCGGGCAGTTTGTAACCTTTTCCGTCTTTTTTGCAGCTGCTCGACTCGGCGTTGGAGGACGCCTGCGACAGTTTCAGAGTCCTACGGAATACATACCGGAGGGAGGACCAATACATCAGCATTGAGATACAACTATGTGTTACACTGTTTCGTGTTTCTTGTGCTCGGGTTAATCTGAACAAGTGATTGAGGAGTCGAGACTGAAACTGTCGTTCAATATGAGTCACAACATCAAAGTCATTAGTACAGTCTGATTATGAAAAAGCTGCTTGGATTTACTTAGGCGCACAGGGCACCTCTGACCCTTTCCTTTTTTTCTGGTAGCTCCTCGACTCTGCGCTGGAGGATGCCTGCGACAGTTTCAGAGTCCTACGGAATACATACCGGAGGGAGGACTATAACATTAGCATCGAGATGCAACCATGTTTTACATTGTTTTCTTCTTCTTTTCTTGTAGCTGCTCGACTCGGCGTTGGAGGACGCCTGCGACCATTCGCCGCGTAGAACCCGTTAATATATATGAGAGAAGCGAACTCTAACGGCTCACTCTTTTATTATCGAGTCGAGAGGGACGTCAGAGGTATAAATACCGGGGGGGGGCTATAACATCAGCATCGAGACACAACTGTGTGTTACATTTTTTTATTTTATTTGTAGCTTCTCGACTCGGCCCTGGAGGACGCCTGCGACAGTTCGCCGCGTTTGACGAAACTGGACGTGTCGCACTGCGCGGCGCTCGAAGCTCCGAGACTGACCTGCCCGTCTCTGCGGGTCCTCGGTGAGACTATATATCTACTCTAAGTGTGTGTGTGTGTGTATAGATAGATAGATAGAGATGTTTATATACTTATAGACGCTCAAAGTCGCATGCCCGTCTCTGCGGGTCCTCGGTGAGACCAGTTACATACTCTAAGTGTGTGTGCCTATGTATAAACATGTGTGTGTGTGTGTGTGTGTGTGTGTGTGTGCATATATGAAACTGGACGTGTCGCACTGCGCGGCTCTGGAGGCGCCTCGCCTCACATGCCCGTCTCTACGCGTTCTCGGTGAGACCTGAAAACATCTATATTCTAAGTACGTTTATATATATGTGTGTGTATGTATTTCTATAATATACATTTAACTATATATATATATGTGTGTGTATGTGTACATATGTGTTTACAGATATACATCTTGAAGCTCCGAGACTCGCATACCCTTCTCTACCTCTACGGTCCTCGGTAAAACCAGCCACATGAATGCAAACATACTTTAAGAGTGCATATATATATGTATATCTTTGTGTGTGTGTTTATGAAACTGGACGTGTCGCACTGCGCGGCGCTCGAAGCTCCGAGACTCGCATGCCCGTCTCTACACGTTCTCGATGAGGCTATATACATAAAATTATTTGTTCATTTATTTGTATATTTAGATATATAAATATATATGTATATATATATATACATGTGTGTGTGTATAAATGAAACTGGACGTGTCGGACTGCGCGGCGCTCGAATCTCCGAGACTCGCATGCCCGTCTCTGCGGGGCCTCGGTGAGACTATATACATGTATGTATATATATGTAAATGTATGTGTATATATATGTATATTTATATATACATGTATATATATATATACGTATGTGCGTGAATATATATATATGTATGTATCTGTATATATATAGGCGCTCGAAGCGCCGCGGCTCGCATGCCCGTCTCTTAGGGTCCTCGGTGAGACTATACACACATATATATATATATATATATATATATATATATATATATATATATATATATATATATATATATATATATATATATATGTGTATATATATATATGTATATATATATAAATATATATATATATATAGATGTATATATATATATATATATAGCGGCGCTGGAAGCGCCTTTCCTCGCCTGCCATTCTCTACGGGTGCTCGGTGAGACCATGCACATGAATTTATGCATGCTTTAAGTGTGTTTATTATATATGTATGTATATGCTATATATATGCTATATATATATGCAAATATATATGTATGTATGTACTCGTTCATTTGTCTACATATATATATACGTGTGTGTAGACATATATATACATCGGGTCGGGGTTAGGGTTCACCCTGTAGCGAAGTCTCTAACGCAGCCACGCCGTCCGTTTAACACAAACACGAACCCACACCTGTTGCAGGTTACCACACCTTTTACAGGCTGCCTGTTTGTCTTGGGGTAAGGGCGAACTCTTACCCTCTATTCCTCTCTTTTGGATGATAGGTTGCGTTTTGCTCGATCTAGATGCACATCTGTGCATCTCGGGTTAACCCGAAGATCTCAGAGTGGTGTGAGGTTCAGAAGACAAAACTGAACCAAACGCATGTCCAGCTATTTACTTTGCCCCCCCCCCCCCCCCCTGTGCTGGATGTTAGGTTGCGTGTTTCTCGATCCAGAGGCACGTCAATCTCTCAAGAATTTGGAATGGTGAAACTCAGCCTCTAATTCAACCACACCATCCGTTTGATCACAAACACGAACACACACATGTTACCAGATTGCGTGTGTGTCTTGGGCTTAGCCTCCTGAACCCTTACCCTCTCCCCCTTAGGTTGCGTGTCTCTCGATCCGGAGGCATGTCTGTCTCTTGAGAACTCGGGATAATGAAACCAATTCTCTAATTCAGCCACGCCCTCCGTTGAGCTATAAATCGGGTTAACCCTAGCCTCTGACAGGTAAAGTGTGTGTGTGTTGAGTTAAAGGTTGACCCCTGTCCTCTCCCCCCCTGTGTTAATAAATGTTAGGTTGCGTGTCGCTTGACCCAGAGGCGTGTCTGTCTCTCGAGAATTCGGAGTGGTGAAACCAATTCTCTAAAGCTAACGGCACCTGTTTCAGGTTACGTGTGTGGCTTTGGGGTGAGAGGATACCACAGGTTACATGGGTTAACCCCTGAGAGTGAACCCGGAGCCCTCTCCCACCTGTGTTGAATGGCAGGTTGTGTTTCACTCGATCCAGAGGCACGTCTCTCTCGAGAACTCGGAGTAGTGAAATCAATTCTCTAATCAACCCCTCTTCTTTACGCTATACACACAAACCCACACTGTTTACAGGTTACGTGTGTGTCTTGGGTTTGAGAGGGTTAACCCGAGTGATTGGCATGTTTGGGTTAACCCTTCCGGGTTAACCCAAGCACGCCAATCACTCGAGGCCAAAATACAACTCAACCAAACTCATGTCCGGCTGTTTACTCCTCCCTCTTTTTTTGATGTTAGGTTGCATGTCTCTCGATCCAGAGGCGCGTCTATCTCTCGAGAATTCGGAGTTGCAAAACTCAGCCTTCAATTGAACCACGCCTTCCTTTGAGCTATAAACACAAAACCACGCCTGTTACAGCTTACAATTGTGTGTGTCGGGTTGAGGGTTGACCCTCAGTTTCTGTTTCTCTCTTTTGAATGTTAGGTTGCGTGTCGCTTGACCCGGAAGCACGCCAATCTCTCGAGAATTCGGAGGGGTGGCCGACTCTCTCACTCAGCAACGCCCTGCTTAGAGCTCGGGTTGGCCCGAGATTAAGCCGAGGTTTCATTTGTCGGGTTAACCCAATTGCTGTTCAGCCACCAGAATCTATATATTTACACACATATACACACATACACATATTCGTGATGAACATATAGCTTCATTTCTAATCTATAAATATACACACACAAACATATACATATATACACAATTATACATAAACAAGGTAACCTTAACCCGGGTTGTGGGTTGACCCTTACTTGTTTTCTGTTCCTCTCTTTTGGATGATAGGTTGCGTTTCTCTTGATCTGGAGACACATTTATCTCTTGAGAATTCGGAGTCCTGAAATCCATTCTCTCATCTGGTTAACCCGATGCGCGTGTGCTAGTGCCGCCGCATCTTTACATACATACATACATCTAACCCTTACCCCCCCCCCCCTCTCTCTCTTGAATGTTAGGTTGCGTGTCTCTCGACCCAGAAGCACGTCAATCACTCGAGAATTCGGAATGGTGGCCTTCGCTCACGTACGTCAAAGGCCAAGCCGCCGATGCGTTTTCGGAGTCGAAATGAGTACCCAAAAACACAATCATATATAAAAAAAACCAAAAAAACGAAAAAAATAACGGTGGCCTTTCTTCAACGTAGACATGCGAAAAGGCAGCGAGACGACATTTGTAGACCGCCGACGCGCTCTTGGGGTCGAAATTAGTACGTAAAACACAGTCACACATAAATATACAATAACGGTGGCCTTTTTAAACGTAGACACGCAAAGGGGCAATGGGACGACGTGACTTTGCAATCGTACTTCAAGGGCTAGGCCGTCGATGCGTTCTTGGAGTCGAAATGAGTCTCCCCCCCAAAACACACATTCACACACACTCACAGAGACGGTGGTCTTTTTTAATGTAGACGTGCGAAGGGGTAGTGGAACTACATTTGTAGACCGCCGACGCGTTCTTGGAGTCAAAATGAGTTTTCGCAAAACACATACAAAACAGGATTAGGGTTAACTCAGGGGGGCTCATTTCGACTGCAAGAGGGTTAACCCCAAAACACACACAAAAACAACAACAAAACTCTCACCTACGTCAAGGGCTAGGCCGTCGATGCGTTCTTGGAGTCGAAATGAGTCTCCCCAAAACACAAAACACAAAAAACGACGTTTACCACGTCAAGGGCCATGCCACCGACACGCTCTTAGATTCGAAAGCAGTCCCCCCCCCAAAAATGTACATAGAAAACAAAGTTTAACAAAACGCCAAAAAAAAGGCCTTTCTTTAAATTAGGGTTCACCCTACACCCTAACCCGAGTAGTGGGACGGCGTGGCCTACGTCAAGGTTCAGGCCGTCGACTGTTGGAGTCGATTTACGTCCCCCAAATCACAAAAATTGAGGTTGACGCCTTGGGCGTTATAACCATTTCTCGTGGGTGTTCTGAGCGCTGCGGCAGCAAAAAGAAAACTCCCCCATAAATAGCCTCTACCTATTCTAACCTTAGTAGTTAGTTTCGTAACGCTTCGAAACCGGCGGCCGACAACTGCTCCGTGCGTCCGCATACCGTAGTACGCCGTCCGAGGCTAGCCCTCGGCGACGGTGCGGCCACGCGAGTCAGTTTCTTTGGACGACGCTCACGCACGTCAAGGGCCAGGCCGCCGACGCGTTCTCTGAGTCGAAATGAGTCATTAAATATCACCTATACATAAAAACAAAATAGGTAAAAAAATCGCAATACAAAAAAAGGGGGACATTAACGTAGATGTGCGATAGGGGTAGTGGAACGATATTTGTAGGCAGGCGACGCGCTCTTGGAGTCAAAATGAGTCACCAAAAAAAACACTTGTATATAATATATATATTTATTTATAACGCAACTCAAAAAAGGGTGGCCTTTTTAAAACGTAGACGTGCGAAGAAGTAGTGGGACGACGTGTACGTCAAAACACAAAAAAAAAAAAAAAACTCTTACGCACGTCAAGGGCAAGGCCGCCGACGCGCTCTTGGAGTTGAAATGAGTCCCCCCCCAAACACACAAAAAACGACGTTTACGCACTTCAAAGGCCAGGCCGCCGATGCGCTCCTGGAGTCGAAATGAGTGCCCAAAAATACACAAAAACAACAACAAAAAACGGTGGCTTTCATTTAAAGGTGCTCTGTGTGCCTAAGTAATTCGAAACAGTTTTTTCATAATCAAACTGTACTAATGACTTCTCATTACTTTGACTTTGATGCTGTGACTCATAGCATAAAATACGTTTCAGTTTCGACCATCAATCGCTTGCTTCTTCCGAATTGTTCCGGATGCATGGGTAAATCGCGAATAAATTGCTGTCAGAACTTGAAACCGAATTTTGCTCAGGTACCTGAGCAAAGCGAATTTACTTAGAGCGGTTACTTCGTAGCTGCAGAGCACCTTTAACGTAGACGCGCAAGGGGGCAGCGGGACAGCGTGGCCTTGGAATTGATTGAAAAAAAATACAGCTTAGCCCCAACCAAATTCTTCAAAGACACGAAGAAAAACACAAAGTACACGACCTTCTGAGTCGATCCAGCATAGACGCGGCATGCTAAGACTGCTACTACTAATAATAGGCGCTGAGGGCCTATAATACGGATACTACTACTACTACTACCACCCACTACTACTACTACTACTCCTACTACTACTACTACTACTACTACTACTACTACCACTAGTACTAGTACTATCACTACCACTACTACTGCTGCTGCTGCTGCTGCTGCTGCTGCTGCTACTACTACTACTACTGCTACTGCTGCTGCTACTACTACTTCTTCTACTTCTACTTCTTCTCCTACTACTACCACCACTACTGCTGCTGCTGCTGCTGCTGCTACTACTATTGCTGCTACTACTGCTGCTGCTGCTACTTCTTCTTCTACTTCTACTTCTTCTCCTACTATTACCACTACTACCAGGGTTAACCCTAACCCTTTCCCCAGGTAAACACCTCACCCTGTCTCGGGTTAACCCGATGTATATACGTATTTGTATATATGTGTATACATGTATATATATTTATATAATGTGTGTGTGTGTGTTTGTTTTATTCATGTGTATGTGTGTGTGTGTGTGTGCTAATCTGTATATATATGTATGTGTGTGTGTGGGGGTTAATCCACAGAACTCATTCGTAAAAAGCTAAAACTGCCCCGGCCCCAGCGCGAACAAGTTGCGCGAACACGGTTTCCGGGTTAAAGGTGCCCTGCAGCCCGGGATTAACCCGAACTTCGGATTGGACCCGTCTCAACTGACTTCACAGGCGGTTTATAATACAAAGGGGACACGAGCACACACGCAGAGGGAACTGATCTAGAGGGGGGCTAGTCGAGCGACCAAGGGTCAGGAGGCACTGTTGCCCCCCTGTGCTCAAAGCTCGTCGCCGCCGTAAGCGGCAGCAATCTGCATCGCTGTCGTAAGGTTCAGAAGGCCCCGTGATCCACACCGCCCATTCACACCTCGTCACACCTCCCATACCCACCTCCCATTCACACCTCCCATACCCACCTCTCATTCACACCTCCCATTCACACCTCTCATTCACACCTCCCATTCACACCTCCCATGCACACCTCCCATGCACACCTCCCATTCACACTTCCCATGCAGGATTAACCCGAGCTGCCAAGTTAGCGCTATGCGTAAATTCACTTTGCGCAGCTCGCCGAGTTTTGATCACGAGTTTCGTCGTTTTGACTCTTGGAAACTTGAGAGTCGAATCACATAGGTGCAAAGGGTTAATTGGCTGCTAGCTACATCCGCACCCACTGACACACACGCACGCACGAGGGGCACCCCCACCCCTCCCCCACCGGTATTACAGTCCTGGCTGCTATTCACAACCTGAGGATAACCCGATATCAACAGCTACACTGAACAGGTTCCTGACCCTACATGTTGAATACGCAAAAGGAGGAAAGGAATACGGTGTTCTATTCATATGCAGCCTGTTCTGTGAATACACTTACCTTGAACATGTTCGTATCCATGTCATATACAGGGTTAACCTGGCGGAATACGCCATTCATATTCTTGTGGTTGCGCCACAGGAATACGTGAATATGTATTCAACACGTAGGTTCCTGAGACGTGGCTCGGTTGTGGCTCTACAGACTAAAAAAAGGGTCAGAACCTGCTGAATGTAGCTGCTAATACATTGCCCTTTCTAATGTCGCTCTGCTGATCGGGTTAACCCGATCAACAACTGAGCCAAGTGTCAGAAACCTGTTGAGCGTAGCTGTTTATATTGCTCTGTCGAAATAACTGCAATATAAACAGCTACACTCAACAGGTTTCTGGCACTTGGCTCAGTTGTTGATCTACAGACTAAAAAATGAGTCCGAACCTGCTAAATATAGCTGCTGATATATGAACTGTCCCTAGTTTCACTGTGAATAACTCAGCGGCTGACGTGGAGGGAGGGAAACCAAGGGCCGTTATAATTGAAGGCGGCTAAATGACTAAACTAATTAGGCCAACCACATCAGAGAAGAAAACAGTTCTTTGTTATATGCCATTTTTATGAGATGGCTTCCCTCTGCGACACGTGGAGAATTTATTTATTATAAAGGCAAACTAGGGCCTGCGTATTGCCCTTTTTAGTGTCGCCCTGGTGATCACCCTTGCACAGCCCCTCCCCACGGTATCATCCGTATCCCCACCGGTATCACCATCCTGACTACTATTCACACCCGCACGCACACGTCACGCACACGCGCACACAGGCCCCCTGGCTTAACCCGAGGGGTCGGAACCTGCTGAATTTAGCTGCTGATATATCGCCCTTTCTAGTGTCCTAGTGTCGCCCTGGTGATCACCTTTGCATCGCCCCTCCCCACGGTATCATCCGTATCCCCACCGGTATCACCATCCTGACTACTATTCACACCCGCACGCACATGCACACGCCCCACCGGTATCACCATCCTGACTGCTATTCACACCCGCACGCACACGCCACGCGCACAGCACAGGCCCCTTGCACAGCCCCTCCCCACTGTATCCCCACCGGTATCACCATCCTGACCACTATTCACACGCACACGTCACGCACACGCACACGCCCCACCGGTATCACGCTCCTGACTACTATTCACACCCGCACGTACGCACACGCGCACACAGGCCCCCTGCTGTGCTTCTGAGCGCCAGGGGGCCGCCTCAAATAATTTGGCATTGATGCCTCCTTCGCCGCGCACGCATGACGGATACTGTCTGCTGTTCGGGTTAACCCTTAACCCTATTATAGTAATGGATTCTAAATAGTACTTGTTATATATTTGTGAAATGGAAAGAGATTTCATGCGTATATGTGTACCCCCCCCTGCAGTGCTTCTAACTTCTGAGCGCCGGGGGGGGGGGGGGGGGGGGGGGGCTGATGATTTGGCACCGATGCCTCTCTCCGCCGCCGCCGCTCTTCGCTGTCGCTGCGGCACATGACGACGGATACTCATACCGTATCTGCTCTAGCTCTATATTTTTATAAGTCATAAGTCATTACTATTATAAGTCGTATTTTTTTATTTTGGAAACACATTGTATGTATAGCGTATACCGTGTATGTGCACGTATATCACATGTATATGTGCACGCCCCCTCCTGCACAGTGCTTCTGAGTGCCGGGCGGGGGGGCGCCTCAATAAATGATTTGGCATCGATGCCCCTCTCCGCCGCCCCCGCTCTTCGCTGTGCGCTGTGCGGCACATGACGACGAACGATGGATACCACCGTCTGCTACTATTATATTATAAGGCATTATCATAAATCGTATTGTTTGGGGGGGGGGGCATTTCATGTGTACCGTGTATATGTATATGAGTGATCCGCAGATTGGCCTTTACAAAATTAAGACATTGTTTCACTTCGAGGCTTTATTGCACAATAATAATATATTGTACGATATTACGACCACTTATTGCACCCTCCCCGCCCAGTTTTGAGGTATATTTTTGAGGTGTTTTGTGTTTTAAGGTGTTTTTTAGTTGAAGTTACAGCAGGAGTCGGAGCTTTCGGATGGGTCGAGATGTTATTTGAAAAAAAAATCCGTTCTCGACACAAAAATGGTCGTATTATTGCACATTATTAGTGTGCAATACTATAGCAATATACCTCCCTCCTAGCCCCCCTTTATTGCCTAAAATATTGCGCAAAATATATTTTCCCCACGACCCCCTGAATTGCAATAAAATATTGGCAATATCTTGTAAGGGCCAATACGCAGATGCAACTTTAATTAGTAAGCAAACGTGTCGAGGCCTTGGGCCTTCGGTTAAACGTTAAACCCGCGGTTAACAGTAGTTAAACTCGCCCGTCGCCGGTCAAAAACTGGAACAATGCTCAGAATATTATGCTGTGACCAGCGATAAATATAATTATTAATAATTATAATTGATAATTTATTGATCAGTCGAAACTGAAACCGCCGCTCAGTATGATCCACAGCAACAAAACAATTGGTAGCAATTAGTTAGTGCAGCTTTGTTGACGAAGCGCGAAGGCACAAACGCCTCGACACTTTTCAAATGACCGTTAAAACCATTATTTTACTAATCAATAATCAAACGCTAAAACAAAACCCCGTGTATCACTCACTCATATATGTGCACGCCCCCGCCTGCAGTGCCTCTGACTCTGAGCGCCGGGGGGCCTGGATGTTCTGTGTAGCATATAGCATCTATAGCATCGGGGGATGCTATACATGCTATATAGTATACTACACTACTGTTGGCGGGTGGGGTTCCCCCGCGGGCTGTTTCCCCCCTTGTGGTGTTTCCCCCCGCGATGTTTGGGGGCTGTTGCCCCTCCGGTTCCTTTGTCGCGCGTCGTAGGTGCTACTTTCCATGGATATATCTCATGCTGCGCCTTCTGGCGGCAGTGCATCAGACGACTTTGTCATGCAGGGTCGTGCCTCGCGCAGCAAGGCGCGCAACAGCACCAGAGCAGACGCTGCCCTTCCACATGGTAGCGCGGACGCCACGGTTCACGTTCCAGAGCTCGGGACGCAGGCTGCGGCGCCTGGCCGCGACGAGTTCACGGCTCTGGCGGAGCAGTTCGCCTTCGCGAAAGCCGAGTCGGACGCCTTGCAGGCCACCACGTTCACGCAGCTCAACCGGATGCGCGACGACATGCGCTCCGTGATTGTGCTCCTCAACTCCAAGCTCCCGGCGGCAGCGCCACCGGCGGCACCAGCGGCGACGCCGACTGCAGCGGCGACGCCGACGCTGCACCAGCAGCAGATCGCGCACGCCAAGCAGTGCTTCGACGAGAAGGCCACCTTCGACGCGGCCGTCGCGGCGGCCGTCGAG
>Ga0209390_10008578_pt1 | contig 12568 bp, 14 predicted proteins | sample BON01_FD_187212 | JGI IMG/M metagenome (GOLD analysis project Ga0209390, IMG submission 187212) | Freshwater microbial communities from Lake Bonney liftoff mats and glacier meltwater in Antarctica - BON-01 (SPAdes) (version 2) | ecosystem: Environmental > Aquatic > Freshwater > Ice > Glacier... | reverse complement strand
TGATCTTTCTTGCGGGGCCCGCCGCCTTGATAGGTGGTTTCGGCGACTTGGGCGAACCCGCCAAGGGTGTAGTCGATGTCTTCCCAGGCGTCATCAGCAATCGCAGCGATCGCGGCTCGGGTCTTGTGGTTGTTGGTGACGGTGATCGACCAGGCCATGCGGTGACGGTCCAAGGTGCGGAGCAGTTCCCATGACCAGAACCCCGAATCGGCGCGCACCGTCTTCGCGCCGGTTGCTTTGGCGCGTGTGAGGATGCCGGCGAGTTCGTCAATGAACCGGTTGATCCCGCGGCTGGATCCGGCTGATCCTTTCCGCATCCTCGAGAACAAGATTTCACCGGTGCCGGCGCGGGTCGCGACGACGGGGTGATAGCCGAGACATTTCGTGTAGCCGTACGCGGCGCCCTGCTTGTTGTGGCCGTGGACTTCGCAGATCGTGGAGTCCAAGTCGATCACCAAGTCGGTGCTGCCCGGGCCCGGCGCCAGCGGCCCACGCGTTGGCCAACAACCGTGATGCGACCGCGTCGATCTGACGCACATAACCAAACTTGAACGTCCTGAGGAACGTCCCGATCGTCGAGGGGGCCATCACCTTGAACGGCAACACCGTCTGGGTTGCCCCGGCGCGCAACACGTCGACATGATCGATGTGGGTCGCCCCGGCGACCATCGCGGCGATCAGGGTGCAGATCTTGCGGCCGGGGGCGAACGACCCGGTGTGGATCCACTTGTTCGCCAGTCGTTCGAGACCGAGGCGTGACATCAGCGTCGCGATGACGATCAGCCCGGCGTTGGCGATCAGATTGTCGTGATCAAAGGTCGCATCGAAACGGTCGATGGTGCGCGATACTGGCAACACCAAAAGTGCCTCCTGTTGTTTGTGGAATTTGTGACTTCGACATCACAATCATCCCAGCTCAGGAGGCACTTTTGGTGGACGCGCAAGGCCCCGTTCGATCACCTACACGGTGGATCCAGGCTCAGCGCGTAGCCGGTCATTGGCGATCGGGCGCGAGTCCTAGGTCCGTCTCACCTGCCAATCCCCAAGCGGACGCTTTGGTCGGACAGTCGATCGGTGACACCGTCAGCCGAGGGCTGCGTGAGCTTTCAGGCCCGGCGAGATGCGCTCCCGACCCGCCGGGAGCCAGCAGCGCAATTACCCGGCGCCGCCGCACGCGCGACGTTGGAGCCATGACCAGTACGCACTGGCAAAGCTGGGCTTTGCAGACAGACCCTCTTCGCACGAACCCGAACCCGCCGGCTCGAGCCCCCAGACACCTTCTTGGCCAGATCGCCAGTGTTGCGCGCGACGTTCCAGCCTTCCTCACCGCTCCGCTCTACCGGCGTTGGCACCGTTGCTGGGGGGCGACGTCGGCAGAAGTCGAAGCGGAACTCCCTGGCGATTCGCTCGTTCCGAACGCGCAGTTCCGGGCGACGAGAGCAATCACGATCAACGCCTCACCCGAGTCGGTGTGGCCATGGCTCGTCCAGGTCGGGTGCTTGCGCGCCGGGTTCTACAGCAACGATCTCCTCGGCAACCTCGCTCATCCCAGCGCAGACAGGGTCATTGCCGAGCTGCAGGATCTGGAGGTCGGCCAACGGGTGCCGATGTCGCCAACGCCCACCGAACGCACCACCTTGAGGGTCCACTCCTACGAGACCAACCGATGGCTGCTGTGGACCAAGTCCGACAGCACCTGGGCCTGGCAGATCACCCCGATCGGCCACAACGGAACCCGGCTGATCACACGCATCCACGCGCGCTACGACTGGCACCATCCGCTGTCAGCGCTCGTCGGGGTCGTCCTCATGGAGTTCGGTGACTTCGCCATGCTCCGCCGCATGCTGCGCGGCATCAAGTCCCGCGCTGAGTCGCTCGAGATGAAAGCAACCCCGGAAATCGACGGTTCCAACATGTTGTCTGCATCTCGACCCTCACCCAATCAATGCAGATCGCAAAAGGAGTTCGCATGACGACCAAGACAGCAAAGTGGCCATGGACCGCTACCGGCATCTCTGTCGGAGCCGGAGTCGGACTGATCGTAGGATTGCTCGTGTCGGGCGGATCTGGAATTGCCATTGGAATGGCACTTGGCGCCGGGGCCGGGACAGCAATCGGTGCGGCAATCGACTCGAGGACCGTACAAGAACACTGAACTTCAGACGTTCACTTCCGTCAGACGCGAACCAACAGGGGCTCGTGATCGTGGCCCCCGGGCCCCCGGGCCCTCGGGCCCTCGGGCCCTCGTGGCCCCCGGGCCCGCGAGCACAACGGCGCCAAGCCACGCGACGGTCGGTCCACCGAAGGCGAGTCGCCGTCCTAGGTCCGATCTTGCACGCCCGCAGCGCATTCATCCGAACCGCTACTTCTTCGCCGGTTCGAAGTACGGGTTGGTTCCCGCGGCGTGGTCGGTCACATCGACGATCTTGGTGATCTCGGGGACCGACTCCTTGATGGCGACCTCGATGCCCTGGCTGAGGGTGACGGCGGCCATCCCGCAGCCCGCGCAGCCGCCACTGAGGCGCAGGTACGCGGCGTCGTCCTTCACGGCTACCAGGTCGGCGCGCCCGCCGTGTGCGGCGATGGACGGGTTGATCTGGTGGTCGAGGACCTGGATCACCCGCTGAGCGACATCGCCGCTCAGATCGGGCGGGGGCCCGGTCATCGCTGGGCTGGCCTGGGGTGGTGCCGGCGGAGAATTGGGGTTGCGGATACTCATCCCGCCGGCCAGGAGGTCGCGGTTTAGGTCGAGGACCGAGCCCACCATCTTCGGCACGCTGTCGGCGGGCACGACGATCGTCAGCCCGCTCTGGAGCCCGGTCCAATCGTCGGGAGCGGCATCGTTGGTCGCTTGGAACCACACGCCGTAGGTGTAGGCGTCACCGCTCGTCCCGTCGACCTCGACCCAGAGGCCCAGGGATTCGGGCTCCGACTCCTCGGTGCGCAACTCCAGCACGTTGGCGAGGGCGGCATCGGTCACACTCAGGACAGACTCGCCGTCGGGATCGTTTTCGGTCATGGTGGGTTCCTCTCAGTGGTGGATTGGGGAGAGCCCTCAAACGAGGGGTTCGAGCGGTGCCATCTGCGCCTCGGTGGGCTCGCTGCAACAGAACCACGGCTCGCTGAGGTGCGCGCGATCCCCGATCGGGCCTACCGACACCGCTCCCAGAGCGGGGCGTGCCGATGACGTCCCGGCGCTCGAGCGGATCAGCTCGTCGATCTCGTCGAAGGTCCGCACGGGATCCTGCGCGACCCGCGCCTCGACGAGCGTCGCGATCCGAGCCTGGAGGTGATCCATGGCTGGGTCGGGATGCGCCCACGTCCAGCCCAGCCGTGTCGGATCGTAGGCACCGAGGTGCGCGGTCATGGTCGTCTCCCCGAGGAGCAGCGATCCGTCGGGGACCAGCAGGCGCACGCTGTACTGCACCGGATCGACGTTGGCGATCAGATCGTGCGCGACCACGAAGTCGACCAGGTCGACCATGTCGTCAACGGTCGTCCACGGAGTGAATGGCAGCCACGACGGACGGACCTCGATGCCGTGGGCTCGAAGGGCGATCACCGCGGCGGACGCGTCCGCGGCGGTGTGGCCTTTGTCGAGACAGTGGAGGATGGTGTCGCTGACCGACTCGAATGCGGAGACCACGAACGCGCAGCCGGCTTCAGCCAGCTCGGCGAGCGCGTCGGGGTAACGGAGAAGGTGCTCGACCTTGATCGTGGCGTCGAAGGTCAGGTCCGGGTGCCGGCGGTGGATGGCTGCCACGACGCGACGGGAGTGGTGGGGTGCGTTGAGGAAGTCGGGGTCGGCGAAGCTGATGTGACGGGTCCCCGCGGCCACCAGCTGGTCGACGTCGGCGAGCACAGCGGCCTCCTCGACAGGGCGGACCCGCCCGTCGTAGACCACCGGGACCGGGCAGTGGCGGCAGCGGTGAGCGCAACCGCGGCTGGCGGCGACGGAGCCGACCAGTCGCTCCTCGCCGGCGACGACGAGGCGGGTGTAGCGCCCCAAATCCGCCAACAACTCGCGCACCGGCACACGACCCTCGGAGGAGCGGCGCAGCTGGACGGCAGCTCCTGGGTCTGCACCGTCCGCCCACGCCACCAGGCCGGCCTCGTACTCGCCGGCAATGATCGCATCCGCTGGCGATTTCACGGTGAGATCCCGACCCATGCCAGCGTACAGGCCGAAGAAACACACCGCCAGGCCAGGCCGACGGGCCCGGATGGTCTCGACGACCCGCAACGCCAGTCGCATCGCCGTGTGCATCGGCACCGACAACGCCACCCGCCCGGCCCAGTCGACATCGGCGCTGTCGAGCGTGTCGACGGCGACATCGACGCAACGCACCTCGTGGCCGGCGCCGAGCAGTGCGGCGGTGGCCGTCGCAGCGCTCAGCGGTTGGTGCCCCAACTCGTAGGTGGAGACCACCAGAACCCTCACCTTTCGGCCCTCCTGTCGGGTTTCGCCGGTCGGCGCTCCGGGCGCACGACGACGTCCAGTACAGCCTCGGCCCGGCGTAGGGCGAGCTCGACGTCGGCGGGGTCCGGCCCGCGCGCGAAGACGAACCCGAGGTAGCGGTTACCCTCGGGGAGAGGGATCACCAGCCGGCCGACGGGGATGCTGATCTCCACCCCGACGACGCCGTCGACGCCCAGCGCATCGCTGAGGCCGCAGACCCGTTCGAGCACCCCCGCCGAGCGGATCGGGAGCATCATCACCCCCGACGCCTGAGTCTCCCGGCTCAGCCCGTCGAGACCTGCGCCGACGGCATGGCGGATGACGATCTCTTCGAGGCTCACCCCGGCCCCGAAGCGCAGCGCCCGTGCGCACAGCCCACCGATGGAGCGCGCCGCGACCTCCAAGACGGTCAGCTCGCCCGCAGGGCCGATGCGCAGCTCGGCGTGGACTGGGCCTTCTCTCAGCCCGAGCGCCGCTGTGGCGGAGACGACCGTCGCCTCGATGGCCGCGAGGACCGATGGCGGCTGGCGTGACGGCGTGACGTAGATCGTCTCCTCGAAGAATGGACCGTCGAGCGGGTCGGGTTTGTCGAACACGGCGAGAACCTCGAGTGTCCCGCCTTCGAGTAGACCCTCGACGGCGACTTCTGCGCCGGGGACGAACCGCTCGACGAGGAGCGGTTCGGATGCACCGACGATCGACCGGACCCGGTTTTCGGCGGAGAACGCTTGGGCGCAGTCGTCGACTCGAATGACCCCCTGGCTACCGGAGCGAGACACCGGCTTGACCACGCACGGGTAGCCGATCGCCGCTGCCGCTGCGGAGATCCGGCCACCGGGCATGACGACCCGATAGTCGGGCTGGGCCACCGACGATGCGGCCAGACGCGCCCGCAGAATCGCTTTGTTTCTCGTCGCGGCCACGGCGTCGGGTGGGTTGTGGGTCATCCCCAGGCGCTCGGACGCGGCGGCGGCCACCGTCAATCCCTGGTCGTCGACCGCCAGCACCGCGTCGAGCGGTCGATGCTCGTGGAGTGCCGCGATGATGCCCACGGCGACGTCGACGTCACCCATGGGCACGACCACCGCCCGGTCGCCCATCGACCCGGCCATCGCCTGGCGACGCTCGGAGCCGACGACGACGTCGACGTCGAGGCGCCTGGCGGCCGCCAGGAAGTCCGCAGCCCGGTAGGTCTCGGTCGGCAGCAGGAGCAGGACGCGGCTCACGACCCTGCGACGGCGAAGCGGCGTGCGTCCTCGGCGGCGTACCGACCGACGGTGGCGTCGATGGCTGAGGTCTTCTCGATGGCCGCGACGATCGAGTCGAGTTTCTTGGCCGGCAGGGCACACGTCATCTCGTCTGGGCCCATACCGGTCCGCTGGCGACTGAGCGCACAGCCCACGCTCGCCGCCGGGACACCCTGCTCTTTGGCCAGCGCCACGATGTGGCACTGCGGCTTTCCCCCGATCGATAGGCCCGGCAGCGCATCGGACAGCACCATCAGCTGACGGGCGTTGACCCTCAAGAGCACCACGTCAGGCTCGACCGGGGTGTCCTGGAGCGGCGCGTAGACGACCGACCCTGGCTGCCCCGTCACCTTGGGCAGCTGCTCGAGTACGTCGGGACCGACCCACCCGGCGCCGACCAGCTCGGCAACGTCGCTGTGATCGATCACTTCGCTCGGCACCAGCAGGCCATGGGTGACACTGCCGACGCTGCAGTTGCCGTGGTCCTCGGGCACCGTGGCGAACGCCCGCTGGGCTCCGTGCACCCAGAACACGCAGCCCGCCGGAACCCGTCCCTGGCGACCATCCTCGGTCGCATGGGGCATCGGGGCGTCGAAGCGGTCGACGCCCGGCGGCGGGCTGTCAGAGAAGCTGATGGCCACCGGAACCGTGGAAAGCCGGAGGGCCTTGACGAGTCGTTCGCTGAGATCAGCCCAGTTCTGACGGACCAGGGGATCCACCTCCTCGCCTGGCGCGTCGGGCGTCATGAGAACGACTGTCCGCAGCCGCAGGAGCGCTTGGCGTTGGGGTTCTCGATGTGGAACCCGGAGTCCTTGAGGCCGTCTTTGTAGTCGAGGGTGGCACCGGCGAGGTGGGGGGCGCTGGCCGGGTCGACTCTCACCTTGACCGTGCCGAACACGACCTCATGGTCCTCTGGCTCGGTGTCGGCGTCGAAGAAGATCTCGTAGGACATCCCTGAACATCCGCCGGCCTTGACAGCGACGCGCAGGGCGAGTTGGTCGTCGCCCTCCTGGGCGATCAGCTCGGCGACTTTGGCCGCGGCGCGGTCGGTGAGGTCGATCACCGGTGCGGTTGTGACTTCGATCGTGCTCATGCGAAAGGGCTCCTTGTTGTTGTCAATGGGTCGGGTCTTGGTAGCCGCCATGGGCCTGGGCCTGGGCCTGCGGAATGGGGTCGAAGAGACCGGCAGCTTCGAAAAACCGGGCCCGGGCCACCCACTGCGACGAGGTGTCGGATGCTGGCAGCCTGTCCTGATCGGGCGAGGTGGTGGTGGTGCTCACCGGCTGCGATGCCTGGATCCTTGTGCTCAGCTCGCAACGAACTCATCAGTCGATCTCGATGAAGATGCATTCGCCGGGGCATTCCTCGGCTGCTTCGATCACCCGTTCGAGGCCGCCGTCGGGGATGCGCGCCATACCCTCGGCGCCGGCGGAGTTGGCGGCGCCGTCGAACTTCTTGTCACTCCCGAAATTGGCCGCAGCTTCTTTCACGTAGAACAGACCGTCGTCCTGGCCGAAGAAGACGTCGGGTGCGATCTCCTCGCACAGACCGTCGCCGGTGCAGAGGTCCTGATCGATCCACACCTTCATGACCGTGGCCCCTCAGCGAGCTCACGGATCTCGGCGGAGATCCGACCGGTAGAGGTCTGGGCGTAGCCCTGCGCGACGGTCATGTGCGCCACGCTAACCAGTTCCGTCAGTAAAACCTGTTGAAACAAGGGAAAGTCACCCATCCCAGGACACGTGCCCTATCATCGAGGTGATGACGGCATCGGTTTCACCAGCACAGCGCCGCGTGCTCGAGGTGCTGAAGCGACATGGTGAAGCCACCGCGGACGAGCTCGCCGACGCGCTGGCGATCTCGCCCGGCGCCGCCCGCCAACACCTCTCGTCGCTCCGGGCTGCCGGCTTCGTCGACGCCCGCCAAGAGCGAGGCCAGCCAGGCCGACCGGCCGACCGCTTCCGCACCACGGACAGCACCGAGACGATGTTCGCTGCCAGGGCCGAGACCTTGTCCATCGAACTGCTCGTGCACATCGAAGAAGAGGACCCCGAGCTCGTCGCCCGCGTCTTCGAGCGCCGACGCCGCAGTCGGGTCGAGGCCGTTCGCCACCATCTCGACGGCAAGAATCTGGCCGAGAAGGTCGACGCGCTCGCCGTCCTGCTCGACGCCGAGGGGTACCTGGCCGACACAGACGGCACCAGCCCCGAGTGCTATCGCATCAACCTGCACAGCTGCCCCATCTGGAACGTCGCCTCACAGTTCGGCCAGGCATGCACGAGCGAACTCGAGTTCATCCGCGATCTGATCCCGGAGGCCCGAGTGGAGCGGGTGACCCACAAGGCCATCGGCGCTCACACCTGCATGTACGAGATCCACCCCTGATCCAGCTCGGCCGTTGACCTGGAGGTCGGTACCACCGGCGGTGCCACCATTCGCCTGATGGGTGTGGACAAACGATCGGTATCGCTGGACGACAAGGTGGCCGAGCAGGTGGAGGCCGCCGCCGCCGATGGCGTGTCGTTCTCGGCGTGGCTCTCCTCGGCGGCGCAGGACAGATTGCTGCTACGCGAGGGTCTGCGCGGAATCTGCGAGTGGGAGGCCGACGCCGGCCGACTCACAGCGGACGAACGCGCCGTTGGCGAAGCCCTGCTTGATCGGCTCTTGTCCGATCGAGCAGCCAAGAGCGCATGACTGCGGACGGGCTCACCTACGACACCGGCGCGCTCATCGCAGCCGAACGCGACGACCGGCTTATGTGGGCACTGCACCGCGCTGCGATCGGACGCGGACTTCTTCCCACGGCCCCATGTGGCGTGCTCGCCGAGGCATGGCGTGGCGGACCGCAACACCAGCTGTCGCGATTGTTGAAGGGCTGCAAGGTCGAGGAACTCAGCGAGGAGCAGGCACGAAAGGTCGGCGGCTTGATCGCTCGCAGCAGGCTCGATGACACCGTCGACGTGGCAGTGGCCGAAGGGGCCCTACGCCGCAACGATGCCGTCGTCACGTCCGATCGGACCCACATCGCACAGGTCGCCGACGCGGTGGGCAAACGCATTGCGATGCACGACGTGTAGCGACCAGCCGGCGATCCCGAAAGCGGTCAACCGCAGCACCGTTCCGACGGGTGGGCCGCTTGCACCCTCGAGCAATCCCTCGGTTCGTTCGCTGACAGCGCGCAGCGGTGCGACCGATTGCCCGCGCGCTCTCGCGACGAACTGATCTCATCCTCCTCGATGGCAACGTGCTCCGTTTCGAGCGGCGCCGACGTCGGCCACGCGTCCGCGGGCAACCCGGTTCCGGACTCGATGATCCGGTTGCGCTCGCGCGACCACGCATATTCAGGGGGTACCCCAGGGTTGTCGGATCGAACGACGCCCCGCTCCCGCGGACGCGTCGACGATCATCAACCACGCGACGGTGCCAGCGCAGCTCGTCCGCCCGCACGTCCAGGAGAGCCGACGCGACACTGCTCGGTGAAGTTCTGCCCACAACGGCCGATCGTTGGCGGGTCGTAGCGACCTCCGGTCTGGATGTTTGACCTCGACGCCTGTGGGGCATTGAAGAGCGGTGAGCTACCAGACTGTGAATCCAGCGAGTGGTGAGACATTGGAGAAGTTCGATGAGATCGCTGCCGGCGATCTGGAGTCCGCCGTATGCCAGGCGGAGGCGTGCTTTCGAACCTGGCGAAACTCCGGCTTCGCGGAGCGCTCCGAGATCGTCGCAGCGGCTGCGTCTCTCATGGAGTCCCAGGTGGACGAACTCGCCCGGCTGGCGACGTTGGAGATGGGCAAGCTGTACGCCGAAGCGCAGGGCGAGGTACTGCTGAGCGCCAGCATCTTGTCGTACTACGCGAAGAACGCCGAACGTTTCTTGGCTCCCGAACTGCTCGAGGTCGGCGACGGAGTCGCTCGCGTCGAAAGCAGCCCGCTCGGGATTCTTTTCGGGGTGCAGCCCTGGAACTTCCCGTATTACCAACTCGCCCGATTCGTGGCACCGAACCTGATGGCCGGCAACGTGGTGATGGTGAAACATTCTGGCAGCGTCCCGCAGTGCGCCCTCGCCTTCGAGGACCTGTGGCGCCAGGCCGGAGCGCCCGCTGGTCTCTACACGAACCTGTTCTTGTCGTACGACCAGGTGAACGACATGATCGATGACCCGCGAATCAAGGGTGTGGGCCTCACCGGAAGTTCCGATGCAGGTAAGTCCGTCGCCGCTCGAGCCGGCCGTAATCTCAAGAAGTCCACGATGGAACTGGGTGGGAGCGATCCGTTCATCGTGCTGGACGACGCCGACGTCGACAAGACGTTGAAATGGGCGATGGTGGCCAAGATGAACAACAACGGCCAGAGTTGTGTTGCCGGCAAGCGCTTCATCGTGGACGTCTCGCTCGCCGACAGCTTTCTCGAACAGTTCACCGACGCGATGTCGCAGCTGGAGCCGGGCGACCCGATGGACGGGGCAACCACTCTCGGGCCGCTCTCCAGTGAAGCAGCGCTGATCGCCCTCGAAGAACAGGTCGACGCCGCAGTGGAGGCCGGTGCAACGGTGATCACCGGTGGGAAGCGATTGGACCGGGAGGGCTCGTTCTTCGCACCGACGATCCTCACCGACGTGACCCCCGACAACCCGGCCTACCGGCAAGAGTTCTTCGGCCCAGTCGCCCTGTTCTTCTCCGCAGAGGACGACGACAACGCCGTGCGGCTCGCGAACGATTCGGACTTCGGACTCGGCTGCTCGATCTTCACCGAAGATCCTCAGCGCGGGGAACAGCTGGCCGGTCGCATCGAAAGCGGCATGGTCTTCATCAACCACCCCACATGGACTGCGGCAGATCTCCCATTCGGTGGCATCAAGACATCCGGATACGGGCGCGAATTGTCGGCAGCAGGCATCCACGAGTTCGTGAACAAGAAGCTCGTTCGGGTGCGGTCGATCGACGCTCCGGCTTGACGTAGACAAACCGCCGCCAGCGGGCACGCAAGGCGAGCTGGTCGATCGACGTGGGTGGTGGCGGGACCGCATGACACCGGACACGACAACAGATGACAGACTTCCGCTCGTGATCTCGCAATGAGCCCGGCGTCTACCGGGAACGAAGGAGACGTCGGCCGAACCGTCCGCTATCGATTTGCACTGATCTACATTTCCCTGTCGCTGGTCGTCCTGATCGGAGCTGTTTCCTTGGTGTTGGCTGTGCGCGACCGCAACCAGGCCGCCGAAGCCAAAAACCAACTCTGGCGACCAGGTCAGACAGCAGCGGTCGAAGTGCTCACGGCGGTCATCGACCAAGAGACCGGGGTTCGAGGCTTCCTGATCACCGGCGACGAACAATTCCTCGAGCCGTACACGGCCGGACGGCAACGAAGCACCGAAAACCTCGCAACACTCCGCACCCTGTTCGTCGGTGACGATGAGATACTCGCACTCGTCGACGACGTCAGTGGCGACTTACTGGTTTGGCAAACCGGGTGCGCTGAACCCGAGATCGCCGCCGCACGTGTCGATCTCGACACCGCTCGTGCCCTCGTGAACATCAGCCCAGCCAGAGAAACCTTCGATCAGCTCAGAACCTCGCTCGCCGATCTGTCCGCCGCTCTCGACCGGCGATGGGCCGACAGCAACAACCAGACCGAAAGAGCGTTCAGGATCCTGATCATCACGACCTTTATCGTCGGTACGATCTTGATCGTCGTCGCTGTCGCCCTACTCGACCGCTCTCGGCGCTGGCTGACCCGAGCCACAACACTCGAGCGTCGCTTGCGTTCCACGATCACCGCCGTTCAAGTCAGTCTGCTGCCGGCCGCGGTCCCCGAACTCGACCACGTCGATGTCACCCTCGCCTACCGCCCGGCGAGTGTCGATGCCGATGTCGGCGGTGACTTCTGCGACCTCAACATCAGCCAGTTCGGACTCGTCACGATCAGTATCGGCGACGTCTGTGGACACGACATCCACGCTGCGATCGTCACCGGGCTCGTGCGGCACACGATCAACGCCGCATCACAGCACCTCGCCGACCCGGCCGACGTCTTGCGCTGGGCGAACCAAGCACTCAACAGCCACGACACCGACGGCCGCTTCGTCTCCGCCGCTCACGCCCACCTCCACCCGCCGAACCCCGACGGGCACGCGTTCCTCGACGTCGCGCTCGCCGGCCACCCCTACCCAGTCCTGATCCCCGCCGATGGGCGACCATCCTTCGAGATCGGTACGGCAGGAACGCTGCTCGGCATCACCGCCGACCCGAAGATCACCACCGCTCGGGTCACACTGTCCCCAGGGGACCAAGTCGTGCTCTACACCGATGGCCTCACCGAGAACAGTCGACCGCGGCTCAGCACCGAAGACCTCCTCACCGTGATCGACAACTGCAGAGCAAGCACCGCTGCTGCGACACAGATCTCATTGATGCAGCATTACGACACACTCGCACGACGGGACAGATACGACGACGTTGCTGTCGTCATCATCCAACTCCAACCCACCACCAGCCCCGCCACCGAAGGACGCGCCCTCCCGCTCGACGTTCGGTTGCTGCAACCTCTGAAGTAGGGCTCACCGGCCTCTCACTGCGAAACCGCGGCGATGCCCTCCGAAGCGCTTCTCTGCGAGGACGATCTCGGAGCGGTCACCCAACTGATCATGGTGCCACCGGGTTTGGTGCTGAGTGTCAAAGGGTAAAGAGGCGACATGTCCGATGCATCCGCCGTGCCCGAGCCCTTGACCGTCGAGCTCTAGATGAATAGTTCCAAGGGATTCGCGCGCTCCGCGCGATGATCCACCATCTGGTTCACGAGGGTGTCCAAGATCAGGGGGCCTATACAAACCCTGAGCCTGAAGGACACAGCGCATGAACCCT
>Ga0209390_10008574_pt1 | contig 12572 bp, 4 predicted proteins | sample BON01_FD_187212 | JGI IMG/M metagenome (GOLD analysis project Ga0209390, IMG submission 187212) | Freshwater microbial communities from Lake Bonney liftoff mats and glacier meltwater in Antarctica - BON-01 (SPAdes) (version 2) | ecosystem: Environmental > Aquatic > Freshwater > Ice > Glacier... | reverse complement strand
GTTGTGGTGGGGGAGGCGCCATAGGATGGGCGGGCGGGCGGATGTGTGGGCGGGGTGAGACGGGTCGGCGTGTCGGGGTAGGGCGGGCGGACGGGCGGGCGGGCGGGGTCAGACGGGTCGGCGTAAGGGGGAGAGACAGCAGACCCAACAACCGGCAGCGCCCTTGCGGCCGGCGGCGGCGGCGCGACGCGCACCACACCCGCGCGTTTCTCGCCCGCGCGAGCTCGCGGTAAAAAACAAAAGAGAGACACCTCCCCCTTCGATCTCACCTCCGCGGTGATGTCGCCGTCGATGACGCCGAGGTACTTGGCGAGCGCAAACTCGCGGATGTCGGCCGTGGCGACGTTGCCGGGCCCCGGGCCGCGAATGCGAGGCATCGTTTAAGTGTCACTCTTTGGAAAAGAATGAGAAGCTTTTTTCTCTCGTTATGTGCGCGCGCGGGTTGAGGGTTTGTGTTTCGAGCGAGGTCTTGGTGTTGTTGTCGTTGTTTGGGTGTGGTGACGGGTTGATCGAATGAAGAAGCTGCCGGTGGGCCAAGGCGCAAAGAAATCAAGACGCTCGTCGTCGTTTGATGAGGCGGTTACCGCCGGGTCGGCGCGGTCACCCCGAGCCGCCGCCCCGAGCGACGCTGCCGCCGCCCGTTCGTCATCCCACCATCTCTCGGCAGCCCGTCAAGAGAGAGCAGGGCCCTGCCTTACACACACGCCGATGCCCCACTGGCACCACACAATGCTCCCGGCACACCGTCTCGAGAGAGAGCGAGAAAGCCCCTTCTCCCCTCCACACCCCCGCCCGCCCGCCTCTCACATTGCCCCACCGCCACCGCCCCCGCCGCCGTTGCCCCCGCCGGCCCCGCCGCCGCCGTTGACCAGCTTGAGCCCGTCCTGCAGCGCCCGCGTGTAGTCGTTGACCGCCTCGACGATCGAGTCGTCCTCGGCCACCCGCTCGGCCCGCTCGGCGGCCAGCTGCGCCCGCAAGGTGGCGAGCTCGTCGAGCGCGACCGCCTGGAATCGCTCGTCGGCGGCGCCGCGCCCGGACAGCGCCTCGTGCGTCTCGGCGCGCAGGGCGGCCACCTCGGCGGCGCGCTCGCCGCGCTCGGCCTCGAGGCGCTCCTGCAGGCGCAGGAGGTCGCCGCCGGCCTGGCGCGCGAGCGCGGCCTCGGCGTCGCCGCGCGCCGCGCGCTCGGCGTCGACCGCCGCGCTGGCGTCCGCCACGCGGGCGGCAAGTGCGCCCGCCACGTGCTCGACGTCGGCGCGGCGCTGCTCGCGCTCGTCGCGCACCGCCGACTGGAGGTCGGACACCGCACTCTGCAGGCTCTCGGTCGCCGCGCGCAGGGCGGCCGACAGCTCCTGCGCTTGGGCCGCCGCCCGCTCGCCCGCCGCCTTGGCCTCCTCGCGCAGGCGCGTCTTCACCGCCTTGAGCTCGTCCGCGCGGTGGCGCTCGGCCGCCTCGAGCCCGCGCTCGAGCTTGGCCAGGCGCTCCTCGGCCGAAGCCCAGCGCGCCGACTCGGCAGCGCGGCGCTTGAGGCGGTCGGCCTCCAGCCCGGCGTAAAAGGGGCCGAAGCGCTCGGCGACGTGCTCGAGGCGCGGGGCGCAGGCGGAGCCGCCGTTGGACGACGCCTGGTGCTGCTGCTGCTGCTGCATCACCCGTTGCTGCTGCTGCATGAAGGCGGCCTCCTGAGGCGAGGGGCCGTAGTGGCGCGAGGCGAGCAAGGCGACCGAGGCCATGGCCGTGGCCGAGGGGAAGGCGCCGCCGCTCGAGGGCGACGCCGGGCGCGAGCGGGGAGGCGACGGCGGGCCGTTGTTGCTGCTGTTGAGGTTGTTGCTCCTGTTCTCGGCGGCGGCGTTGGCGGCCATCATCGTGATGGCGGCGGCCGCGCGCGACTGCTGCGCGACGCGGCCGAGCGGGGTGTGCGGCCCCGGGATGCGGATCTGGGGGGCCGACTGGGGCGCGCCGTTGTTGCTGCTGCTGCTGTTGTGGACGACGGCGGCGGCGGCGGCGGCGGCGGCGGCTGCGACGCGCGCGGCGGCGCGCGGCGACGAGGGGGCCCCGCAGTTGTTGTTGCTGTTGGCAAAGCCGGGCGGGCAGCCGCTGTCGTAGGCGGCGTGCGCGGCGGCCGCAGCCTTTTCGAGCTTGGTCGCGAGCAGGGGGGTGCCTGTGTAATGGTTTGGACGGGTTCGGGTTTGGGGGGGGGGGAAGTTTTTTTTTAGAACGCCGCGCAAAGTCAACGCGAGCGCAAGCGCTTTTTTATGTTGCTTTTTTCGTTTTGGCGCAGCGTCCTGTTTCTTTCTGACTTGTTCCGTTCGTCGGCTCTTTGCGAGTGCAACCACTTGATCGGAGAGGGTCTTGCAAACACTGCCGCGCGCGGCATGGCGGGAGAGCAAGAGAGAAGGACTAACCGAGACGCTCGGCGCCGGACTGGCCGAGCGGCGAGAACGTCGCCATTGATTGGTTTATCTTGACTCTTTCAGTGTTTGTTCCTCGTACAAGCAACAGAATTCGCACAGCACAACAAGGTTGAGCTTGTGTGTTTCGAGAGACAGTGAGGGGGAACGTGCGGGCGAGAGGGGAGCAGCCGGGTCAAGAACCGCCGTGGGCGTTTTCTCGACGAGCTGACACGGGCGTGTCGCCGCTTCGCCGACGAGGCGCCCCCCGCCTTTTGAGGGATCAATCGTCGATCGTCCCATCAAAAGCGCAACATCCGGCCTCTCCACACGTCCCGGACGAGCACGATCACCACCGGACCGACGAGTGCTCTGCGTTCACGCGACACGCACCCGCGTCGCCTCGCCCCCATCCCATCATCCGATCTCGGGCCCTTTCCCTCTCTGTCCGCGCACCTTTCCGCACGCAAAGGCAGATCGTTGCACATCTCACAAACTTTCAGTGACGGCCTCACCCAATCCCGCCCTCACGGCGATCGCACGCAGCGGCCTACGGGCGCGCGCCCCCGCCCCCGCCCCCGCCCCCGCCTTCGCGACGCGCACGCGCCTTTGCTCTGCTCGCCGACGATGGCCGCCCACAACGGGGCCGCCGTTGCGGCTCCTCCTCCTGCCCCTGACGACGACCGGGACCAGCAGCAGCAGCCGCAGCCGCCGCATCGCGACCGCCTCTGCCACCACGTCGACATGGAACTCGTCGAGCGCGCCCTCGCCGCCTACCCGGGCCCCCCCCCGGGACTGCCCAGCCCCGAGTACGGCACGGCAGGGTTCCGCGCCGAGGCGTCGCTGCTGCCGTCGACGCTCCTGCGCTGCGGGGTGCTCGCCGCCGCCCGCGCGCGCGCCGCCGGCCAGGCCACGGGCGTCATGGTGACCGCCTCGCACAACCCCGCGGCCGACAACGGCGTCAAGCTGGTCGACCCCTCCGGCGAGATGCTCGGCGCCGAGTGGGAGGCCCTCGCCGAGGAGCTCGCGCGCGCGCCGGGCGCGGCCGCCGCCGCCGCCGTCGTCCGCCGCGTGCTCGACGCGCACCCGCCGCGCCCTCCCGCCGGCGGCCGGGGCCTCTGCCCTCGCGTGATCGTCGGCCGCGACACGCGCCCCTCGGGCGCGGGCCTGGCCGAGGCGGCCCGCGCGGGTGCCGAGGCGCTGGGCGTGCCCGTGCTGGACGTCGGGCTCGTGACGACGCCCGAGCTCCACTTTGCGGTCGCCGCCGCCAACGCGTGTCCGGTTCCTTTGCACGTCGCCCCGCCGCCGCCGCCGTCGCCCGCTCTCCGCTCGGAGGACGGGGGGGGGGCCGGGGCGGCGGCGGCGGCGGCGGCGGCGGCGGCCGAGGCGACGGCCCGGGGGGAGCACGAGGCCATGGAGGCGCCGTACTTCACGCGGCTGGCCGAATCGTACCGGATACTGACGGCCGGCGCGCCGCCGCTGCATTTCTCCTGCCCTTTGGCCGCTGCTGCTGCCGGTGCCGGTGCTGGCGGCGCCTCTGCCGGCGCCGCACCCCTTTTTCCGTCGCCGCCCTCCTCCTCCTCCTCGGCCTCCACGTCGACGGGCTTCCCCCTCTACGTCGACTGCGCCAACGGCGTCGGCGGCCTCAAGCTGCGCGACCTGGCCCCCCGCCTGCGCGAGCTCGGCCTCGACCTGCGCCTGGCCAACGACGGCGCCTCGCCGTCGCCCGAGGCCGCCGCGGCGCGCCTCAACCTCCGCTGCGGCGCCGACCACGTCCAAAAGGAGCGCGCGCTGCCCGACGGCATGGGGCTGCTGCTCGTTCCGCCGCTCGTTCCGCCCGCGGGGCCGGCGGGCGACGGGGACGCCTTGGACGGGGTCGTGCGCGTGCCGCCCGGGGCCCTGTGCGCGAGCCTCGACGGCGACGCCGACCGCGTCGTGTTTTTCTACGTCGATCCGTCGGCCGCGGCCGCCGCCGTCGCCGGCGGGGGCGGGGCTGACGGCGGCGCGGCGTCAGGAGCGGACAAGGGGCCGCCGCCCGTGGTGCTGCTGGACGGCGACCGCATCGCCGCGCTGTGCGCGCGGTACCTGGTCGAGCTGCTCGCGGCCGTGGCCGCGGCCGGGGGCCTGGCGGCGGGCGGCGGGGAGATTGGTGACGCCGGCGGCGGCGCCGCCGCCGCCGACGCCGCTCCCGCCTCCTCCGCCGCCGCCGCCTCCTCCGCCGCCCCCCGCCCGACCGTCGGCGTCGTCCAGACCGCCTACGCCAACGGCGCCTCGACCGCCTACCTCCGCGACGTCCTGGGCCTGCCCGTGGCCTGCGCCCCCACGGGCGTCAAGCACCTGCACCGCGAGGCGCAGCGCCGGTTCGACGCGGGAGTCTACTTCGAGGCCAACGGCCACGGCACGGCGCTGCTGGCGCCGGCGCTGCGCGAGGCGCTGGTCGACCGGCGGCTGGACGACTGCCTGGCCGTGGTGCAGCTGCTCGCGGTGGCGCGCGTGATGAACCAGCACGTGGGCGACGCCGTGGGGGGCCTGCTGCTGGTGGACGCGGTGCTGCGGCGGCGCGCACAGGCGCTGGCGCGGGCGGCGGCGGCGGCGGCGGCCGAGGCAAACGGCGGCGGGGGCGGCGGCCGAGGCGGGGGGCCGGCGGCGGAAGCGGCGGCGTCGGCGGCGGCGGCGGGCGCCGTCCCCTCTGCCGCCGCCGCCCCTCTGCTCCCGGCCCCCGCCGTCGCCGAGTGGGCCGCGCTGTACGCCGACCTGCCCAGCCGCCAGCTGAAAGTCAAGGTCGCCGACCGCTCGGCCGTCGCCACGGCCGACGCCGAGCGCGTGTGCACGGCGCCGCCCGGCCTGCGGCAGGCGATCGAGGCTGCAGTGGCGGCGAGAGGAGGCGGCGGGGGCGGCAACGGCGGCGGCGGCGGCGGCGGCGGCGGCGCGCGCGCCTTTGCGCGCCCCTCGGGGACCGAGGACGCCGTGCGCGTGTACGCCGAGGCCGGGACGCAGGAGGACGCGGACGCGCTGGCGCTCGACGCGCTTCGCGCGGTGTACGACCTGGCCGGCGGCGTGGGGCCGAGGCCGTGAGGGTGGCGGGCGTTTGGTTGGACGCTTGGGTTTTTGTTTGTTTGTTGCGCGCGCGGATCGTCTTCTCGTTGCTCGCCCGAGCGACGGCGGCGACGGCGGCGGCCGCGGGCTGCAAAATGACAGTAACATGAGATGGTGGCGACAAAAATTAGGTTGGGGTTGTGTGCGCATAGAGAGGGAAGAATGGGAGGGTAGCGCGCGGTTGCTGCGCGGATGTGTTTGGAGCGTTCGTTCGTCTGTCGCCGTTTGGCGCAAAAGCGCGGGGGGAAGGTGGCGGGTTGCGACGTGCTACTCACCCCCGCAAGGCCCCTGCTCGTCGCCCCCTTGCTCACAAACAAGAGAGGACGCACGACCGCGGTGAGGGACGGCGTGCCCACGAACCCACGCCGCCCCACCGCACGCCAAAAGAATGAATGAAGGAAAAATGTCAAGGCGCGCGGCGCTCAAACGACCGAAACAAGAAAGAAAAAAAAAAACGCGAGAAGCACGAGAAAAAGAACGATAAACGCCCTCTCTCTCCCCCTCCCTCTCTGTCTGTCTCTCTCTCTCTATCAGTCAAAGATGCGCTCGCCCGTCGAGAAGAGCAGCCAAATGACCGTCCCCACCAGGTACAAAGCGACCGCCACCCGCCACACGTCCGCCCACGTGCCCACCGACAGCAGGTGCCCCGTGGCCAGCGACCCCAGCACGCCCGCCAGCACGCCCGCCGTGTTGCTCATGCCCAGCAGGACGCCCGCATACCGCGGGCCGATGTCCTGGTGGTTGCTGTAGAGCCCGCTCTGGCTGAAGGCGTCGAACCCCTGCGCGCCCATCATACAGGCCACCGCCGCGGGCACGGTCGTCACGCCCGGCAACAGCGACAAGAAGAAGGCGGGGCCCAGGAACCCGAGCGTCTGCATCGTCTTGCGCACCAGGGTGACGCTCGTGCCGCGCGCCACCATCGAGTCGGCCAGCCACCCGCCGCCGTTGGCCGCCACGGCCATGGTGACCCAGGGGAGCACGCTGAACACGCCGCTGCGCATCACGTCGCACCCGAGCACCTGGTGGTAGTAGGTTGGCATCCACGTCAGCAGGATGAACGTGCCCCAGTTGTGGCAGAAGTGGCACGCGATGATGGCCCACACCTCCTTGCGCGAGAGGAGGAGCTTCCAGGGGATCTTGACGGGCGGGGCGGGCGGGGCCGGGGGAGGGGGGCCGGCGGCCAGGGCGGCGGCGGCGGTGGCGGCGGCGGCGGCGGTCGCGGCGGCTCTCTGTTTGGCCGCCTCGTACGCCGCCGTCGCTTGCGCCGCGGCCGCGGGGGCCGCGGCGGCCAGGGCGCCCTTGGCGTCGGCGGCCGCGTCGCTCGCGCTCGCGGCGGCGGCGGCGGCGGCGGCGGAGGCCGCCGCCAGGGCCGCCGTGGCGGCCGCGAGGGCCGAGGCCGCCGCCGCCTTGCCGCCGCCGCCGCCGCCAAACGCCGAGACCGGCTCGCGCCCGCCGATCGTGTTGGCCACGATGTAGGCGCGCTCCGCCGGCAAGATCTCCGGGTCCTGCGCGGGCGTGGCCGCCACGCGCCGCTGCCACACCGTGTACCACGCCACCCCCAGGGAGCCGAATCCGTAGAAGACGCTGGGCCAGCCGAAACGGGCGATCAGCTGCGGAGACAGACCCAGCCCCAAAATCGAGCCGACAAACATTCCGCTGTAAACCATGGCGAGCGAGCGCGAGCGCTCGGCCACGGGTACCCACCGCGAGAGCATGCCGTTCATGGCGGGCATGGCGACGCCCTCGCCCACGCCCATGAGGCAGCGCGCGGCGAGCAAGGGGACCAGGCCGGCCGAGGCGGCCAGCGGCGTCAGCGCCGTCGCCAGCGACCACCACAGCACCCCCAGGCCCAAGACCAGTTTCCCGCCATACTTGTCTGCCCACACGCCTCCCAACACCTGCGTGAGCAGGTAGCCCCAGAAGAAGGACGACTGCACGAGGCCGACCGTGCGCGGCGACCAGCCGTACTGCTCGCTCATGGGCAGGATGGCGACGCTCATGTTGACGCGGTCCATGTTGCAGAGCATGAAGGCGACGAAGCAGAGGCCGACGACCGTCCAGCGGCGGCGCCACGAGGACGGCGCCGGCGCGGCGGCCGCGCCGTCGCCGCCGGCCGCCGCCGCCGCCGCCGCCGCCGCCGCCGTGTAGTAGTCTTCCTCGACGAGGCCCATGTCGGGCGAGGGGGATTTTTTGCCACCGTCCGCGGGCATGTCGGCGAAGGAGCCGGCGGCAAAGGTGGCGCGGCAGGGGGGCAGGAGGGAGGCAGCAGAGGAGGCGGGCCGAGGAGAGGACGCTCGTCCGGCGGCGGCCGCCGCTCGCCTCGGCGCCGCCGCCGTCGCCGGAGGCCGCGAGGACGCTGCCGCCGCCGCCGCCGCAAACGCCATGGCGGGCGCGGCGCGCCGGTGCAGCAGGAGCTGCTGCTGCTGGCGCGCGCGCCACGCAAGGAGCGCGCCCGCGCCTGCTGCTGCTGGTGCTCTTGCGGCTGCTGCTGCTGGTGCCGCCGCCGCCGCCCCCGAGCCCGCCGCCGCCGTCCGCCGCTGTCGCAACATCGTCGGCGCCGCCGCCGCTGTCGGCCGCCGCCGCCGCTTTTTTCTCTGCAGGCGCGCTCGACACACGCAAGGGGCCCGCCCCCTGTCAAGAGTCAGGGTGCGGGGGCGATGCCGTAATGCGTCCGTCCGCGGCCCAGGCGGGTGTCGGTGGGTGCCGGTCCCGAGGAATCTCCAGGGGGAAAACGCGGGCGGATGCCTCCTTCTTTTGGGCAATCTCTGGAAAGGGAGGGGAGGGTGAAAAAGTTTCGACGCGCTCGCAGGCACACGAGCCGGTGACGCGCGATGGGACGCCGGTGCCGGGTCTCGACCGTGCAGAGTTGGACGTGGTCCGGGGGGGGGCGAGGCGCGGGCGAGCGCAATATAGAATGTGGGCAGCGTTTGTGAGGCGGGGAGAGGGGAGGGGCGAGAGAGCGGCTTGAGGTGTTGGCGATGCGCGCGCTGCTGATGCTTGGTGTTTCGAGGCCCTCGAGACAGTGCTTGCACGAAGGGATCTAGCTTTTGTGTCTGATCGCACGGCACCGCGATCCGGCTTTCAGAGAGGAGGAGGAGCGCGGCTGTCGCCCGTCGCCGAGCCGGCCGCCGCCGTCCCCGTCGCCTCCTCGCCTCCTCGTCGCTCCTGAGAGACGGCGCGCGCACGCCCGCTAGCCCGCTTGCCCCCCCCCCCCACCCCTCCCCTTCGCTCGCGAGACGGCAGCAGCGGCAGCCATCAAGCGGTCTCGTCACGACGGCAGCGTCAGCAGGCCCCAGCGCTTGAGCAGGACCAGCAGGCCGACGATCACCGCCGCCGACAGGCCAAGCGGCACTGCGGGATAGAGCGCGGGATTCAGCAGCTCGACCTCGCCGACCCAGTTCATGCCGTACCAACTCGAGATGGTCGAGATGGGCAGGAACAGGGCCGAAACCACCGCGAGCAGTTGTAGGCTGTTGTTCTGCGAGAGCGAGATGACCGAGAAGACCAGGCCGACGATGTCGTTGGCCTGCGCCGACAGGGTGTCTAGGTCCTCGACGACCGTCTCGACGTGGTCGAGCACGTCGGACAGGTAGGTGCGGGAGATGGGCGAGATGAAGGGTGGGGGGGGGGCGGGCGGGGCGGGGGGCGGGGCGGGGGTTGACGCCGCGGTCGTCGCGGCTGCAGCGCCTGCGGGCGTCGGCCGCGCGCCCTGCTGCTGCCGCTGCTGCCCTTGCTGCTGCTTCCGCTTCTGCTTCTGCCCGCCCCCCCACCCGCCCGCGGGCGCGGGCGTCGCCGCCAGCAGCGCCACGGACGGCTCGGGCCCGCGCAGCTTGTGCACCAGCTGCTGCGTCGGCACCATGGTCCGGCGCAGCACGCTCAGGTCGCCCGCCAGCAGGTGCAGCTCCTTGCTGTAGGATGCCCTCGGCGTGCGCTCGGACAGCACGCGGCGCTCGAGCGCGTCGATACGCGCCGCGTACGCGCCGACCACGGGCAGCGAGTGGTCGACGACCGTGTCCAGGACCGCGTGCAGCAGCAGGGAGGCGTCCTCGCTCTCGGTCAGGAGCGTCGAGCGCGCGCGCACGCGCTCGAGGACGGGCACGACGACGCCGTCGCCGCCCGTGGCGTCGGCGAAGAGGGTGACGAGCACGTTGTCGCGCGTGAGAAACATCGACACCTGCTCGGCGGCGACGTGGGCGGCGGCGGCGGCGGCGCCGGCGGCGCCGGCGGCGTCGGCGGGGGCGGGGGCCTGGTGTGAGGAGGCCTTGAGCTTGCGGGCGCCCCCCCACCAGCGCAGGCGGGAGAGGCCGCTGATGCCGCTGCCCGCGTGGCCGCCGCCGCCGCCCGGGCGCCGGCGCTGCTCGCGCTTCATGGGTGCGATCTCCTCCTGCTGCCGCGGCGACATCGGGGAGAGCGCGGACAGCATGGGCGGGCCCTCGCGCAGGGCGCCGCCGCCCGGCATCGACGAGGAGGCACGCTTGCCCTGGTGCACGCCAGCAGCGGCGGCAGCTGCGGCGGCGGCGCCGACAGGAGCCCCGCCGCCGCCTGCTGCCGCCGCCGCCGACGCCGACGCCGGGAGCAGCACCGCCGCCGCCGCCGCCTCGTCGGCGATGGCCGGGACCCGCCGCCCCAGGCTCACGGCCCCGCCCAAGGCGCTGTGCCCGCCGGCCGAGGACCGCCCGCCGTGGAAGCGCCGGTCGTGGTCGTCCGCCGCCGCCGAGTCGGCGTTGTTGCCGCCGCCAGCGCCGCCGCCAAAGAGCAAGGCGCCCACCGCGCCGCCCGCGCCGCCGCCGCCGCCGCCGCCGCCTGGGCCGCCGTCGCGCGGCCCCCCGCGCCGCCGCCGCCGCCCCTCGTCCGCCTCCTCCGCAACCGCCGCCGTCGCCAGGCTCGCCGCCGCCGCCGCCGCCGCCTCGACGTACAAGAGGATGCACGACACGTACAGGAACCCGGGGTAAAAGTCGGCCTTGACGCGTTGCGGCTGCTTTGTCACGTCCTCGACGGCCAGCGGGTGCAGCCTAAGGGCTCGCGCGATCACGCGCAGCACGTCGTACGTCAGGCCGTGCACCACGACCCAGCGCACGGGCATGCCGGCGGGGCGGTCGGAGCGGGCGAGCTCGGCCTCGAGCTCCGACGGGCCGGACAGGGCGCGCTCGCGCACGCGGCCGCGGCCGTAGTCGACGATGGCGATGCGCGTGGAGGGGGCGTCGGCGGCGCGCAGGTCGCACAGCGCGCGCACGTCGCGGGCCCACGCGGCCGAGGCGCCGCCTTTATGTCCGTGGGCGGGCGCGGCGGCGGCGTTCGCGACGGCGTCGCGGGCGGTGGCGCGGCGCGCGCGGGCGGGCGGGGCGGGGGGGGCGCGGTGCGGGGGGCGGGCCGGGGGCAGGAGCGGCGTGGCCACCGTCGCCGAGCGCGGCGACACGGCGCCCGAGCCCGCGCCGCCGGCAAAGTCGGCGCTGCTCTCGCGGCTGGGCGCCGTCAGGGGGTGGGCGCCGCCGCCGCCGACACGGGACGACGAGGCCCCCGCGGCCGCTGCTGCCGCTGCCGCCGCCGCGAACGCACCCCCCACCTCTGCCGCCGCCGCCCTCGCCGCCGCCGCGAGCGCTGCGCGCCGCTCCGCCTCCTCCTGCTCCGTCGCCTTTTCGTCCGAATCCCGGTCGTCGTCGTCGTCGTCGTCGTCGTCGTCGTCGTCGTCGTCGTCGTCGTCGTCGTCGTCGTCGTCGTCGTCGTCGTCGTCGTCGTCGTCGTCGTCGTCGTCGTCGTCGTCGCAGTAGGGCACGCCGCGAAGCGCCGCCTCGAGGCGGTCCATGCGGTCGACGTCGAGCCCGGGTGGCTGGCAGAAGCGGGGCAGGCCCGCGTCGGCGGCCGTGGCTGACGAGGTGTCGCCGCCGGACAGGAGCGCGTGCTGCTGCTGCTGCTGCTGCGTGTCCCCCCGGGCGGCGGGGGCGAACGCACGCGCGGCGCGCGCGGCCGAGCGCCACCGGTCGGCGCCCGCGCGCTGCTGCCGCGGCGGGCTCTCTGGCGCGCCGGCGGCGGCGTCGGCGGCGGCGGCGCGGACGGCGGCGGCCACCGCGGCGGCGACGGGCGAGGCGCGGGTGAACGACGACTGCGTCCGGAGGCTCGACAGGGACGTGCTGGCGCCGCCGCTGTGCCGCCGCTGGAGCGCCGCGGGCTGGCGCCGCGACGGCGGGGGGAGGGTGTCGCCGCCGCCGCCGCCGTCGCCGTCGTCGTCCTCGACCTCGTCCTCGACCTGGATGGCGATCTCCACAGGAGGGGCGGGCAGAGGAGGGGGCAGGGGAGGGGGCAGCGGGACGGCGGCGGCGCCGGCGAGCGCGGCGGCGGCGGCGGGAGCTGCGGCGGCGGCGGCCGGGATCGGCCCGTCGTGGTTGCTGCTGTCGGTGTTGGGGCCGCCACCCGCGGCGGGCGGACGGCGGCCCCTCCGCCGTCCTTGTTGGAACATGATGGTCGGGGAGGGTGGGGGGATTCACTGATTGAAGGGGGAAGCAGGGCGGGTGGAAGAGGGCTGTTTCCTTTTTGCGTCTGCGCTTTCGGGGGACTCGCTTCTCTTCTTGCGGGCTGCGACCGGTGACGATAGCCGTGGGCATGAGGTGCAATCCCGCAGTCGGCGAGCGATGGTCGATTATGAGGAACGGACAGGGCCGTCGAGTCGCCTGCGCAAGAAAGGACGGCGGCGACGGTGGGCGCGCCCACCGTCGCCCGACGACGGAATCGATCGATCAAGACACGAGATTGGACGCGAAAACGCATACACGAGAGCTGGAGGGTGGGGATGGGACGGACTGCGAACGGGGACGAAGGGAGCGGGGGGAGGGTACCAATGGAACCCTCATAGGAGGGTTTGAATCAAGTCCACGGACACGATAAAATTGCGGCGGGAATGCGGCGGGCGCGTTTCGTTCTTTTTTTTTCGGCTGGACGGGGGAATGTGTCAAAAACGAGCGCGCCCCGCAAAATCAAGGAAATGGGTCGTAGGTTTTCGTCGCGCTGGAGAAAGAAGGCCTCGTGCCGGCGGCGATGGGCCGGGATCGAGAGGTTGTGCAGCCCAAGGGGGCTGGGGTATTAGTTGGGGGGGCGGGG
>Ga0209390_10008572_pt1 | contig 12574 bp, 8 predicted proteins | sample BON01_FD_187212 | JGI IMG/M metagenome (GOLD analysis project Ga0209390, IMG submission 187212) | Freshwater microbial communities from Lake Bonney liftoff mats and glacier meltwater in Antarctica - BON-01 (SPAdes) (version 2) | ecosystem: Environmental > Aquatic > Freshwater > Ice > Glacier... | reverse complement strand
AGAACTTATGGTCACATCTCCTCCTGCCACAACTTCTAAACTACCAGTAACGTTTATATCACTTTTAGGTGATACATAAAGCGTACCCGTAGCAGATACATGTAAATCTTGAGATTGTGTTTGCTGCACAACTATTAAAGCCATTGCTAACAAAATTAAAGTGTACTTTTTTTTCATTTTTTTTTTAACTTTTTTGTATTCGTAAATATATAAAAAAAATTTAAAAAAAAAAAAAAACTACACACAATAGCTTTTTATTTTCTGTGAATGATCGTTTTCTATAGATGAATCACTTCATCATATGCATCTGCAACTGCTTCCATCACAGCCTCACTCATGGTTGGGTGTGGGTGAATTGTTTTTAATACTTCATGACCAGTAGTTTCTAACTTACGTCCTAAAACTGCTTCAGCAATCATATGGCAACCTAACCATTCACCATATTTTGCATCAAAAATCACTTTTACAAAACCATCAGGAGTTCCTGCTGCTGTAGCTTTTCCAGGTGCAGAAAAAGGAAACTTACCAACTTTTAATTCGTAACCTGCTTCTCTTGCTTTTGCTTCTGTCATACCAACAGAGGCAATTTCCGGAGTTGAATACGTACAACCAGGAACATTTCCATAATCGATGGCTTCTGTATGCAAACCTGCTAATTTTTCTACACAAGTAATTCCTTCTGCAGAAGCACCATGCGCCAAAGCTTGTCCTGGAGTGATGTCACCAATCGCGTAATATCCTGGGATATTTGTTTGGTAAAAATCATTTACTAATATTTTATCTCTGTCAACAATAATTCCAACATCTTCTAAACCAATGTTTTCAATGTTTGACTTGATCCCAACAGCCGATAATAAGATATCTGCTTCTAATTTTATTTCACCTTTCTTCGTTTTCACGGTTGCAACGACACATTTACCAGAAGTATCAACAGATTCAACAGAAGCATTTGTCATTACTTTAATTCCAGCTTTTTTGAAAGAGCGCTCAAATTGTTTTGAGACGTCGATATCTTCAACAGGAACTAAGTTTGGTAGAAACTCTACGATGGTAACTTCTGTTCCCATCGTGTTATAAAAATGTGCAAATTCAACACCAATCGCTCCAGAAACTACAACAATCATAGATTTTGGCTGACTCGGTAAGCTCATTGCTTTTCTGTACTCAATTACTTTTACGCCATCTTGCGGTAAGTTTGGCAATTCTCTAAAACGAGAACCCGATTGCTCCAGAGGTTGCTCGGCAGGTTTAAATCCTTATTATTTATTTTTACTTTACTATTTTATCATAATTTAGTCATTACACACCTAATTTACATTTACTTACAGTAAAAAGAAGTAAAACCTAAAATCACCTGAAGGCACCACAGTAGAATCCGCAACCCTTAACGTTGTGGGTTTTTTATTTTATATAAATCCTCACCAAAATAGTTCGACTTACATCCCTTTAACTCCACAATAAAACCTCTGTAAATAATAGATTTACAGAGGTTTTTATTTTTTAAACTATAAACCGTTTTTTTATTGATTCTATTTTAACTTTGTTCCTAATCGCTTGAAATGAAATAATTTTTTGTTTTATATTGCACCTTAAAATACTTCCTTGAAAAGAGTGCTAGTTTCTGTAACCAACGATTTAACAACAGATCAACGTGTTGATAAGGTTTGTAATTCCTTACTAAAATTAGGTTATGAGGTTGTATTGATTGGCAGAAAACTCAATAATAGTATTCCCATTTCAAGGCGTTACAAAACCAAAAGATTTAGCCTATTTTTCAATTCCGGTTTTCTTTTTTATGCCGAATATAATTTTCGATTGTTCTTCTTTTTGTTGTTTTCTAAAAAAGATATTTTAGTGTCTAATGATTTAGATACATTAACAGCAAACTTTCTAGCTAGTCGGATTTTAAATAAAAAATTAGTGTATGACAGTCACGAATTATTTACAGAAGTCCCTGAATTAATCAGCAGAGAAAAAGTTAAGAATATTTGGTTGAAGATTGAAGGTTGCATTTTACCGAAACTAAAAAACATTTACACAGTTAATAATAAGATTGCTAATTTTTATTCAGAAAAATATAAAATCGATGTTCAAGTAATCAAAAACTTTCCTACATATAAAAATGTTGAAAAAGGAGATTTTTCTTTTGATACAAATGGAAAGAAAATATTAATGTATCAAGGTGCAATAAACATTGGTCGTGGTTTAGAATTATTAATTGATAGTGTAAAAATTCTAGATGATTTTTTACTAATAATTATTGGTGATGGAGATATTAGTAATGAATTAAAAACAAAGGTTAGTAATGAAAGTCTTGAGGAAAGTGTAAAATTTTTAGGTAGAGTTGAGCCAATCCATTTGGCAAAATTAACTCCTTTAGCAGATATCGGTTTTAGTATTGAAGAAGACTTAGGTTTGAATTATAGGTATGCGCTACCAAATAAGATTTTCGATTATATTCAAGCAGAAATCCCCGTAATTGTTTCTGATTTACCAGAAATGAAACAAATTGTTTTAGATTATAATGTTGGTAGTTTTTTAATAGATAGAACACCAGGAAATTTGGCAAAATTGATTCAAAAAGTTAGTGCTACAAATTATTCTGATGAATTAAAATCAGCAAAAAAAACATTAACCTGGCAAAGCGAAGAGAAAAAACTACACTCGATTTTTAAAAATTTAAAATAGCTATTTTTTGTATTGATGCGGATTTTCTCTCACTCCTTTTTTGAATAATTTTCTCGCCGTAGAACGCAACAAATTATCTACTTGTAAAAATTTATCTTTTATTTTTTCTGAAGGATTTCCTCTAAAAGTAGTAATATGAAATTCTTCATTTTCTAATAATGGATATTTAGAGAAATAGTAATTAGAAACACAACACCTTGTTTCATCAGCAACAACTTTGCTCACAGAATGCCAAGAATTTTTATGCGTTGCCATAACCACCAACCTATTAAACTCGCTTTTTATAGTTATTTGTTTGTTTGAAATACCGTCTTGCCACAACTCTAAATTTCCACCATTATCAAGTTTCCAATTTGGGGTAACATAAAAAAGAAGGTTAAAAACACGCCATAAATTTCTGTCTTTATCGTGAGAATTATCTAAATGGGGATTCAGAAAACTATTTTTATTCATTAAAGATAATCCGCCGGCATATAAAAATTCGTCTGCAACAATATTTTTTGTTGCACATATTTCAGAAATTAAATCAACAATTCTTTGGTCTTGAAAAGCGTAAATAATTTCTTCTAAAAGCGGATTAAATCTATTCATTTGATACGCAACATATTTACTTTCTCTACTATTTTTTCGCTGAACCGTTTCTTCTAACTTTGGGAAATTAGCATGAATTTCTGCAACTAAATCTTCTGGTAATAAATTATCAATATAAAAAAAACCTATTTTATCTTTCGTTTCTAAAAATAGTTCTTTCAGATTATGTTTCTCGTTAAGTAAAGATTCATAAATTAACGATGCAATTTCTTCTCTAGTTTTCATATTCCTTCATTAAAAATATAAATGTATTCATTTTTAAACTCTATTTTTGTAACTTATGACTAAAAAATTGCATTTAGTGTCTTTTGATGTTCCATATCCTACAAATTATGGTGGTGTCATTGATGTTTTTTATAAACTAAAAGCACTTCACAAACAAAATATAGAAATTTATTTACATGTTTTTGAATATGGAAAAGGAGAGCAACTTATTCTAAATAAATATTGTAAAGAAGTTTATTATTATAAACGAAATCCTTATTTAAGTAGCATTATTGATAAAAAAATTCCGTTTATTGCAAAAAGCAGAGGAAATATTGAATTAATAGAAAATCTAAAAAAAACAAACGCACCAATTCTTTTTGATGGTTTGCACACCACATTTGTTTTAACCCAAACTAATTTTCCAAATCAAAAAATATATGTTAGAGTACATAATATAGAACACGAATTTTATAAAGGATTATACAAAAGTGAAACAAATATTTTTAGAAAAACATTTTACAAACAAGAAGCAAAGAAACTAAAAGAATACGAAGCTATTTTAAATAAAGTTGACGGTATTTTTAGTATTTCGCCTCATGAACAAGCTTATTTTTTAAAAACGTACGGCGAAAAGGCAATTTATATTCCTGCATTTCATAAAGTTCCAGAAAATAACAATTTATCAAAAAAAGGGAAAATTGTTTTTTACCATGGAAATTTATTAGTTTCAGAAAATACTACTGCCGCTAAATTTTTAATTGATATTTATAAAAAAACTGAATTCAATTTGGTTATTGCAAGCAGTTTTGAAAATAAAAACATTCTAAAATTGATTTCTAATTTTAAAAACATCGACTTTAAAAAGTTAGAAACAGAAAGCGATTTAATCCATTTATTTCAAGAAGCACATATAAATGTGTTGCCAACTTTTCAAAAAACAGGCATCAAATTAAAATTATTAAATTCTTTGTATCAAAGTAGATTTATAATTGCTAATAATTTTATGATAGATGACACGGGTTTAGAGACTTTAGTAGAAAAAGCAAATACAAAAAAAGAATTTTTAGAAAAAACAGTCCACTTATTTCAACAAGAATTTAATGCCGAAATTCAGCAAAAAAGAGTTGCAAAATTAAACGAAATCAATCCTACGACAAGCGCAGAAAAATTGGTTAAAAGTATATTTAATTAGCGACTTGTTGCACAACTTCAAACAATTCTCCACCTTCACATTTTACCGTTTTTTGTCTAAACTTAACAATCAACGCATAATCGTGCGTTGCCATTAAAATGGTTTTTCCAGATTTGTGAATGGCATTTAGCAATTCCATCACTTCCAAAGATGTTTTTGGATCTAAATTTCCCGTTGGCTCATCTGCTAAAATTAAATCTGGATCATTTAGTAAAGCCCGCGCAATTGCTACTCTTTGTTGCTCGCCGCCAGAAAGTTCGAATGGTTTTTTGTAATGTTGAGACTTCATACCTACTTTTTCCAACACTTCATAAATTTTTTCTTCCATTTCGTTTTTATCTTTCCAGCCCGTAGCTTTTAAGACAAATAATAAGTTATTAAAAACCGTTCTATCATTTAATAATTTGAAATCTTGGAAAACTATTCCGATTTTTCTTCGTAAAAACGGAATATCGTTTTCTTTTAGCGTTTCTAAATCGAAATCAACAATACTTCCACCTCCTTTTTGCAATTTTAAATCGCCATAAAAAGTCTTCATTAAACTACTTTTACCACTACCCGTTTTACCTATTAAATAATAAAAATCTCCTTTTTTTAAAGATAAATTCACGTTAGATAGCACCAAGTTATCACGTTGATAAATGTCTGCATTTTCTATATGTAAGATTGGTGTTTCCATAGAATAATATTGTTTGTACAAACTTATGAGTTTCTATTGATTTTTTAGTAGTAAATAAGGACATTTCTTTTAATTTAATACTTATTTTTGAACAGTTTTTTATACGTTATCCAACAAATGAAAAAATTATGCGTTATTTAACCTAAATACCAAAAGAATAAAAATGATTCGCTGCTTTTTTAAAAAACTGATTTACTTATTTATTTGTCTTTATACTTCATTTTCTTTTGCGCAACAATCAGAAATTGAAGCTAATTTATTGGCAGAGTATAGTTATGCTAAAAAATTGTACAACAGCAAAGCGTATGCTGCTGCCCAACCTAAATTTTTATCTGTTTTAGAAATGGCAATTAATAGCTCTAATCTAAAAGCAGATGCGAGTTATTATGAAGCAATGTGTGCTATAAAATTGAATGAAACTGATGCTGATAAAAAAGTTATTGCGTTTGTAGAAAACTTCCCAAATAGCACTAAAAAAAATACGGCATTTTATAATGTTGGTAATTATTATTTTGCAAACAAAAAAGCGGCTCATGCTCTAAAATGGTATGAAAAAGTGGATGTTAATTCACTTTCTACAGAAGATAAAAAAGAACATACTTTTAAATCTGGCTATTCATTTTTAACAACAAACAATTTTACGGCTGCTCAAGAAAAATTTATCACTTTAATAAACGACCCAAAATACGGGAATGATTCTAGATATTATTACGGCTACATTGCTTACAAACAAAAAAATTACGATTTAGCAGAGCAAACGTTAACAGAAATTGCAGAGAATAAAACATACAAAGAAGAGATTTCTTATTATTTGTTAGACATCAGTTTTCAAGGAGGAAAATTTGAAAATTCTATTAAAATCGGAGAAAAATTATTAGAAACACCAAGCAAAAAAAACAGGTCTGATATCAGTAAAATAATTGGCGAAAGTTATTTTAATTTAGAAAAATATGCAGCTGCAATTCCCTATTTAAAAGAATACAAAGGAGATCGTAATCGCTGGAATAATACGGATTATTATCAATTGGGATTTGCTTATTTTAAACAAGATGATTTTATAAATGCCATCAATAACTTCAATAAAATTATTGGAGGCAAAGATAAAATAGCTCAAAATGCCTATTATAATTTAGGCGAATGTTATCTTAAAATTGACAAAAAAACAGAAGCACTTAACGCATTTAAAACGGCTTCTGAAATGAGTTTTAATCAAAAAATAAAAGAAGATGCTGCCTTAAATTATGCTAAATTAAGTTATGAAGAAGGGAATCCGTTTCATCCTGTTTCTAGTGTTTTACAAGATTATTTAAAGGAGTATCCTGCATCAAAAAGTTATCGCTTAATTGAAGATTTATTGGTTACTTCTTTTATTTCTCAACAAGATTACCAAGGTGCATTAGATTTTTTAGCACAAAGCAAAACGAGTGAAAATTCAGAAAAAGCACATGAAATTTCTTTGTATCGAGGAATCCAACTTTTTAATGATAATAAAATTCAAAATTCTATTTCTTATTTTTTGAATGCTAAAAAGTCTGGAAATAAAGAAATAAGTGCAAGAGCACACTATTGGGATGCAGAAACAAATTATCTATTAGAAGATCATAAAAATGCGTTAGATAAATTTATCGTTTTCAAAAAAATAACTGGAGCAAAAGATACAGAAGAATATAATTTAATCGATTATAATATTGGTTATAGTTATTTTAAACTAAAAGAGTACAAACAAGCTGCAAACTATTTTGAGGATTTTCTCTCCAAAACAAATGAAAATACGGATGAAAAAAAGGATGCGCTGATACGTTTAGCAGATTGTGAATTTGCGACAAAAGAATATCAAAAAGCAATAAAAACCTACCAAAAAATTATTACGAATAATAGTTTCGGTGCAGATTATGCTGAATTTCAAAAGGCAATCTCTTACGGGTTTATTGGTGAAAATAAACAGAAAATCGAAGGTTTAAAGAGAGTTGTAAATAATTACCCAAACTCTAATCTACAAGATGATGCTTTGTTTCAAATTGGAGCAACATATGCTACTCTAAACGAAACTAAAAATGCACACGAGGCTTTTAATAAATTATTATCTGAACATAATAAAAGTGTTTTTATTCCAAAAACATTGGTGCGCCAAGGATTGGTTTTTTATATTGAAAATAAAAATGATGCTGCTCTAAAAAGTTTTAAAGAAGTGGTAAAAAGATATCCTAATTCTCAAGAGTCTTTAGAAGCAGTTTCTAACGCAGAAAAAATTTATATTGATAATGGAAATATTGATGAGTATGTTTCTTGGATAAAAACATTGAAATTTATCAATATCGAAAATTCAGATATTGATAATACTCGATTTGCATCCGCAGAAAAAAAGTTTTTAGAAAGTGATAATAATGAGGATAAAATAAGCAGTTTATTAAGTTATATGAAAAATTTCCCGAAAGGAATTCATAGTTTAAAAGCGAACTTTTATTTAGCACAAACCTATTATAAAGCTAAAAATTACAAACCTGCAGCTCCAGCTTATCAGTTTGTTGTTAACCAAGGGCAGAATGATTTTAGTGAAGAATCTCTAGCTAAACTAGCGCAAATTTATTTGTTTGATGAAGATTATAAAAATGCAATTCCGTTGTTAAAAAGACTAGAGCAAGAAGCTTTTTCCGCAGAAAATATTGTTTTTGCACAACGTAATTTAATGCAAGGGTATTACAAAACAAACGATTTTGAAATGGCAATTAATTATGCCAAAAAAGTATTACAGAAAGATAAGTTAGATACTATAATTGCGAATGATGCTAAAATAATTATTGCGCGATCTGCTATTAAAAAAGAAGATTTTTCTACTGCAGAAGAGTTTTATACATCTGTAGAAAAAAATGCGGAAGGAGAATTAAAAGCAGAAGCGCTACATTATAAGGCACTTTTTGAGTACAATAAAAAAAATTACGAAGCATCTAATAAAATTGTGCAACACGTAATTGCAAATTATTCGTCTTACAAATATTGGGGCGTAAAAAGCTACGTAATAATGGCTAAAAATTATTATGGATTAAAAGACGTGTACCAAGCTACTTATGTTTTGGAAAATATTATAGAAAATTTTGGTCAGTTTGAAAATGTTATTGCGGAAGCGCAAAAGGAATTAAATACAATTAAAACCAACGAAGCAAAAAATAACAACTCAATTCAACCAAAAAAACAGTAGTTATGAAAAAAGAAATTTGCTTTATATTCTTTGTTTTTTCTTTCGTTTGTGTAAATGCACAAACTGAAAAGAAAAAAGATACCGTGAAGACGGAAATTGTTAATGTAATATCAATTTACGCTCCAACAATTGCAGATGCTTCTAAAGTAAAGAAGAATCCGAAGATAAAATTAATAGAGAGAAGCAAGAAAAAAGAAATGGAATACACCATATTTTCTGCACCTGTAGCTTCTACGTTTATCCCAAAATCTGGCGTTGTTAAAGGAATAAATATTGGTATTAAAGAGCGTTTGTATAATAATTATTTAGCGCTTGGTTTTGGTAATTTCACTTCTCCTTTTGCTGAACTATTTTTGCATAAAAACACACGTTTTAAACAACAATATGGTTTGTATACAAAATACAATGCCTCTTTAGAAAATAGTATTGATGATACTTTTTTAGATAGTAATTTTTCTAATTTTGAAAGTAGTCTTTATTACGGACAAAAAGTACGAATGTTAGATTGGAAAGTTACTTTTAACACAGAAAGAAATACCTATAATTGGTATGGATTGCCTAATTTTATTACAGATACTAGTCTACAAAATTCAATAAATGAAGAGCAACGTTACAATTTATTTGAATTAATTGGTGACGTTTCTTTTGAAAAATCTGTTATTGATAAAAGTAAGTTTACCGTTAATTTTTTCTCTGATGCATTAGAAAGTAAAGAGTTATTTGCAAATCTTTCTACAGATTTTGATATTCCTCTATCTTATATCGATGCGAATGCAAACGACATAAAATTAGAAACAACTATTGAGTTTTTAAAAGGCGAATTTAATCAAGATTACCAAGGTTTTGATAATGAAAGTTATTCTATTTTTACGGCTAGTTTGCAACCTTCTTATCAATTTTTATTTCAAGATTTTTCAGTGAAAGCAGGTTTAAAGTTATTCGCTTCTTTAGATTTTAAAAATGATGCAAATAATTTTTTAATTTATCCAGATATTACTGTTTCAACACCAATACTAAAAGATTATATTTCTGTTTATAGTGGTATTACTGGTGGATTAAACACAAATACCTACAAGAATTTTACTGATTTAAATCCGTTTGTTTCGCCAACACTATTTATTACTCAAACTAGTGAGAAGTATAATTATTTTCTAGGTTTTAATGGTAAATTTAACAATAACATCAACTTTAATATTAAAGGAAGTCATCAAGAAGAAGAAGATAAACCACTATTTATTAGAAACAACTCCAAGTCTAATGGAACTAATACTGTTGATTCTAATTCGGTTCCATTAAAAGGATTTGAATATGGAAATTCGTTTTCTGTGTATTATGATGATGTAAAAACCACAAGTATTTTTGCTGAAGTAGAATACTCAATTTCAGAAAAAATAGGAATTGGTGTAACAGGTTTATTTAACGATTTCACAACAACAAACACAGCAGAAGCTTGGAATCTACCAAACTTAAAAGCAACTGTTTTTGGAAAATACAATCAAGAAAAATGGTATGCAGAAACTGCCCTTTTTTATGTTGGCACTCGCAAAGAAATTAGTTATTCAGGCATTTATCCTTCTACTTTTTCTAATGCGCAAACGGTTAATAGGTATGTTGATGTTAATTTAAATGGAGGGTATCATTTTAACGATCGTTTTTCTGCTTTCTTAAAACTGAATAATATTTTAAACTCTAATTATCAACGGTTTGAAAACTTTACTGTACAGGGCTTTCAAGTTTTAGGTGGGATTACTTATAAATTTGATTTTTAATTAATTGAAATTTTTTAATTTGCTTAATCAATTCAGTATCTAATAATGTAATTAGTGTCTGGTCGGAAACATAGCAAAATTAAAAATGTTTCTTTTTGCAATCTTTATCTTTAATTTTAATCGACTGATGCTAAGGCATCACTTCATAAAATAAAAAACAAATATCATCAAAAATAATTCATTTTATAAAATTCGTCTATTTCCGACCAGACACTAATTATCAAATACTAGGTTTCTTTCATTCTTTTTTATGTAAATTGAGCATCTTAAAATGTTTTAAAAAAAATAACTTTGGTTGGATACAAACCAGATTCGTAATGTTATTTAGTTTATCAATACATAGAAATAGCTACTTTTGATAAAGGAAATAAACACGCATTAGAATTGATTAACACTTCAATATAACGTTCAATTTATTTAAAGGATACTATTTATTCAATCTTAAACCTATAAAATCGTAATATTTTGGAAACTTTTATTCTAACTTTAAAAATAATATTTGGACTCTTTTTTATGTTTTCAGGAACTATGCACATTATAAAACCAAAGATTTTCAAAAACTTTACACCTCCTTTTTTACCCGTAAAAACCACAAACTATTTAGCAGGAATTGTAGAGTTCTCTTTAGGTCTAGGTTTATTGTTTTCACAAACAGCAAAATTAGCATCCGCAGGTATTTTTATTCTGATGATCCTTTTTCTTCCAATTCATATTTGGGATGTAACCAAAGTAAGACCCGCAATTGGAACAAAATTAATTGCAGTTATTAGAATTCCGCTTCAATTTTTATTAATGTATTTAGCCTATTTAATTTATATCAATTCATGAAAAATCTCATTTTAATTTTAGTCACGTCGTTATTAATTTTCTCTTGTAAACAAGAAGAAGTAGATGCAATCATCATTAATGCAAAAGCATACACTGTAAACGAAAATTTTGACGTTGTAGAAAGTTTCGCCATAAAAGACGGAAAATTTGTTGCTGTTGGAAGCAATGCAGCAATCCAAAATAAGTATACTTCAGGAAATATTATTGATGCAAAAAACCAAACAATTGTTCCTGGATTAATAGATGCGCATTGTCATTTCTTCGGATTGGGTTTGCAGCAACAAAAAGCAGATCTATCGGGCACAAAAAGTTATGATGAAGTTTTGAAAAAGTTGGTTGATTTTCAAAAAGAAAAAAACTCCAATTTTATCACAGGTCGTGGTTGGGATCAAAATGATTGGGAGGTAAAAGAATTTCCTACAAAAACAAAATTAGACTCGGTATTTCCAGATATTCCTGTGGCAATTACTCGTGTTGACGGTCATGCGTTGTTAGTGAATCAGGCCGCATTAGATTTATCTGGAATTAAAAAAGATACATTAATTGCTGGTGGAGAATTTATTCTTGAAAATGGAGAAATTACAGGAGTTTTAATAGATGCAGCAATGGATTTCATTAAATTCCCAACTACTTCTCAAAAACAAAATATTCAAGCATTATTAGACGCGCAAAAAATTTCTTTCTCTTACGGATTAACAACAGTTGACGATGCAGGTTTATCAAAAAATACAATCGATTTAATAGATAGCTTGCAAAAATCTGGTGATTTGAAAATGCGTATTTATGCAATGGTTTCGGCAGATTCTAAAGAAAATATAGATTACTACATTAAAAACGGAATTATAAAAACTGATAAATTAAACGTACGTTCTTTTAAAGTTTATGGCGATGGCGCTTTAGGTTCTCGAGGTGCTGCAATGCGAAAATCATATTCTGATAGAGAAAATCATTTTGGTGCTTTAATTTATTCGCCAGAAAGATATCAAGAAATTGCAAGACAAATTGCAGCATCAGAATATCAAATGAATACACACGCCATTGGCGATTCTGCAAATACTTGGATTTTAAAAACCTACAAAGAGGTTTTAAAAGACAAAACAGACCGCCGTTGGCGAATAGAACACGCGCAAATAATATCTCCAAAAGATTTTAAAAATTTCGATAATATTTTACCTTCAGTTCAACCAACTCATGCCACTTCAGATATGTATTGGGCAGAAAAAAGAGTTGGAAAAAACCGAATAAAAGGTGCCTATGCATTTAAAGATTTATTAAAAGCGTATGGCAAAGTTGCTTTAGGAACAGATTTTCCTGTGGAGCAAGTAAATCCGTTTTTAACGTTTTATGCAGCAACAGCAAGAAAAGATACAAATGGTTTTCCTAAAGATGGATTTCAAATGGAAAATGCTTTATCAAGAGAAGAA
>Ga0209390_10008568_pt1 | contig 12580 bp, 19 predicted proteins | sample BON01_FD_187212 | JGI IMG/M metagenome (GOLD analysis project Ga0209390, IMG submission 187212) | Freshwater microbial communities from Lake Bonney liftoff mats and glacier meltwater in Antarctica - BON-01 (SPAdes) (version 2) | ecosystem: Environmental > Aquatic > Freshwater > Ice > Glacier... | reverse complement strand
CGCCACGTCTCGGCTGTCATCTGCCGTGAGAATTCTCGCATGCTCGGCTTGACGCTCGACGCCCGCTGCCGAGCCAGGGCAATCCAACGCTCTGCACCGCAGCGGTCTCCGGTAGCGGATAGTGATTCCGACCCATAAACTGGGTCGGTGCTTTTTGTGCGTATGCTGTCTGCTAGTGCGGTGCGTGTGGGTGTTTGCGGGGTGTGTGTGTGTTTTAGGAGCTTTGAATAATAAAATAAAAAAAAAAAAAAAAAAAAAAAAAAAAAAAAAACTCAAAATTGGGCGGGGGGGTGCAATAACTGGTAATATTGTGCAATATATTGCACAATAAAGGGGGTGTTTGCACACAATAATATGCATTGTGCAATAAAGCCTCGAAGTGAATAAACAATATCTTGTAAAGGCCAAAGTGGGGCAGTACAACGTACGTGCACGTAGCTTGATATCTCTAAGGGGACGTAGGAGATATCTCTCATCTCTCTTTTCTGTTTTCATATATATTGTTTGCCCGTGCCCGTGCCCCTGTGTCTTGGCCCTACGTGGGCAATCCCGTATTCGGTATGCATTGCCACCCCCTGGATTCAGTGAATCCGGGATTCATTTGGCGAGCGCCACTGGTAAACCCCTTGGATTCCTTTGGATTCACGTACAGGGATTCATAAAATGGGCCATACAGAATCTAGATTCGGGTATCTTGTCTTCGCTGCGCGGATTGCCCACGTAGGGTCTTGGCCCTTACAAGATATTGCCAATATTTTTTATTGTTTATTGCAATAAAGGGGGTCGTGGGGAAAATATATTGCGCAATATTGTAGGCAATAAAGGGGGGCTGGGAGGGGGATATCGCACAATAATGTGCAATAATGCCCCCTTTTCCGTGTCTGGCACGAATTTTTTTTCAGACACCTCGACCCATCCAAAATCCGATCCCTAAAAACAAAAAACACTTCCAAACACCTCAAAAACACCTCAAATTTTGGCGGGAGGGTGCAATAACTGGTAATATTGTGCAATATATTGCACAATAAAGGGAGTGTTTGCAAAAAATATTATTGTGCAATGTAGCCTCGAAGTGAAACAATATCTTGTAAAGGCCAACCTGTGTCGTGCGCGTTTTACCGGTTAGCTCTGTGTGCGAGGATTTTGTTTGGCATTACCTGGTATACTCTATGTTATATTTATAATCCTGGTGGCACCCTGCTTCAAAAATATTTTAAGATTAGAAGCTGGGTACCCAGCACCCAGCCCTCAGATGCCACATAATTTAAAACAAAACACAGGTCACACGCACAACACACGGGAGGAGACACACCCGATGATGATGATAAGTTTACCCCTATACGAAACACCTAACACCCCCTCCCTGCCACAGCAGCAGCCGGCCCGCAGCGGCTCACACCGAAACATAGACACCCCTGCTGCACCAAAAGAAAAGGGTAGGGCCCGTAGACGGACTGCCCCAACCGATTTGGCCCATAGTCGGGCCACCCAAGCTCGCCCCCGAAGGAGGGCCTGGGCCCGGGGGACAGTCCAAAGGCACGTGGATGGACGCTGGTTTTAGCCCGTCCACACGGCGTTGAACAAAGTTTCAAAAATCCGCACAAATCATCGTGTGCCAGGTGTGGGGTGGCTGCCCGCCGCAGTCCAACGGTATCGCGACGTAAGGGGGGTTGGAGGGTGGCAGAGCCAATACCCCGAGCCCACTCAAGTCGAGACCACCGTTGTTGCGGAAACCCACCCACCTCAGCGACTTGGAATAATACCGCCGGGGTTTGGTCTCGTCTCCGAGGTTATCCGAACCCAATTTCTGCTCGAGCAAAAGGCCAGCAAGCAGCTTCAGAGCACAACGGCGTGCGGTCAAGGAGGACGAGCTATACGCGGAGCTCGAGCAGCAGGTTCAAAGGGACGAGGCGCGGCGCCGGCTCAACCACCTGCAGAGGGCGGACCAGCGGCGCGCGCAGCTCCAGCAGCGGGTCACTGACCTGGCGGTTCACCTGGCGCAGCGCCAGCTCAAGAACTTGCATCGCAGATCCGCCAACGCCGCCAACGCCAAGGCCAGGCACATGAAGCTCCAGGACAACGTGCGCGCGGTCGTCATCAAGGAGGTCCAGCTGCGCGCCCCGGTCCTTACGGGTGCGTTGCACCGCTGCTCCCGCGCCAGCCCCAGCACCAGTAGCCCTACCTTCTTCAACTGCCCACTGCCCCGCCTCAGGAGACCACCCCGCTGACCTCAACGCGGCAACCACCGACAAGGACTGCGATCCGAGCGGCGCGCCGCTCGTCGGCCAACAGACTATGGGGCCAGGGCCAGGGCTGGTGGCACGTGTCTTGTGGCTGTATTGCATGCGGCTAGCGTCGTCAGGTGTCGGGTGCTGGGTGTGTGTGACTGTGTGATGGGTGCGCGCGCTAGCGTTCTGCGTTATGCAACGGACGGCACCCGATGCACACCCCCCACACCTGATGACGCTAGCCGCATGCAATACAGCCACAAGAACAAGAAACGTGCCACCAGCCACCAGCCCTGGCCCTGGCCCATAGTATTATTTAATTATTATAGTTATATATATATATAGTATATATATATGGTAGTTATCTATATAGTATACAGTATACGAGCACTGTGCACTGTGTATATATATGTATATATATATATAATATATCCAGCCTCAACCTCAACCTCAACCTTGCTCTTATTGTTATATTATTATTATATTGAAGTTATCACCTCTAGAGCTACTCTACCTCTAATATATAATAATATTCATATTCGTATAAGACACAAGACGACATCCACAGGCGAGACGACGCGAGACCAACTGAAATCATGCGCCCGCCCGCTCGCCCGCTCCTCTCACAAGTCAGAATAAGCGCAGGTACGCGAGGCACGCGGTGCGGCGCAAGTCACATACCGCATACCCGCGCTCACCCCGCTGCAGGTAGTATGCCGTATGCCCATCCCCTCCCTCCATGCCGGACATCTTTGGGTGCGTCTGGCGCACGCCTTTTGTGCGTTGCTGGCTGTGCCGTACTCTCCCGGCGAACTGGGGCCCACCGACTCACCGACGGCGTGATTGAGGACAACGCGTCGAAAGCCGAGCGGCGCCGGCCAAAGATGGACGGGGTCCAGCACCTTTTCACCGCTTGCTCTTCTCAACGCTCGGGTGCTCGAGCGCTTCCTCGCCAGGCAGCGCCAGAACTTGAGCCAGAGGCAGGTGGACGTCCTCATACGGCCGCCCGCTGGCGTCGGTCGCGTACATGAAGGTGAGCTTGGCGACTTTGTCCTTTTTCCTCACCTTCACGACGCGCGCCTCCCAGCCGACGCCGTCCCGCTCCCCGCATTTGTAGTCTGGCCACAGCGTCGCCGGCACCAGCACATGCCGTCCCACAGCGTCGTCTTCGTCGGCGTGCCCGCGCTTCGCCCCGGATCCGGGGGACTTGGACGGCGGCATCGCGGCGGCGGGTTTCTCCTCTGCGACCACCTCTATGGCTCCACGCGGCGTCGCGGCGGCGAGCGTCTCCTCTGTGGCGCCGCGCGGCGCGGCGGCGGCAGGCGTTTCCGCTGCGACGCACGGGGCCGCCGCGTCCTCGCCCTCGGATGGGAAGATCAGTGGGCAGACACCCACTTCCCACTTAACAATCACTTGCCGCACCTTGGCGGGCGCGGTAAAGGTGAGCATGTGCCGACCGGCGCTGTCACTGCACTGGCACGGCAAATGGAGCACCACCTGCACGAGATCAAGGGACGACATGGGTTAACCCGAGATCAAGGTAATGGCAATTTGCGGGCGACGTGCTGCATTCGGCAGGTGCATTCACCTTTTGCGACTCGGCGCTGGGCGTCACCGCGACGCGGTACTTGTGCGTGCCTGGCTGCGCAGGGTCCTCCTTGTCAGGCGCGCGCGTCATGGCGCGCCAGTTCAATGAAGCAGTGGCGAGTGCGATGGCAGGCGTCAGGGCGGCAGGCGCGAGCTTTCCAGGCGCGAGCTTGACGGCAGGTGCGAGCGTGACGGCAGGCGCTTCTGCCTTGACGGCAGGCGCTTCTGCCTTCACGGCAGGTGCCACCGGCGTGGCGCCAGCGATGTTTGGCGCCGCGTCGGCCATAAAAAAACGACGGAAATAGCTTCGCGTTATGCCGCCATTGCCCGCGCCGACTAGGGCGGCGGCGGCGAGGGTGGCGCCGCGTCAGCCGCCACCGCCCCTAGGGCTAGCCCTCGGGTTCGGCACTGCCGCCGCAGCCGTTTTCCTCGCCGCCGACTGCGAGGCGTCCGCTGTCGGCCTGCAGCTCTGGTGCAGCACGGCGCGGTTCCTGACTGCCGAGTCCACCGGCGCCGTCGCCGGCGCGGTGGCCCTTGTGGTACTGGCACACGGCGCGGCGGCAATGCTGCTGCTATTTGCCGCCGCGGCCATCGCTCACCGGTGGCGCCGATTGTCGCCCCTCGCGCCCAAAGCTGCCGGCGCGGCGGCTGCACCTGCCAAGGCCGCGCCAGCTGTGCACGCAGCGGCACCTGCAGCGGCGTCTCAAGCAGCACTGGGCGGGCCCCCGCGGGCGGTGCGCATGCCTGTCGGCACGGGCTCGCCACGCGCGGCCGGCAGGCGAGCCATCACTGATGCCCGCGCCCTGGAGGCCTACCTGTCGTCGGAGGAGATGCACAAGCGAAAGCGCGCGGCAGTTACTGCGAACACCGATGCGCAGCCCTCGCTCTTGGCGGGCGCGGCAGCCCCTGGCGCAAGTATGACGGCGACCACATCCTTTGGCAGCAGTGGGGGCAGGGCCGCATGCGGTGCTTCCATGCCGCTCCAGTGGCCGTCTGGGGCGGGGCGTCTGGGCAGCCCACTTGGCGGCTGGGGCTTTGCAGGCTCGCCGCCTGGTGCGACCGGCCCTGGCGGCGCCCCGTCTCCTGGCATGCCCCTCTCCTACACGGGGCCAGCGTACGGGTCTTCGCCTCCCTTCGACTCGGTCTCGCCACTCGGCGCCGGGTTCCATTCCAGGCTCCCCGCGGGTGGTCTAGGCTCGCACGGCGGCCGTGGCGCCTTCAGCTACGGGGTGGGATCTCCTCCGCATGGCAATGGGTCTGCCTATGCAGCGGCTTCGCCCTATGGTGCCGCGGCGTCGGTCGGCGCGCCCCCGTTTGGCACTTCACCTTGCGGCGTCCTCGCGTCCTCCCCGTTTGCCGCCGCGTCGTCTCCCACCGCGACGGCGTTCGGCGGCGTTGGCTTCGACGCCTCGCGTCGCATCAGTGCTGGCAGTGCGGGCGGGGGCTCAGCCTCCAAATACCAGCGCGCAATGTATATCCCATCCTCTGGCGACCGGCAGCAGGACCCATCGGTCATCGCGCGCCGCGCGACCAGGCTCCTCCGCGCACTCAAGCTTCTCGACGAGTCGGTCGAGCGCGGATCGACGCTCTCGAGGTGAGGCGGACCCGCGTGCCGTCGGACGGCGCGCCGAAGTTCGCATCGGTCGAACCCCGCCCTCCGACCCCCCCCCGCCCCCCTCCTGTTCGTACTCACCCGTCAGGTGGCGCGACAATCTACGGATCTGGATGGCGGCAGCAGTCGTGCAGCCATTGTCTGCGCTCCTCGACGCAAACGCCGCTGCCATCACCACTGCCGCGGCCAAGGGCATCTCTCCCTCGGTGGGGGGCACCGGCATGACCGCCGCGGCGTCCAACCCATTCTCGGGCTTTGGCGGCAGCTCCCTCTTTGGCAAGCCAGCGGCGGCGGCGCCAGCACCGGCGAGCGCGCCTGGGACCGCGGTCAGCGCGTCGCAGTGGCTTGCGCATGCGCACACGGACGCGGCTTCCAAGGCGCTCGCGCACCAGCACGTCAAGCTCCACCGCTTCCTCCAGGTCGCTGGCTACGGCGCCGAGACGAAGCCCTACGTGCGCGCGCGCATCTCGGAGCTTGCGCGCGGCCACTGCCTAGGCGAGTACAAGTGGGACAGCGGGGGCACGGGCTGGCGTGAGAAGCTGCCGACGGACGCCGAGGTTTTTGTCCACCTTTTCAAGGTGAGCCGCTCGCCCCGCCCCTGCACGACGCACTCGCACACGCGATGCACGACGAAGCGTGCGCCTTCGACCCCCCGTTCGCACCCCCACTCCTTATTTGCAGACGTACCTCGACTTCGTGGCGGCGCCTAGCGGGGCGGCGGCTGATGCCGGCGTGCCAAAGCCGGCCGCGTCCGGGAGCTCGCTCTTTGGCGGTGGTAGCTCCCTGTTTGGTGGCTCGTCCCTGTTCGGAGGCACCGCGCCGAGGCCTGGAGCGAGCTCCCTGTTCGGCGGCCCGCCCGCCGTCAGCGCGGCGGCGCCGGCCCCGCAGCCAGCACTGGGCGAGGGCGCCGTCTTCTGGAAGGGTGCGGAAGCGCACGACGGCTTCTCCTCGCGCCACTTCACCGTGGCCGGCGAGCCCCAGCTGCGCAAGTCGGACGTCGTGCTCCTCCGGCAGCCCGGCTCGTCCGCAGGCGCCCCGCCGCGGTTCTCACTCCTCGTCTCAGGCACCGAGTAAGCGCCCGTGGTTGCGATGGGGGGGGGGGGGGGGGTGCCCCCGCTGTATGCCATGATTCCCGGCGTGCTGTCGCGCAAGGCGGCTGACTGTTGGCCTTGTTTGTGCTGTAGGTGGGTGGTCGCCGAAGGCGAGCACAACGCTCCCGACGCCATGGTGCTGCTGGTGCTGCAGCGGGCCAAGCACGGCGGGTACCTCTGCGGCGTCAACCTGGCCGAACAGACTTACACGCTCTGGCTCGACTCCCTTACCACCACGGGGGCGGCCGTGCCGCCGCGGCCCGCATCGCCTATTGCATTCCACGGCCTTCTTTCTGTGCTGCATCCCTGGTCCAAGGAACTCGAGCAGCTCTCGCTCACCACGGTCTGCAAGGAGGTGGACAACAACCACTGAGCTGCTTGTCATTGCTGCGCGTGTGCCCACGCACCCCCCCACTTCGTTTGAGCTGCTGCAGCTTGGTCTTTTAGAGAGTCGTGGTGAGTGCAGGGGAGCCGCTGCTGGCCGCGCTGCGGCATGCTCACGGGACGGGGGTGTCCGGCATGTGTTGTGGTGTTTATATAGCCCATTTCCGGGGAGTGCGGAGTCCGGCCCTGGCGAGGTTTCGCAAAGGACCAAAGAAGGGAGTGGTTCTGAGATCAGGTTGCGTATTTCCGAACATTTCCAATTTTGCGTGTTTACAAGAAAACTCGATCAGCCCGGATTCGAAGCTTTTCTTTTAGCGAAAACGCTGCTATTTTCGGTAACAGCACGGATTCGAAGCTTTTCTTTTAGCAAAAATAAAATCAAAATTTGGCATCGTGGTCGCACTGGTCGTGGCCGCCAAAAACCTTTTCAAGACGACTTTCTTGACGTTCGGGTCGCCAGGGAAGGTCAGCGCGGTGGCTGAGCAACTGACCCCGCCGACAGAAGTGGCGGGCGAAGTGCGCATTGCCACTGCCTTCTCGCTTCTCGCGCTCGCCAAGATTCACAACGCGCAAGTGACTGGTTCGGCTGCTGCTGAGCTTTGCGCTGGGGTCGTTCGGTTATTTCTTTAACCTCCAGAGTCAGGGTCAGCACGCTGAAGCCGGCCGAGTCCACAGCCTTGGACAGCATCACCAGCGTGTGTGGACTGTCTTAGAGCGAGCCGCTGAGATTTTGTGTCGCCGCTGCTTGCGCTTCAGCATTTTCTGCTGGGATCGTGCTGGGTTTTGTAGGCCGACATTTTTGCCGTGGTGATTATAAACAAAACTGGTATAGAAGAAACAGGAAACCTCCAGGAAAAAAATACTAAATCCTAATCCTAATGTTCGCGGCCAGTGTTAGTGTAGCGAAACAAAACACCTGATCTCAGAACCACTCAAGGTCACTATGCCAGTTGTCCTCAACGCGCTTAAAGCTTAGAGGTAGAGGTCTAGTAGAAGACGACTGGCAGAGTGAGAGTGACCTTTTGTCATATATCATATACAAAATAGAGAGAACTGTCTGCCCGGGCCCGGGTAGCCTGTAACCTGCCGAAACCCCCTGCTTCAACTGCTTTGATCTTTGATCCGCGTACTCGGCCGGTGCCAGTGTGCCCGATGGCACCGATGAGCTGAGAGCTGGGAGAAGCACAAGGATGCGATTGTGCATCACAGCATCACAGTCTGGTCCCATCGGCGATTGGCGCACGCGCGGCATCTTGCACACGACTCCTTCAGCTCAAGAAGATGGCCGACTGCGACAGCGATGGCGCTTGCACGCTTGCCAATGCTCGCCACCGGACGATCCGGGGCAGAGGTGCACCGCTGGCCTGGCGCCTCGGCCTCGGCTGAGGGCAGCCGGATATGCAGCTGCCTTCTTTCTTTGCGCTTGCCCTTTTGCCCACCACCCACTGCGCCGCTGTCGGTGGCCGGCTCGGCGCAGGCAAGCAGCTCCTCGGCCGACCCGAGCTCGTCGAGCTTTCGCTTTCGCAGTAAAACTGACCCCAACTGCCAACTGACTCCCTGCTGCTGCTCGCTCCTCACTCCACGCGCCAGCCACTCCTCCGTGCTCTGTGCCACGTCGAGCGCTCCCAGCAGCTATGATGCTGGCTGCTGGCTGCACTATCATCTCTGGTCCAGGTGGTCAATATCGTCCGCCGCATGTTGCTGACGTCGTGCTGGCTGCTGAACACGGTGCAACCTCGTGCTCACGCGAGGCAGTGTGGGAGATGGGTGCTTCATCGGCCGGCACGATGACGACGGCTGCGCGGCGACACGGCCCCACCATGCCGGCCTCCAGTGGCGACTTTACGATCGAGATGCCCATGAAAATGCAGAATTACCGTGTGATCTGAAGAATCACCACTGTGCAATCTGAAGAAACAAGCTTCAAATAGCTCAGATTCCCGTAGAACCGCTGCAGAAGCCCATTTCCTCGGCGCACTCACCTTTCTGTAGCTGAGCTTAGAACCACTCGCGGGTAGAGTGTTGAAGTATGGGTATACAGTCGTCGGTTGGTGCTGTTAGGGAGAGTCTAGGACCCTGGGTTGTTGAGGAAAGTGCCCGTGTCTGAAACGGTCCAAATTAGGACACCCGGCAGCGCTCGGCTGTGAAGTCCGACATCGAGTCGTCTCCGTCCGACCTCTCGTACAAGCCACGCAGGGAAACGGAGGTTAACCCGGACCGCCGCCCGCCGGGGAAGACTGCCAGACTGCTGGCTGCTGGGGAAGGGGATGGACGCGGGGGAGGGTGGGGCGGAAGTGTGGTGACTGACGTCTGTGATCTGTGACTGTGGTGCGAGGGAGAGAGGGCTAGGTGGTTGGATCGGCGCACGCTGCGCCGAGGTGCACTGCGCGCCGGGGTCAGGCGACACCGTGGAGCAGAGAGACGCGGGGGGCGGCGACTCGGCGATGCGGGTGTGTGTGGCTCGGGTTAACCCGAAGGGACCTACCCTCGAGCGCGATGTCGGCGCGCTCGCCGCGGCCAAAGACCTCGTCGTGGTTGGTCCCCTCCGGTTGCCCCGAGGTCGCGCCCGCGCTGAAAAAAAATCCGCCGCTTTTCACGCCAACTCGTCGGCGGCTTCGGCGTCCACCAGCTCACTGGCAGAGACGGCGCCGACATTTTCCGCAAGCCACGGCGGGTTGCCGAGCATCGCGGCCTCGGCGGCAGCGCACTGCATAGCGGCGACGGCGGCGCGTTGTGGGAGACAAGAGGTGAAACTAAGTTGAGTGGCAGCTTGTCCTTGCCACTTGTCAATGCTGTCTGTCGGTGTCGACGCAGCTGGACACGGGGAAGGCGATGTCGCAGAGCACCGTGTTCACCGCGGGAAGCGGCGCCAGTATGTCCTTGTGCAGCAGCATGTCCCCGACGGGGCCGCCCAAGGGCGCGTCGGCGTCGACGTAACCGCGCGGAGCGTCGCGTCGCGCTCGATCGAGGATCGAGCAGCGCCGCACCCGCGTTGCCGCCGCCCGCGTCAGCCTCCTCATCCGAAAAGAAGGTCTCGCCGACGCAGACGCCATAGAGCATCAGCTGTGGCCCTCGTTCTCGAGCATCGCGCATCGCGCCGCCGTCGAGCGACGGCGACTTCGAGAGCAGCAGCTGCACTCCGTCTGCTGTCTGCTGTCTGTGTAACTCTATGCTATACGCCCACAGAGTTCTGTGACTTATACTAGGAGGCGGTGGCTTGGATGTTCCGTACGACCTTACATTAGGTCTTACGTACTTGTACTTACGTAAGGTAGGTCATCACCCCGACCTTACACTTGGCACTTGGCGTAAGGTCGAAGGGGTCAAATCATTAAAACAAAACTGTTTTCAGTGTGTCGAGCAAAACAAACCCCGAACCCTAAAAAAAACTAGCGTAAGACTTACATAAGACTTACTTATGTAAGACCTTACGTAATAATAAGTTTAAGTTTCCGGGCTCTCGGATCTTACGGGCTTGCGTCTTACAGAACATCCAAAGGCGAAAGGCGGTGGTGCGCCACCGCGCGCTGGGAACTCCCTGCGCCGACCGGTAGTTGATTAATGTAAAAATGATTTAAAATGTAAAATGACATGTTGATGTTGGTCCCATTTTCACCCATGCGAGGCGCCTGACCTTGCCCGTTGGTGCATCTGACGCGCCCTGACACACAGCACATGCCTCCTGCCTCGCTCCTGCACCGCTCGGTCGCGCTCTTGGCACCCCTGTCGGCAAAAAAAACAGCCAGCGGCGGCCAGGAGGGCCCAGTCACGCAAAATGCGAAGAGACAGAGACGGGCCAGACTGGCGCGCAGCGGGCAGATCTTCGTCGCCAAGCGCCATAATACGATGAGTACGCAAGGATACCGTCGAGACGCCGGCACCACATCGAACATATCGCATGGTCAGGGTTAACCCGGCATGTCAAAAGATGGTTTTGGGCATCTTGAGATGCCCGCACCTCCAGACATGCCCCCGCGCATCGCCGAGATGCGCGCATCTCGAGATTCCCAGGGGCATGTCTGGAGATGCCCGCGCTGCCCGCATCTCCAGAGATGCCCTAAGCATTGTTTACCGATCAACGTCTTCAGATGCCCAGGGCAATGTTGACATGCCGGCATGCCAAAAGATGGTTTTGGGCATCTTGAGATGGGGGTGCACGGTCCCAAACGCGTACCACTTGCCCTCGCGGATCGTGGTGGCGTCGGTTATGCGGATCGCCGCCACCGCCTTCTTGGCCCTAGACCTAGACTCCTCAATCAGCTCTGACAACATGTCCGTGTTGGCCGCCGACATCTCGGAGGGCGCACGCATCGGCGAGAGCGGGCTTGCGGGCAGCGGCTGCGGCCCACGGCGCACTCAACGAGACGTGGTGGGGCGGTGCACACTCGGCACACACCGCAGGTTGGTACTATCAAAATACCGGCCGGGGAGGGAAAGAAACTAAATTGAAAAAAAATCAGAAATGGCACTGTCTTCGGTCGAATTGGGCTCGCTGCCGGCTGCTCAGGGAGACCAACGGAGCGTCTATGAACCGGACTGAACTGGCATTGGGACGGCGTTGGTGTGCTGGTGATGCCGCGCCGAACGCCCGGTGCGCGCTTGCCGCCTCAGCCCAGTGCGTGCCCAGTGCCTTCATGACAGTCGCCGCCGGGTCGACATGGACCTGTATGAAGATGAGCGATGCGCAAGGCGCCGGGTGTCCTATGTAGGAGGCTCAGTCAAATTCTAAAAAGTAAAATCTTCAAAACTTTAAAAAATCGCGTAGAAAGTTTTGTCAGAGCGCAGATGTCAGCGGTCTGAAAGCTCTTTATTTACAGCGCATCTGGACGAGCGCGTGCGGGCAGGTGACTGTGCGTGGACACCGCACGCTCACGGTGCCTAGGCGCAGCGCACGTCCTCCATTGCCTCGAAGCGCTGGCACGGACACGTCGCCGCTGATCCACGACGACTTGATCTCTGAGGGAGGCGAGGATTCCAGGCGGGCAGATTGGCGTTTGAAGCCGGCCTCGTTCTGTGATCGTCTCGCCAGCCGGACGGCAGCGATGTCCATGTCGCGCCGCGGCATGGTGCAAAATCGCTACGCGCTACGCGCCGTTCGCCGCCGTCCTCGAAACCTCGAACGCAAGGGCTGGTTTTGAAGTGATGTCCGTCAGCACAGCGCCTCGTTCTCAGGCAGCAGCGGCGCGTCGCCAGCGGCCACAGCAGTAGCGCCTCGTTCTCAGGCAGCATAGGCGCGTCGACGGCATCGTTGACGGTGAAGTGGACCGACAGCGCGTCCTCGAGCAGCGGCGACATGTCGCCTACACCGTGCGTACAGAAAGCTTCCCAATTCTCACTTTTTCGCGCTACTTTTCAAACAAAATGCTGCCGTCCATCGCCATGGCCGCGGCGGACTGCTGCGCTGGTGACAAAGACCGCGCGACGCGTTGCCGACACCCTGCGCGAGCTGGGGTCCAGGCATGCCGAGGTGCACGCGCCAGCTCAAGCAAAACCTGTAGTGGAACGCTGCGCCTGGCGGCCCGTACACAAGCGCAAAGCAGAAGATGCCTGGAGCTGCGCGAGGCGGCGGCGAAGACGAAGCTGTTCAAGCCGATCGGCGATAAGGCGACCCGACGCCGGCTCGTGTCACCGAGGTCGAGAACTGGTTGCGCGGCCGAAGACTGCCGGCGATCCTGCCG
>Ga0209390_10008563_pt1 | contig 12584 bp, 17 predicted proteins | sample BON01_FD_187212 | JGI IMG/M metagenome (GOLD analysis project Ga0209390, IMG submission 187212) | Freshwater microbial communities from Lake Bonney liftoff mats and glacier meltwater in Antarctica - BON-01 (SPAdes) (version 2) | ecosystem: Environmental > Aquatic > Freshwater > Ice > Glacier... | reverse complement strand
ATATGTGTGTGTGTGTGTGTGTATACATATATATGTGTGTGTGTGTGTGTGTATACATATATATATGTGTGTGTGTGTGTGTGTTGTGTTAACCCGAGAGATAGAGATAGATAGAGATAAAGAGATCGAGATCGATGTAGATAGATAGATAGATGGAAATAGAGATAACTAATGCGATGCCTTTACTGCTGTGTGTCTCAGATGCTTTGGGGCGTGATCTATATCCGGAACCAGGAAATCTTCGAGCCACAGCGGATCAAGCTGGTGCCGATCACTCACGTACCGCCGGGAGGACACTGACGATATATATGTGGGGTCAACCCGATATGGTTGTATCTCGATGCAGAGGTATTGGTCCTCCCTCCGGTATTCCTTCTTTGGCATCTTGGGAATACCCCTCCCCGTTCTACTGTCTGATATATACATGCATGCATGCATAGTGCGCGTGTGTATTGTGTGCATATATAGAGAGAGAGAGTATAGAGAGAGAGAGAGAGAGAGAGAGAGAGCATCAAGCTAGTGCCGATCACTCACGTGCCGCCGGGAGGACACTGACGATATATATGTGGGGTCAACCCGATATATACATGCATGCATGCATAGTGCGCGTGTGTATTGTGTACATATATAGAGAGAGAGAGAGAGTAGAGAGAGAGAGAGAGAGAGAGAGAGAGAGCGCATCAAGCTGGTGCCGATCACTCACGTCCCGCCGGGCGGGCACTGACGATATATATGTGGGGTTAACCCGATATATACACACATGCATGCATAGTGCGTGTGTGTATTGTGTGCATATATATAGAGAGAGAGAGAGTAGAGAGAGAGAGAGTAGAGAGAGAGAGAGTAGAGAGAGAGAGAGAGAGAGCGCATCAAGCTGGTGCCGATCACTCACGTCCCGCCGGGCGGGCACTGACGATATATATGTGGGGTTAACCCGATATATACATACATGCATGCATAGTGCGCGTGTGTATTGTGTGCATATATATAGAGAGAGAGAGAGAGAGTATATATATATATATATAGAGAGAGAGAGAGAGAGAGGGAGAGAGCATCAAGATGGTGCCGATCACTCACGTCCCGCCGGGAGGACACTGACGATATATATGTGGGGTTAACCCGATATATACACACATGCATGCATAGTGCGCGTGTGTATTGTGTGCATATATATATATAGAGAGAGAGAGAGAGAGTATATATATATAGAGAGAGAGAGAGGACATTGACGATATATATGTGGGATTAACCCGATATATACATGCATGCATGCATAGTGCGCGTGTGTATTGTGTGCATAGAGAGAGAGAGAGAGTAGAGAGAGAGAGAGAGCGAGAGGGAGAGAGAGAGCGCATCAAGCTGGTGCCGATCACTCACGTCCCGCCGGGCGGGCACTGACGTAACCGCCATACGTGCACGCTATTGTATATATATGCATATATATGCATATATATATATGTATGTATGTATATATGTATATATATATGTATGTATGTGTGTGTGTATATATGTATATGTGTGTATGTGTGTGTGTATATGTGTGTGTGTGTGTATGTGTATGCATATATATGTATATACACATAAATAAATATATATATATGTGTGTGTGTGTGTGTGTATATATCATATACATATACATATATACATGGGGACCGAACCACTGATCTAAAAGGTCGGCTGTGATGAAGGGTACTGGGAATCCATCGTCCATATATCGGTGTATATGTGTGGCATTGACCGTTCACAAGAGGCCCAGTCCTATGCGTGAACAGTCTTCTGTGCTAGCAGAAAAGAAAAGAAGATGAGAGATGTGTGGGTCGCTCGCTGTCTGCGTTTAAGCTAAGAACGCACGAAGTTCAGCTAGGATCTGTATCGCTAAGGCGTGATCGGGTTCGCGCCGCCGCGCTAACAGCGCGCTACCAATCAAACGGCCTAGGCTCACCCCAAATGGTGAGCATAAATATATATATATACACACACACACACATACACACACACATATTTATACACAGATAGGTGTATGTATGTATATATGTGTGTGTGTGTGTATGTATATATAGGGGGGGGGGGTATATATATATATGTATATATATAGGGGGGGCTCCTTTTGCATAGGGCAGCCGGAAGCCCCTCCTGTATTTCGGGTTATTCAGCGTTCATGTACGGGGGGGGGCTCCTTTTGCATAGGGCAGCCGGAAGGGTTAACCCGACTCTTGTAATCGGCTTAACCAGCGTCCACGTAGAAAGGTTGGGCCCTAACCTGAAACCTGGGACGGTATGTGTGTGCGGCATGAGCGGCTTGAGAAAAGGCATGCACACTACCCAACACCCACCGTCTCCGGCTTTCAGAGCAGAGCCTGACCGTCCTACCAATGCTGAGGCCGTTTCGCGAGCCGTGAATGACGTAAACAACCACCGTCCCAGGTTTCAGGTTAGGGCCCGACCTTCCTAGGCTCACCCCAAGGGTGGGGGGGGGGGGGGGGGCTCCTTTTGCATATGGCAGTCGGAAGCCCCTCTTGTAGTCGGGTGAACCCGAGACTTGCCTGGCTGAGAATGGGTGTATGAGTTGTTGGTAACATTTGTGGTGTGGGGGGGGGGGGGGACTTTACAAGAGATTCTTTTACTTTGAGTCGTTTGTGTACGGATCAATCATTCTGTCACTCCTCCCGCCCACCTGCATTGGCCCCACTGTTGCAATACTATCGCACGACTGTTGGGAAATATACGAACCCCCTTTGACCTCCCTTTTGTATGTCTTACACCGTACAATATTGGTCATAAACTAGTGTGTCAAGGCTAAGTGGGGGGGAGCTCTTCCTCTCCCTTCTTTTGAGAGCGCGAGGGTATGCAGCCCTACGTGTTGAAAAGGTATTCACGTATTCCTGGGGCGCAGCCACACGAATACGAATAACGTATTCCCTGGTTAACCCTGCATATGACATGGATATGTACATATTCAAGGTTGCTGTATTCATAAAACTGACTAAATTTGAATAGAGGGTTAACTCTAACCTTAACCCGAGGGCGGTAGCCGCCTTGAGAGGGGCGTGGGCCGGTGGGTGGCCTTCACACGATATTGCCACTGCCAATATTGTATGTTGTATGGCATACATAAGGGGGGTCGGGCGGGGGTCGTATATTGCGCATTGTTCGCGCAATAGTATTGCAATAGTGTGAGCAATGCAGATGGAGGGGGCAATAAACGGATGATTGACTAGTGCATTTTAAGTGAACGAATCTCTTGTAAAGGCCAAGTCGGTGGTGGTCGAAATATGGTTTATAAATGGCAGAGGCATCGGTGTCGCTGCATAGGTAGTCAGAGGATGAAATGGGATGGGGAAGTGAGTAGGGGTTCCGCCTCCCCCTCCCTCCTTTTGGTCGGCCACACAAACTAGGGCTACCTATATGGTGGTCTGTGTGGAATACCTGCCTGCGGACAAGCCGTGGGATTGTGGTGCCTGCGACACACGCCGGAGTTCTGGCGTGGCGCCGCGGCCGCGGGCCTGTGTGCTGTGTGCGCGTTTACGCGCGTGTGCTGTGGTGCCGCCGAGCGCGGCAGCGGGCCTGTGTGCGCGTGTACGCGCGTGTGCTGGTGCAGCCGAATCTTTAGCTATACATACATACGTAGAGTAGGGGTGTTGCCCGGGAAGCCTCCGTGGGCAGGGCGGGGGTGCATGGTGGTTGCAATATGGTTGGTGGACGGCGTCTGCATTGGTACCACCGGAAAAGTCGTATGGGGGTTTAGAGGGTTAAGGCCCTACGTGGGGAATACGAATATGGATATTCCTGGGGGAGGCCCAAATGAAATATAATATCATATTTCCGAGGATATTCAATGATATTCCATTTAATACGATATTATATTCCATTTTGAGGCTAAATCGGAATATAATATCGTATTTTTTTCTTCGCTCCGCGCGTATTCCCCACGTAGGGTTAAGGCTGAAATAGGAGGAGTCGGTAAGAGTAGGGTGCGAGATTGATGTCTATGCCGGAGCTGCCAGGAATAGAATTGGCGTTGATTTGTCTGGTATTGTCTGGGTGAGCTATACAACGCTCTTCGCCGGAGTTGTTGGTTGTTGGATTGTGGTTTGGATGAGGCAGCGGAGTTCATGCATGCCGAGAGGAGATATTGCTCCCCTTCTTCGAAAGTGCCACTGCCGATCTGTAGGCACAGGCAGTTTCGTTTCCCGTTTGTGTAAGGGTGATAGTTGTGGGTCCGGTCCTGGTACTGTTACTGGATTTGTAGGTGATTGTGTTCTCGTTCGGCGTTCGGCGAGGGGGTGAATTTTGCTGGCCGGACCAGGTCCAGGTCGCTCCATCCAGGTTATTCTCTCCAAGACATGTACACACACCCTCTCGTCTGTGTGGGTGTATGTATATTGAGAGTATTGCCGCCTAGCGCGACAAAGCACACCAACACGCCACACGCCCACAGCGCCGCTGCAACCGCAACCCTTACTAACTATACTAAGTAACCCTGAACCAACAACTCCAACTCTGCTCTATCTAGTTTAGCTATTATAGCTAGCTCTAGCCATTATTACTCTATTGATTTTTTTTATTTATATAATAATAATAACTGTTTTAGGTTATGGTTTACCATAACATATTCAATTTCATATATTTTGACAAACATTGTGTACAATATACATATATTGTATAACAATCGGTATATATAGTAATATATATAGGGATATATAGAGATAGAGATGGTATATTTATATTATACATAGTAACTTATATTATATATATTATATATATATATATATATATAGGTATACATATGAATGCAATCTGACCGCCTCCACACTTCCACACCCCGCCACTTAAAACTGATTTTTTTATAGTACATATATAATTTCATATAGTATTTAAACACACGCACATGTGGTGTACAATGTACAATATACAGATATAGTCTAATAGATAATCTATAATAATCGTTATATATAAATATAGTAATATATATAAGTATATATAGGGATGGTATATTTATAATATTAATATTATACAGGTACATTTGACATTTGATTAAAATCAATTTTTAAATTTGACCTCCACACTTCCATACCCCGCCACTAAAAACGACTGGATTTTTTTATAGTAGGTAGGAGTAGGGGAACCAGCGCCAGCGCACTCAGACAGCACGACGACACACATGCACGGGCACGCGGACAGACACGACACATTCGCATTCACATCGACTCAAACTCAAATAAAAGTCGGTGTGTCGTGTGTCGCTTCTTTCTTCTTTCATTATTATTTTTATTTGTAAGTGAGAATTATTTAATTATATATAATATTATATAACTCGTATTGCATATACATATATATGATCGAGAGAGGCGAGATGCGATGAGATTCAATCAATCAATCAATCAAATCCTCAAAAAGCGCCACACGAGCACAAGAGAAGCAACATCCCAGCGCAACCACACGGGCAGCAAAACCCGCGACGCGAAGCGTCGCAGGCTTGGGGGGCTAAGAGTCTCTAAGAGCGAGTCGCGCAAGTGTTAGCAGCTTCATAATTCATTTTTTTTAGTGTTGTCAGTTTATTATATATAGCAGTTAGCAGGTACAGGTGTAGTATTACCTACTACCTTCCCTTTTCACTTCATTACATTACGTACATTATTATTAATTTACCATGGTTATAGTTATAGTTACCCGAGACCATCCATCCCAATCCAAGCAGCTAATACGACGATAAGATATAAGACGAGCACACCGCACACCGCCGCGCCCACACACGGCCTCTGCACAACATCAGTCACATCCGATCAGCATTAACAATAAACGTATAGCAAACACACGCACATCACACGACACGCATTTTTACTCTCACAGCTCTTTGAAGACGAGTGTCTCTCGCCTGTCTCACTGTCTCTCTCTCTCTGTCCCATCTCGTCATCTCCTCGTCTCGTGCCCAGCTTCGCTCCCCGCCCCTTGTAATATTAGAGTAGGAGTAGGGAGAACGATGATGATGATGATTACTATACCTATACCCCCGAGAGACACCTCCCCACACCAGGACAGCGCGAGCACAGCCCCCAGCGGCACAGCCGCACAGTCGCCCCCACCACCACAGACACGGGGAACGGTGAGCTGTGTGTGTTTGAAGCATCGGTCACCCTCCGGTGCTTGGAGGAAGACGCATATAGACCAGTGCGGCTCGTCTCTGGTCTACTAGCCCAGGATTCCCCCCCAGTATCCACCCCTCCGACCAGAGGTACCATGGGCGAGAGCACCGCAGCAGAGGCGGTGAACGACATGCAGAGTATGTCACAGGGAACAGGAACGGAAAGCGGACCACAGGGGCCACATGTCGGCAGCCGCCTAGCCCCCCCCCTTCCTATATTCACATCCAGTGGCATCATCCAATCGCAGGGTCGGTCTCACAGCCAATAGGAAGTTAGGGCCCTAACCTGGAACCTGGGACGGTGCGTGTGTACGTCATTAACGACACGCAAACGGTTTGGACATTGGTAGGAAGCTCGGGCTCTGCCCTGGAACCGAGGGCTAGGGTTAACCTCTTTTCCTCTCCATGTTTCTCTGAGCGTTAAGAGGAAAAGTGTCAGAACTGGTACAGTACGGCACTCTCCCTCTACAGCCCGCCTCCCCACTTCCGTTCGCCGCCCCGCCCTCAGAGCTCTCCTCGGTATCCTCTGGGGTTAAGGGTTAACCCCCTAACCCCAACAGCTCAGCTCACCCAACACAGTTCAGCTCTGCTCAGGGTTAAGGGTTAACCCCTCGCCATCCTCTCGCGGCCGCCCACACAGGAATCAGCCTTCATCTCCGCCCACACAGCTCAGCCCATCCCAAACAGCTCCAAGCTCCCCCAAAACAGCTCAGCTCATCCCGCACTGCTCAGCTCTCCTCGCCATCCTCTGTAGGCATCGAGCCCTGCGGTGGGGAGAGGCCAGGTTACGCAGTGGGAATCCGTGACGTCGCCTGCAGACACGAGCGGGCGCCGATACATATATATATATATATAGCCTATAAGCTGCTCAGCGAGAACTTTCTTTTGCAGGGGCGCCTTCTGGGCACGCTCTACGTTTTGACGAGTACGAAAAGAGCGATCTATCCACCTATCTATCCACCTACTTACCTATCTATATCTATATATATAGCCTAGAAGCTGCTCAGCGAGAATGTCCTCTTTTTGCAGGGGCGCCTTCTGGGCACGCTCTACGCTTCGATGAATACGAAAAGGCGCAGGCGCCCACGCGGTCCACTATGGTGGACGGGCCATCTTCAGCCGGCGCGCACAACGGAATGGGCGGCGGCGGCGGCGGCGGTAGTGGTATGGGCGGCGGGCTTGGCGGCGCCTATAACGGTGGGCTGGGCGGTGGGTCGAGTGGCGCGGCTACAACGGGAAGCGGGCTTAACGTTTTCGGCGTCAAGTCGCTATGGGGCGCTACTGGCTACGCCACTACACCTGCGCCGCCGTCCGCTGCTGCACCGTCCTACGGAGCGCCCGCTGGCGCACCTCCTTACGGGGCGCCCGCCGGCGCGTATAGCTACGGTGGCGGTGGGTATGGCGGTGGTGGCGGATACGGCGGCGCGCCCGGCGCTCCTTCTGGCTCCGCGGCTGCTTCAGTGTGGGTGGCGCCTTCCGCGCCGAGAGAGCTGACGGACAAGGAGAAGATGGCCGCAGCCTTGTTCGGAGGCATTAGCGGCGCGCCGGCGGCGGCACCGCAGCCGTCCGCGAATCCGGTGGAGAGGAGGAAGAAGAAGAAGGAGACAGTGGCGGTGGTGGCGGCTCCGGCCGCGGTGGTTGCAATTGCGCCTGCCGTGGCTCCGCCTCCCGTCGACCTGCTGGGCGGTCTTTTTGACGAAGACCCACCCGCCGCCGCCTCCTCCACGCCACCAGCACCACCACCACCCGTCGTACGCCCGCCCAGGTGCAGGCTGCATATATAATAGATAGATAGACAGATACATAGATATAGATCGATATAGATCTAAATTTGACGAGGACCCACCCGCCGCCGCCTCCTCTGCGCCAACACCACCACCACCGCCTGTCGCACGGCCCCCAAGGTGCGCGCAGCCTCAAGGCTGCATAGCTAGATAGCTAGAAAGATACATAGATATAGATCGATATAGATCTAAATTTGACGAGGACCCGCCCGCCGCCGCCTCTTCTGCGCCAGCACCACCACCACCACCACCCGTCGTACGCCCGCCCAGGTGCAGGCTGCATAGATAATAGATAGATAGACAGATACATAGATATAGATTAATATAGATCTAAATTTGACGAGGACCCACCCGCCGCCGCCTCCTCTGCGCCAGCACCACCACCGCCTGTCGCACGCCCGCCCAGGTGTGCGCGGCCTCAAGGATTTATAGATGGCTAGATAGAAAGACAGATAGCTAGATCGATAGATAGATAGATAGTTAGATATAGATCGATATGGATCTAAATTTGACGAGGACCCACCCGCCGCCGCCTCCTCTGCACCACCACCACCTCCACCACCCGTCGTGTGCCCTCCCAGGTGCGCTGCATAACTAGATAGAGCTAGAAAGATCGATAGATCGATATAAGTTGATATAGGCTTGAATTTGATGAGGATCCGCCCGCGGCCGCCTCCTACGCGCCACCACCACCACCACCCGTCGTACGCCCGCCCAGGTGCAGGCTGCGTAGATAATAGATAATAGCATAGATAGATAGATCGATAGATCGATATAGATCGATATAGATCTAATTTGACGAGGATGCGCCCGCCGCCGCCTCCTCCGCGCCACCACCACCACCACCTCCCGTCGTACGCCCGCCCAGGTTCGCCCGGCCGCAAGAATTTATAGATCGATAGATAGAAAGATAGATAGCTAGATCGATAGATCGATAGATAGTTAGATGTAGATTAATATAGATCTAAATTTGACGAGGACCCGCCCGCCGCCGCCTCACCCGCGCCACCACCACCACCATCGCCCGTCGTACGCCCGCCCAGGTGCAATAGATAGATAGATAGAAAGATATAGATCGATATAGATCTAAATTTGACGAGGACCCGCCCGCCGCCGCCTCCTCCGCGCCACCACCGCCACCACCTCCCGTCGTGGGGTTAACCCGCCCGCCCAGGTGCACCCGGCCTCAAGGCTGCATAGATAGCTAGCTAAAAAGAAAGATAGATCGACATATAGAGCGATATAGCTCTGAAGTAGAAGTCGTAAAGGTGTCCTGCAGCTACCAAGTAAGCGCTGTGGGTAAATTCACTTTGCTCAGGTACCTGAGCAAGTTTTGAATAAGGGTGTCGTCGTTTTGATTTTTCGAAACTCGAGAGTCGAATCACTTAGACCCACAGGGCACTTTCACGCGATGACCCTCGGCCCCATTCCCCCGCCCAGCGCTGCTGACAACCTCCTCTCACTCCCTCGACGGACCGTCCACGCCCTCCGCGCCAGATAGATGGAAAGAAAGATAGTTCGATATAGATTGACATAGATCCAGAGGTACCATGGGCGAGAGCACCGCAGCAGAGGCGGTGAACGACATGCAGAGTATGTCGCAGGAAACAGGAACGGAAAGCGGGCCACAAGGCGTCGCACAAGCGGCCCACACAGAGGGCCGCGCGACCCACACAGTACACACACAGACACTAACGCATACGTCTTAAGCGATTGCCCCCCCCCCCCCTCCACCCCGCCCAGCGCTGCTGACGACCTCCTCTCACTCCTCGACGGACCATCCACGCCCTCCACGCCCGATAGATACCTAGAAAGATAGGTCGATATAGATCGGTGTAGATCTAAAATAGATCTAAAATAAATCTAAAGCATAAGTCTTAAGCGATTTACCCCCCCTCCCCCACCCTGCCTAGCGCTGCCGACGACCTGCTCTCACTCCTCGACGGACCATCCACGCATGCCTCCGCGCCCGCGATGCAGCCCGCGGTGCCGATGCCGCCGCCCATGGTGGCAGCGCTGGGTGGAGCCATCGAACGGACGTTGAGCGGTGCGCTGGGAGGCGCCATGGGACGTATCGGAGCCGGCATGCTTCCTTCAGAAGGAGGCGCGCCCGCCGCTGCGCCCGCCCCGTTGCAGGTTATAATTATGAATTTATAGTATATTTATATATCTATATCTATAGATGTATATATGTGTGTATATATGATATACTTTACATGTACATATATGTATATATATACATATACATATACATATATAGAATAGATATAGTATATATAGATATCAGTGCCGATGCCGCCGCCCATGGTGGCAGCGCTGGGTGGAGCCATCGAAAGGACGTTGAGCGGTGCACTGGGAGGCGCCATGGGATGCATGGGAGCCGGTCTGGGCGCGCCCGCCGCTGCTCCCGCCCCGTTGCAGGTTAGGGCTAGCCCGATATGTAGATATATATATATATGTGTATGTGTATATTTATAGTAAATGTGTATATCTATATCTATTGATGTATAGGACGTTGAGCGGCGCACTGGGAGGCGCCATGGGACGTATCGGAGCCGGCATGCTTCCTTCAGAAGGAGGAACGCCCGCCGCTGCGCCCGCCCCGTTGCAGGTTATAATTATGAATTTATAGTATGTTTATATAGATATATCTATAGATGTATATATGTGTGTATATATGATATACTTTACATGTATATATATATATATATACATATATAGAATAGATATAGTATACGTAGATATCAGTACCGATGCCGCCGCCCATGGTGGCGGCGCTGGGCGGAGCCATCGAAAGGACGTTGGGCGGCGCACTGGGGGGCGCCATGGGACGCATGGGAGCCGGTCTGGGCGCGCCCGCCGCTGCCCCCGCCCCGTTGCAGGTTAGGGCTAGCCCGATATGTAGATATATATATGTGTATGTGTATATTTATAATAAATGTATATATTTATATCTGTAGATGTATAGGACGTCGGGCGGTGCACTAGGGGGCGCCATGGGACGCATGGGGGCCGGCCTGGGCGCGCCCGCCGCTGCCCCCGCTCCGTTGCAGGTTAGGGCTAGTCCTATATATATATATATATATATATATATATATATATATATATATATATATGTGTGTGTGTGTGTGTGTGTGTGTGTGTGTGTGTGTGTGTGTGCGTATATATATATATATAGTATATGTCGATATGCAGATGACGCATGGGGGGCGGTCTGCTCGAAGGAGGCGCGACCGCCGCTGCGCCCGCCCCGTTGCAGGTTATGACTAGCCCGATAAATGTATTATATACATATTTAGGTCTAGAATAGATATAGTATATGTAGATATGTAGATGCCGCATGGGAGCCGACGGGGTCAACCCGATGGCATGAAGGGGGGGGGGGGGGGGGGGGGGGGGGGGGGGGGGGGGGGGGGGGGGGGGGGGGGGGGGGGCGTATATTGCGCAATGGCCGTGCTATAGTATTGCAATAGGTTAGGCTTTGCAGGTAGGGGGGGGGCAATAAAATGATGTTGGACTCCCACAATGACGCTTTGAAGTGAAACAATTGCTTGTAAAGGCTAACTCTGTTTCCCTTTCCTCTAGCTTGCGACCGACGGGAGGCTCTCCCTCTCACTCGTTCTCTCCCTCTCACTCGTCGTCAGCCATGTCGAATCACTTAGGCGCGGGATTAGGGTTAGGATTAGGGTTGACCGCGCGGGTTAACCCGGGCACCTTCGGGTTAAAAGTTAAGGATTAACCCTAACGCTAACCCTTAACCCTTAACCCGGGCACCTTAAACTTGAACCCCCTCTTTTCCCCTTTCCTCAGCTTGCGACCGATGGAAGGCTCTCCCTCTCGCTCGTCGTCGTACGCACCCCCGCCGCCACCGAGCTACGCCTAGGCCTACGCGCAGTGGGCGCCGCCCTGAAACACCTCCAAATCGTCCTAGACTGCCCAGCCACGCTCTCACTCTCGCTGGCGGCCCCCACCGGCGCCACGGCCAACGGGCTGCGATGCACACTGCCGGAGCTGCATGCGGGGGGGAGCACCTCGCTCTGCGCTAGGGCGGCTTGCGTTTCCGCAGCGGGGGGGGCCGAACAGCACCTCTTGGGGCAAGTCGCGTACACGGAGGTGACTCAAACTGGGTAGTATATATATGTGTGTGTGTGTGTGTGTATAGGGAGCACCTCGCTGTGCGCGAGGGCGGCTTGTGTGTCCGCCGCCGGAGGGGCAGAGCAGCACATATTGGGGCAGGTCGCGTACACGGAGGTGACTCAAACTGGGTAGTATACATATGTGTGTGTGTGTGTACATATAGGGAGCACCTCGCTGTGCGCGAGGGCGGCTTGTGTGTCCGCTGCGGGGGGGGCAGAGCAGCACATATTGGGGCAGGTCGCGTACACGGAGGTGACTCAAACTGGGTAGTATACATATGTGTGTGTGTGTATACATATAGGGAGCACCTCGCTGTGCGCGAGGGTGGCTTGTGTGTCCGCTGCGGGGGGGGCGGAGCAGCACGTCTTGGGGCAGGTCGCGTACACGGAGGTGACTCAAACTAGGGAGTACTCGTACTAGTAGTATTTATATGTATATATGTGTATATATATATATATATATATATATATATATATATATATATATATGTATATGTGTATATATATATGTGTGTGTGTGTG
>Ga0209390_10008556_pt1 | contig 12596 bp, 11 predicted proteins | sample BON01_FD_187212 | JGI IMG/M metagenome (GOLD analysis project Ga0209390, IMG submission 187212) | Freshwater microbial communities from Lake Bonney liftoff mats and glacier meltwater in Antarctica - BON-01 (SPAdes) (version 2) | ecosystem: Environmental > Aquatic > Freshwater > Ice > Glacier... | reverse complement strand
TGAAACCTCATATACCTCTCAAGGTATAGATTACACATTGGAAACACTGTATGAGATCTAGCGTCTGCATGATGCTCTTGAGGCTAGAGCAGTCACACATGCCAGAGTCACGGTCTGACTCTGACAACACAAATCAATCTTCACAACGGGAGTACGAGGCTCCCTACACACAAACCAGTTTCTAACAAGACTGGAATCACTCGGAGTGAAAAACAAGAACGAGAGGGAAGCTATACGAAATAAGACAGTCCAAAAGACTCTCCCTATGTCGGATATGATCCTCAAAATCCTTTTTGTTGCATTAAATTCCAAGACCGAGTGGACACTCCAATCCCTACCCACAGAAATTACCAACAAAAGCATGGAGAAATACAATCTATACCTCCAAGCTTCGGGGACACGATCGGACCACATAGCTTAGCGATAAGGAATAGCTCCAAATCATACTCAGTCTTTTACATACAGTTGGTTGCATTCTCTTAGATTTGGCTGCAACTCACAGACATTCTCACTTGAACACCACTCAAGAGGTAGTACACGAAACCAACACTAGAACTACCACCAATTAACGAGGCAACAACCGACAGGTTAACAAGACGCATAGATTACACAGTCAAAAAAACCCTCCCACCAACCCATTTCAAAAATATGCCAATAGGTAACAAAAAAGAGACGATGTTTATCCATAGCAATGAGCCTTCACGCCCCCCCAGTAGAAGGAAATAGCTAGTTGAAATTTAACAACGCCTACTCCAAAAGCGTTGAGAACACGAACTTCATAATTCGAAATCGCAGTATACACAGGAACACGAGCAATCGCAAAACTGAACACCATTCAATCTCACATAAGCAATGTAGCAGAGGACCCAAATTTAGGTACCTGTAGTGACAGGGGGCATCAGGGCTTTTTGTTATTAATAAACATGTTTCACATCTAGTAAGAGCCGTTCCGATCCGGATTCCAAACAGAAAACAGAAACAGAGATCACTCTCTGGTATGTTTTGCCGTATTTCTTTCATTCCAAACCATTTCAATCAAAACAGAAACAGAAACAGGTTTGTACCAATCACATTTGAATTTGTGACAATTTGTGATATTTTTGACCAAAATGTGACCTAATCTGTTTTGCTAAAAAAACTAAAAAAAAACCAGAGCGTGTGACCGAGGTCACAAATTCAAAATTGTGACATTTTGTGACCGTCACAAATGTCGCACATTGAGTGTGACTGGTACAAAACCTGTTTCTGTTTCTGTTTGGAATCCGGATCAGAACGGCTCTAACTAATCAGATAAGCCACCTCCCACTCGTACGATTCTCATGTCAAACGACTTCTCCTCTTCTTCCCACTTACTCAGTGGGGAAGGGGAGACAGTCTGGAAATGAGAGACGTGGAGAGAGAACAGGAATACGAGGAAAGAGGATAGATACCCTGTTCTTGGAGGTCGCGAGTCGCGAGCACTAGAAGAGAGATGGTTTGACAACAAAGGTTGTTTGTGGGGAACAAGCTCCACACTGAGGAGACTGACGCTTAGCCAGTCAAGGAGAGAGGAAACTCAACTCGTTCTGCGCGCCCAGCTCCAGATAAAAATTATCCGCTCTGCGCTGAGGTTGATCTATCTAGTAACTGATCGGATAAGCTTCCAGGAACTTTATCAGAAGTGATAAGTAACCAGAAAATTATTTAGACTACTCGTAGAGACGAGAAGCTTCATCCGGCAGATAAGCAGCTAGAGGGGGGACGAGAAATTATTGAGAGAGATAGAGCTACAACCACAAGTGTTCTCTGCTAACACACCCTTCTTTTGTCTCTCCATAAGTCTTGAACATCCTTCGCCTTGAGGATACTGTGCGCGTTCGTATCAAAAGGTGCAAGCCAACCACTCGTTGATGCAAAAACACCAGCGGGGGGATTCATTTTTAATGATGTTGTTGCCTCTCACATGGGTAAGTAAGTACGAGCAAAGTTGTCTTTTAGCAGACATTCGCTTTAGTCTACCCATAATAGGTGACAGGTCATCATTTGATGGGCACTTGGTCACCCAGCATTTCGCACGAAAGGAAGTCTTAAATTTGTCACCATCTTTGAAATGCGAAGTCTGTGTGTTATTGTCAATTCTTCTTGTTGCAACATGTGCAAATAACAAAAATTACATTAAACAAAAATCCTGCAAGGGCACGATCTTTATTAAGTAAGATCATCAGGAAAACAAATTTTGTCTGTCTTCGCACCAGCAACAGTTTTCCCAGTGGAAAAATTTGCTGCGTGAGACAATTGTCGGAGAAAGACTGACTCGCTGGTGAAGGAAAGAGTTTAAGGAAGAAAAAGCTGCCATCGAATTCCCTTCCCTACTGAAACTACTCACGAAAAAAACTAGAATTTTCGGGAACAATGCGCACAACCGGGAGCGGTGGTACGATGTAATGACTGAAAGAACCCCCTCCTAGCAAAAAGAGAGGAGAAATTAAGAGAGGAAATACTTGAACGAATAGTGGAGGGCTGACAAATAGAGGAATGGGCAATGCGTATACCACAAATAGTCAACGAAATATTGCGCCGAAACCTATTCACAACCAGAAGCCCCCTAGTCACTGGGATAGACAGAGCAGCAGACGACATACAATGGATTCACATGGAAGAGCTAGGGAAAGCTCTCACAAACACATGTCGAGCTTTACGGAAATTGAGCGAGAAGAGACGTAAGACACAGAAGGGAACCAGGGACAGGAACACCAACAGTGAGCAACTTGAATTTGAATGCCATCTCAAAATCCCCACGCGAAGCCGAATCCAAGAACTTCTCAACCTCGGAACATCCTCCCTGTACAACCTCTTCCGATCACTGATAATCAACCAGGACCTGCTACGACTACGGAAAGAAATGTGGCCAAACCATAGGACCCTAAGGAAAGGGTGGTGGTGCTGAGCATACTCTACGGCAATTAATAGACAGTGTCCCACATGCAAGAGATTATGGACCACAGAACAATTCCTCCCCTCCCTGCCGCAATGCCACCCATGCTCTCAAAAGGGTGCAAAAAAGAAACCTTCGCAATTCAAACTCCAGAAAAATGAGGCGGGCCTGATCTGCCGGTCGGCGCTCCCTGAGGACCTAGACTGGGACACCAGGGCAGAGGATGTAGCACTTTCAATGGATGCCATAAAAAGGTGTCTAGCAAGCATGCTGGTGGCCTAGACAAACGAAGGGAGGTATGGCACTCCCTCTTGCCTGCACAGAACGACAATTAATAATGGTCCAAGAACCTTCATGGGTCTGGTTCACACTCCCAGAACTGGGATTCCTAATGATCACGAACGAATATCGAAGGCCAATTCACCAAGAGGTGGAGAAATACATGAGAAGATATGTCACGGACGAACAGAGCTGGGAAAAAGTAGACGATGAAGACTGCTGGGGCATGAATTACACAGGGCCCACAACGGAGATCAAGGAAAAAATCGAGTCCATCCTCCACTAATGGGGAGGGGAGAACCCAGCGGAACAACAGGCAGAGAGGCAACAACAGAAACTAGAGAGAGAAAGGTTCTCTGTACCTCACGCGTCCAGAGACCCCGAAACTTTAATCGACAGGAACCTAGGGAACGAAGACATCTTTGAAATAATCAGGAACCCCCCAGAGGTATGCGTAGTCTGAATTTTGGAAAAACCTGAATTCTGGGACACGACCACATGCCTCATCAAAGCAGTCACAACACAGGGAATAGACACGATCCAGCTACCCTCAGGCCCCTTAAGTCTAGACGGAGCACAATGGCAACTCCTCAAACACACCCTGGATGACTTCATTTCCAGCCCACTTGGTCCCAACATACAACACGACCTGAAACGACAGCTAAGCGGCTAGGATAGAGATAGAAATCACAGACCATATGCCTGGTAGATACTACGTATAGTTAAAGAAGTATTCCAAGCCACCAAATACCAAGGGGACATGGCCCTGACTATCCCAGCCTTCTTCAAAAATGCAGGAAGAGAAAACGAAAGAATCTGGGGAGGAAAGATCCCAACCCCACAACCAATGGTTATAAAGTAGTCTGGCCTAGACGACAAGGAGAAACATGATCTGATACCCACCCGTTCCACAACAGATAACTGGATCCTCCTCACCCAACTGCGATAACTGGATCCTCCTCACCCAAGAAAAAAAACCCAGCCCCCCTTTCGGGAGGCGAAGTTGGTAGATAGGGCCGATGGAAAAAGCTGTAGACATAAAGGCTGGTGGTGGGAAGGAAAAGACGAATTAGCTACACACTCCATGACAACGGAAGTATGGATAAGCACCATAGGAAAGATACCGGAGGTAACACGGACGTCCATCCAGGAAGCCCTGGAAGCGGAGAACCCGAAAGACACCCCCTCCTTTGGAACGGAAGACCTCGAAGTAATACACAGATCTGGCACAGAGGCGGGCCTCTTGGGCATCTACAACTTCCCAGGGGCAGTCTACACCACCGACGGATCCAATGACAAGGGGGTCATGGGGGCGGGCTTCTATAGATTAGATGAGAACAGAGGATCATGCTGCCAACTGGAAGAGGAGAGGAAGGCAGCTCCTCAAACAGAGCGGAACAATGGGCAGCGTGCCTAGAATTCGAAGATGCCAAATGGAAACATGATAAGAAACCAACTTGAATAACCACAGCTCATACAGTGAAGGTGATCACTGTCCACTGAGGCTCAGTGGGCTGCCCGCAGCCCACACCTTCTTCTGAGTGATTCCTCAAAGGCCCGCACCGTATTTCACCGTTCACTCAGTGGGCTGCCTGCAGCCTACACCTTCTTCTGAGAGATTCCTCAAAGCCCGTACCTTATTTCACCTTGTCTCTGAGTGATTCCTCAAAGCCCGCACCTTATTTCACAGTTCTCTCAGTGAAATGCAATTGGTCCGGGATTCAGTCAAAAGAATCTTGTACACATCAGGATTCAGTCAAAAAAATCTTGCCTGCGGCGCAATTTGTTTCATAAATTTTGCCTGCGGCGCAATTTTTTCATCAAAAATCTTGAGACAGTTTGTCTCAGACTCTCAGTTCCCCTGTCGAAAATAGGAACTAGGACGGGCACCTCCCTCGGCAGCATAAGGAAAGATAGGAACTGGGACGGGCGCCTCTGACACGCCAGTTCCTAAGGTGTGGTAATACAGTGTATAGTATTAAGGTCCAGTGGATGGAGCAATATCAGACGAGTTGGTCCCGAAAGCATAGTGTAAGACAACGAGCAGAGCGGTTCTCACAATCAAAGAACATCGCAGAAACGGGGGAAAAGTGAAAAATGTATTTCACCTTGATTTCACTGTCCACTCAGTGGGGGCCGAAGGCCCACACTCTATTCCACAGTCTTTTGAGCGGTGGGCCGTAGGACCACACCTTCTTCTGAGTTATTCCTCAAAGGCCCGCACCTTATTTCACCGTTCACTCAGTGGGTTGCCTGCAGCCCACACCTTCTTCTGAGTGATTCCTACAACACCTACACCAAAGCGAAGGTGGTTTCACCGTGTGAGGTGTGGATTGTGGGCCGTTGGAATATGCAACAAAATTTGGATTCAGACCTATTTTGGGCCTGTGACAGTCGATTCTGTGAAGGTTTTCCGCCATTTTGCATTTTGGTGCCACGGGACCAGACTTGCCAGCTCATTGTACCTGAAAACTGCATTTTTTGAGGCGCATCTTTGAAGCTAATTAAAAACCTGGCAGCTTTTGTCCCCGAAAAATTACAAGGTTTTAATGAAACTCTCCCAAAGCATTGTTACACCCTATTGGTTGTCACGGTGAAGACTTTTTATAATAAGTAAAGGGGGTTGAAGCGCGCTGAGCATGTCTTTGGGCCAGAGCGCTAGGAAATAATTTTCACGAGCGAATTTGCCACATGTTCCTGTATCAAAATGTACAGGAGACTGAGATCTAAATCTGTGCACTTTTTGGGTACGTGCGAAAAGAAGAACTGCTGTGCAATACCAAATTCTGATTTTTTCTGTGGTAAAAGTCGAGGCCACAAGCAACAGCTTTTGATGGGCCCTCTGGTGTCGATCTACTATTTTTGCCTGCAGCAAATGCGGCACGACGGTGCGCCAGAGCCTATATACAGACATGATTCTGTTCTGTGCACTTTTTGGGTACGTGTGAAAAGGAAAACTGCTGCACAAAACCAAATTCTCATTTTTCCTGCGAGCAAAACCCTTCTTCTTTGGAAGCCGCAATTGCGCAGCGGTTCTCGTTTCACATGTACCAAAAAAGTGCATAGACCTGGATTTGAGTTTCGTATACATTTTGATATTAGCTTGCAAATTTGCTCGGAAAAATACTAGCGCTAGGTGTCTGCTTTCAGCAGACATGCTCGAGCGCTGGCCGCAGTTTTGCCGCGAGAGAATCGCGTTTCCATAACTACCAACGAATTGTTTCGTTTCCACAACAACAAATTCGATGACATGCCTTGTAAATTGGATTCCACTGAGAACCAGCGTTCGATTAAGAAATACCCAACTCCACCTTCACTTCGGCCTAATAAAATCTGAAGAAGAAGTTCAGTTCATGTACCTATTCCCTGATTCTGGGAATTAGTGTTTTTCTACTCCCATATCAGTTTGTATCAATGGATAAATCTGAAATTAAAAATTAAAATTGTATATATGTATATAAATATGTATATATATATGTATATATTATATGTATATATATATGCATATATATATATATATACATACATACATATATATATGTATATAGTATATAAATATACATATATATATATTCAAATTCAAATACAATAAACATAGAAATAATATTAAAAACAACGATGGGGTGAGGGGCCATCGCTTGCCATCACCACCATGGTTTGTTCAGAATTTGATTAAATATTTCGGATTTCTGTCTCCATGAAAAAGGTTGCTGGCGAACATCCGTCCTGTGTACTCATATACATGAATTCTTATATATTTCACCTTTGTTTCATTTTATTTATTTTATTGTCATATCTAATATTTGATTCTTTATGCTTGACGTTATCATCGGCCGACACACATGGAATTGCCAAATACGCACGCACATACATATGGGATACACACACACACGCACACACACACACATAAAAAAAAGTAGAAAGATTAAAAAAAGAAAAAGAAAAAAACAGTAGGAAAACCCCCCAAAAAAAAAGATGGGGGGTCAGGAAAGAAAGAAAGAAAGACAAAAGAAATGACGAAAAGAAAAGGGGGAAAAAGAAGAAGGAAAATGAGAGAAAAAGGGGGGTAGGAAAAAAAAGAAAGAAAAAGAAAGAAAGAGGGAGGGGGATGGGTATAGGGGGGTAGAGGAGCGTGGGTACTGAGAAGGGCAGGACCTCATACTAATAACGCTGGATCGACATGAATGTTTTCCAGTTTTTCATCATCTGCAAAAGGACAAACAACGCAAACAACACCACTCATTGAAGCTAGGTAAGAAAAGAGGAGAGAGTTCCAAACGCAATTACTACATTATTTCTCCAAGAGTGATAATAAAAGCAATCGTGATCATAATACAAAGAATAATGATGATGATGGTTGCTTTTATTGCTATAAATAGTGTTTTAGTACCCTTGATCAAGGGTCTGTGTGCTCATATCTTGATGATCAAAGAATTGAGATTATCGGAGGTTTGCCTTCACATTTTTTGCTTTTCTTTTTCGGAAGAAAACATATGTTAAAGAAAAAAGCAGTTAGTCCAAGATCTCATCCCGCGCTCCTAGCTTATACATACACATGTGTACTTTGTACACATACGAATACGTATATGCCGAGATTTAGTCCATCTGGATTCTTCGGGCCCTCCAGGTGTCTCATCCCGACCCCTGGGCTTACATCCAAGTACCCCATCTGGGCAGTGTGTGTGTGTGTGTGCGTATATACACGCACACACCCACATACACTCCCACCCGCGTTAATATAGAGAAGACACAGACAACACCATAATCTTTCCTTTTGTCAAAATAACCCCCTACGCCAAGCAACAATTGCGTTCATGGACTAGTTGAACCCCCCCATCCTCGTTTCCTTAACGCTGAACGAACAAACTGCACGTGTATAAGCGCATATGCATATCCTGTAGCGAGCGAGTTAGCAAATGTGTACGCTGATGTTCACAACACCTGTTTAACATATACACCTACACATGCATGGTGCCCAAAAACACCAGTCTAAATGCATACACACTCTCCGCAAAAAATGCATATGCGCTCATGCATGCGCGCATATGCAATGGTGCAGAAGCTTCTTGCCATGAAACTATTGCGAACTTATCTTTAGTCTTACGCGAGCATCGTGCAGGCTGTCGTTTGCCGCCTGCCCTCCTGCCGGCTCGACGAAATCAGTCGCCCGACGCTGTTCGCTTATGAAATCCTTCCAATTCCATGCTAGCTCATGACGCGGTCGCCGCTGCGGTGTCGCACAAGCATCATTCGATCATCTGTGTTGGTGCAGGCCTCATCCAGTTTGTCCATGGGGCACACTCGCGCTTGGTCACGGAGGCTACCCATAACAGAAATCCATTTTCACCATTTTTCGCGCGAGTTTTTCCAACATAACACATAGAGTGATTGATGATTGCTTGTATTACTTGTAACAGTAATTTAGTATCCTTGCTTGACGGTCTATTTAGCTCAAATCCATGTAGATTTGAGTTCTCGATTTTTTGAGTTTTTGCCGGAATCGAACCGACGACCTCGGTATTGACAGTCCTGCGCTCTGATCAACTGAACAAGTTTTACATCGTCCCGGATCAACACTGGCAACTATGAAAAAAAATAAAAAAATAAAATTCAATAATAAGAATAATGAAAATTACCAACAACAGTAAAATAAGAAATCATAATAACAATTACAAAAAATGAGATGGAATGAAATAAATGCATGAAACGAACAATTCGATAATAAGAAAAGGTATCAGTCTACGGATGCTCAGGCGTGACAATCGTGCTACGAGCTGCGAGGCGCCGTACTAGACACAGGGCGAGAATCATACTCAAGATAAAGGCGCTCCACCACACAGATGGCTGGTGGACGTAACACTGTCAAATGTAGTTGAACTTCGAATCTAGGTTCCCTCGTCCTTGATGCGATGACGTCTCTTCTATCTAGAAGGTCTTGGGGGCTGGAGAGAGTGGAGTCTTTCATCCCTTCTTTGGGGAAGCGAATCTGTATTCCTCTCTCTTTGAAGCATCCATCGCCAGCCCGAATTCTGTTGGTTGCGTGTGAAGGTCAGCTTGATTCTTTCAGAAGCATGGAAATAGGTATCGGTCTACGGATGCTCAGGGGTGACAATCGTGCTGCGAGGCCGCGAGATGGCGTAATAGACACAGGGCAAGAATCACACTCAAGATAAAAGTCAGATGGCTGGTGGACCCGATAGGCCCAGGTATTCATTTAGAAAGCTGTGGGATAATTGCGTGTGCCCACACTGCGTATCTTGACTGCGTCTTGACTGCATGATGACTGCGATCATCTTCTATATACGGATGGCAAGGTTTGGCCTCAGCGGCGCTTGACGGCGTGCGCACATCTTACGAAACAAGTGCTGACCTTGAGAAAAACTTCTTCAACGTTGGAGAAAGCCTTCCCGTCAATGGCGCAGCTCTGTCTTTCTCTTGAGAACCCTTTCTCGGTGACACCCTAAGCAGTTCAAACGGCTTCCTGCTCAGAACACCTTTTGTGATACCAACACCTCCTTTCGGCGAGAACACCTTCTCTGCAGGCAGCGGTTCTCTTCGCAGAACAGCTTCTACAAGAGAACAGCTTCTGCGAGTCTGGTGTCGCTGCATCTGAACGCCCACTGTTGGAGAACACATCCCTGAACGCACCACCTTTTCCAGCGAGAACCTTTTCCCCTGTAAAAGGCATTCTTTTCATGGAACCCCTTCTCCGACAGAACAAGTTCTGTGACACCCGCGCCGCTGTTTGCGGCAACCCTCTGTTTCAGAACACTTTCTCTGTCTGCTCTTCGAGAATGCGTTCTTGCCAGTCCCTCGTTCTTAGAGAACAGCTTCTTCGCTCCTCTGCCGGGCCCGGGGCCTCGGTACTAGATTCGCGGTACCCCGGTAGCGTAGGCAAAGTCTACCTCACCTGTCCTCTCAGGACGCGAACACAGTTTATTAGCACTCACAGAACACGCACGCATCTCGCTAGGGGTTATGGACATAAGAGTCTAAACACGGCAGAGAAATCATCTGTAGTCAACCTTCATACAGAGTATTACAGGTATCAGTATTATTGTATACAAGGGCACGTGTGTGACAACTGTATTGTATTCTGTAACAAAATTGGGGCGTGAGGAACCATTGTATTCCGAGGAATGTATGAGATATGGAAACATATGATATGTTAAACCCCCGGTGATGGCATGACTCACGGAAAGAAATAGAGTGTATGGAACAAGAGCTTGCTTGCACACATACACGCAAACACTACAGGCAGCAGACATAACCCTCTCCTATTCATACCTGAATGGAGACATGTCAAACCAAAAGTACGCAGATATGACTTACACGTGTAGAAGATACGCACCAGGGCTCGCTTTCCCAAGCCCCAGGCCATCAGAGTGCCCAATCCCTTCAAGACCCCTGTTGCGTGTCCAGCACACCTAAACTAATACCTAATAACAACGTATAGAACGCACGAGACGAGAGTTAACTTTTTCACGCCAAGTCCCAAGCCATCAGAGGGCCCAATCCCCTCGCGAACACTCTCGCGTGTTTTGTATACCTGAACTGAGGCATATCTCAGGCTAACCAAGAGTATGCAAGTATGACTTACAAGTGTGGAAGATACGCTCCAGAATTCGCTCTCCCAGCTCCAGAAAATGGAGGCCCCAATCCCCTCTCGAACCTTGTTGCGTGTCCAGTACACCTGAACTAATACCTACTAGCCATGTATAGAACGCACGATACAAGAAATTCGCTTTTGCTTTCGCTCCACCCAGCCCTGGGCCCTCCAATCCCCTCACAAACACTGTAGCGTGTTTTCCATACCTTCACAGAGGTATATCTAAACTAATACCTAGCAGTAACATATAGAACGCACGAGACAAGAACTCGCTTTTTCACGCCAAGCACCCGCCATTGAAGGGCCCAATCCGCTAGCGAACACTGTCGGGTGTTTTCTATACCTGAACTGATGCATATTTAACCAGAGTATGCAAATAAGACATACACGTGTAGAAGATACGCATCAGAGCTCGCTTTCCCAGCATCCGGCCATCGGAGGGCCCAATCCCCTCTCGAACCCTGTTGCATGTCCAGTACACCTGAACTAATACCTACTAGCCATGTATAGAACGCACGAGACAAGAAATTCGCTTTTGCTTTTGCTCCGCCCAGCCTGCCAGGCTGGGCCCTCCAATCCCCTCGCGAACTCTGTAGCGTGTTTTCCATACCTTCACAGAGGCATATCTAAACTAATACCTAGCAGTAACGTATAGAACACACGAGACAAGAGCTCGCCTTTCACGCCAAGCACCCGCCATTGAAGGGCCCAATCTGCTCGCGAGCACTGTCGCATGTTTTCTATACCTGAACTGAGGCATATTTAACCAAGAAAAAGCCAATATGACTTACAAGTGTAGAAGATACGCACCAGAGCTTGTGTTTCAAGCCCTCGAACATTGGAGAGCCCAACCCCCTCACGAATCCTGAACATGCTGTCAGTGCATTTGTGCTGATGACCGAAATCGTGTACTCCAGACAATAGTCTTCTGGTGAAGATGCAAACACATACACGTGAATCTCGGGGGTACTACCCAAGGCTGTCGACACGACAGAAAGGCAAAGAAATCAAGCGTATTTGAGTAAAGAGGATGTGAAGTGATTCATACCTGAAGTAGGCCTTGCGGTATGTTGGAAACAATAAGGGAACCGTCTGATCGTTTCTGCAAGTCTTTCGACTTACCTGTGTTCTTGGCACTGAGATGACGCCGAGGGATAGGGGAGTGTCACGTCTCTGCAAGTACCGAATCGAGTGGACAACATGAAGAAGGACCAACGGTAGTAATATGGGGGAGCCTATCAGAACAAGAAAAAGAAAGTTGGCTGGAAGAGTCGAGCACGATGCACGACTGGGTCGTGTGGTGCAAGTCAAAAAAAGGGGCGGAGGAAATCCGCTTATTTGAGCTCAGCGGCAAAGAAATCTTCTCTAACTATGGTGAAACGAAATCGAAAGAGGAAAAGAACAAAAAGAACGGGAGCAAAAAGAAGGAACATCGCAGGCAGAGCGTACGATACAGGTCGTGGTGGAAGCAAGGCAACATCAAAATGGCAGTGAGCGAGGGTCACGCTTCATGCTGGGCTCACAAAAATCTCACTGTCACAACAAAACAAATCCAGGCTTTGTTGACAGCAGCGAGGGCGTCGGGCGGAAAGGACGAATGTCAAGTACGACTGACAGGTATTGAGCGGAAATACTGGATGGGCACAGAGATCGGCAGATTAGGAGGTTACGGTTTCCGAGGCACAGGCACAGCGGGTGATGGATCTAACCAAAAAGGGGGGAAAATGGGAGCAGGGTATGTGAACCTGCGGAAACAAAGGAAAAGGCAGCAGAGGAAGGTGGGACGCAAAGAGG
>Ga0209390_10008554_pt1 | contig 12599 bp, 10 predicted proteins | sample BON01_FD_187212 | JGI IMG/M metagenome (GOLD analysis project Ga0209390, IMG submission 187212) | Freshwater microbial communities from Lake Bonney liftoff mats and glacier meltwater in Antarctica - BON-01 (SPAdes) (version 2) | ecosystem: Environmental > Aquatic > Freshwater > Ice > Glacier... | reverse complement strand
TCCCGGCTCAACTCCCGAAAGGCCGCGAGCATGTCCTCCACCTCCTGCTCGGAAAGCTCCCTGCGGTCGTTGCTGCCAATGCCCAGGAACCGAAGATGCACCCCCAACAAACGCCCCGAAGAGTCCATCTCCGCGGCCTGCGCGTCCGCCCGCCGACTCGATTCAAGCCCACCACGGCGGCCCCACTCCCGTCGCAGCTCCCGAATATCAGAGAGCATCTCATCCACCTCCTCCACAGAACGCACACGCATGTCACTGGCGGGAATGCCTAACAGGTGAAGGTCATTCCCCATCAGCTGCGCAGTAGGATCTATGTGCTCCGCTTGCAGCTGTGCCTGGTGGGCGGACTCTCGTCCCCCCCGCATGCCCGTGTCGGACAGATAGAAGCAAAGTGCCGAGAACGGCTCACGAGTCGCACTCCTCCGAGTTCTCCAGCCCTGGTCGAGGAACCCCTGCTGGGTCGTGATACCCCCAAAGGCCATGGCCACGGCCTCCCGCACAAAAGCTGGACAATTCTCCAAGGGTCGCATGTGCCTTCTAAACAACTCCAAGGTCCTGAGCGCGCGGGCCTGGAGCAAGTCGTTCCAGAACTCGTCTGGCTTCAATCCGAGGCACCGGTCAAGGCCGTGACGAACTGGTCTTGCGTGTGTGTGTGTATGCACAATTTGGAGGAGGGGTGTGAGGAAAACGGTGCCCAAAGTGAAAAGTAGGAACGACTCTAGCTGCGGCGAAATTTGGAAATTCGCCAAAAAGTGGCGGCCCCCGCAACGTGTGGGTTTACACCCTTCGGTGCCATAGGAGGGGAGATAAAGGAGGTCGGTACATGGGTGGGCCTCCCCTGGTGGTCAGGTTAAATGCCTCAAAGCCCTCAAAAGTGATTTTGGGGCCAAAGAAGCAACGCCCCGCGTCTCAAAATGTGGAGCGCGTCAAGGTCGACCAATTATTATTAAACGGTCGGTTTGAAAATGTGGAGGCAGGAGGTTACTTTTCGGGAGGGGACAGGGCAGGACAGGAAGGTAGGCATTGTCTCGTGATGCAACAGCAATCACGTCAAGGACGATGACAACGTCGAAGATGAAGAGGGGGACGTGTCGTGTTAGGGGTTCCATTGTCTTATGCATACAAACACGCGAGAAAGCAAACACACACTACACCCAGAATCAAAAGAGCAAAGTCCCCTTACAAGTCCCACCATTCCCTCATTTGATACTCCGACAACACCAACAACTAGGCTATTCGCCGCATGTTGGCATCTTCTGTGACGTCGAGACTACCATTTGACTGCCAACGGTCCCAATCGGCAAGCCCTTCAGCTTTCCCAGGATGCCACCGCCAACCGGCAGCGTCTCCGCTTCCGCATCGCCCGCAGCCCCCGTCTCGCTCAAGCTGAGCACCAGCAGCCCCTGGAAGACATACAGCACGAGCCGCTTGAACTCCGAGGGCGGATTCAGCCATGTCTCCAGCTTGTCCCTATCGTCGTGCCGTTGTTCATCAGCCAGGCCTTGTACGGGCGCTCGCTTTCCGCGTCCGTGGAGTGGCTAAACTTGTCCGTAAGGGCCCGCATCTGGGCCATCACCGAGTGCAGCTGCGGTAGGGCCTTGCGGCAGAGGCCCAGCGAGCCGATGCCAAGCCCTTGCGCGATCGATGTCCGATGCCGCATGGTGAAGCCCGTCACAGCATCCCTGTGGTTCTGGAGGATCCTGTAGAACTGATGCTTGGCCGCCAGGTCGCCTGCCCACTGATCCCCCACCTCCAGCATGAGGCGAAGCGTCCACTCCAAGTACCACTCGCTCACGCTCCACTTCACGTCGATGGCCACCGCCTTGCCCTTGCCGGTCGCCTTCCCCACCCCCTCCTCCTCCTCCTCCTTGGCCTTGTCCAGCACGGCCGCCGGCATCGAGGTCGTCGGGATCGTCTTGTAGAAATCTTTCTCCACGCGCCGCAAGGCCACCGTCAGCGTCTTGTTGGGCTCGCCCTCCGGCGGCCAAGCATCGCCCTCCAATACCCCAACCCGCCCTCTGCCGCCGCTGCGGGCTTCGGGATCATACTTATTGCAATCATAGACCGTTGATACTCGCGTGGCTCGGTTTCCGTCCAGAAGCTGCTGACCTTGGATAACGGCGACCAGGCGCGCGGCACTGCCTCCGCCATGCTCTCGGGCAGCTGCTCTGCGTTCGGGCAGGCCTTGTTATTGTACACCGAGGTCAAATAGCGGCAGGCCACGTCCTTGCGCTCCTTCGTCGGCTTCGGCCAGAACGTATAGCTCACCGCCTTCCGGATCAAATCGCGTGTCTTGACCTCGGCCGGCCCCCCGGTGGTCCTCCATCACCGCCTGCGCGTGCGTCAGGAGCATGAGTTGGTGCGGACCAATCTGTAGCGGTGGCAGCTTCTTCCGGTAGGTCACATCGACGAAAGATATAGAAACCCGCTCCCGCTCGTCCCCCTTCAGCTGTCCCTCCGCCGCCGAGATCCGCGCTCGCCGCCGCCGGCTGCTCGCTCTCGACATCCATCCCCACCGCCATCATCCCTGCCTCCACTTGCTCCATTGCCCTGTGCTGGGGGAAAGGGGGGATAAGCTCAATCTTGTTCCGTAGGAGCAAGGGTACGACCCGCTGTAGCAATGAGAGTGGCTGTCAAAGGCGTGCCTAGGTAAGGAAAATGGTCCACGCCGCCAGAGCCCATCTCGTCCACTTGCAGCCGCGAAGGACGACACCGCTTAGTGGGGCTGCCTGGAGAGCAGACTGATTCCCGAATCGCACCTTCGTCCTCTTCGAGGCCAATCTTCATGCTGGTCGTGTGCGTACTGAGGGTCGTGGTAGTTGGGATTTCAAAGGCAAAGGGACGCTTGGTGCTGTTGTTGGTCATCGCTGCTGCCATGCTGATGCTGGCGCTGCTGCAGCTTCCCTGTGTGCGTAGGGATGGGGGAGGGGAGGGTGTTGGGGGAGGGAAAGAGGACGATGAAATGGGGTGGGCTGGCTAGAAAGAGGATTAAACTGTCGAAGGACAAACTCTTGCTATTCGGGCATCGTTTTATGTCCTGGACAAGGCCGAGGAGAGCCCCAAGTGTTGGGATGAACTGGGAGGGAACCAACGTGTCTCGGCCCATGATTCGGCAAGCCGGGCTGCAACCTGCTTCAACAACAACGCCGAGCCAAACCCCCCAAAATCGAAGACATCAAACCCACACGCTCTTCCCGCTCTCACCGTCATACCAAGCACAGGGGAGCATGACAATTACGTCGTCGTTCAGGAGACGCCGGCATACGCTGTTCCTTCTTTTCCTAGCCGCGGCGTCTTCGACTGTCGTGCTGGCACGATCATCATCATCACGGCGTTGCTGGGGTTCCACGGTACTACGGCAAACCACCAGCCAGCGTGGGGGCTTTGTCGTTTCCCCCAAGCTTTCCAGGAGGCCACCTCTGGCAGGCACGATTGTCTCGTCCTTCTCTCCTTCTTCCTCCCGGTGGTTCTTGGGCCGCCGCGGTGGGGCTGTCCCTTCCACCACCTTTCCCGCAGCAGCCCTCGGTCGGGTAACGACGACGGCAGCAGCAGCCACGGCCGCCTCGGCCCCTTCTTCCTCGTCTTCCATGGCTATCAAGCTGGGGTCGGCCTCGAAGCAAGAAGCGGAGTTGTACGAGATGCTGGTGGGCTTGGGGCAGGATCACCTCTTTCAAGACTGGCCTGCCGCAGGGGAGGCAGAGGACGCGAAGCACGCTTTCTTTCAGCAGGTGCAGCAACTGGATGGGAGCTATCCGGGTGGTATTGCGGCGTATGTCAAAAAAGCGCGGGCTTTGCTAGGGGCTGCTGTGAAGCAGGAGAATCCATTCGAAGGCATGACGCCCTCGGTGCCGGATGGGGAGACACTAGCGTACGGGACCGCTGAGTTTGCGGCGGCGGAAGAACGAGGGTTGGAGGAGGCGGCGCATGCGGCTTTTGTTTTGGTGGCGGGTGGATTGGGAGAGCGGTTGGGCTATGGAGGGATCAAGCTGGCGTTGCCTGTGGAATCGACCACGGGGGCGACGTACCTGGAGTTCTATGCGAGTTATATTTTGGCTCTGCAAGCCCGCGCTCGGCATCGGACGGGGGATGCGTCATTAACCTTACCCTTGGCTATCATGACTTCCGATGACACGGATGCCCAAACCCGGGAATTGTTGCAGAGAAATAAGAATTTTGGGATGGCTGAGGGGCAGGTGGTGATTGTGAAGCAAGACAAGGTCCCGGCTTTGCAAGACTCGGAGGCCCGCCTCGCCTTGGCTGATCCCTACACACTCGACACCAAACCCCACGGGCACGGAGACGTCCATCACCTCCTGCTCCGCAGCGGCCTAACCGAGCAATGGCTGGCCGCAGGGCGCAAATGGGTCTTTTTTATGCAGGATACCAATGCCCTGGTCGTTAATTCCGTCCTCCCCGCCCTGGCCGTGAGTGCCACCCAAGGGTATGACATGAACTCTATTTGCATCCCCCGCAAGGCCGGCGAAGCCTCCGGCGCTATCACCAAGCTTACCAGCCGCTCAGGCGATGCTATTATTATCAACGTGGAATACAACCAGCTCGACCCCCTCTTGCGTGCCACCATCTACCCGGAAGGCGATACCAACGACCCCTCCACGGGCTGCTCCCCATTCCCAGGCAACGCCAACAACATCGTCATGTCCCTCCCTTCCTACCACCGCGTCCTCCAAGGCGTCGATCAAGGGGTGGTCGAAGAGTTTGTCAACCCCAAGTTTAAGGATAGCACCCGCACGGCCTTCACTAAACCCACCCGGCTCGAATGCATGATGCAAGACTTCCCCAAACTCCTCGCAAAAGAAATGGGCTCCACCGCACTAGTCGGCTTCACAAGCTTTGAAAAATGGCTCTCCTTTTCCCCGGCCAAAAACAGCTTGGATGCCGGGGCGAAGGCATATGCTGCTACGGGCGTACCACCCGCCACGGCCTCCAGTGCCGAGATGGAGTTTTATCGGGCGCATTTATTGAAGTTACGCGCGGCCTTGCCTGCTGCTGCTGCTGCTGCTGGGCTGGAGGATGGACCTGTGGAGACATTTGCTGATATTCCTTTGGAGACTGGCCCGAGGGTTGTGTTGACGCCTGCGTTGGCGGTGACGACGAAGGAATTAAGGGAGAAATTGGGGGGGAAGTTGAGGGTGTCGGGGCGAAGCACACTGGTGCTGGATGGGGAGGGGATTCGTGTCGAGTCTCTTGATTTGGACGGGACTTTGGTGGTGAAGGCGGGACCGAAGGCGAGGGTTGTGGTGAGGGATGCGGTGATCAGGAATGGGGGGTGGAAGTTGGTGGCGACGGGGGAGGAGGCGGTGGAGGAGGAGAGGATTAGGGGGTTTTATGTCGCGAAGGAGGAGGGGGTGGTGATTGACTTGGGGGAGGCGGAGGGGGATTTTGTGGTGAGTGGGAAGGGGGAGGTGGTGAAACATTGAGTGAGAGGAGGTGGGTTGGGAGATGCAATGGCTGTGATAGGTTTGATGATGATGAGCGTGAATAGTGATGAAAGGTAGGTAAGTAGGTGTGTGTGTGTGTGTGTTTTACGTGTTTGGAAATTGTATGTGTGCCAAGGCCTTGATGGACCACGAAGGAAAGAAGGCATTTAAGAAGGCATTTATAAATTGAGTAATAATTAAATTATGTTATTCGTGTATTTGCTTTCTATTTCCAATGAATAATAGGTTGCCGACTATAGAGTGAGGGGTGATGCTTGTGTGGAAATGAGGGAAATGCTGAAGAAGAAGAAGGGTGGCAGGAGGGCGCACTGGGAGTAAACACCACGCGGCAAGAGACAGAAATGTTTGTTCTACAAAAAAGGTGGAAGATGTATAGAAATCACCACTCACATGCATGCATATACAATGTCTTTGCCAGTTGCTTTTTCAAAAGCGGAGGCCACAAGGGATAACCTCCCCCCTCCTCGCGGATGGAAGAAAAAGAGGTCCACCATTCGCGCTTTTCCTTGACCACATAGCAGGCGATGCTTTCTTTTGTTCCTTCCTTCAGCTAAGTACACATTTCATTTTTGTGCCGCCTGCGCCTGCAAGAGCCGTATCCCAGCGGGGATGAGCCTCGGCCCATCCGTTCACAGAAAACGATGACGCGTCCCCCGTCGTCTGCGCTGCGCCGTTGCGCCTGCTCTCTCCTCCTCCACCCACGCAACAAAAGCCACAAGCTTCATGCCAAGCTAGCGCAAGTGCAAACTCTTTACAAGGCCACCACCACACAGGTCTCTCCCCCACTTTCAGGCTGGCCGAGGCGCGGCGTCGGTTGGACCGTTGTCGCTTTTGCGATGGAGCCAGCTCTCAGCAGCCACAGCTTTCGAGAAATTCTACCGAAGAACGAAGGCCTCGAAAGACACGGGCACACAACTCTTTTGCACTCGGTCTAGCACACCTTCAGTGCAACTACATTGAGCTAGGCCCTTTACTTATTCAGCGCTCTGCCTCCACCCTTTTCACACCCACAGGAGCGCCCGAGCTTTCTTCTCGGAAGGCCTTCTTCGTCACCACCCAACACAGAAAGGTGAGGATCTTCGGTGGCATGCGAGTGCGTTTGTTCCTTGTTTTTTTAATGCGTGTTTTCAGGGTTATGGTGTGCGGGCACATGCGAATGGATGTGAGACGGAGCGAATGTACAGCAGAAGCGTGTGGAAAGCTCGCGTGTGTGGCGTGCGTGGCTCTCGTCAGCGGCCGGCCCCATTCCTTGCCGTGGCCCCTCACGCCAGCCCAATGCCTTGAGCACTTTGTTTGTGTCGGTCGCTGCGCTTTTGCGCCTGCCACTGGGAAGGCTTGGGATGTGTGCCGCCGTTGCTGAGTTGCGCATCCAGCTCCGTTCCACCTTTTGAGACCCGGGCTCCAGTCGTTCAGTTAGTAGATGCGACATTCCTTTTCCGATGTTCCATTTTCGTCGCGTTTGTGATTGTTGTGCCCTCATCCTCCTCCGAGGCCATGAATAGTAAAGAAAGCTTAGCCCTTCAAAACTTCTATTTAGTCTCCTCAAATTTGCCTCTGACACTCATCCCTCCTTTCCCTCCCTCCCCCCATACGCACACAGTCAGCAACCATGGCGGTGGTGGGTATCGACCTGGGGAACCTGAACATTGTCATTGCGCAGGCCCAACGCGGCGGCGTCGACGTGATCTTGAACGAAAATTCCAACCGGCAAAACCCCAACCTTGTCTCGATCGCGGACAAGCAACGCTATGTGGGCGAGCAGGCCGTGACCCTGGCGCGGTCCAACTACAAAAACACGATTTATGCCACCAAGCGCCTGATCGGGAAGCGATACGACGAGCCGGATGTCCAGCAGGAGATACAGTCCTTGCCTTTTAAGGTGGTGAAGCTTCCGTCGGGCGGGGTGGGGTACGAGGTGACATATGGCGGGGAGCCCACGGTGCTGTCCCCCGAGCAGGTGGTGGCGATGCTCTTCGGGAAGGTGAGCGAGATCGTCAAGAACAACAACAACGGCGTGCCCATCGCCGAGGCCGTCGTGGCTATCCCTGGTTGGTTTACCGACTCCCAGCGCCGTGCTGTTTTGGATGCTGCGGAGATTTCGGGCTTGAACGTGTTGCGGCTCATGCATGAATCTACTGCTGTCGCCCTCTCCTACGGCATCTACAAGTCCGTCCGCAGCCTCTTCCACGAAACCGAGCCGCAGCACGTCCTCTTCCTTGACCTGGGGCACTCCAACTTCTGTGCGTCGGTGGTTGCTTTCATCCAGGGAAAGTTAATTGTGAAGTCGGCTGTGTATGACCGAAGCTTGGGCGGGCGGGATTTTGATAAGCAAATTGTCGATTTCATGGCTGAGCAGTTCCAGACTAAGTACAAGTTGGGTGACCCTAGGGGGAATGCCAAGGCGCTGTTGAAGCTTCAAGCGGCGGCGGAGAAGGCGAAGAAGACTCTGTCGCCCGCGGGGGTTTCGGAGGCGTCTATCTCGGTGGAATGCGTGATGGAGGACACGGATCTGAATACGGCTTTGTCCCTGGAGGAGTTTGAGAGGCGCGTGCAGCCTCTGCTGGCTCGCTTGGAAGCGCCCATCACACAGGCTTTGGCCGAGGCGGGGGTCACGTCTGAGCAGCTGGCGAATGTGGAGGTGGTCGGTGGGGGGACGCGTGTGAACTCGGTCAAGTTGCACATTGCTGGTTTACTCCGTCTGGACAAGACCAAGCTCAACTACGGCCTGAGCACCACCCTGAATGCCGACGAGGCTGTTTCGCGTGGCTGTGCGCTGCAGGCGGCTATCCTCTCTTCTCGCTTCCAGGTCAAGCCTTTTGAGGTCTTGGAGGCCTGCCCGTATCCGATCAAGTTGAGCTGGGAGGAGTCCCCCTCGGCTGCTGCCCCCATGGAGGAGGACGAATCCGCAGCCGGCGCAGAAGGAGAGGAGGCGGCAGTCAAGGCGGGAGATAGCTCGGTGTTGCTCTTCAAGCGCAACGACAAGGTGCCGAACCAGCGTCGGGTTACCTTCCGCAAGGACGCTGACTTCACCGTCACGGCTGCGTATGACGATTCGGCCCTGCCCTTGCTCCCCCCCGGGACCAATACGGACATCGCCTCCTTCCAGGTGGCCATCCCCAAGGAGCACCAAGGCCTGGGGGACAAGTCCAAGGTCCGCCTCACCCTCGTCTATAACCTGCACGGCGTGCTGGTCATGAATCAGGCTCAGCTCATGGAGGAGGTGACAGCTGCTCCTGCAGCTACCACCACCACCGAGACCGGCAAGGCCGAAGCCGAGGGCGACAAGGCAGCCGAGGCGGCGGGGGAGGGGGCGGCGGCGGAGGGGGCGGCGGCGGAGGGGGCGGCGGCCCCGGAGGAGGAGAAGAAGGAGGAGGATAAGCCTGCGGAGACTGAGCCGGCCACGCCTGCTGCTGGGGCGACCAAGAAGAAGTATAAGACGCACTCGTTGCCGGTGGTGACGGTGGCCCCGGGCTTGAGCAAGGCGGAGAAGGATGCATTTGTGGAGGTGGAGGCGCAGATGGAGCAGCAGGATCGGATTATTCGGGAGACGGCGGATACGCGTAATGCTTTGGAGTCGTATATTTACGATTTGAAGGCCAAGTTGGGCGATAAGCTCAAGCCTTATATTTCCGAATCGGCGGCTGCGGCGTTCAACACGCAGTTGGAGGATGTGGAGGCGTGGTTGTACGGCGATGAAGGGTTTGACTCCACCAAGTCCGTGTATGCGGGCAAGCTGGCCACGCTCCGCTCGGTGGGCGACCCGATCCAGCAGCGTTTGGACGAGGCCAGCAAGCGCGAGCCGGCCCGCGCCGAGTTCTGCCGGCAGTTGGAGGAGTACAAGACGCTGGTCAAGTCGACGGAGGAGAAGTACAGCCACATCACGGACGAGGAGCGCAATAAGGTTCGCGAAGAAGTGACGGGGGCCGAATCCTGGCTCTACGACCAGCTGGCCAAGCAGAACGAGCTGCCCTCCCATGCCGACCCGGTCCTGACGGTGGCCGCCATCAAGGAGCGACAAAATGCTCTGGCCCACGCGGTGCTGCCGGTCATGAACCGCCCCAAGCCCCCCTCTCCCGCCCCGGCACCCACGCCTGCCGCGACGCCTGGTGCTACTGACGAGAAGGCGGCGGCCCTTCAAGAAGGTGGGGAGGCACCAGCCGCCGAGGAGGGAGCGACGGACCCTACGCCGATGGACGAGGGTGCTGCCCCTGCCCCGGAGGAGGGAGAAGAGGCGCCGATGGACACCACTTCGTAATGTGGGGAGCGGTAGTGCGAGAGGAAAAAGAAGCCTTTGTGTGGAGGCGTCAGTTGGTACAATTAGAGGTGTCTTGAAGGGAGGGAGGGTAATTTTGTTGTGTTTAAGTGTGCGTGTTTTGCATGAGATGAGGGAAAAAAACAAACCAAAAAAACGAGGCTGTCGGAAAACACTTACTTGACAAGGGGGAAGAGGAAACGAAGAGACTCGGAAGAGGGAGTCGGGGGGTTAAAAAGTAATGTTGCTGAAGGTCCTTCAAGAGAGATGGTTCACCTCGTTCAAAAAGGGGAAAAAGGAGTGGAAGGGTACTGGAATTCATTGTTATTGTTCAGCATTTGCTTCTTGCTACTTATGGTGGCGTGCCTGCGTTTATTTGGTCCTTTTGCCGCTTGCCTTCTCCAACCTCCCCACTACAGCACGAGGCAAAAAACAAAAGAGCTAAACAAATGCTTTTCGATAGTGTAGAACCCAGTTTTTCGGCCATGGATAGTGTTCTCGTATCAAATTTTTCAAAATGAGCTGATCCTCTTTGGGTTTTATACAGTCAAACTTGCTGGAGGGGTGGTTTGTGGCGCTGAACATGAGCTCCATTTTCTAGAGCATCGCTTGAAGTGACGTCCTTCAACACACGATCAGCCATTTCATCATGATCTTCTCATTCTCACGTGTCGATCTCAAGAACAAAGAATCAACTCAACTCAACTCATTCTCACGTGACCATTTTTGTCTGCTCCCTTTCGCCTTGCCACTCCCTCCACCCACAGGTTCTGGTTCGCCGGTGCGCCACGTCCACGGCCCGCCGCCGCCCCGCGGTTGTGCCTGGGCCAAGAGCAAGAGCACTCTCCCCCTACTCTACGCCCCCGCTCCCCCCCGCCTCTCCTACACTCGTGGGGGGCAAAAGCCCTTTCGATTCCAAGAATGGCAACCCCAGCAAATCACAGCGATGGCGCGGCCGATCAGGACGATGGCTCCTCGCCGCTGGCCTCCTCCTCCCTTCCGCCCCCGCCCATGTCTTCGTTCGTGCGGCCTATGCTGACGGACATGTATCAGATCACCATGGTCTTTGCCTATTGGAAGCAAAAGCGGCACGAGGACCGGGCCATCTTTGAGCTCTTTTTCCGCAAGACGCCCTTCAAGGGAGAGTTTGCCATTATGGCGGGCGTGGACGAGGTTCTCAAGTACATTGCTCACTTTCGGTTCACGGAGGAGGAATTGACTTACTTACGGAAGCAGATCCCGCATGCCGAGGAGGACTTCTTTGTGTGGCTGGGCAATCTGGACTGCTCGGCCGTCAAGGTGTACGCGCTTCCTGATGGCACCACCTGCTTCGGCAAGGAGCCTTTGATTCGCGTGGAGGGTCCTCTGGCGATTGGGCAGCTCTTGGAGACGACGCTGCTGAATCTGATTAATTACCCTTCGCTCATCGCTACCAACGCCGCCCGTCACCGCCTGGCCGTGGGGCCCGATAAGGTGCTATTTGAGTTTGGATTGCGGAGGGCGCAAGGCCCGGACGGCGCCATGTCCGCAGCCAAGTACTCCTATCTCGGGGGTTTCGACGGGACAAGCAACGTGTTGGCGGGCCACCTGCTCGGCATCACCATCAGTGGCACCCACGCCCATGCCTACGTCCAATCCTACGTCAGCCTCGATAATCTCCAAACTCCCTTTCTCAACGGCCAGAATTTAGTAGAAAAAGCGCTGGCCTACCGGTCTGCTTTGGGTTTTTCCGAGAGCAATCTAGGTGAGTTTGCGGCCTTTGTTGCTTATGCTCAGTCCTGGCCCGACAATTTTCTGTGTTTGGTCGATACCTACGACACGCTCAATTCGGGTGTGCCTAATTTTTTGAGTGTTGCTTTGGCGTTGCATGATTTGGGGTATGCGCCTTTGGGGGTGAGGTTGGACTCGGGGGACTTGGCTTATTTGTCGAAACGGATCCGAGCGTGGTTTACTGAGGTGGCGACCACGCATGCACGGCCGAGTTTTGCGACGCTTCGGATTGTGGCGAGTAATGATATTAATGAGGATGTGTTGTATGCGTTGAGTAAGCAGGGGCATTCGATTGATACCTTTGGTGTGGGCACCCACTTGGTGACTTGCCAGGCACAGCCAGCCTTGGGTTGTGTTTATAAGCTGGTGGAGATCGACGGGCAACCACGTATTAAGCTCTCGAATGAAGTGGAGAAAGTCACGTTGCCGAGTCGGAAGAATCTTTATCGCTTTTTCAACGAGGCAGGCGTGGCATTGGTGGATTATATGGACAAGGACGGAGAGGCCGCGCCCAAGCCAGGGCAGCGTCTCTTGTGTCGGCATCCGTTCGACTCCAAGAAGCGTGCTTATGTCACGCCTGCCACCATTGTGCCCTTGCTCAAGCTGGTGTGGGATGGCCGGGCCGGTGGGATTCAACCTGGGGCTTTGCGGACGTTGGAAGAGAGTAGGGCGCATGTGCTGGGGCAGCTGAAGGGTATTCGGGAGGATGTTTTAAGGCACATTAATCCTACGCCGTATAAGGTGAGCGTGAGTGAGGAGCTCCATGCTTTGCTGCACCAACTCTGGGAGATGAATGCACCGGTGGGTCAGTTGTGATAATGCGGGTGGGAGGGATGAGTGAAAGAAAAGATGAATCAGGCTTGCTCGCATTTCTTTTCGTAAGGAGCGTTTTTTAAAAGTAAGATGGATGGAGGGATAGGATTTGTGTGTTGCCTTGCATCTCCTTTCAAGAGAAAGGAAGATATGTGCTTTTTAGCAAAGACAATTAACTGTGTGCATTTGGACATGCGCGCCAACCACTGCGCGGGAGCGAGAGGAGCGTAGTGCGAGGAGCGTAGTGCCTTGGAAGGCAACACGATTAGCCAGAGAAAGAGACGAACGATGGAGACCCATAGACA
>Ga0209390_10008550_pt1 | contig 12603 bp, 6 predicted proteins | sample BON01_FD_187212 | JGI IMG/M metagenome (GOLD analysis project Ga0209390, IMG submission 187212) | Freshwater microbial communities from Lake Bonney liftoff mats and glacier meltwater in Antarctica - BON-01 (SPAdes) (version 2) | ecosystem: Environmental > Aquatic > Freshwater > Ice > Glacier... | reverse complement strand
CGACCACCAGGGCCACGTGCGGTCACGCGTGTAGGTCCAGATGTGCTGTGGACGCCCTCAGTCTTCACCACCCTCTGCCGGAGTATCACGATCCTTCACCATGTTTCAGGTGTCGATGTGCTATTTTGGATTCCTACATTTCAAACTGTCTAGCCGTCGCAAACCGTTTGCTATGCACAGTAATTTGTAGATGGCGTCGTTTCGGTGCGCGCCCAGCGCCAGCTCCACGCCAGCGGATCCGGTGGATTATGAGGCGTATGCCCACGTGCCGCACCACCGAAAGGCGCCGAGCGGCGACGAGTCTGCCAGGCGTGAGCGCAGCCTGCAGATCATTAGCAAGGCGCGGACGCGCGATATGCGTGTGCTGATCAGCCTGCGTGCCAAGGCAGCGCAGGTGTCCAAGGGGCAAACCACTGCAAACCCGATCGAAGACGCCATGCGCATGCGCGCGGACGAGGCAACGCATGCTGCGGCCGAGAAAGTCATGTGGAACCTCAAGCGGCGCCTTGCCAGCCATGCGTACGACAATTTTGCGAACGCTGACGCGAACGCCTCGGTTTCTATCTCTCTTCCGTGTCTCACTGTGTGTGTGCGTGTGTGTTTGTGAGTGCGTGTGTGTGAGAGTCTCTCACACAGCCTGTCTCTCTGTCTCTCTCTCTGTCTCTCTCTCTCTCTTTGTCTTTCTCTCTCTCTCTCTGTCTTTCTCTCTTTCTCTCCCTCTCTCATTCTCTCGCTCTCTCTCTTGCTCTCTCTCCCGCTCCCGTCTCTCCCTCTCGCTCCGAGGCTCTCGCTCTCTCTTGCCTGACCTGTATCAGATTCGCATAGAGTTCTAGGACACAATGTCGCACGGGCATGACAGCGAATGCACGTTTTGTGAGTCCTTACCTTTCTGCCGTACATGTATACAGGGGGACATGGACTTTAACGAATGGGTCCAGGCCTTTGGTACCAAGACCTCCAACAACCCGCTTTTCGACGCCGGCCCAATAGACACTAGTATCCTGCGGAGACTTTTCGACGAGCTCGACGTGAACCAAAACGGTACTGTGTCGATTTACGAATTTATTACTGGGGTAATGGATCAGCCGCCGCCCCGGTTACAGGCGGACAGCTCAACAGATAAATTCTCAATCAAACGATTGCCATCCATTGCGCCAGAGTCGGCGCACGAGGCCTTCCAAGTTCCGCTGGAGTCGCCTATGGCGCGATTTCGCCGCATGCACCGCCCTGCTGTCATGGGCGCGGAAGACCTGATGAGGTCTATGGCAGAGCTTCGTGACCCCAAGACCACTACAGGATTGTCAGACGACAGGAACGATGCAACGGGGGGGGACAGCTTCATGGAAAGTCTTGGCATGGACACGGGCGTAATGGAAGTGAAAGAGCTCAAAGCGCAGATTAGGAATATTTTCGAGCTGTTCGATGACGACGAGTCGGGCTTTCTTGATTTCCAAGAGGTCAGGGAAGGGCTCGAACGTTTTGGTATGACGATGCCCAACAAAGAGCTTATCGGGCTCCTCGAAAAAGTTGGTGCAGGCACGAGTATGGAGTGCGATGCAACACAATTCGAACAGCTCCTTGCCTTGGTGAAAAAAGTAAATACTCCGTCACCGCCTCTGCCGCGTTTGCAAGATGTGAAGCAGAAACAGTTTGTGGGTGGGGAAGACAGTGTATCCTCCTCCTTCTTGTCATCCTCATCAGACGATGATGACCTCAAGGAGATTGAGGATGGATTGATGCAAGACGATGAAGGCAATGATGAAGACGATGACGATGTACATTTCGAATTACCTACAACGCCGCCGAAGCCGGGGATTCAGCGACTGAGAAGTCCTCGGAGCATGCAGGTGTTTCACAACGACGCTTTGCAATCGCGCCTCAAGGGACTGGAAAGTAATTTGAAGAAGTTGATCCATACGAGCAAGACAAACAAAGATGAGGCCTTCAACGCGGATCTACAAACGGGCAAGGTCACATATATCGCGGCCGAGATGACCCATGCGAGTGCGCTGTACAGTGGACCCATCAATGCTGCGGGCATGCCAGAGGGCGTCGGAGCGCTTGACTACCGCAAAGTGGGAAATGCGCGAGGGCGTTTAAAAGCCGAACGGCGGGCATATTATGCGGGCACTCTAGTTGATGGCAAGCGGCAGGGCTTTGGACTTTTGCGGTGGATGGACAGGACTGAATACTGTGGCTCTTGGTTAGCTGATATGCCCGATGGCTCCGGCATCGAGACTTACGAGGACGGTAGCTGGTATGCTGGCGGCTTCAAACAGGACAAGCGGCATGGCATGGGTGGAATCTGGGCAGCTGATGGCCTTGTATACATGGGGCAGTGGCAAAATGGTACCCGCCATGGGTCTGGTGTCGTTGCTCACGCCGATTCCGTCCACGTTGACCTCAAGGGCCAAGGGCAGACCGAGGAGGTCTCCCTGCCCCATTGTGGCATGTTTTATTGACTGCCGAATCTCAGGATCGGTAACCTCTGACAGAATCCCACTGTCGCTTGTTAGATAAGATGTTCTTAGATAAGACGTATCTCACATCTTAAAGTCGCCTGCTTGTGACTCAAAAATGCGAGAGGAGTTTTTGATGTGGCTATTGTGAAATTGGCTATCTGAGATTTGCTTTGGCACTGTGCAGGTGAAATTAACAATGGACATGATAGACATGAGAATGCATCGTGTTTTCAACCCTCTTAGTAAGCGTGTCGACATGATGAAGGCACAGGTCAGCCTTTGATGTGCCTATCGCGTACCCCGTTTCACACAGGTGTGCGAGTGCGCGGCGGCGTAGAGGTCTAAAGCCCCCACGCCACCGCGCGGCCACTCAGGATAACTCTGCTGTTATGAGCAAGTACGGATCAGCGCATGCGCTTCCCCTCCGCGCGCCTAAGCACCTCCTCCACCACGCGCCTGCTGATGCTGGGCGCGCCGAGGCGAGGCGTGCCGAAGCTGCCGCGCGTCATCAGGGTAGGTCCAAACGAGAGGGAAAATTTTATGGGAAGATAATGGGATAGGGTAGATAAGCTCCTCATATCGGGGCCCCACAATTTCCCCCCCCCCTCGCTTGGACCTACCCCTAATGACGGCAGTGTATGCTGCACAGACAGCGGAGATCTCCCCGCCACCGCACTCCCCTGTTCCAAGCCCTGGTTGACTTGCGCTTTCTTGTGTGTGTATGTCAATGGACAGGTGGTGAAATCGATATTCGACTTGCGTTTCAATTCCAACGCCGCGTCAACTTCGCACCCCATGTTTATTGCAGAGTACGACAGAGGCGTGCGCCAGCGATCCATCTTTTACAACAGCAGGGTTGTTGAACACCAGGGCCTTCTGCAAGATGCAATTTATGCAGTGTATGCTGCACAGACGGTTGGTGTGGAAGCGCTTGAGTATTCGCGTGAGGGTTGGTTGGTTCTGCAGCAAGCTGTTGGTGCAAACATTGTTCGGGATAGGCGAACCAAGCAGAAAAAGTTAATGCGCTTGAAGGATGATGCCGCAGAATTGGAGGAAGTAGTAACGGAGAGCAAAACGGAGGAATCTGTGGACGTAGAAGAGCGAGAGATAGACGACGAGGGGCTACTGATAGACTCACTAGAGGTGAAGAAGCTCCATGCTCAACAACTAGCCCCGAAAAAAACGTTGCTGTGCCTCCACGTGATTTGCGCTAGGGACCTCGAGGCCATGGACATTGGCGGATCAAGCGATCCGTACGTCAAGATTGCGCTTGGCGATGACAAATTACGGTCAAGCATCATCAACAAAAGTCTGAATCCGATGTGGGGAGAAAATTTCGAAATTGTTGTCCATGACTGGTCTGTTCCACTCAAGATTTCTGTTTGGGATAACAATGCCATGAGTGCTGATGATGTGATCGGAGAATCTGCAATCTGGTTAGAAGATATTATTGAAGATATGCGTCGGGATGGCACGAAAGATCTGCATTCGCATGCCTGTCTAAGCATAACTGTCCTTCGAGCCAAACATTTGACTGCTTCTGATCGAGGAGGCACCAGTGACCCATATATTCGGATGCATGTTGGCACTAAACCATCTCTCGGACAAGTCACGACGACCAAGAGCAAGACTCTCCATCCTCAGTGGAATGAAACTTTCGAATTCAGAATTGGAGAGTACGAGCGAACAGAGACACTGACGCTTGAATGCTTTGATAAAGATGAATTTGGAAGAGACGATTCATTAGGCCAGATATTTCTCGATCTCAGATCGATCCCCTTGGAGGACTTGCCCGGGACTCCTAGCGCGCAGTGGCATGTGTTTGAAAAGGTGAGAGGGGTTCGAAGCAAAGGTCAGGTTGAGCTAATGTACGAGCTCATTCGTTACGACTACCCCGACACACCTCCACCGCTGCCGGAGCAGCTTTCATCAGCTCCTTGCACGCCGATGAAGCGTGGGCATCAGCTAGACATCGATGGGGACGGCCAAGTGGACCGGAACGAATCCAGTAAGTACCTGGATAGTCTTGATGGCATCGAATACGGCTGCGCAAGAGTGCGTCTCGACGGTTTGATGCTCTACAGCGATGGTGGTGCAAAACCCTACACTGGTATAAACGGTGACTACCAACGCACACAAGACACCATCAACGGCCGCGCTGTCTACAAAAAGGTGAACAATCCGAGGACAGCGATGTGGTGGGGCAAGAACCAAGGCCGCGTTTCGTGGTGCGTTGGCCCCAACGAGAGAGCAGGTGACACAGGCATGTGGGCCTATGTCGAGAGCTTGGGCCTTGGTCCCGAGGAAGCTGCCACGCGCGCTTGGACTGTGTATTCTTACAATAGCAAGGAGTGGGAGGAACAGACTGGGGTTTCAGTCATTGACCTTGAATCACCTGCTGCTGGCTCAGAAGCTGTTGCATCGGAGGTGGCAGCAGCAGCGGCGGCAGAGAAAGAAGACAAAGGAAAAGGAGAGCAAAGAAAGCGTGAACTGGAAGAGGCCGTAGTTGCAGAAATAGCTCGAGAACAAGAAGAGGAACGGAAAAGAGAAGCCCGTGCAGCTGAGACGAGTGCAGGTACTGGCCTACCAGCACACGATATTGAACATCTACGGGCGAGATATCAGGAGCTCGAAAAGGAGTATCTCGATATAAAGGCAGGGCGATCACCTAGCAACGGAGAAGCAATTCAACGTCTAGGAGCACCAATCAACTATTCCAAGGAGCTACAGCAAGTCCAGAAAACAATGCTTGATCTTCATAACAAAAACGTTCGAAAGACTGTGAATTGGTTTGTCCTGAAAAGAGACCAGAAAATCAAAGGCGAAATCCAACTCGGGTTTTCTTTCTTAGAAATGGGCGAGTCGACTGCAAATGTGGAATTACAACTCGATCGATCCAACCACGTAACCACGATAGCTGGACCCACGTCGAATCCATCTTGGGAGAAAGACACGTTCCGGATGATCGTTGACAGCGACTGGTCCCGCCTGCGGGGTACAGTGTTGCATCAAAATATTTTGCAGGAGCACTCGAAGCAAGTGCTAATAGTCACGGTTCACCGAGCGCGCAAGCTCCAGGCAATGGACATGGGTTTCCTTGGTGGTGGCACTAGCGACCCGTACGTTGTGATCAAGATTGGAGAGGAGAGAAAGCAAACGGCCACCATCAAGAAAAACCTCAGCCCAGTGTGGGAAGAGACTTTCCAGATCCCCATTTGGGGACATCCGGCAGGAGCAGTGCATGTATCTGTGTGGGACTATGATGCAATGAGTGCCGATGACACAATTGGAGAGGTGAGCATCCCAATCTCAAGCTCTAACCGTACTCCGCTGAGAAAATGGTTCAACATTACCGGTGATGGCAAGACTACTGGGGAAATCGAGCTGGGAATCCAGATACAGGATCCCATTGCGCACGACGTGCGGCTGGCAGCTGCAATCAAAGTGATTGCAGCGCGTGATTTGGAAGCCATGGACGTGGGTGGGAACAGCGACCCATATGCGATTATCAAACTGGGAGATCAAGAAAAGAGGACACAGATCATCAAGAAAAATTTGAACCCTGTGTGGAACGAGGAATTTTCGTTCTCAATCGACGAAATTTATCAACCCATTGAGGTTTCTGTATGGGACAACGATTTGATGGGTGCCGACGACTTGATTGGTCAAGTCAAGCTGTATCCTGCTCCCTTGGTGGGCAAACAGCGCTCTCAGCAGTGGTATCCCCTCGAGCTCAATGGTCGGTTACATGGAGAAATACTCCTCTCTGTCTATCTAACTGAGCTCAGTCAACGGTCTACAGGGGATTTTTTGGGAGAAGTCTGTGTCAATGTGAAAGATCTGGGCCACTCTGGCAAGATACAGGCACTCAACATGGAGCTAGGCAATGGGGTAATGTCTCAAGATGCTGTTTCTCAGCGCTTCAAGCTGCTGCAATCAAGTTTATATTCGTGGCTCTTTACAGGTATCGATGACGAGGATCACCATGCTCGTGCTCACACCATTATGCAACAGTGGCACATGATTGCACGCTATAGCAGTTTGTACGGCAAACGAGGGCTAAAGTTCAAGGTGAACGATGGTTTTCGAATCTCTTCGTTTGAGCGGCAGCGCATTTTGGCTGCGCCTTCTCAAGGCCTCCTTTCCTTTGACGTTCGAGCATTTTCAAGCCTTGCACAACATGGTGCCACCCTCTTGAATCCATACAGGCTGCCCTTGAGTGAAAAGGCAATCCAAAAGGAGGCTGCGCTCAAGAAGTATCATGGCAATCTTGGTCAAGTGCAAAGGGTCTTACGAGCACTCCGTCAACAACTCACAGATGCCCAACAGAAAGAGTCTTTGGCTCGTCGAGGAAAAATGGATGCGCAAACACTCGCCGATAGATTGAGACTTGAGGCTGATGAGGAGGTTCCCCAAGGTGCACGTCTGCTGCAAGAGGCCCACGCAAGGGGCGGCCTACAGCCAGGGAATGTGGAATACGCGCAGTGGCAGATTGATCTACAAACGAAGAGAACGTTGCAGCATGATGCAGAAATGGTATTGCAAGGCAAGCAAAGCATTTGCAACGATGCTGATATGGTGTTGCAGGACATTGCTGGCAAAGTGAAACAGACCGCACGAGATGAGTCGTATTTGCTCGGGCACAATCCAGTAGATGTTCTAGATGCTGATAGGGGAACGCAGGAAGCCGCAATAGGTCTCTTGCAGACAACTGTCGTGTGCGCTCAGCGGCTGCGCATTCCAGGGTCTAGCTCCATCACCGAAATGCCGTGTTGGGTTAAGCTGAGTATTGGAGGAGAGGAGTTTGAGACCACGAAACAGCAAGCCGACCCCTCCTTGCTGTGGAACGAGGCGTTTCGGATGCATGTGCGCAAAGGCTCGCACCACCTTAAGGCTGAAATCTTTTGCGAAACTCCAGTACTTGACAAAGGCAATGATTCAGCAACGCTCGAAATCTCGGTGCTGCGTGCACGCAACCTCCATGCCGCTGATCGCGGAGGAACCAGCGATCCGTACATTCGAATGCATATTGGAGATGCTGTCAAGGAGTGCATAAAGACCAAGGTTATCAAAAAGACGCTCAATCCGGAGTTTGGTGAGACTTTTCGAATCCGTATTCCAGGGCCGCAACGAGCGAATCGTTTCACAGTCGAGTGCTTTGACTACGATATGCTCGGTGCCGATGATTCACTAGGTAAAAACGACTTTGACCTTGAATCCCTAGCCTTCGACGAAGAATGTACGGAATGGTTGAAACTTGAAGGGGGGGAGAGCGATAAAAACAATGGAGAGATCGAGTTGCGATATAAACTTTTGCCTGATCTGCCCCCCGCAAAGTTGGAGTTCATTGTAATGCGCGCAAAGGATCTGATTGCAGCTGATCGCGGCGGCACAAGCGACCCATACGTGCGAGTGCACGTGGGCAACGCGGTGAGTATTGGCAAAAAAACCAAAGTCGAAATGAAAACTCTAAATCCAGAGTGGCACCAGACGTTCACTTTTCTTCTGCAGGCGGAAAAGAGACGTGAAACACTGAAAGTCGAGTGTTTCGACTATGATATGGTCGGTGCCGACGATTCCCTGGGCAAATTCGAAATACCACTTGAATCTCTTGTGCTCGAACAAGACTACAAGGAATGGCGCAACATTCGCGAGGTTGGAGACACAAAAAACAATGGCCAGATCCAAGTTCGGTATCGAATTGTGCTGGACACTCAAGGTCCTGGCGATGGCGTGACGTCACTCGGTAGTTGTCAGATTGCCCTCCGAGACCTCGAAAATGAGGGTGTTGAAGATCTCAAATGGTGGAAGGTTGGTAACAGTGGGGCCTCGAGGGGAAGATTGCTCATTCGAGTAGAAGAAGCCAAGGATCTGAATTTGAATACTGGCAAACCCAGCTGTCGGGTGTGGCTGAGGTGCGGCAAAGAGTCAGTCAAGACCATTATGAGCCATAGCACTGGCAATCCCAAATGGAGTGGGGAGCCCTTTGCCTTTGATCTGCTAGATACTGTAAAGACGATGACAGTCGATGTCCTCCGGAAACCCGACGATAAGGGCCAGGAAGAATTTATGGGGAAGAGTTTTGTCAATATTACTGACATCCTCAGTGATATCCAATGCAAGGGCGTGTATGATGAGTGGCTGGTATTGCAGGAGCGCTTTGATTGCTCTGGGGATCTGGTTTCGGGTTCGGTGCGCATTCATGCCTGGTTTGACCCGGCGTCGTCTCCCGCCTGGGGGCAGATAAAGTTGCTACTCAATTACGAGCATCACAAACGCGTGCTGCCTGATGAGCCACGAAACCCCGAAGGTAAATTTCATCACCCTGCTGCTTCTCATAGCGATATTCTTATCCGTTATCAACGTAGTTGAGCTTCGACACTAATGATGCTATCGGTCTTGAAATGTGCAGAAGAGAGGCTCATGCGAATGATTGGAGCGGCAATCGACGACGGCAACATCGACGAAGATGAGCAAAAGGAAATCGATGAAGCTGAGTTGCAGGTAAGACATGCCGCTCGCATAACGATAAGAAAACTCGCGAGTTTTTGGCAACGCAGCTAAAAGTTACTTGCCCACCATGCTCTTTTTGTTTCTACTGTGTGTGCGCACAGTCTCAATGGAGAATATATATTCACACGAGTCTCATACATGGGTACTGATTTTGGAGAATATCCCGTTGTTGACAGCTCGCCACGATACGTTCCAAGAAGCATGCCGTAGACAAAAAAATTCAGAATGGAAGTGCACAAGTGACAGTGTATGAAGTCCGAAACTCTTTCATTTCTCACGTGCATGCCCTCCGGACCGCCATAGTGGTCGATGACAAGACGGTAGCGCAGACAAAGCTAAATGGTGATCTGAAAGAGGCAGTGTGGGATGATATATTTACCGTGGATGTGCCGCTGTACTCGCAATTCATCAAGGCAGCTGCAGTAGGGCAAAAACTTGTGCTCTGCCTCAAGGTGATCGCGTGCAGGGATCTCGAGGCAATGGATATCTCCGGCTCCAGCGATCCTTACGTCAGGATTCAAATCGGAAATACGATCAACGAAAAGACACGAACCGTCAGCGCAAACTTGAACCCAGATTTTGATGAAGACTTTGATGTGATCCTTGATGACATGTCTATGCCACTGCATATTTCAGTTTGGGATGTTGATCTTTTGAGCTCCGATGATCTGATCGGCGAAGTCCTTATTCGTCTTGATGAGTTGATGGATGTCAACCCCGACAAACTTAAGGGCTCTTTCAACCAATGGTTCACGATCAAGAGGGATCACGTGGCGTCGGGCGACGTCCAATTAGGATTCTCTTTCAAGGCTCCCGACAATGAAAGCCCGCAAACCGAAAAGGAGCTCGGCTCGACTACAATTGATGTCTCTCGAATGATTGTCGGAGAGGAGCAGGTATCCTGATGCTTTTTCCCCACGTGCAGATGTCACACCTTTGCGGCGTCATGCAGTCTTCCTGATCTCCCTGAGTATTCAGTTGACAATATGTGAATGTGTGAATTGAGCAGATTGGATGGCACCGGCTGACGCAGGGACCAGAGCACTACACGGTCTCTGTTGCAGTGCTGCAAGGTGCGAGCTTCATGCCAGTAGATGGCGTCACGGCTGATCCTTTCGTTGTATTTTCAGTCGGCAAGCAAACATTCAAGACCGTGCACGTCAAGCAAAATTGCAACCCGGTCTGGAATGATGAGCGATACACATTTCGTGTGAATTCGCTGAATCAAGTGTTGCGATGTGAGGTTTTCGATTACAACAGTTTTTCGTCCCACGTGTTTCTTGGAGAGTACTGGGTCCAGATCAAAGACTTGGTAGTTGACAAGGAAACTGAAGAATGGCATGATCTGTCGCTCAGGCCCAATCAGAAGGATGTGGTGGCAGTCCGCCACAGAGGAGGTGAGACTCTAGGTGAAATGAGGCTCAAAATAGAGCTGCGCAAAACCAGGGTGCCGGCCTGCGAGCTCAAGTTGGGAGTCAAGCTTCTGCGTTCACCGCCTGTCAAAAGACCGCACAGGAATGAGCGTATTCTACATTACCGCAAGATCCGCGGTGTGGGCAGTATGGAATTATCTGTAGTATCGGTATCCAAATTGCAAGGCCATGATCGTTGCCGTCCGTGGGTCGAAGTGAGCGTTGGGGACCAGTTTGAAGTCATCAAAAGGGCCCGAGGCTCGGACCATCCATGCTGGGACACTCCTCTCTCCTTGCCTGTGGCGCCCGGGACCAAGACGTTGTCTTGCAAAATTCTAGCCATGGGCCCGAAAAAGCGCAAGTACATGCTGGGGGAGACATCTGTCCTTTTAGACCCCTTGAAGGGCGTGGGGGAGGTTGATGCTTGGTATCGTCTGGATGGCAGAAACCGTTTAGGTCAGCTTGTTGTGCGCATCATTTCTGCACAAAATATTTTGGCCGCCGACTCGAATGGCAAATCGGATCCATTTGTCGAGATTTCGTGCGGAAAGAGCAAGAAAAAGACGCAAACTAAAATGAAAACTCTAAATCCAGAGTGGGGAGAAGAGTTTGCCTTTGATATCTGGACCATCACTGACAAGATTGAGCTCGAATTGTTTGATTGGGATGCAGTCGGAAACAATGATTTCCTCGGTGGCAAAACCATTTCGCTTACCGATATTTTTGTCAACCTGAAAGACGGTAAGGGACCGGGCGAGGGCAGATTTAACATCATGGAGCGATACAAGCTGGAAGGTCTCAATGGCACTGTGTATGTGAACCAAGACAGAACGGAAGTTGTTCAAGGCAGCATCAAAATCGAAATGTCGTATCAAGGCGATCCAGCACTCCTCGAAAAAGTGGGCAGTCTACGTCTTGTTATGAATTACATTTGCCCCGCTGAGTCTGTAAGAAAGGCTGACGAAATGCAAATGGCTCTCGTCGAGGGCGGTCAAGATGATGAGGGGTACGACCCCTTTGATGAGACTGAATATGACACCATCGAACGCCAGCTCACTCAAGCGCTTGGACCCCACCCAAAAGCCTGTCTCTCAAAGGCGAAACTCAACAACACTCCAGTAAGTTTTCATTTGTCGGATTCGTCTCTCGACGCGCAGATGCTGATCTTCAAGAGCAACGGCGGACAGATTGTGAGCGCCAAGCAAATGGCGAATCTCAAAGCGCAGAAGCGCGCACCTCTTATCCTTGGGCCGGGCATCAAAAAGCCCCTCACACAGCCTCTAACGAAGCCTCTGCCGCTCAAACGTGCATAGCACTACGTCTTGGCGTGTCGGCTGTGCGTTTCATATGCACATGCCAACGCCAATACATGTACACAACAAACACAATAATGTTATTCTTTTCTTAAATAAGGCGGATCAATTTAATAAAACCAAGGCTTTGATTTAAAAAATGCAGCGTCGTTTTGTGTCTTTCCACACGTCTGCTATTTCGCACGTTGCGAGGTAGGCATCTTCTCTCTCTTTCTCCGACTCTCTGCTACTGAATTACGAGTCCTTCCTCCATTCCCGGGCTGTACAAAAGTGATTACATTTTTCCATCTTTGTAAGTACACTAACTCAGCTGAGGCCTTCGGAAGGTCTGGGAGGTGAATTCACTTTCTCACCTGTGTACAACCCGAGGATGAGGAGGGACTTGTAGATGAGAAAGTGCACTCACCTCTACCAGAATTCTTGGTTTGTTTTCGAAAAGAAAATCTGGAGATTTTTGGATTGTGCTGGCGCTAAGAATCAACAACTGAGAAAAAATTTCTCCGCTATCTTCAAAAAATCTTGAGGCACAACTTTCTTTATCAGGTCCACATTCCATTTACGATTCACGGTAGCTCGGACCTTCCGAGAGGCCTCAGCTGTCTTTGTCGCCCAGAGACTGCGACACACAGCACACCATGACACAGACAGACACACACCGATACACACAAAAAGTAAATCAATACATGGATTGTAAAAGAGAGGTGGCAAATGCTCTCTCGGCTCGATCAATGATTATGATGTCATATATTTTTGTATTTCTATTTAGTATGATCATATTGTATGTTTGTTATGTTTGTGTGTTTTCCACGTTATAGAGGTGACAGCGCTCTGCTGTCTCAAGGAATGAGTTCCGGATGGATCGAACGTGTTATGACTCAATGGACGAGTCATGGGTCAAAGGAT
>Ga0209390_10008547_pt1 | contig 12606 bp, 8 predicted proteins | sample BON01_FD_187212 | JGI IMG/M metagenome (GOLD analysis project Ga0209390, IMG submission 187212) | Freshwater microbial communities from Lake Bonney liftoff mats and glacier meltwater in Antarctica - BON-01 (SPAdes) (version 2) | ecosystem: Environmental > Aquatic > Freshwater > Ice > Glacier... | reverse complement strand
CCCCTCCTCCTCCTCCTCCTCCTCCAACCTCCCCCCCAGACGCAGGCCTCTTTCTAGGAAAAGACGGAGGAAAATGCAACGTCCGCCTCCTCCCCGCCATCGCCCTACTCGCCGTCCCTCCCTCCCTCCCTCCTCCTCCACTTCCTCCAGCTGCTGCTGCCACTGCTGCTACTGCTGCTGCTGCTGCAGGATTGCCCATAGGATTAACCAAGACATTAGCATCAGTGATATATTTCCCCTTCATTCTCTTCTCACTTCCCGATAACATATATTTTACATCATACGTCACCACCCTCCCTCCCTCCCTCCCTCCCTCCTCCTCCACATGCACAGCGGTCACGCGTGCCACCCCTCCTTCTTTATTTATGCCAGGCCAGCTTCTACAGGCTACTTCGACTGTATCTCCCACAGAAAAGGGATGGAGGGGGGGTCGTCTCCTCTTACGGCCCCCAGGCTCGCCGTCGCTGTCTTCTTCGTCGGAGTCCTCCTCCTCCTCTTCCTCCCTCACGTCCTCGTCCTCGTCCTCCTCCTCTTCTTTGTTGTTCTTATTTTTTATGTTGTTGTGGGCTTTGGAAGTGGAAGATGAGGGAGGGAGGGAGGAGGAGGAGGAGGGCCTGCTACCAGAAGGACGACCCCGTTTTACTTGCTGCTGCTGCTGCCGCTGCTGCTCTTGGTGCTGCTCTTGGTTGTGTGCCCGCGGTGAGATAAAGGTGGAGGAACCGTTAAACATCCTATCCGCCTCTCGCAGCAGGGTCTCGCCGCCCGCCCGATGCCCTCCCTCCCCTAACTCCCCCCCTTCCTCCTCCTCTTCCTCGTCCTCCTCGTCATCACTATCATCCTCTTCCTCTCCTTCCTCTCTTTTTATCTTCCTCCTCTTTAGGCCTCGCTGTTGCTGCTGCTGCTGCTGCTGCCCGTCCTCCTCCCCTTCCTCCTCCTCCTCCTTCTCCTCCTCCTCCTCCCTCCGCGCCCGCTCCCGAGCCTGCACCGGCATCAATGCCCTCCCTCCCTCCCTCCCTCCCTCCCTCCCCACCTTCCCCGACTTCCCCCCCGATGACGTCGACGACGAGGAGGAGAAGGAAGGAGGGCGGGAGGAAGAGGAGGAGGAAGGGCGGGAGGAACAGACCGAAGCAGCCACGCTTCTAGTAATCGGCCCACCAGCCGCTGGCACCCTTAAAGCCATCTCACTGATCCTCCCTCCCTCCCTCCCTTCCTCCTCCTCCCCCCTCCCCTCGGCCCTCCTCCTTGCTCTCACTGCATCTAGGACCTCATCGGAGATATGGCAGCTGTCGTCAATGGAGAGACCAAAGGAGGGAATGCCTGCTTCCAAGGCGGCAGAAAGGGAGTTGAAAATGGGCATATCGATGATGGTGCGACGAGACACGGCTCCATTGCAGATTGGGCACTTGGGAGTGGGGCCCGAGGAACGCACGAGCAGATCCCAGCAGGGTTTGCAGGCGAGGTGGAAGCAGGGGGAGACGGCGGCTTCGTGGATGAGTCTGGTTTGGGTTGGAGGAGGGAGGGAGGGAGGGAGGGAGGGAGGGAGGGGGGGGGGAGGAGGAGGGAGGGATGATGATGAGGAAGGGATGCAGGCACTTTTAACCAGCGCTTCTGACGGGAATTACTCTGCTCTTCAAGAGCCATCAACCATGACTGACACACAGGTAAGGGTGGGGAGGGGCATGGAAGGGAGGGAGGGGAGGGTAGGAGGGAGGGAGGGCACCGAACGAATGACTCTGTACGTACCCGAGGCAAATGGGACACTTCAGGCTTTGGGCCAAGCCTTCCAAGCCCCTCCGCCACACCTCCCCCACCTGCAGCACGTCGAGGGGAGGAGAAGCGGTGGACGTGGGAGCTACGGCGGCTGCAGGCAATGCCTCGTCATTTGCTGCTGCTGCTGCTGCTGCTGCGGTGGCGGGAGCGACGGGAGCGGCGGCAGGTAAAGGAGGAGAAGGAGGGGCACCGGCGGACAAGGGGAGGGTTGGGGTGGCGCTCCTTGGCTGCTTCCTGTCGTCGTCGTCGTCCATTACTCTGTGGGTGTGGTGAGGTGGATTAGACTACTACCAAAAGGGTGCCCCTCGATTTAGAATTATTTGGCGAAGGGCGCCAAGCTCATAACGGCTTGAACAAGCGTTGTAGGTGCCATATGTTGCTCTTTGTCTCACACTCATACTATAGTCCCCACACCACACCTAGGGTCGGAAGACAAGGAGCAGGTGGTGCGCACGCTCGTCTTGGCCTTGTCGTCCCAGCCCCCAGCCGCCACACACACAGCGCGGCCTCTTCGTAAACCCAAGCATCAAGAAGAAGGAACAACCTCCAAAACGCACTTGAATTACGCCCCACGCCCTTGCTTCCCATCCCAGCCGCTACACCGTCCTCACCGCACCGCTCTTCTTATTCGCACCACACAGGCATTGACAAACAAGCTACGCAGCACCTGATTCGACACCCTGCTTCTTCCTTTCCAAGTCCCTCTCCAAAGCATGGCCTCCCTAGCGGACGGGCGAGCCGCCGCTTCCCAGGTGGTGGGGCGGATGGCCTTGCGCAAACCCACGCAGGGCACCAGTGCAGCCCCGGCGGCAGGGCGGAAGGACCGGGTCATGAGCATGGACGAGGATGAGCTGAAGAAAGTCTTGCAGACGGTGTCGGGCACGCGGGGGGCGATGCATTTTGTGGCCAAGGTCGTGGCGAAGCCGGAGCAGACCGAGGAGATTCATGCCTTGGTGGATGGGGTCTTGAGCCGTGCCGAGCAAGTCTTTTCGTTGTGGGTGCCCGATTCGGAGGTAAATAAAATCAATCAAGCTCCGCGGGCCGAGCCCATCGAGCTCTCTGAGGACATGTCTGGCGTTTTGCTGGCTGTCCAGAAGCTGCATGGCCTGACCAAGGGCGTATATGACCCAGCCTGCTACCCCTTGCTCCAGCACTACAAGCAGCATATAAAGCAGAGCCTGCGGGGGTTTGATGTGTCTTCGGTGGACGGCGATCCTCAAGCGGCGGCCATTGCCATGTATTCGAATTGGGGAGCTTTCATCCTGGCAAAGGACGGCAAGACCCTGACCAAGGCCTATGATGCAGCTGGGGTGGACTTGGGGGGGATTGCAAAGGGGTGGGCGATTGATCAGTGCGTGGATGCGTTGCGGAAGGCGGAATTCAAGGATATTTTTATGGAGTGGGGCGGGGATGTGCGGGTTTCGGGGGCGCATCCGACGGGGCGTCCGTGGACGGTGAGCGTGACGGAGCCGCCTTCGGTGCATACTTTGCATCGGACGATCCCGACGCCCTCGCCGTTGAGGAGGCAGGAGTCGTTGCGGCGTTTGTCGGATTCGTCGGAGATGGGGCCGAGTCCTCGAGGGCCGGGGTTGGACTTGCCCGGGAGGGGGAGCATGGAGATGCAGGAGGCGAAGGCGGCCTTGTTGGAGCATATGGCGTCGTTGAGTTGTTCGAATGATGATATTCAGAAGGTGCTGGCCAATATTCCATTGAGGGACGGCGCGAGTATATGCACGTCGGGAGATTATATGCAGGTGTTTTGGGTGGGCGATCGGTTGTTTCATCATGTGTTCCAGAGTCAGACGAAGCGTTTGATGGAAGTGTCGACGACGGGCTTGGCGCAAACGTCGGTGGTTACGGAGGGGTCGTGCATGTACGCGGATGCCTTGGCAACGACGGCCTTGGCGATGGGGACGGTCCCGAAGGAGGCGCGCAAGTGTTTGGACACCATTTCGGCCTCGTTGGGTGGAGCGCCCGTGACGGACTACCTGCTCTATGTGCGTGACGGACCCAAAGTCTTGCGACGGCGCGTGCGAGGGACCGAGGACGAGACGGCGCGGGAGATTCGGTTCTCGCAGCATGAGCCAGCTCGGGTGATTGTGGTGGGAGGGGGTTTGGCGGGGTTCTCGGCGGCGATCGAGGCAGCCAAGTCGGGCGCGCGCGTGATTTTGTTGGAAAAGGAGTCGCGCGTCGGCGGGAACAGCGCCAAGGCCACGAGCGGCATCAATGGTTGGGGCACTCTGCCTCAGGCTCGGGAAGGGGTGGTAGACGAGGAGAAGTACTTTGAGCGTGACACATTCCGCTCGGGCAAGGGTGGGATGTGCGATCCGTCGCTGATTCGTATCCTGTCCACGCAGTCTTTGGAGGCTGTGCGCTGGTTGACGGACGAGGTTGGGGTGGATCTGGCGGAGCTGAGTCAGTTGGGAGGGCACGCCTTCAAGCGCACGCATCGCGCTCGGCCTACGCCTGCGGGGGACCCACGGCCGATTGGGTGGTTGATCATGGAGCGCGTGCAGGCTTTTGTGAAGGAGCAGCTGCCGCCGGGCCAAGTGGAGATCCGAACGTCGGCGCGCGTGGTCAAGGTGGAGGTGAACGAGGGCCACGACGGGGGAAAACGCACTGATTTGCTGCCGCCGCTCAAGACGGTTACGGGCGTGACGTACGAAGACCTGACGACGGGCAAGATTCGAACACTCTCGGCCGACGCGGTGGTCCTGACCACGGGCGGATACGGCTGCGACTTGACCCCGACCAGCTTGCTCAAGGAGCATCGGCCTGACCTCTTGGGCTCCGAGGCGAACGGCAACGGCGGCAACGGCGGTAACGGAAAGGAGCTGAAGACGCTGGGCATGCCCTCGACCAATGGCGCGTTTGCCACGGGCGACGGCGTGAAGATGGGGCTGGCCCTGGGCGCTCTGACGGTGGATATGGACAAAGTGCAGCTTCACCCTACTTCCTTTGTAGATCCGAAGGACCCGCTCAACCCGACAAAGATTCTGGGGCCGGAGGCGTTGCGAGGCTCGGGCGGGATTTTGGTTAATCATGAAGGGCAGCGGTTTGTGAACGAGTTGGACTTGCGCTCGGTGGTCTCGGGCGCGATTTTGAAGCAGTGCAAGCCGTTCATTTGCAAGGACGGGCAGGTTGGCAATACGTATGCGTGGTGTCTTTTGAATCAGGAGGCGCAGAAGAAGTTTGGGTTGTCGTCGTTGCGGTTTTATAAGGATGCGCGGGGGTTGTTTGAGGGGGCGAAGGACTTTCCGACTTTGGCAAAGGAGGTGATTGGGTGTGACCCCGAGGCCTTGAAAGCCACGCTGGAGGAGTACGCGCAGGCGGCCGCGATTGGCGTGGATGTCAAGACGCGAAAGAACGCGTTTCCGTGCTTGTTTGCCTGGACGGACACGGACTTGGTGGCGGCGCGGGTGACGCCGAGTATTCATTATACGATGGGGGGTTTGCGTATTAGCGCGGCGACGGAGGTGTTGGAGGACGCGCAGATGGATCGCGGGAATTTGTTTCGAAAGCTGCGTCCGGTTCGGCGCTTGTTTGCGGCGGGGGAAGTGACGGGGGGCGTGCATGGCGCGAATCGATTGGGAGGGAACTCGCTGTTGGAGTGTGTGGTGTTTGGGCGCTTGGCTGGGGAGCGGGCGGGGACGGTGAAGCAGAAGCAGTTGACGTGTTTGGTGGAGGAGGATTGGACGCCGGTGATTTTTAGGGAGATGTTGCAGACGGATTCGAAGTATGGGATTAATACTATGGTGTTTCGGTTTCATTTGCATGGGGCGTTGCAGCAGGCGGGCTTGGCGGTGGGGCAATTTGTAGCGATTCGGGGGGAGCTGGACGGGGAGTGGCTGCAAGGTTTTTACTCGCCTTTGTCGCGGCCGGACGAGGAGGGGTACGTTGAGATTTTGTGCCGCACGGACACGGCGGGCGGGCAGATTATCAACTTTTTGAATGCCGTGCGCCCGGGGGGAGAGTGCTACCTCAAGGTAATGGGCGGGCTGCGCTTGCGGGTTGAAGGCTCGCACCTCTTTCACGGGGAGCGGGAGATTAAGAAGCTCTCCTTGTTGGCGGGGGGGACGGGCATCGCGCCCATGATTCAGATTGTGCGTGCGTATCTCTATCATTTGGTGGGTGCTGGGGCTCCGGACGGCGTGCCCTTGCCGGATCCTGCTACCTCGGGCGTGCGGTTGGTGTACGCGGCGGAGCGGGAGTTCGACTTGGCCTTCACCAACACCTTGCAAAGCATCCGGGACAACTACCCGGCCTACTTCCAGCACTACATCGTGCTGAACCAGCCGCCGTTGGGGTGGACGGAGGGCGTGGGTTTTGTGAACGAGGACACGGCCAGGCGGCAGCTGTTTTACCCGTACGAGGAGGAGAAGGGCCAGCTCTTTGTTATGTGTGGCCCGCCGGTTTTTGAAATGGTGATGGGCAAGATGCTGGCCAGGATTGGGGTGCCTCGTCATGCTGCCTTCGCCTACTCCAACCCCTGAGGCGTGAGCGGTGGGCCAAGCAGAGGGGATAGGGGAGGAAGGAATGAAAGAGAGAAAGCGAGGAGGGAGGGTTGATAAGTGTAATTAAGTCGTATTGTAGAACCAGATAGGCAAAACCGAAAATAAAAAACAGAAATGAAATTAATGGGAAGAGAGACACACTGGAAATGCGGGCGGCAGGTTAGAGAAAGCAACAAAACCAATGTGTGGGGGTGCCATTTATCTTCCAGCCTGGCAGTCCTCTTTCTTTCAGCATTTGATATATACACCAAGACGTGCATGCACACTCACGCCCTCCTCACCACACACACACACCACTCTACTCGTGGCTTGCCTGCTGCATCATACGTACCCCCCTGCTGGCGGGCGGGCGCGCGCTCTCGGTCAGCAGCATCAACAGCAACCCAAACAAGACAAGAAAAAAGACCAACGGCGGCTGATGACCAGGACGATGACCTTCCCCTGAGCGGTGCCATGCACCAAGCATCCCCACGTGGCTACACTCTTGCGATGCGCCTTCGTCCACTTCGCCTTCTTTCATTGCTTGTGGTGCTGACGCTCCCCTCTCCCTCGCTCCTTTCCCCCTCCCTCCCCACAGAGGCATTGCCAAGGAGCGACAGGCCAGCGCCACCTTCCTCAACACCTTGCAGGCCAACAACCTTGAAAGAGCCTCCGCTGACCGACGACGCACGAGCGTCAGGGTCTTCTCGCGCCTACCGCCTGGTGGCTGGCATTGGCTTGTCTCTTTACTCTGCAAGGCTCACACCGCGAAGCGTCGGCAACCGGCCTGGCCATGAGCGGCCAAGAGAGGAAAAAGATTGTGGCTCATTGTGCAAAATGTTTACTATCAATCAAAATATTTGCGCAAAAAAATCCTGTGCGGCGACGATATTCCCTGTGTGAGAGCAGTTCTCGACATTTCTCTTGAGGAGAGGTCGGCAACATTTTTGCCCTTGCCATGGCCAAAACACAAAACCTAGTCTAATCAATATAAGACCCTTTCTTACATAACATTAATTCATGTGTCTGGCAAGAGCTCTGCGCAAAAATATCACAGCTTGTGCCTAAATTCAAGCAATGAGGGCACCGCCCAGATGCCGCCCTCACATGGTATTGTCTGTAAAATAGTGGGAGAGCGGAAGGCAAAACTCTAGGGCATAACAGCTTGCGCGAATAAAGAAAAAGTAAAGCGAGAGAAAATTCTTTAATAACAGTGCGAAGACATTCTTGCTGAACCATCTTTGCTTTTTCTTGGGGTAGGCCACCCGTAGGTGACAAGCCTGCTCTCGCATCTGCGGAGGCATTGTTCATCAAAGTCTAATCCAATAGATCCGTGCCCTTGACTTACATTCGCCGGCATCGTGAGCAGTGGAAAAGCACCATCAGCACGCCGAAAGCTTTGCAGGCGGGCGTCAAGTTCTGGGGAATCGTTCCACGAGGTAGGCCAGAGGAGGCCAGGCTCCTTTCAGGCGACGCACTCATAGCTCATCGGAATCGAATGCTACAGACCTGATCCCTTTATTTACGGTCATCGGCATCATGGACAGTAGATAAGCACCATCAACTAGGCAAAAGCTTCGCAAACGGACGACAAGTTCTGGGAAATCGTTCGATGGAAGGGACGTACCCACTCCGCGAACATAAAGAGTGGGCTCGCGCCACATTCCATACGCTTTGCCTCAAATGCATTCTGCCCAAGCTGCCCAGCGCGTTCACTTTGGCCTCTTTGTGTGCATAACTAGTGCTGCCCAGTTGCCACGTGCCCCTTCCTGTGTGCGCAGGGACAGCTCAAGGGGGTGTGGGTCTAGCATGAGCGGCCAGGACAAGCTCCACCAATGCTTTCCTCACCCCGATGATGCATCATTGCACGACACAAGCAATGATACTCATGGCCCTACCACACTGCACATACAACCATACAACACACCCACCCACACACAGGCACTTCGCTACACCACCGTCGTCGTCGTCTTCGTCTTTGTCATGTTTGGCTGGGGCAAGAAGAAGGCCCAGGCGCTGGAGAAGCCAGTGGTGGAGGAGGCCCCCAAGGTGCCCCGCCTCGACTTGAGCCAGGTAATTGCGGAGACTCGGGAGGAGGAGGAGGACCAGAGGAGGGCGGGAGGGTTTGAACGCGAGGACGAGAAGAGTGTGAGACGTAAATGCTTGCTGCTTCATCCAGCAGGACGTGCGCTTGTGCTTCCATTTTGTACCCTGAAGATGACGAACTGCGTGGCTCATCCGGCATTGGGGAGGGATGGAGGGAGGAAGCGAGGCCGTATGCCCCGCCTTTCCTGCTAGGCACCGTTGTATAGCGAACGAGCTCTCAAGGGCAGCACTCGTCTCATCATTTTCTTCGAGCTGCACCAGCCCCTTTCTCTACCCTCCATGGCGAACCTCTTACTTCCACAAGACACAACCACCATCTCACCCCTCCCTCCCTCCCTCCCTCCCTCCCTCCCTCCCCCAACCCACAGCCCCGCTGGGACCAGAGCACCTTCGAAGGCCGCGCCCGCCACTTCTTCACTACCACCAACCCCCTCAATGGCCTCGCCTCGGATGCTGAGCTCGACCACGCCAAGGCCCTGCTGGAGCAATACAAAGCGGGGAAGGAACCGGCAGGGACGACCGACGAGCAAGTCTGGGAAGCGAAGCATTTGTATGACTCGGCCTTTCACCCCGAGACGGGGGAGAAGATCTTTTTGCCGGGTCGCATGTCGTTTCAGGTGCCGGGAAATATGGTGATTACTGGGTGTATGATGCAATTTTATCGGTCTATCCCAGCGGTGGTGTTTTGGCAGTGGGTCAACCAGAGCTTTAATGCCGTTGTTAACTACTCGAATCGCAATGCTTCTGCGGGTGTGACGACGCAGCAGCTGGGGCAGGCCTACGTCGCCGCAACGGCTGCGTCGGTTGCGACCGCTGTAGGGTTTAATCGACTTATTTCGAGGAACCCCAAGTTGAGTCAGGGAATGATTGGACGGTTTGTCCCCTTGCTGGCGGTGGCGGCCGCGAATTGTGTGAACATCCCCTTGATGCGACAGAGGGAGTTGGTGGAGGGCATTGATATCAAGACGAGGGAGGGGGAGGTGTTGGGGAAGAGCAAGGAGGCGGCCAAGACGGCAGTGGCTCAGGTGGTGCCCTCTCGCATTTTGATGGCGACCCCTGGTATGTTGTTCCCTCCGCTGATCATGGCGAATTTGGAGAATACCGCGCTGTTGCGGGCCACGCCTGGGTTGGGAGCGCCTATCATGGTGATGATGACGGGGTTGTGTTTGTCGTTTTCGACGCCCTTGTGCTGTGCGTTGTTCCCGCAGGAGGCGACGATTAAGTTGAATGAGGTGGAGCCGGAGTTGCAGGAGAAGGCGAAGAAGATGGCGCCGGTGCCGGAGGTTTTCTTCTATAATAAGGGGCTTTAGATGATTTGATGGGAAGGTGAGAGGAAGGGAGGGAGAGAGAGATAGGGGGGGACGAAGGACACTGTACGATTTGAGGGTTATTTTTTGGGGTATGTCGTTGGTAGATAAGAGAAGCAACGGAGCGGAAAGTTTTTGGTCCTCTATTTTTTTCGGCGGGCGGGGTGAGAGGGTGCACGTCCTACACATACTTTCAGCCATGCATTGTTTTTTGTGAAAGCAAGAGGAAGGAAAAAGAAAAGGTGCCTGGGTGGTGCGCGGTAGGCAGGCAGGCAGTGCGAGAAGGGAGAGGCATGAGAGGGGAGAAGCGGCGAGATCCATGCGAAAACCAAATCCAGAAAAAAGAAGGAAGCAAAATAAAACTACTAGAAAATTGTGCCTATCTCGTCTTATCGTTTACTTTGTTTGTGTGTGCGTGCTTGTGTTGTGTTGTTGGACCAAAATGGCCAGGAGGTTGGAAAATCCAAACAACAACAACTTAAACGGCGAGGCGACGGGCGGACGAGGCTCTTCCTTCTTGTCCCTCCTCCCATTGATTAATGCACGTCTCACGCAGTCTATGTCCATCGTTCTTATCACTCACGACAACAACACGTACAACCACACAGGCGTCGGCCACTAGCGCAGGTGCAAGGCACAGCGGACGGGCCGTGAGAGGAAGAGGCTACGCGCACGACAGCAAGGAGCAAGCAGGAGCAAGCAGCAGCAGCAGCAGCAGCAGCAGCAGGCATGGCAGGCAAGGGGTTCAATCAGTGGTGGACGGCCCGGAAGCTCGTCTTGGTGGCCATCATGCTGCTTATGGAGGTGCGCGTATGTGCGTGGGTGTGGGATGGGACCAACGTTTGGGAAAGGCAGGTTGGACTGGAGCTCACGCATCATCATCATCCATCTAATCACTGCCCTACATCAACCTAACCAAACAGAGCGTGGTAGGGCAACAACAACAGCAGCTGCATCGTTATCCCGGGCCAGGCGGCCCTCCCCCCAGGAGACGACCACCCGGGCCTAATACCATTGAGTTGGGAAAGGAGAACAAGTACGTAATTTTGCTCTCGTGATCTGTGCGGCTGTGCTTATCTCTCCCCATCTTACCCTCTGAGAGTCTCATCATTTCTCTTCCTTCCTCCTTCTCCTTATTCCTCACAGGCGAGCCACGTACATGGCCGTGTTGGGAGGCATTTTTGCGGGGTACTGGTTGTCGGGGTGGAATTTCCGGGGCAAGAACAAGAAGCTGAAGCAGAAGTACGAGAGGGACATCGCGGTACGTGCTTGCTTGCTTTGAATGTCGTAGGTTTGATGGAAACGGTGATGATTTCTTTGGTAGATTCTGCTTTTTTGGAGCGCTCTTGTTGCTGTTCGCATCATCTGTGCGTATCTCGTTTCGTCGTGCCTCTCATTCAAGGTGGTTGATTCCCATTTCTCCCTCCCGTACTCCCTCCCTCCCTCCCTCCCTCCCACCAACCACAGCAACAAGAGAAGCGCATCGAGGACGCCATCCGCTCGATACGGCAACAGTACGAGGACGTCCTGGAGAGGAAGCAAGAAGAGTACGTGGAGAAATACAAGCATCTGCAGTACATTGAGGTAGGGAGGGGGGGAAGGGGGAGGAGGGAGGGAAGAAGGGCTCGAGGGCTGAAGGGACAGCGTGATTTACGTTTACTTTGCTTGCCCTTTGACCTGCTCGACAGTTGCCTCTTTCACGATTTCAAGGCGTGCTTAATATGGATTAAACGCGCACAAACACTCACACACAGACACACACTTACTCATACCTTTACCCACCCACACACACCAAAAACAGAATGCGATGAGCGAGGCCGGCATCCCCGTGGACCTATCCATGGTCTCGCCCTCCGCCTCCCTCCAGCAAGATTACGCGGAGTTCAAGCAGCCGGACGCCAATGGCGACGACAAGATCTCTCGGCGCGAGGTAGGTTGAAATGAGAGGCTGGTGAGGTTGAGTGGCCGGGTGCTTGCTGTTGGCTCCACTTCCATTCTGTTCTGAATCACCTGAATGGATAGAGGCAGTCATCCACCTTCTTGCTTTTGTACTTATTATACCTATATATATAGTGCTTGTTCATATTCCTTACTTTCATTTTAGGGTTGATATTGATCTTCTCACCTATCCTCCCTCCCTCCCTCCCTCCTTCACTCCCTCACTCCCTCCCTCCCTCAGTTCGACCAGTACATGCGCCAATACCTAGCAGCCAACCCCGAGCGCAGCAAATACGACTACCCGTCCTTCGAGGAGTTTGACAAGCACAAAATTAACCCACTCAATCTCACTCCTCCCTCCCTCCCTCCCTCCCTCCCTCCCTCCCTCCCTTTCCTCTAGTTCGACCAGTACATGCGCCAATACCTAGCAGCCAACCCCGAGTACAGCAAATACGACTACCCGTCCTTCGAGGAGTTTGACAAGGACGGGGATAACTCCATTACCTTCGCGGAGTGGCAGCAATATATCCAGGATGCTGAGGCGGCGGCATGTACGTGTGTGGGAGAAAGGGGGAAGGGAGGGAGGGAGGGAGGGAGGGAAGGGAGGGAGAGGAAGAAGGTTTGATAGATTAAAATTGTGATTACTGACTATCTCCTTGCCTTTTCATACACAACATAAATACAGTGGCACAAGAACAGCTCATGTACCAGCAGCAGCAAAAAGGCAAGGCGACTGGCCGGCGAAAGTAGAGTACGTGTGACGGTGGCGTGTGCGGGATGTGTGACAGACAGGCAGAGCGTGTGGTTAAGGGCAGAGGCTACCAAGAAGGTTTGGAGAAGGTTGGGAAGAAGAGGTCGAGGATTGGTGTGCGAACAAGAAAATCCGAAAAAGAGCGCGCGAAGGTGAGTGATGAGGTGAGGTGCCTACAAAAGGTGGCGTCATTTCTTCTGTCCTGCCGCTTTCTTTGCCTTGGCCCTCCTCTGTCCTCTTC
>Ga0209390_10008544_pt1 | contig 12609 bp, 10 predicted proteins | sample BON01_FD_187212 | JGI IMG/M metagenome (GOLD analysis project Ga0209390, IMG submission 187212) | Freshwater microbial communities from Lake Bonney liftoff mats and glacier meltwater in Antarctica - BON-01 (SPAdes) (version 2) | ecosystem: Environmental > Aquatic > Freshwater > Ice > Glacier... | reverse complement strand
GAGGGAGGGGGGGGCGGCGGAGAGGGTACGGCGGGGTCGGCGTGGAATTATGCGGGGACTTTTGAAGAGCGGAATATGACTGAGTGGGCGACGGGCCGACTTCAGGAGCTGCTGTCGGAGGTGCGTGTTCCTATTCCGAGGGAGGGGGTGGGTGCGGGGGTGGAGGAGGGGGGGGCGTTTGAGGTGAAGAAGGTGACGGGGTTGGAGGGGGATGCGTCGGTGACGTTTGTGAGGGGAAAGAAGAAGTATTTGTTTGACTTTGTGTTTACCTTGGAGTGGGAAGCGGGCTTGGCGGGGGGAGGGAAGGCGAAGGGAACGTTGAAGTACCCTGATGTGACGCCTGATAATGACGATGAGTATGACACGCTTTTGGAGGTGGATCAGGCGACTCCGCCTGAGGCAAGGCCGCTTATCAACGCTTATGTCAAGAGTTCGAGCGCGGGGTTGCAGCAGGTGGTGAGGGAGAAGCTGCAGCATTTCATGGAGGATTATAAGGCCTTTTGAGATGGGGGGTATTGAAGGAGGAGGAAAGGGCTTTGAGGGAGAGAGACGTTCGATGCCGAGGAGCTGTATTTACTTGGGTCTCTTGGTGTTGGAGAGGAGCAGGCGCAAGGTGGTGATAGGGAGAGCGATAGGAGGAGGAATTGAAGGGAAATGCGACGAACAATAGGAAAAAAAGAATACCACCCATACACACATGATTGATGTATACACACGGTTGTTGTTCTTTCTTGTGGTTGGTTGGTGGTTCGTTCGTTATCATCAACTGCAATGCAGGGCACGGCAATCCCTCCGTCCCGCCCGCAGCCATGCCTCAGCTCGCGTGCAGATTCTTCATTTTTTCCTTTCGTCAATTTATCCCATCAAGTCCTTTGCCCCTTTCTTTCTGCTTTTGCTCCCGGGCATCTTCTCTTTCGTATATAAACACCCAGACCACGCCAGTTTCACCTTTTTTCTCATCCTTACACTATGTTTCTTTCTTTCTTGCTTGCTTTCTTTTTTCTAATCCCACTTTCTCTTTCCTTACTTTCTTCAGCTTCAGCAACAAGCCCCTCACGACGAAGCCGCATAAGGCGGGGGACACTCTGTCATGCTGTCTCCCCGTGCCGCCGAGCCCTTGAAAGCGGGCGACGCCATCTCCATGTCCATCGCATCGCCGCCTTGCAACCCCCCGGGCTCGTCACTGTCCTCCTCCCCCTCCACATCCCGATCCCCCTCCTCCCCCTCCTCCTCCTCCTCCTCATCCTCCTCCCCTGCCTGCTGCTCCAACGCATCAAAATCCACCACCCCCTCCGCGGCCGCCTCCTCCTCCGTCACCTGCGGTTGCTGCCCGCCCTCCATCCCCGCCCCCAAACCCCAATCGACCGGGAAGCGCGTCACACGCGGCTTGTCAGCCAGAATATTCCGCACCAACTTACCCAGGTCCACGGGCCGGGGGGGGTTTTCCGGGTCAAAGGCCTCGGCGTACTCGTTGTTGACGTAGTAGCCGACGCGGACGAATTCTTGCTCGCGGTAGGAGCAGGTGATGAGGATGACGGTTACGCCAATGATGTCTTCTTCAGGGATGCGGCTCACGTCCGGGGCTTCCGACTGAAGCACGAACTTATTCACGCCCACAGGCACGGGCCCTACCATCACTTCCTCCAGCACTTGGTCTTGCTCCGCGTTTTCGGCCGAGGACACGTACAGCACCTTCCATTCCAGGTCTGTTGTGGTTGGGGTGGAGGGGAAAAGGAAAAGGGAGTGGGTGAGACGGGACACTGGCCAGCTGAAACAGATACGATTGAAAAGGAAAGAAGAATGCGCGCGCGTGGGCGGGTAGGGAACCAGGACGAGCTCCTGCCTTCGAGAATGCCTTTCCGCCCCAACAAAGTCGCTCTCGCTCAACCCAGCAGACACCCCACCCCCTCCCGTCCCCGGCCCGCCACACACAACACAGTTGAGCCACGTACCGTCCTCGAGCTCTTGCACGCACTCAAAGGTGACCTCGAACGTGAAGGGGTTGGTGAAGCTGGTGGGATTGTCCAGCACCACGATGTTGGTCAAGTTTACGAGCGCCATTGTGTGTAGTAGGGGTGTGGAAGAAGAGCCTGTGGGTGGGCGGGAAAAAGGGGAGGGAGCGACGGGGGTGGGGGGAGCAGTGAGTTGATGTGCAAGCGACAAGGTGGCGTCGTAGTTAAGGGGTTTGCAGTAGCCGTGGTGGCTCTTGTGCAGGACATAGCCATTGGCCCTACGCGGTAAGGTCATAGGCAGTGTGGGGAAGGGAGGGGCAAGTCTTCCCTGCGTGTCTGTTGGCGAGGGGAAGCCGGCCGTTGCTGGCGTTGCTGTATACCTGCATTCGTGAGTGTCGCCAGTGAGGTGAGAAAGCAGCTCATTGTGTGCTGGGCAGACGCTTTGGCAAGGCAAGGAAAGGCAGACAAGGAAATGCCCTTTCTTGGCGCCGACGCCGAGATTTTTGCTTGCTTTCTTTTCCTGCCTTCCCGTTTCCCGCGTAAAAACGCAACAACCCCAAACGACCCAAGGCCCATTTTCCCATTGAACCTCCCCGTCAAAGGCAAAACCCACCCCATTTGGGTGGATTACGACAACAGTCTTAAGTTTCTACCTACGTTGTCTTTGATTTGTTTCTTTTGTGGCTGGCGGGCATTTCATTTTGCTTTGCAATGGCGTTTTGCTTTGCCCCAAAACAGAGAGGGTGGGGAGGGTAGATGGGAAAATGCTTTACTTTGTCCCTTTCCCCTGCATTTTTAATGTACGTGTTATTGCTTTTCCTGCACGGCAGGAGCCTCCTCCACCACCACAGGCACTGCTGCCTCCGTGACAAACTCTGATGTCTCCACCGTCAAGGGCTTCTCTACCGTCGACTTTTTCCGCCGAGGCGCTGCTGATGAACCCGCCGCCGCTGCAGCCGAGGACAAAGTCGAAGTCAAAGAGCCCGACCGGATGCTACGCCGCCGCGGGCTTGTGCCCGCCTCGTCTGCTGCTATCACACCATCTCCTTCTCCTGCCTTGGGCCTCCCCGCAGTGGTGGCGCGTGGGGGTCTCTCCCGTCGCACCCTCCCTCTCCTCTCCGCCGTCGAACTCCTACCGGTCATGCTCTCCCCGTCCAACACCAGCAACGAGCCCCGCTTCTCGTCCTCGCCCGTCGTGGTGCGACGAGGCTTTCGCCCAATCCCCCTTCCACCCTCCCTCCCACCACCCCTTCCTCCATTCTTGTCCTTGTCCTCTGCCTCCGCAGCTTCGCGGCGCAACCGTGCTTTCCTCATGTCCACGTGCGTAAAAGACGTCCCAGGCGGCACGGGCACCTTGAGCAGCAAGCCCGCCGCGTTAAAATCAGGCTTCAAATCGTCAGGCTCCTTAGGATCCAGCAAAGCCTTGCGTGAGAGCTTGATCAGACCTCGCGTCCTATCCACCGTCGTGCACTTCACTTTAACCTGTTGCCCCACCGCCAGCATGTCCACCGGCGCCTTGCCCGCCTTATGGTGAGAAATCTCCGACATATGCATCAAACCCTCCTTCCCCCGCAGCACCTCCAACACAGCACCAAAGTCCTTCACTTCCACCACCGTAGCCGTATAAATCTCTCCCTCCTGAATATCTGCTACTAGCTCCTGCACGTGCCGATGAGCCTCCGCGACCTTCTTAGGGTCCCGACCAAACACCGTCACTTTGCCCCGCTCCGGAAACGACAACCGGACATTATACTCGTCTTCCACCAACCGTCGATTCTCCAAGGTAAAAATATCCTTGTGCTGCTCAAACGAATACTTGACGACCTCCATCCCCGGCGCCGAGGCCTTCAACGTCGCCCGTGGCCCTGTGATCGTCTTACCCATAAACGCCAAAATCTGCCTCCGAGACCTCGCGGCCAAATGGATGCCCTCACACAACAACTCCAGCGGCACGCCCCCCACCAGCTTGATATCAAGCTGCATGGCCGTGATGCCCGCCAAAGTCCCCGCAACCTTAAAATCCATATCACCAAAATGATCCTCCGTCCCCAAAATATCGACAATCAACCGCGCCTTGCTCGGTTTCCCAAGCAACCGATCGCCGTTGTTGTTCTTTTCCTCCTCCTCTTGCCCCTCTGCAGCAGCCGCCTCGCCGCTCGAAGCAGACCCCTCCTCCCCCCCTCCCTCCCCCATCGTCATCATCTCCCCTGCTGCTGCTGCTGCTGCTCCCTCCTCCGCTCCTCCGTCCTCCGGCGGACTCAACAGACCAATCGACACCCCGGCCACTGCCGCCTTGACAGGCACGCCAGCATCCATTAACGCAAGAGAAGCCGCACATGCCGAAGCCATGGAAGAAGACCCATTCGACGCAGTCACTTCACTTGTGACACGAATCGTGTAAGGAAACACGTCCGAGGGGGGAAGGACAGGGAGGATGGCTCGTTCGGCTAAGGCTCCGTGGCCCACCATCCGCCGGTTGCTACCGAAGACCTTGCCTGTCTCATTGACGCTGTAGGGGGGGAAGTCGTAGTGGAGGAAGGCCTTCTTCCCCGGTACCTCGTCCTCATCCGTGTACCGAGCCTTGATGGCATCGTCTTCCGAACCCAACGTCACAGCACACAAAACCTGCGTATCCCCCCTTGTAAATACAGAAGAACCATGCACAGAGGGCAACACATCCGCCGCCGACGAGATCCGTCTCAACTCCGTGAACTTCCGCCCATCACACCGCAAGCGACTCCCCAACGCCGCATCCCGAAGCCCTCTTCGCAGAATCTTATCCGAGCACATAGCAGGGGCCAGCTCGTGGCAATCGGGAAACTCCTGCTTCAACGCTGAGCGGATCTCCCCGTGCAGCGCCCCCTCGGCCCTGCTCCGATCGCTCTTACTGAACTTCATATCAGAAAACAGAGCCACTGCCTTCTGATACCCCACCTCTTCCGCTCGAGCCCACATGACAGGCGAGGGCAACGTCGGTGGCACCACTCGCTTGGGCGCACCAACTTGTGCGGCCAGCTGCTTCTGAGCTTGGATGATGGCGCCGCAGTGAAAATGAGCAAACTTCAAGGCTCGCACCATTTCAATCTCGGGCACTTGGTCCCCACCCGCCTCGATCATGAGCGTGCGTTTCTCGTTGCCGGCATACAAAAGGTTCAAGCCCGACTCTTGCATTTGATCCTCAGTGGGGTTGATCAAGAGCTTGCCCTTGGCCGTCATGCCCACGCGCACGCAGCCCACGGGCCCGTCCCAAGGAATGTCCGAGACTGCCAATGCCGCCGACGCCGTATTAACAGCCAGCACCGTCAAATCGTTCTGCCGATCCGTCGACTCCACCGTCGCCACCACTTGTGTGTCGTAAATGTAGCCCTCGGGAAACAGCGGGCGAATGACGCGGTCCACCACCCGCGAGGCCAATATTTCCTGGTCCGACTGCGCGCCTTCCCGTCGGTTCACGCTTCGATTGATGCGCCCAAAAGCGTGCGCCTTCTCCCGGTACTCCACCACCAAGGGCAAAAAATCGTCCCCCGCCCCTGCGGAGCCGCGGTCGCTGACCGCAGTGGCCAGGACCAAGCAGCCCCCCTGCCGCCCCACGGCCGACCCGTCGCATTGCCTGGCCAGCACGCCCGTGCCCAACACCAAGTTTTGCAAAGGGTTGCCGTAATCCACCACGGCGGCCACGCGGCACAAGGGCTCGTTCTCCAACTGCACCTGGCTGGCGCTATTCTTGCTGCTGCTGTACTTGTGGTTGGAGGAGAAAAAGCGCAGGCTGGCGGCGCTGGGCGCGTGGGGGGTGGGCCATGCGGAGGCGAGTGCTGCTATGGATGGTGGGGCTGATGACGGCCTCTTTCGAAGCAACAAGTGCCGGCTGGCTGCCCCTACGCCGCCGCAGCCCGCTGCACGTCGTATCTGCAGCATTCTCTGTGCGTGGGTGGGTGGTTTGGGTGGGGTGTGAGTGTCCAATTTGGGCATTAGTATCCTAACCAAAATGCATGCCAGATTCTCCTCCATATGCTCTACTCAGCATCATCGCCAAGCCTAATTCCAAGCAGGTCTGACGACGCGAGCAACCCGAACTTCGATTCAGCACACACCCGCTCCCACAAACCCACAAGCACAAGCACAGGCTTCCGGCATCTTTGGTCAATAATGCTAGGAGAGGAAGCTTGCCTTTGGTCCGGCCGTCGACCTCCTCTTCCCCCCTCGACCTCGAGTCCACCTCATCATCATCGTCTCCATCCAGATGCCTCCATTCTTCCCCGCCCTGCTGACTGCCTCAACGCCAGGGCAATCTTGCCAGCCTTGTCATTGGAGAGCGCGGGCTGATGGATAGGGAAGCGAAGTTCGAGGTGGCGGCAGCGGGGGACAAGGGCATGTGGAGTAGGGGTGTGGGCCAGTGCACCCCAGGCAGCTCTGCGCTGGCGGCAGATTATTGCCTGCGGCGTGTAGTCCCTGTTTGTGCCACCCCAGACACACGAATGGGTTAGCCCGGAAGAGTGCTTGTACTTTACAGCCTCCCGCGGGGTTGTCATGCTTCATCCTATAGCGCTTGATGAATGCCTTGGTCATCGCGCCCCAAAGCGGCTGTCCAAGCCCGGTCACCCGCTCATTCGTAGACCTCAAGTCTCTCTCACCCTCCCCTTTCATATACACACCCACAAAATCTCCCCATATTCAGAGCATGCGGGCTTTCCCCTCCATTTTTACCATTACGACGCTCAGCCTCGTTCAGATCGCCGCCTTGTCCGTCCGCGGAGCCAGCGCATTTGTGGTGCCAGCCGCTGCCTCCAAAGCTTTCCTCTTTACGCAAGCCGCCCAATCGGCCAACGCCGCCGTCTCCCGCAAGCGCACTGCCGGTGCGCCGCGAATGCTCTTAACCCGCATGTTTGGTGGGACGCCCGCGCCGGATCCGGCCACGAACCTGGCTGCTAAGCCGGCCTTGTCTAAGGTCAAGACCGAGGACGAATGGAAGCAAATCCTCTCCCCCACGGCCTTGAAGGTGCTCCGGCGCAAGGCTACCGAGCCCCGCAAGGTGGACATGGCGAAGGGTGGGTGGGATGACCACACTGCTAAGGGCACGTATGTCTGCACGGGGTGCAAGACGCCTCTGTATACCTCGGCGATGAAGTTTGATTGTGGGTGTGGGTGGCCTGGGTTTTGGACTAACATTAAGGATGCCGTGTATGAGAAGCGTGATTTCGATGGGTTTCGCTGCGAAATTTTGTGCTCGGAGTGCGATGGGCATTTGGGGCATGTGTTCCGTAACGAGTATTTTGGGAACCCCCCTCCTGATGAGCGGCATTGTGTGAATTCGGTGTCGGTGGCTTTTATTCCCGAGGGGAAGGATGTCGTCCAGCCTTGCACGTATGAGGGGCCTGTGTACGAGTAGGTGTTGGAGTGCTTTGGTGTTGATGGAGAATGAATGATAAGAGTGAAAGAAGGAGGAGGAGGGGGGATAGAAGGAATAGGTATCGGCAGGTAAGGGAGAAGAGCATTCATTGGTCGTGCCTGGGTAGCTCTTCTTTTGGAAGCCTAAGCTTCCTTTTTTTTGCTCATCATCGTGAAGGATATGCAGGCTAGCACGGCGTTAGACGACAAAACAATTAAGTAACAGAAAAGAAGGAGAAGTAAAGCAGGGCTCCTCTCCATTCGTATCAAGACTTCCTCCAGTTTCGTTCTGTTGCTTCCTTTTTCTGGTTTTTGTTTTTTCGTTTTTGGTGTATTGTTTGATCCTCTTTCTTTCTTTCTTTCTATATTCTATATCGCATACCCACTCCTCTCTGTGCTCTTCTCCACTCCTTCTTATCGTCCAATCGCGCATACACACAATCTCTCTTTCCCTCCTTCCTGCACAATTACTTCTTCTTTCCTCTCGTGTCCTCACTCTTGCTTCCGCTGCTGCCGCTACTGCAACCGCCACACACCAATATCACCATTCCTTCTTCCCTCCATCTCTCACGTACGCAATCCACAACATCTAAACGACGGCAGAAGGCGCCGCCACCGCAGCCGCCGCCGCCTCGGGTGAGTCCACGCTGGCCACGCTGGCGGGAGGAGCAGTGGTGCTCTCGGTAGCATAGAGGACCTTGAAAATCTGCTCCACCAGATCAGCCACCTCTGGAGTGACATTGTCCCCCGCCGCCGCCTGCCGCTCCTGCAGCATCTCCTCCACCACCGTCAGCTTCTCGAAGTAGAAGTCCCGCTCCTTCTCCAACCCCTCAATGGTGGCTTGGAGGGTGGCGTTCTCCTGTCGGAGCGCCTCGGCCTTCTGCACCAGCACCTCGTCCACCACAGGCGCAGGAGGGGCCGCCTTAGCAGCGGGCTTGCTGCTAGCCGTCCGGCTGCTGCTGTTCTCCTTGTCCCGGGCCCCACTGCCCGAGGAAGAGCTGCTGCTGCTGCTACCAATGCTGCTACCAATGCTGCGGGAGGTGGTACGGCCAGCCAAGGGCTTGCTAGGGGTGCCCCCCACCCTGGTGCTATTAGAAAAGGACGACCCAGCAGCAGGGGCCACGCGGGCTGCCCCCACTGCACCCTTACCCCCGGCGCGGGCGGCGACGGGATCGTAGTCGAGGGCCGGGTTATTGAGCTCATAGAAGCGTTTGAACCACTGCATAAACTCCAAATTATCCTGATACTTAGCCCGCACCAACCTTTCCACCGGCAGTTGCTTATCAATCTTCAGCTTGGTAAAGGCATTCTGCAGCACCTTGTAATTAGCCAAAAACTCATAATCAAGCTTAGCATCCCAGTTCACCTTGCTCAGGGGGACCTTGCCCGGATAGATCCGGTCGAGCAGCTGGCAAGCCACGGCGCCCGAGGCCGTCTGCTCGACTTTGCTCAGGCTCAGCTGCAGCGTCTCGTTCACCCAGTCCACGATCTCCTTGCGGCCCACAAAGTACCCTGCGTCCATCATGCCTGTTTTGGGAAAGGGGAGGTGATAGGGAGGGGCGGAATAGCGGAGGAAATGTCAGGAGAGTGGAGGGAGAAGAGAGGGGAAAGGAGAATGCGAGCTGGATGGGCTTGAGGAGCACGAAGCCGTGCAAAGCGAGAAAGGAAAAGAAGATGTCACGGTGGGAAAGAGGCAGGGAGAAGAGATAGGGCGCATGCTTGGAGGACGAAAACCATGGCGGAGACGGAGAAGAAGGGCTCAAATCATGGGCCAGGAGGGACTTGGGCACGGGGACGAAGTAAGACAGGCGTGAGCGTTGCCATTCAAAGATAATAAAGGCATGCTGGAAGCTCTGGAAGGATGCTACATGTGGTCGGGGGGACTATCGGTCAGACTGCAGCCGCAGACAGACAGGTCACTACACGCGCAGCGAAAAGTGGTGAAACGGGACATGACTAGGAATTAAAGGGAGGCGCACGCACACAACACAGAGAGAGAAACGTACCAATGGCGGTCGTCATGGTTTCGAGGGAGAGTTGATGTAGGTAGTGCCGATTAAAGGCGTGCTTGTAACACGGGGCGTGGTGGGGCGGGACGTCCAAAGTTCCTGTGTTGGGGGGGGTGGTCGTTGCGGGGGGATGGGATGAGTCGCGTGAAGGAGGCAATCACATTCGGTGAAGCGCTCTAAAGCGGCAACCGCTGCACGAGTACGCGCTGCTAGGCAGTCGTCGTTGTCCCACAGTGTCCGCAGCCCGTGCGTCCATTGCGCGGTGGTGGGTTTTGGCCGCGTCAAAGCAGGGTGGGCGTCGAAAAGGAGGGCCCACGGAGGAATGGGCGAGCGGTGAGCTTCATCAGCGATGACTTCCAAGCAACCAAACGCGCGGCAAACCGGCAGGGCCATTCGGCATTGCCAAGCTGTGTGTTGGGTGTGTGCAGAGGGGTGTATGCGTAGTCGTAGTGTGTGTGGTTTGTGTTTGTTTGTTGGTCCGCTTTTCGGGAAGCAAAACGAGGTCATGCATGTCGCTCTCATCATCGTCATCGTCATCGTCAGCTCCCACGCACACACTTGTTCCACCCACTACACACCGCCACAGGACCCGAGGCCATGCTTTGCCGGTCAGGGAGCCGCCGGGCGACGTCCTGGGCGTGCGCCGCTTCTCCCACCGCAAACCCTTCTTCCTTGCGCCGCCCCGCCCTTCTTCGGCCCCTGAGCAGCAGCAGCAGCAGCAGCAGCAGCAGCAGCAGCAGCACCGTTTCCACCTCTCCCACGCATCTCAGCATAAACAACCAGCGCCAGCCCTTGACCAGCCCCACCACCATCCGCCTGAAGGGCCAGCGCCGGTCCTTGAGCAGCAGCAGCAATGCCCTCAAGCCCACCAGCCCTCACGGCAGCACCATCAGCCTAGACAGCCAGCGGCGCATTTTGCAGCGCTGCGACGAGCTCCAAAGCTACCTGCAGGTAAGGAAAGAGGAGCGACAGGAGGGAGGGAGGAGTTTGTCATTTATTTTATCCAAACGGCCACTTCTCGCCTCCCCACTGAAATCCACCACTCCCTCCCTTCCCTTCCTCCCTCCCCTCTCCTCCAGCCCATCAATGACAGACTGCGCGGCCCCCTGGAAAAGTGCAGCGACAAGGCCCCCTTGCTCCCGTTTGTTTTTCTGTTGGGCAACCACAGCAGCGGCAAGAGTTCATTTATCAACTACGTCTGCAAGCGGCCGATTCAGACAGCGGGCGTCGCGCCTACCGACGACAGCTTCACCATTATTGCGCCCGGCCCTAGTGATATTGACCAGGACGGGCCTTCAATTGTCGGAGATCCTGACATGGGCTTTGCGGGTCTGCGGCATTTTGGCCCTGATTTGATTCATCACACCCAGCTTAAGATTAGGGCAGGGTTGGCGACGCCGGAGTTCATGTTGGTGGACTCTCCGGGGATGATTGACAGTCCGCATGCTGCGGCGAATTATCAGAGTCCGTCGTCGCTTGTGATGGGGGGAGGGTATAAAGGTGGGGTGCCCAGGTCTCCGAATCACTTGGATCGCGGGTATGATTTTGGGGGGGTCTGTCGGTGGTATGCAGATCGTGCGGATGTGATTCTGTTGTTTTTTGACCCGGACAAGCCGGGGACGACGGGGGAGACACTCAGTATATTAACGCAGTCTTTGGCGGGGATGGATCATAAGCTGTACATTGTGTTGAATAAGGCAGACCAATTTCGTCGGATTCAAGACTTCGCGCGTGCGTATGGGTCGTTGTGTTGGAATTTGTCTAAGGTTATTCCTCGCAAAGATTTACCTCGCATTTACACTATGTGCTTGCCCGCGGCCTTTCAACGGCAGCAGCAGCACCAACAACCACAAGTGCAAGACACAGGGGACAGAGAAGCTTCCTCCCTCGGCCTAGGACTCGCAGACCTAGAAAAGAGCCGAGAGGAGGTGGTGGGGGAGGTACTCAAGGCCCCCAAACGTCGCATTGATAACGTCATCACCCGCTTAGCCGACTCTGTGAACCTCGTCCAAATGCACGCCCTAGTCTTAGAAGGCCTGCGAAGCGAATACGCGCGGGAGCTCTGGACCTTTCGGGCAGGAGCCGCGGGGCTGCTGACAGCGGGGACGGGCTTGGTGGGTGGGGGGTTGTATCTGGGGCTGGCATTGCAGCCGATGTTGGCCTTTGCGGCGTTGTATGCTGTGGGAGCTGCAGGGTTTGTGTGGACGAATAGTAGGGTTTTGGGGGAGCATGAGGCGTTGTTGGCGAGTCCGGAGGGGTCAAGGAGGGCGTTTGAACGGTTGTATGCTCGGCCGGTGTTGGAGGGAGATGAGTTTGTTACGTCGTTGTGGAAACGGACTTTCCCCTCGTTGCAGATGGTGGTTGAGACGCAGGCGGGCATGGGAGGGGGAGGGTGGGGGGGGCTCCCCAAAGTGAGCAAGGCGGAGTTGCAGGAGATGCAGAGGATTTTAATGGAGGAGGTGCCATCGCTGCGGCGTTTGGCGGCGCCTGTATCTTGGAGTTTTAAGAATAATGGTAGCAGTAGTGGCAGTGGGGGTGGGGGGCTAATAGGGCAGGGGAGTCGGGATGGGATTGGACAGACACGGCCTTTGGTAGTAGGCAGCAGCAGCAGTTGCAGCAGCAGCAGCAGCAGTTTGGGTCAGGGGGCGTCGTATCCCTATCGTGCCATTTCTGCTGCTGTAGGGGTAGAACATCAGAAGCCTTTTGCCTCTCTGCCAGCGCCATGAAGAGAAGGATTGTGTTGTCGCGTGTATTGAGAGAAGAAGAACATCAAAAAGAAAGAGTTGAAACAAATCTGGCGTGCTGCTCTTCTACACATCCCTTCTTCCTTTGCTTCGCGTGTACTAAAAGCCGAGCAAGAAAGAGGAAGTAAGAACTTCTAATTGTTTTTACGGCCAGCAAAAACAAGGTCTATCGATTTGTTTATCCACACTACCTCTTCTTTCTTTCAATTTCAGTTTTGCTTTTGCTTCTTGTGCTTTGTTTCCTCTCTCTCTTCCCCTTTTGTGTCTCCGTCAAAGACGCACACACACACGTACATGCTTTCTCTCTCACACACTCACTTACTCACAGTTCTTCTTACTCACGCTTCTTCTTGCTTGTTAGGAAAGTCTCCCTCCCTCTCACCAGCACCCTCTTCATCCTCCTCGTCCTCCTCCTCCTGCTCAAGAAGAACGTTGCCCTCCTCCCCTTCCTCCTCCCCCTCCTCCTCCCCCCCCTCCTCCTCTCCTATCTCCTTCCTCTTCATCATTGTCGGGCTTTCC
>Ga0209390_10008537_pt1 | contig 12617 bp, 5 predicted proteins | sample BON01_FD_187212 | JGI IMG/M metagenome (GOLD analysis project Ga0209390, IMG submission 187212) | Freshwater microbial communities from Lake Bonney liftoff mats and glacier meltwater in Antarctica - BON-01 (SPAdes) (version 2) | ecosystem: Environmental > Aquatic > Freshwater > Ice > Glacier... | reverse complement strand
TATATATGTATGTATGTATGCATATATATATATAATATATGTGAGTGTATATTTCTATCTATCTATCTATCTACATATATAAAAGTATATATCTATATTGGTATATTTATATTTTTATAGAATAACCTCTATCCACCCGCTCACCTACTCGGGGTCAAGAGTTAACCCGACGATACGTATGTATTACATATATTATATATATAGGTAAACATATCTGCATAGTTATATGTATATACTCATAGAATCCGCTTTATCTGGTATCAGGTCCGTGCGCTGCTCAAGGCTCCGATCGCCGTCGGCGCGGGGCACACGCTCTATATATATTTGAATATATGTGTGTGTGTGTGTGTGTGTATATATATATATATGTAAATATAAATATATATATATATATATATATATATATATATATATATATATATATGTATATGCATACACATATATATGTATATATATATATATATATGTATTATATATATTATATATATAGGTCAATATGTCTCTATGAGTATATTTATATATTCATACAATCCCCTATCTGGTACCAGGTGCGTGCGCTGCTCAAAGCTCCGATCGCCGTCGGCGCGGGGCACACGCTCGAGGGGAAGCTCCGCTTCGAGGCCAACGACGCGCGGGGGTACAATGTGCACATCGAGGTACGAAACGCGAACACGGGCGTCACCGCGGCAAACGTCTGCGTCACGCAGTGCGCGCTCCACCACTTCCAGTACGCCTCCCAGACGTCGCAGTCGTCGCCCGGATACTACAGCCCGGGGGTCTCCGCCCTACCGCTCCCCGAACAGCCCGCTTTCGGCGAGCCCTGAAGGCGTTGGCCTTTACACGATATTGCCGTTACCAATATTGTATGTTGAATGGCAAAACAGGGGGGGCGGGGGGAATCCATATGTTGCGCAATATTGATTGCAAAATAAACAGGGGTGTGTGTGCATTAGAGGAGGTGTTGAATGCCACGAATATTGTTGACTAGTGCACACTCCCCGAATAAACAACCGAATATCTTGTAAAGGCCAATGAAGGCGCGAGCCACACACACAGAGATCTATAGATGCATGGATACATATCCATCTATATCTTGTATCGATCTATCTGTCTATCGATCTCTCTCTCTCTGCTCTCTCTCTCGTCTCTCGATATGTATATGTATATATATATTATGTTATATATATATATATATATATATATATATATATATATATATATATATATATATATATATATATATATATATATATATATATATATATATATCGCTGGCGGCAGGGCACCGTGCGCGCCCAGCTGTCGACAGCGCCACAGCGCTGCTGTGGGCGCGCGCTGCCCTCCTTGTGCAGACAGCGCCGGCGGCTGTTGGCCGACATCGCTCGCTCGCGCTGTGAACTATTGGGTAAAGGCTGGTTTGGAGACGACACTGTGAACTATTATTGGGTAAAGGCTGGTTTGGCGACGGAGGCGGGGAGGAGTGAGAGCTGTGGGCCGTGGGTCGTGTCTCATCTCTGCCGTTTGTCTGCAGTGTTTGTGCGGGGACCAGTGTCACTAACTCGTGTTCCTCTTCCTCTTGTCGGGTGTGGATCGTCGTGGGCGTCGGCGTCGGCGTGTGGGAGAAGAGTAGAGGGAGCTTGGGGAGTGCTGTTGTTGTGTATACATGTAGTGTGTGTTGAGGTGTTAGAGAGAGAGTATGCGTAGGTGGATAGAGTAGAGCAGTGGTGTGCCGCCAGACGGCGCCTTTGCCTCTTCGCTGACGACGCCAGGGGCGCGGGCGCGGAGGGTCAGGCTGGGCAGGTGGGTGCGCACCGCGCAGTTGGCAGTTGACAGTTGGCAGTGATGAAAACCTGTCGACAATCACAATCGCAATCAAAGAGGACAAAGGTCCTCACAAAGCCATACGCCATACACGGGCAAGGAGAAGCCACATCCCAGCACCTGTCGACAGCGGGAGCGGAGCGGTTTGTTAGCTAATTCGGTCTGTTTTGTTAGCAAGTGTGTTTTGTGGTGTTTTTGCGGTGTTTTGCGGGTGGTTTGAGGGTGGGTGTTTTGTGGTGATTTGCAAACACTGTGTTTTGCGGTTTGCGGTGTTTTGCGGGTGTTTTACGTTTTACAACTTTTGACGTTGACGTTGACGTGTTTTGTGAATGTTTTTTTTTGGTTTTCGGACCTTTTCTGAGTGAGAGAAAGATGCAGAGCGACCGTATTGCGTATTGCGCTGTATTGCACAAAGCGTATCTTTAAATGTATTTGTATAATTTTGTTCGTTTTGGACCGTTTTGGGCGCTGTGTGCTTTGCATATTTTTTTTTTTTTGTCTGTTATCTGTTGTGTGCTGTTTTGTGGAAAACGCTAAGAACAAGAAAACACGCGCACAAAACACCGCAAAACAGCACCGCAAAACACTGTTTTTTTTAACACAGGCCACATAGCACATAAACATAAGAACAACCGCAAACGCAGGGTAACCCTAAACCCCTCCCCCTGGCCCCTGGCTACGCGGCTACAAGCTACAAGGCCGCCGCGGGCTCGCACTCTTCTCTGTCTATAGCGCCTAGCAGGCTCCCGACTTATGGGTAGCCTAGTTACTTTTACTTTTACTTACTTTTACTTGTGTAGGTGTAGTGTGTAGTGTATTGTTTGCGCGTGCGCCAGTGTCAGTGTTAGTAGGGCTTTGTTTCTTTGTTTCTGTGATTTGACTCTGCAACTCATTGGCGACCAATGTCATTGGCCAAGCACGACTCGCTGGGCGAGTCACACGTGCCTTTGCCTTTGCATATATAATTTAAAGTTAAAGAGTCGACGAGTCGTCTGATCGCCATGGGATGCCATGCGCCATGCATGGGCAGCAATGGGCAATAATAGGCTTTGGTAGATAGAGCTAGCTAGCAATCGTAGCTCGGGTTAACCCGTTAGCCTGACCGCTGGCAACAGAGAAGATGCTTCGACTACGGTCACAGCAGGCGCGACAGCTAACACCACGGCTGGAATCAGTCGTGCGCTTTACTGTAGGGAGTTGTGATGATAATTGTGTCTCCTACGTCCTACGTCCCCTTATAGTTGTGTTCACATTCACACGGGGCAAGAAAATGCGCGCCAAAAATTGCCCGACACGTGCCGCGTGCGGACGGAGAAGCTTTTACACAGATGAGTGAAGCGCTTCGCACTGCGCGCCGGTGGCGCGCGGCGCAGCGGCTCAAATTTGGGATCCCACATCCGGCTGGCTGGCTATCAGAGTCGCAGCAGGAGCAGCTTTTGCTGCCCGCGAGCGCACGCAACAGGATGCAGCTCGAGGCTGAACTCGGGTACCAGTTCTGCAATATCAACGGCTGCCGTTTAAAGACTGCTCACTGTGGTATGTGCCTGCTCGAGGACTCCGGCAAGCGCCGACATCGCAACGCCAGCTCTTCCGCGGCCCCAACGCATCCCGGACGCGCCTCCAGAGCACCGGCGCCCGCACGACCTGCAGCGGCAGAGGGACCGGGCATGGGCAGCGGTCCCACACCGGACGAGTCGTCCAGAAAGGGCAGAAGCCAGGGATTCCAGCCAAGCGACTGGACCCAGGAGCAGATTGACCTGATCCGGAGCATGCTTGCTGAGGGCAAAACGAAGACTCACATCGCGGAGGTGCTTGGGCGCCCCAAAACGACCGTGTACATGTTCATCAAAGACCGGTTACCACATCTGCGAGGCCCGGCTGCTCAGTCTTCCCGATTGACCCCTCCGGTTGTGGAGAGCGCGCCACCCTCTCGAGCGCCTTTTACGGCCCGGGGCTGCACGGCTTCGTTCTGCAGCGAGGTTGCAGCGGCGGAGCCGTTGAACACGAAATGCTCCGACGCGGAGGCTTCGGAGGAAGAGGAGGAGGAAGAGGATGCAGACGAGATGCGGGCCCCCAAGCGCGCTCGGCACCAGGGGGCGGGCGATTCGGCGGAGCTACACGCCAGCAGCGCCGGTGTGCAGCACAGCGCCGGTCTTCCTGGCTTGGAGAGTGTAACAATGACAAAGATCGAGGCTAAGGTCGAGGTGAAGCGAGAATTGGTTGCGGTGGCTCACGAAGCGGGAGAGACGTTGGACCGCTTGGAGATGGAGCGCCTCAGGAATTTGGTTGCAGACCTCCAGGCACAACTGCGTGACCAAGTCACGGCAGGCGCAGGAGCTGCTGCCCCGAGTGAGACGCTTGGTGTGCAGGAGATCTGGTCACCTCTTGATTGGTCACCACACATGAACTGACGATGAGGCTGGCAACGCGACGGGGCTTACTTGGGAGGAGCGGCGCCACTTGTTGTTGTGTTTTGTCGAGAAGCGTGTAGCATTTTTCCTTGCCCTGTAGTGAACGTGTGTAGAGTAGGGTGGGGCCCGTCCACAGTTGTGTTCTGGGCCGGCGCGCGGTGTCTGTCTACTCTGTCGGCCAGTCTGTCGTCGCGTGTGGATGTGTCGTGTGTGCGCGCGACAGTATATGCATGGAGAGAGCAATGAAAGGGAAGAGGTAGCGAGCCGTGCGCGCGTGGTGGGCTGTGGGCTGTGTGGGGTCGTGGGCTGCTTGGAGTTGGAGTTGGGGTTTTGCGCCCCCCCCCCCCACCGCCCCCATCCCCATCCCTATAGCTCGCGCTCGATCCCTGCTCCTGTCTCCCGTGTCGCCTGTAGGCTCAATCAGTACAACACCTCAACGGCAACGGCATATACATATACACAGACAGAGGCGCACAACTTGTACACAACACGTGTAGACGTGTACTACGACGGCGTGTGACGTGACGGCGAACGAACTACAAATAACGAAAAGCATATGATATACGCATACGCATGCAAGCATAAGCAGCAAACGCGAACGTTATATAATATATATAACATATTATAATTGATATCAGCATGTAATAGTAATAATCCATTCCCATTCATGTAATCTAGTAATAATACCCACTGCCACTGCTCGCACACGCACACTCGCAGTCGTCGCACTCGCACACGCACACACATGGGGACGGACACAGGCATATAGCCTATATAGCCGTGGTTGCATGCCACGCACACACGCACTCTTCCTGCTCTCCACACGCGGCGCGCACACACACATACAAGAAAAGGAAAGACGGCCCCGCGCTCAAACTCGATTCCCTCATATTACACATCACACACGCGCGCACCCACGACTCGCTCGCTCGCAGACAGCCATCTCCATGCTCTGCTCCAAAAACGTTTGCTAGACAGATCTCTCTCTCCATCAACTCCACCCCAGATGAAGCCCATCCATGAGGCGCCCGGAGTCCCCGTCAGCAGCGCGCGCCGTTGAGCGCAGCGACAAGCTGGCCCAGGCTGGCCGTGTTGTCGGGCCCCTTGGCCTTGCCGCCGGCCTTGGCCGCGCCGGCCGCGTCCTTCGCGGCCGGCCGCTTGAGCGCCTGGCCATTGGGTGGCCGCTGCTCCTTTGGCGGCGGCGGCGCCTTGGCCCCGCGGCGCAGCGCGAGCGCGTGGACCGAGGCGAGCCGCTTGGTGCACTCGGGCATCGAGCTCGCGACGTGCGCGCACCACGGTTCTGGCCCCGCGACGAGCAGCATCTTCAGCACGGCGAGCACCTCGCTTAGCAGCCCCTGGTTCTCGCGGTAGCTCTGCGAGAGCTCCACCAGGATGGGCACCACCTCGGGCTGCTCCCACACGCGGACCAGCAGCGGCGCGCTCCGGCCGATGTTGGCCAGCACGCGCAGCGCATGGCCCACCGCCTTCTGGTGCGGCAGCGAGCGGTTGCACGTCTGCAGCAGCCGCACCATGACGGGCACCGCGCCCTCGGCCACCATGAGCGCCGCGACGCGCGACGAGATGAGCGTGAACATCTCCAAACTCGCGAGCGACGCCAGCACCTGGCCCAGGTTCTTGGTCGAGAGCAGCGTCTGCAGCGCAGAGTTGGTGCGCGGCCCGAGGCAGAGCGACGGGTCCTCGAGCATCTTGCGATGCGCCTCCCACACGCGACGCGCAACCTCGCGCAGCTCGGGACGACGCTTGTAGGCGCGCGCGCGACCGCGGCGGCCGCGCAGGCAGGCTTGCAGCTGCACGACGGCCCACACGAAGCGGAGACGGCGGCGCAGCGTCAGCGTGGTGAGCATCCTCCGGCCGAGGACGTCCGCCGCCGCGTGGCGCCTTAAGCGGTGCTGGCGCAGCCGCACGACGGCCTGCAGGAAGAGGGCGCTCTGGTGCAGCTTGGCGAGGGCCGCGAGGTGCACGACGCTCCGGATGGCGACCGACCACTTGCGCGCCGACGCCGCGCGCCGCGCGCACTGGAGCGCCGTCGCCGCGCGGTTCACCCTTAACCCGTCCAGGAGCACGAGCCGCGCGGCGCGACGGCGCGCCCCTGCCTGCACCAGCAGGCAGGCCGCGCCGCACTTTGCGGCGAGCCGACGCGCCGCGCGGCCGCGGCCGGCAGCCTGCACCGCGACGGCGGCACGCGCCAATCTGCGCTGCAGGGCGCGGCAGCGGCGCGACCGGTGTGCGGCCTGGACGCGGGTCGCAGCCGCGGTCCAGCGGTCCGCGGCCCTGCGCTCGAGGAGGTCGCGGGCCACGGCCTGGAGGCAGCAAGCGGCGCGCTCGCGCCGGACGAGGCTGAGGGCGGCGCGCCGACGGGCCGCCGCCTGGATCGCGACGCAGCCCCGCAGCACGAGCTTGCGCAGGCGCGAGGCGGCGGCGGCGCGCGCGGCCGCCTGCAGAAGCGTCGCCGCCGCCACGCACTCGCAGCGCAGCGCGCGGCAGCGCAACGCGCGCGCAGCCGACTGGATGGTGATGGCGGCGGCGGTCCACCGGTCTGCGGTCCTGCGCTCGCGCACGCCGCGCGCGATGGCCTGGATATAGCTCGTGGCCCAGCGCGCGTACTGCAGCTGGCGCAGCGCGTTGGTCTTCCGGAACGCGGCCTGGATCCGCACGGCCGCCGCCGCCCACTTGGCCAGGGACGCGCGGCAGGCGGCCGCGCGCCAGCAGGACTGCACCACCGCCGCGGCCTCGGCGTGGGCGGCGAGGACGCAGCGGTCAAAGTGGCCGCGCGCCGCCGCCTGAATCGTGCGGGCGGCGCGTTGGTGGCGAACCTGGATGATGGCGGACCGGCGGCGGGTACCCGCCTGGAGCCGGAGGCAGGCGGCGCGCGTGGCGTGCAGCTGGCCGACCGCGATGCAGCGTCGCGCCGCCGCCTGCACGGATACGGAGGCGGCCACCGAGGCGGCGAGGAAGACCTGGCAGCAGACCGCGCGCCACTGCGACTGGATGCGCGTGGCTGAGCTGTGCAGCAGCGCAAGGCGGCGGCGAGCCGCGAGACCGCGGGCCACGGCCTGCAGGGTGCGGGCAGCGCGTAGGTGGCGAGCCTGGATGACCGCACTGCGCCGGCGAGCAGCCGCCTGGATGGCGATGCAGCTCGAGAGCACAAGCTGGAGCCTGCGCGCAGCGATGCAACAGCGGGCCGCCGCCTGCACGGACACGGCGGCGGACACCGAGGCGGCGAGGAAGACCTGGCAGCAGACCGCGCGCCACTGCGACTGGATGCGTGTGACCAAGCTGTGCAGCAGCGCAAGGCGGCGGCGAGCCGCGAGACCGCGGGCCACGGCCTGCAGGGTGCGGGCAGCACGTAGGTGGCGAGCTTGGATGATGGCATTGCGCCGGCGAGCACCCGCCTGGAGCCGGAGGCAGGCGGCAAGCTTGGCGTGTAGCTGGCCGACCGCGATGCGGCGCCTCGCCGCCGCCTGTACGGACACGGCGGCGGACACCGAGGCGGCGAAGAAGACCTGGCAGCAGACCGCGCGCCACTGCGACTGGATGCGCATGGCTGAGGCGTGCAGCACGGTGCGACGGTTCCGGACCGCGGTCCCGCGGGCCACCGCCTGCATGGTGCGGGCGGCGCGTTGGTGGCGAACCTGGATGATGGCGCTCCGCCGGCGTGCGGCGGCCTGGATGGCGACGCAGCTCGAGAGCAGACGGCGGAGATTGCGCGCCGCGATGCAGCGACGGGCCGCCGCCTGCACGGACACGACGGCGGACACCGAGGCAGCGAGAAACACCTGGCAGCAGACCGCGCGCCACTGCGACTGGATGCGTGTGGCTGAGGCGTGCAGCACGCCTAGGCGGCGGCGAGCCGCAACCCCGCGGGCCACAGCCTGCAGAGTGCGGACAGCGTGCAGGCCGCGAACCTGGATGACCGCGCTGCGCCGGCGAGCAGCCGCCTGGATGGCGACGCAGCTCGAGAGCACAAGCCGGAGCCTGCGCGCAGCGATGCAGCGGCGGGCCGCCGCCTGGAGCGCCACGAGCGCACGGACGGACGCGGCGAAGAGGGCGCGGAGGCGCGCCGCCCGCCAGATGGACTGGAGACGCGTGGCCGCCGCCAGCTGCGAGGTAAGCAGGCGGCGCTGGGCGGCGCCGCGGGCGAGCGACTGGAGCGTGGTGCAGCCGAGGCGCTGCGCCCGCAGCAGGCGCGCGGCGGTGGCGCGGCGCGCCGTAGCCTGCATCGCGGTCGCGGCCGAGACGGCGGCGGCGAAGGCGGCCTGGCAGCGGGCGGCGCGCCACGCGGCCTGGATGCCCGTCGCGGCAGAGGCGCTCTGCGCCAGCACGCGCCGTTCGGCGGCGCCGCGCGCGCGCGCCTGCACGCGGCGCGCGGCGCGCTGCTGCTTGGCTCGCCGGGCGGCCGCCGCGCGGCGCGCCGCCGCCTGCAGGAGCAGGCAGCCGACGTCTTGGCTGCGCAGCTGGCGGCGTCGGGTTAGCTCGAGCGCGGCGGCGCGGCGGCGGGCCGCCGACTGGACGGCGAGCGAGCCCGATCGCTGCCGCTGCAGCTGGCGCGAGGCGGCGGCCGCGCGCACGTTGGCCTGGATCGAGACGACCGTCGCGATCGCCGCCGCGAAGGCCGCGCGGGCGACGGCGGCGCGCCACCGCGCCTGCACCGCGGTAGAGGCGGCAGCCTGCTGCGCGAGCCAGGCGCGGACGGCGCGGCCGCGCGCGACGGCCTGGAGGGTGCGGGCGGCGTAGCGCTGCCGGGCGTCGGCGGCGGCGATGCAGCGGCGCGCCGCCGCCTGGATCGCCACGCACGCACGGAGCGTCCGACGCAGCGCACGCGAGCAAACGCGGCCCCGCACCTTGGCCTGCATCGCCGTCGCGGCGGCCGCTGCCCTTGCGCCGTGCGTCTTGAGCCGCGCGAAGCGCTGCAGGAGGATCGCCGAGGCGCGCAGCGTGACGAATCGCGCAAAGGCGGAGCGCTGGCGCGCGGCCGCCTGCAGCAAGAGCGCCGCGCGGCACGTTGCGACGAAGAAAACGCGGACGCGGCGTGCGGCGACGGCGCGGCCGAGCCGGATCCGCGCGCGGAGCTCGGCGGTCGCCTGTCCCTGTCTCCGCCGGGCGCGCAGGGTGCGCTGGATCCGGATGGCAGCGGCGCAGACCTTCATCAGGTCCCACGGGCTGCAGCAGCGCGGGCTGCGCGTGCGGCTGGCGGTCTGCAGCACGTGCGCCGCGCGCCGTTGCGCCGAGAGCGTCATCACGCGAGAGAAGAGGTGCGCCAGCACCACGCTCGCCACGTGCTCGTCGGGCCCGGCCTCGGCGTCGGCGGCCGAGAGCAGCACGGGCACGCCGCCCAGCGCGCCGAGCGCCTCCACGAACTTGGCGAGCCGCCGCTTGGAGGCTGCGCGCGCCTCGGCCTCGGCCGCGCGCGCCGCGCCGCCGTCGGCCGCGCGGAGCCAGTCTCCCGCCGCGAGCTCCTCGAGCCGCGCGTCGGCCTGGCCGCCGCCTGCGCCGAGCTCGGCAGCGTCGAAGCTGCCGAGCGCCTCGGGCACGTAGTAGTGCACCAGCGCGAGCAGCGCCCTCCCGTCGCGAAGCGAGCCGCCCAGGTCGAAGACGCGGATCCGGTAGCTCGCGCCCACGGCCTGGGCCCAGCGCAGCAGCCGCACCACCACCGCCGGCCGCTCCGGCGAGTGCTCGTCCGTGTCCGCCTCGGCCTCGGCGTCGCCGTTGGCGCGCCGCACGCGTCGCGTCTCCGCGAGCAGCGCCGCCTTTGCCGCCACGCGTGGCAGCGCCATGCATGCGATCAGGTTCCAGACCAGCTCGAGCGTCGCCTCGCAGTGCCCGTCGACGATCAGCTTGGCCGCGTCGTGCACGTCGGCCGCGCGCGCGACGAGCAGCGCGCCCGCAGACTCCATGGCGCGCAGCGCGATCTCTGCGTTCTTCATCTTTGAGGTGCGGTTCACCGCGGGCAGCCGCAGCGACGGCGTGAGCCGCGCGCCGGCCGAGCCGCCGCCGAGGGCGGTAGCCACCTCGACGAGGCGGCAGAGGCGCGCGCCGTCGCGCAGGTCGGTGGCGAGGGACTGGACTGTGAAGTTGAACTCGTGGAGCGCGGTCTGCGCGTGGGACATTGGCGCGCCGCCAGAGGTGAGGTGGCGCGCCAGGTCGCCGATGCCGCCAGAGAGGAAGGAGCGAGAAAACTCGATCACCAGCTGCCGCGTGCTCTTGATGGTGGCGTCGGGGCAGAAGAGGCACGGGTCCGACGCGAGCAGCGCCGTCTCCTTGGCGCGGTCCAGCAACAGCACCACGCACAGCACGCGCCGCACCACCATCTTGTGCGTCGCGCTCACCGACGCCGCCTGCGCCTCCTTCCACACCTCGTCCGGGTGGCGGCCCGCCGCCGCGGCCACGGTGGCGGGGCGCAGCGTGGGGTCGAGGCGCTGGTGCGCGAGCACGCGCTTGTCGATCCACTTGCGGAGCGCGGCCGCGTCGTCGGCCGCGGCGCCCAGCGGCGCGATGAGCCCAGAGACGGCCTCGAAGCCGAGCCGGAGCCAAAGAGGGTTGTAGCAGCCGAGGAGCGAGAGCAGGTTGTCGCGGAGGCCGACGTCGGCCGCCAGGTTGAGCGGCGGCCGCACGCAGAGCAGCCCCGACTCGACCTCCGACTCGAGGCGCGTGAAGACGGGGCGCAGCGCCGCGCTGCGCAGCAGCGTCGTCGCGCGCCGCCGGTTCTCCGCCTCCTGCCGACGGTTCTCGAACTCCTGCAGCGAGAGCGACTGGCGCTCGCCGGCGCCGCCGCCGGCGGCGCGCGCCCCGGCGAGCGCGGCGCCGCCACCGCTGACGACGAAGTTGATCCAGGCCGAGAAGCCAGCCTCGCGGCGCTCGCGCCAGTTTGGATCGTAGAAGAATCCGCGCGCGTCGCCGCCGACTGCGCCCGAATTGTGGTCCGCCGCGCGCGCCGCCGCCTTGGGCTCCGGCTTGCTAAAGCGGAGCTTGCCCGCCATGGCGGAAGCCCGCCGCTTGTCGGGCAGCGAGGGGCGGGCGGCGCGAGCCGCCGGGGGGCGAGCAGCTCGCGGCGACAACGCGCGCTCTGGCGGCGCCTCAGTTGGCGCTGTCGTCGCTGGCGGGGCCGTGGACGGCGCGCCCGGCGTCGGCGGCAGCATCTTCCTCACGTCCTCCAGCGCAGCAAGCGCTTCGATTGCGTCGCCCAGCGCTTGCCGGCTCGCAGTCTTGGCTGGCTTGGGCTCCTGCGGGGCAGCCGGCGCCGGCGGCGTCGGAAGCTCCGCGCAGAGCGAAGGCATGTCGAAGGACAAGAGGTCGTCCAGCTCCGAGTCGGCGTCCGTCGCGACCGGCTCCGGGCAGGGGACCCCGAGGGGCGCTGTGTAGGCAAACGGCTCGTCGGCCGTGTTGTCGGGCGGCTTGGCCGCGGCCGCGGACGGGGCCGTGTTCGCGGCCGTGTTGTCGGGCGGCTTGGCCGCGGCCGCGGATGGGGCCCGAGCAGGATTCTCCGAGCGCTTGGCGCCGACGAAGGCCGACGCCTGGTTGGTGAGCTTGCTCGGGCTGAGCGGAGCTCGTGGCCCAACCCCCTTCTTGGCCGACGCGCCGGCGAGCGCGAGGATCTCGTTCGCAATCTCGTCCGCGCGGCTGCCAAACGCGGCGGCCCCGGCCTCCTGCTTGGTCCGGGCCGCCTTGCAGCACCCCGCGTTGGTATTCTCAAGCTCGGCGGCCTGCTTGGCGACGCACTGGCCGCGGAGCTCGATGCTCAGCGCGTTCGAGTGGTTCCAGAGCAGCTCGATCTTCTTGGCCACGTTGCCGTGGGACATGGGCATCCACGTGATGGTGAGCTCTGCCTCGCCATGCGGCGGCACCTCGAGCGTGGACGGGTACACACGCAGCGCGTCGCGCGAGGCGAGCTTGCGCACCTCGAGGCGCTGGGCGCGCGGCGCGTCGTTTCGCACGCTGACCGTGCGCGAGGCCGAGGCGCGCGGCGCGACGGAGCCGAAGCTGACCACCGGAGCTGCCGCAAACTTGCTCAGCACCAGCGGAGCGGTCAATGTCGACGGTTGTCGCGACGGCGCTTTGTGCCGCGGCGTCGCTGCACCCGGCGCGCGGAACATCGTGGTGAAGTCCATCAGCAGCTCATCTTCGCGTTTCGCGAAGGCAGACGGCGATTCGGCCATGATGGCCGACTCGGCCTTGGAGGCGATTTGAGCGCGTTTTTTCAAACGCTCAAAAATTGGGTGGGGTCTAAAAATAGCACACCCTCATCTCCTGCATCCTCCAGCGCTCCAATGCGCAGATGCTCCTCAGCCGTGCCGTCCACCAGGAGTCCTCCTGCCCTGCCCATGCGCATCGCGCCCGGGCATCCTGCCTCCCGGACTCCAACCCCTA